>Ga0111538_10011725_pt1 | contig 11599 bp, 5 predicted proteins | sample SoiMethybrSBSTD1_FD_79669 | JGI IMG/M metagenome (GOLD analysis project Ga0111538, IMG submission 79669) | Bulk soil microbial communities from a Populus tree surrounding site in Tennessee, USA - Soil MetaG P. TD hybrid SBSTD1 (version 2)... | ecosystem: Environmental > Terrestrial > Soil > Tree...
ACCTCCCAGGCCGCGGCGGCGTCGATGTCGGCCCCGATGGTGCCGCCGTTCTGCCCGGTGTTGCGCAGGGAGTACTGCTGCGGGAAGAACGGATCGTCGGGGGTCCGCGTCGCGTGCAGGATCCAGTTCGGCTCGGCATACGCGACGTCGGGAGCGTTCTTGAGCCGGCGCAGCGCGTCGGTGACGGTCACCCCGGGGCCGACGCGCCACAGCTCCGCGCCCGACGCGAAGCGCCGGGCCGTCACCCCCGCGACCTCGCTGCGCAGCGCGCGTCGCGACGCGGCCGGCGCGTCCGGTCTTAATCGGACGAGGATTTCGCCTTCGACGTACTCGGGGGCGCGGGGACCGCCGGCGCCGGGAACTTTGCGCATCGGGGCGGCCGGCGAAGCGCCGGCCGCGAGCGCCAGTGCGAGCGAGAGAAGGACGGCGGTCGTCGCGTGTCGAGCGCACCCGGGCCTGAGCGGACGACGCATTCCCCGAAACCCCTCGCGAGCGAGCCGAAACCTGATGTCAGGATAGCATTAAGGTGGGAATTTTCGGCGCCATCCGCGGCAGGCCGGGGTCAGCGGCGGCGCGCGCTCATCCTGGACGGGACGGTGACGACCGCCTCCCGGATGGTGTCGTGACCGGCCTCGTCCGTCGCGACGTAGCGGATCGTGTAGACGCGGCCCGTCCCGGCATCGCTGCGCTCGGCGCGCAGCAGGATGCTCGTATCGGGCGTTCCCGCCTCGACGCCGGCGATGTCCCCGGTGGTCTCGCCGTCGGCGTCCCCGGGGGCGTCATCCGGCTCGCTGCTTGTGACTCCGGTCAGCCGCACCGTCACCTCGCCCGAGCAGGCGTCCCGCGCGCTCCAGGTCAGGCGCACCGGGACCAGGCGGTGATGCCGCGGCCGGAGAAACGTCGGGAACGCCCTGAGGCTCAGCTCGGGCGGGGTCGTGTCGGCGATGGTGACCGTGCTCTCGACGCTGGTGATGGCGCCGCGGCTGTCGGTGACGCGCAGCGCCAGGCGGTGCGTGCCGGGTGGGAGCCTCGTCGCGATCCGCACGCCGGTCCCGAGGCGCGCTTCGATCGCGCTCCCGGGGTTCTCGACCCATTCGTAGAGGACGATCCCGGAGGGTGCGCCGGGAGGGGCATCGTCGTCCCCGGAGGGGGACGCGTCGAGCACCACGTCCGAGCCGTCCGGTCCGGCGCACTCGACCTGGACCGGCGGCCAGATCGCGGCGGCCCGGGGCGGGATGTTCAGCGCGATTCCGGTCAGCGGCACGGAGAGCGACGGGGTGTCGGCGGCATCGCTCTCGATGCGCAGGTCCGTCTGGAGGAGGCCGGGCTCGTCCGGGAGCCACTGCAGTGCCAGCCGGCGGCGCACGCCCGGGGCGAGGGCGAACGGGGTGAAGTCGGTGATGACGGAGGGATCGCCCGGCACCACGGCGGTGACCGTCACCGGCAGGCTGCCGCTGTTGACGATCAGGAGATCGAGCCGCGATCCGTCTGCCGCGAACACACTGCCGAAATCGACCGCGGCCGGCACGGTGGTGATCGCCCGCGCGTCCTCGACGGTGAGGATCAACGGGATCTCGAGGCTCGGCCGATCCGGATCGTTCGTGAGGATCGGCAGCCGGCCCTCGTAGGCTCCGGCCGCGAGATCGGAGGCGTCGAAGCGGAGGTCGACCGACGCCGACTCGAAGGAGTGCAGCCGGCCGGAGCGTGGGGCGGCGGCGACCCACTCCTGCTGCTTCAGCAACCGCACCGCCAGCCGATCGTGCGCATATTCGGAATGAAAGGCGATCGGGAGCCCGACGGTCCCGGAGTCGTCCTGGATGCCGATCGTCTCGGAGAACGCGAGTCCCACCATCTCCAGGTACTGGAGCAGGATCTCGCCGGATTCGAAGAGGACGATCTGGAACGTGTACGGCCCGCCACCGTTCACGCGCAGCACGCCGTCGTACTGCACCGTGAAGGTGTGCGGCTCGGAGAGCCAGATCGCGTTCTGCAGTCTCGGGACGAGCAGGTTGTCCCAGAACGCCGCGATCAGGGGGCTGGTGACGCCGGGGCTCGGCAGCGGCTGGTTGTCGTAAGGGGCCGCGACGTCGCCGAACGTCAGGTAGCCATTGCTGGAAAGCCGGACGCTCGTGAAGGTCCGGCCATAGAAGGGGAACGGGAAGGGGAGCGGAATCGCCGCCGAGAGCACGTCGGCGCCGGTCAGACCGGCGGTGTGACCGGAGGCGGAGATGTCTCTCCAGGCGAAGACCGGCCCGTCCGGCTCGTCGCTGTCGGTGAAGACATAGCCGTAGGGATCCGGCCCCCCCCAGCGCTCGGCCCCCGGGACGCCGCGCGCCACCTTGGGCCCGAGGATCGGCCTCGCCGCGCTCCAGTCGAGCGTGCCCTCGCCGGTGTTGCGCAACGTGAGGAGGGTGGTCATCACCGCACCGCTGCGCAGCGACGCGGAGAAGGACTCCGGCGTCACCTGCGCAGCGGGGGGCGGCCGGGTCGTCGCGGTCGCGAAGCCCGGCGGCCCGGCGTTCCCCCATGCGTCGATCGCCCGGAGGCCGAGGAAGTAGGTGCGGGAGGGCGCCAGGCCGCCGATCTCCTTCGTCTCCGGCGCGCCGGCGGAAAGGGGCGGGCCGGACACCGGGAAGCGGGGGGCGGCCTCGAACCCGGCGGCGCCGAACGACGCCTCGGAAACCCTCAGGTCGTAAGCGAAGACGGTGCCGCGGTCGAGGTCGTCGCCCGGGGCGGTCCAGGCGAGCGCCAGACCGTCGCTCAGCGGCTCCGTCACCCGGAGATCGACGATCGGGCCCGGCGGGATCGTTTCGGCGCCCAGCAGGCACCGGTAGGCGTTCCCTCGCGCGCCCGTGGCGACCCTGTCCGCGAGCGCGGCGACCGGCTCGGCTTGATCCAGGATCCGCCGGCGCAGCGATGCGGTCGGCATGTCCGGGGCGAACCCGAGGATGAGCGCCGCGATCCCGGAGACGTGCGGCGTCGCCATCGACGTGCCGCTGCTCAGACCGTAGGTCCCTCCCGGCAGGGTCGAGAGGATGTCCACACCCGGCGCCGCGAGATCGACCTTGGTCCTGCCGAAGTTCGAGAAGAACGCCAGATGGTCGTGGCGATCCGTCGCAGCGACGGCGATGATGTTGAAGGCGTCGTAGCCGGCCGGGAAGAAGGGGACGAGATCCGAGTCGGCCCCGTCGTTGCCGGCCGCCGTCACGAACAGCACCCCGTGCGCCCCCGCGTCGCGGATCGACTCCAGCATGGCCAGCGAGAAGCCGCCGCCGCCCCACGAGGCATTGAGGACACGCGCCCCCTTGGCGGCGGCGTAGTCGATCGCCTGGATGGCGTCCGAGGTCCTGCCGATGCCGCTCGCGTCGAGGAGCTTCAGGGCCATCAGGCGCGCGCGCCAGGCGACCCCCGCGACCCCGAGGCCATTGTCCCCGGCGGCGGCGATCGTCCCGGAGACGTGTGTCCCGTGCCCCTCGTCGTCGCTCGGGTCGTCATCGTCGTTGACGAAGTCCCAGCCGTGCACGTCATCCACCAGCCCGTTGCCGTCGTCGTCGGCGAGGTTCCCGGGGATTTCGTCGGGGTTGGTCCAGAGGTTGGGGACCAGATCCGGATGGTCGAGGTCGATGCCGGTGTCCACGACCGCCACCACGACCGCACCCCCGGTGGAGATGTCCCACGCCCCGGCGGCATCGATGTCGGCCCCCGCCTCGCCCCCTTCCTGACCGGTGTTCGCGAGGCCGTACTGCTGCGGGAAGAAGGGATCGTTCGGGATCCTCGTCGCGTGGAGGAGCCAGTTCGGCTCGGCGTATTCGATCCCGGGCATTCCTTTGACGCGCGCCAGCGCGTCCTGGACCGCCACGCCGGCGCCGAGGCGCCACAACTCGGCCCCGGACGCGAAGCGGCGCTGTGTCGCCCCGGCTACCTCCGCGCGCACGGCGCCGCGCGCCGCGACGTTCGCATCCCTCCTGAACTTGACGAGGATCTCGCCTTCGACATACCGCGGAGGAGTGGCGGAGGACGCGGTGACGGCGGCCAGGGCGAGGAAGGCGAGGACGACCGCCGTGGCACTTCGGGCGCATCCGGGCCTGGACGGACGACGCATACCCCGAACCCTCGAGAGCGAGCCGAAACCGTGCGGTCAGAATATCCCGCCGGTCGCAGACGCAACCGCCCCCCGGATCCGGGCCGATGCGGTTCGTGCGCCGCGTGCGGCTCTGTGATTGTGACCTTCAGGAGGGAACTGGTGCCGAAGACAGGACTTGAACCTGCACGCCCTTGCGGGCACTAGACCCTGAATCTAGCGCGTCTGCCAATTCCGCCACTTCGGCACGGCCCCGGAGCGGGCACTCCGGGAAGCGGGAAGGATACCAAGCGTGCCTCTGTCCTGCAAGCCATTCCGATGCGCTCGCTTTCGCCCGCCAATCCGACTTGACGGGGCGGGGTGAGGCCTCTAGGCTTGCGGCCCACATGCCCTCAAGTCTGAGACTGGCCCCGGCCGCCCTGGCGTTGTGCGCCTCGGTGTGGTCGTCCGGCGAGGCCCGCCCGCTGCGCCTCGAGGACACCGTGGAGTTCGCCGGCATCGACGAGCTGCGCGTCTCGCCCGACGGCGGCACGGTCGCGATCAGCGTACTGAGGATGGTGCCGGGGGAGAACCGCTTCTCGACCGACCTCTTCGTGGTGCCGGCCGACGGCTCCGCGCCGGAGCGGGCGCTGACGCGCGCGCCGGGGGACGATGGTCAGCCGCGGTTCAGCCCGGACGGGCGGCGGCTGGCGTTCGTGTCGGACCGCGGCAAGACGGATCAGATCTGGTACATGCCGGTGGACGGCGGCGAGCCGATCCAGGCGACGTCGGGAGAGCCGGTCGGGACGTTCGCCTGGACGGCCGACAGCAACGGGTTCGTCTTCACCGCGGCCGAGCCGTTGAGCGATACGGAGAGGAAGCGTCGCGAGGCCGGGGATGACGCCTTCGTGTACGGCGATGACTGGCGGCGGCGCGCGCTGTGGCAGGTGTCGCTTCAGGGGCGGCCGGTCCGGCTGACCGACGGGTCAATGCACGTCACGGAGGTCTTCGACGTGTCGCCCGACGGCAAGTCGGTCGCGTTCATCGCGCAGCCGACGCCGGAGGCGGACGCGGCCGAGGAGGCGACCGTCCGGGTGCTCGATCGGGCCGCGAAGACGGTGATCGAGGTGCCGGATTCGCGGCGGGCGACGGCGGTGGCGTGGGCCGGCGGGAAGGAGAGCGGCACCCTGCTGTTCGCGCGTCCGTTCGACGGCGCCGGATGGTCGAGGACCGATCTGTATGCGTGGCGCGCCGGGCAGGCACAGGCGCGCGATTTGTCGGCGTCGATCGATCGGGACATCGAGGCGATCGTCCGATCGATCGACGGTGTGACCGAGGCCTCCTGGAGCCGGGGGGCGGTGTCGGAGGTCGCGGCCGTGACGGCGGAGGGGCTGGCGAGCCCGTGGACGCCGCTCTTTCCGGTGGCGTTTTCGACGCGCCTGCGGGACGGGCGGATCTTCGTCCGGCTGGATCGGCCGCACGAGGTCTGGCGGCTCGACCGGCGCGGCCAGGCGGCGCGGCCGATCACCCGCCTGAACAGCGCGCTGACACAGTCGGTCGATCTCCCCACGCTCGAGACGTTCCGCTGGAAGAGCGGGGCGTGGGAGGTCGAAGGAGTCCTCACTGTTCCGGCGGCTGCAGCCGGCCCGCGGGGCGGTCCGTATCCTTTATTAGTACGGCCCCACGGCGGGCCCCGGGCGCACAGCCTGATGGAGTTCGGCCCGCATGATGCGTACTTCGCGAGCCTCGGCTACCTCGTCCTCGAGCCGAACTTCCGCGGCAGCACCGGCTACGGCGACCGCTTCGCCAAGGGGAACGGCGGCGACTGGGGGGCCGGGCCGTTCGCCGACGTCATGGCCGGCGTCGATGCACTGATCGCGTCGGGCCGGGCCGACCCGCAGCGCCTGTACCTGTTCGGCTGGTCGTACGGCGGCATCATGGCGAACTGGGCGGCGACCCACAGCGATCGCTTCCGCGCCATCGTCAGCGGCGCCGGTGTCGCCGACCTGCGCATGCAGTACATCCTCAGCGACGCGCGCCGCTGGCGCTTCGACTACTTCGGCGGCAGCCCGTTCGAGCCGCAGCACCTGCCGGTCTACTGGGCCAACTCGCCGGTGACCGCGGTCGGCAAGGTCAAGAGCCCGGTCCTGTTCCTCCAGGGGGAGGAGGACCGCCGCTGTCCGCTGCCGCAGGCGCTGATGATGCATCGCGCCATCCTCGACAACGGCGGCGACAGCACGCTCGTCCTCTACCCGCGCGAGGGGCACGGGTTCCGCGAGCCGGAGCACCTGCTCGATCGGACGCGGCGCATCGCCGCCTTCTTCGCGGCGCACGGCGGGCTCCCGGTCCCGGACGAGCCGCAGGCCGGCCGGGAGGGTGGAACGCGATGAGCGACGCGCGCCAGCTGCGTACGGCCATCCTCGAGTTCATGCGGCGGCCGAACTACCGGCCGGCGAGCGCCGACGAGCTGCAAAGCCTGCTGCGCATCGATCGGTCGCACCATCACCCGTTCAACCGGGCGCTGCGGGCGCTCATCAACGAGGACGAGGTGATAAGGGTCGATCGGCACCGCTACGCCATCGCCGGCTGGACGCCCCCGGCCCACCGCGACGGGCGCGGCGACGGCGGCCGGCAGGATTCCCGTCGCGACGGCGGGCGCGCGGCGCGCGGTGGTGGGCGCGAGGCCCGAGGCGGCGGGCGCGCGGCACGCGGCGGCCGGGGCACCGCCGCGGCTCAGGGCGCCTCCACCGCGGGACCGGCGCCGGGCGCCTCCGCGGCCCCTGCGGCGGCGCCGACCGGGCCGATGCGCGCCGGGTCGATCGTGGTCGGGACGATCCAGGTGCACCCGAAGGGGTTCGCCTTCGTGACCCCCGATCGCGGCGGCGTCGACCTGTTCATCCCGCCGCCGGATGTGGGGAACGTCCACGACGGCGACCGCGTCGAGGTGCGGGTCGTCCGCATGCAGACCGGCGGCCGGACGCAGGGGGAGGTCCTCCGCGTCGTGGAGAAGTCGCGCCGGCGCATCGTCGGCGTCTACAAGGGCGGCCCGAGCGGCGGCACCGTCGCGGCGTATGACCGGCGCTTCGAGGCGGGGATCGCCATCCCCCCCGACGGGGTCGGGGGCGCGGTGAACGGGCTCGTCGTCGGCGTCGAGATCGATCAGTCGGGGGAGGAGGGGCGGCCCGCCTGGGGCCGCATCGTCGAGGTGATCGGCCCCGCCGAGTCCCCCGAGACCGACCTGAAGGCGATCATCCGGAAGTTCGGCCTCCGGCAGGAGTTCCCGCCGGACGTCATGCAGCAGGCGTCGCAGGCCCCCGACCGGGTGCCCCAGGAGGACCTCCGCGGCCGCGAGGATTTCCGCGATCTGCCGATCGTCACCATCGACGGCGAGACCGCCATGGATTTCGACGACGCGGTGCTGGTGCGCCGCCTCGAGGGCGGGCTCTACGAACTTCACGTTCACATCGCCGACGTCGCCCACTACGTGCGTCCCGCAACGCCGCTCGACGCCGAGGCGCTGGAGCGGGCGACGAGCGTCTATTTCCCCGGCACCTCGCTGCCGATGCTGCCGCACCGGCTGTCGAACGGCATCTGCTCCCTCAACCCGCGGGTCGATCGGCTGGTGCTGTCGTGCGTCATGACCATCGATCGGCAGGGGACGGTGACGCAGTACCGGCTCGTCGAGGGGGTGATCCGGAGCGCCGCCCGCATGACTTACACCAACGTCGCGAAGATCCTGGTGAACAGGGATCCGGCGGTGATGGCGGAGTACCGCGCGCTCGTCCCGAACTTCCTCCTGATGCAGGAGCTGCACGGCGTGCTGAACGCGCAGCGCCGGCGGCGCGGCTCCATCGACTTCGATCTCCCCGAGCCGGAGGTGATCCTCGCGGCCACGGGGGAGATGACCGGCATCATGGCGCTCGAGCGCAACATCGCGCACCGCCTGATCGAGGAGTTCATGCTGGCGGCGAACGAGACGGTGGCGCGGCACCTGTTCCGCGCCCGCATCCCGGCGATGTACCGGGTGCACGAGCGCCCCGATCCGCGCCGCCTCGAGGACTTCGACGCGGTGGCGCACGCGTTCGGCTACAGCCTGCCGCGGCCGTTCACCGCCATCGAGCCGCGCTCCTTCCAGGCCCTGCTCGAGCGCGCGCAGGGGCGGCCGGAGGAGCGCTTCCTCTCCCGCCTGATGCTCCGCTCGATGAAGCAGGCGCGCTACTCGGAAAAGCGCGACATCCACTTCGGCCTCGCCTCGAGCTGCTACACCCACTTCACCTCGCCGATCCGGCGCTATCCCGACCTCGTCGTGCACCGGCTGGTCAAGAGGCTGCTGCGCGGCGGCGCGCTCCCGGCGCGCGAGCGTGGCGACCTCGAGGCGTTCATGCCGGAGGCGGCGGCCCGATCGTCGGTACGGGAGCGGACCGCCGACGCCGCCGAGAACGAACTGATCCAGCGCAAGAAGATGGTCTTCATGGCGCAGAAGATCGGCGAGGACTTCGACGGCTTCATCTGCGGTGTCGAGGCGTTCGGCATCATCGTCGAGCTGCGGGACCTGTTCGTGGACGGTCTCGTCGCCGTCGAGTCGCTTCCGGGGGACCGGTTCCAGTTCATCGAGCGCCAGCGGGTCATGAAGGGGGCGCGGCACGGACAGGTGCTGGCGCTCGGCGATCCGGTGCGGGTGCGGCTGAGCCGGGTCAACTCGGCGCGGATGGAGATCGCGTTCGCCCTGCTCGAGCATCGCCCGGGGCCGCGGCCGGCCGGCATCGTGGCGGCCGTGCGCGACGCCGCCGACACGCGGGGCGGGCGTCGTGACGGCGCCCGCCGGAAGCGGCGGGCGGACGATCGCAAGCGGACCGAGGCGCGCGGCGCTCCGCCGCCGCACGGCCGGGGCCAGGCGCCGGCCGGGGAGCCGGTCCGGCACGGCCGCCGTGGACGCCGTCGGGGCGGCGGCGGTGCGACGGGCACCGGCTCGGTCCGCAGCGGCCGGGGACGCCGGCGGCGCTGAGTATGGCGGACAGGAAGCGCCGGCCGTATCGCTTCCTGCCGCACACGGCGGACATGGCGGTCGCCGTCGAGGCGCGCTCGCTGCCGCGCCTGTTCGAGCATTCCGCCGCGGCCCTGTTCGATCTCGTGACCGACCGGAGCGCCGTCGTGGGGCACCGCACGGTGCGGTTCAGCGCCCGGGGGCAGAGTCTCGACGACCTCCTGGTCCGCTTCCTGTCGGAGCTTCTGTACCTGCAGGAGGTGAAGGGATGGCGCTTCCGGAGCTGCACCGTCGAGAAGGTCGACAAGGCCGGGCTCCTCGTCCGCGGCGAGGCGGAGGGAGAGCCATTCGACCCCCAGCGTCATGTGCGCCGCCGCGAGGTCAAGGCCATCACCTACCATCGGCTCGGCATCCGGCGGGAGGCGGAGCGCTGGCGCGTCACCTTCGTCGTGGACGTCTGAGGCGCCCCGGGCGACTTGATCCCCTCCGGGATTCGAGGTAAAAGGCCCCGCCATGGATTGGTTCTACGTCGAGAATCAGGGCCGGGTCGGACCGGTGAGCGAAGCGGAGTTCGCGCGCCTCGTCGGCGCGGGGACGATCCGGCGTGAGACGCTGGTGTGGCGCGCCGGGATGAAGGAATGGCAGCCGTACGGCGCGCTCCTGCCGACGCCGCCGGCTCCTCCGGCGTCCCCCGAAGGCGCGATGCCGGGGGCGACGTTCTCGGCGCCGTCCGCCACGATGTCCCCCGTGCGACCCGTGACGACGCTGCGCTACGCGGGGTTCTGGATCCGCTTCCTCGCCCGCATCGTGGACGGTCTCATCCTCGGGCTGGTGAACTTCGTCGTCACCATGCCGCTGGGGATCGCCTCCTTCGGATTTCTCACCGGCACGCCGGACCTGTCCGACATTGCGTCCATGGTCGGAATGATCCTGCTCGCGACCACGATCAGGGTCGCCATCGCGGGGGTCTACGAGATCACCCTGACCACGATGAAGGGGGCGACCCTCGGCAAGATGGCCCTCGGGCTCAAGGTGGTCCGTCCGGACGGGAGCGGGATCTCGGCCGGCCGCTCGGCCGGCCGCTTCTTCGGCACCTGGCTCTCCGGCGTCATTCTCTGCATCGGCTACATCATCGCCGGCTTCGACGACGAGAAGCGGTCGCTGCACGACCGCCTCTGCGACACCCGCGTCATCCGCACCTGAGCCGGGCCGCGTTCGTCGGCGCGGCGCCGGGTGTGTGAGACTCTCCCCATGACCATCGAGATCCGCCCCGCCGGGGAGTGCCGCTGGGAGATCCCGCGCCGCGGGAAGATGAACGTTCCCGGCATCGTCTACGCCGACGCACGGCAGATGGAGACGCTGCGGGACGATCCGTCGCTCCAGCAGGTCATGAACGTCGCCTGCCTCCCCGGGATCGTTCGCGCCTCGTACGCCATGCCGGACATCCACTGGGGCTATGGGTTCCCGATCGGCGGCGTCGCGGCGTTCGATCCCGACGAAGGGGTCGTGTCGCCGGGCGGGGTCGGCTACGACATCAACTGCGGCGTGCGGCTGCTGCGATCGGAGGTGCGGGCGGACGAGGCGGCCGGGCGCATGCGCGAGCTGGTCGAGGCGCTGTTCCGCAGCATCCCGACCGGCGTCGGGTCGCACCGGCGCGACTTCAAGGTGACGCAGCCGGAGGAGAAGCGGCTCCTGACGCAGGGGGCGGCCTGGGCGGTGAAGCAGGGGTTCGGCGAGGCGGACGACCTCCTGCACATCGAGGAAGGGGGGGCCCTCCCCGGGGCGGAGCCGTCGGAGGTCTCGGAGCGGGCGCGGGAGCGCGGCCGGACGCAGCTCGGGACGCTCGGATCGGGCAATCACTTCGTGGAGGTGCAGCGCGTGGCGGAGATCCACGACGCGCAGGCCGCGGACGCCCTCGGACTCCGGGAGGGGAACCTCACCGTCTCGATCCACACCGGCTCGCGCGGCCTCGGCTACCAGGTGTGCGACGACTTCCTGCAGGTGATGCTCCGGGCGTCGCGCCGGCACGGCATCGAGCTGCCCGACCCGCAGCTCTGCTGCGCGCCGCTGCAGTCCGAGGACGGGCGGCGCTATCTCGGCGCGATGGCGGCGGCGGCCAACTTCGCCTTCGGCAACCGGCAGCTCATCACCCACTTCGTGCGCGCCTCCTTCGAGGAGACCTTCGCGCGCGGTCCGAATGACCTCGGTCTCGGCGTCGTCTACGACGTCTGCCACAACATCGCCAAGTTCGAGCGCCACGTGGTGGACGGGCGCGAGCGCCGCCTGTGCGTGCATCGCAAGGGGGCGACGCGGGCCTTCCCGCCGCGGCATCCGTCCACCCCGGCCGCCTACCGGGAGATCGGCCAGCCGGTGCTCATCCCGGGGGACATGGGGCGGGCGTCCTGGGTCCTCATCGGCACGGAAAAGGGGTACGAGGAGACGTTCGGTTCCTCCTGCCACGGCGCCGGCCGGGTGATGAGCCGGCACGCCGCGAAGAAGGCGGCGCGCGGCCGATCGATCGCGCGCGAGATGGCCGATCGCGGCGTCGTCGTGCG
>Ga0111538_10011726_pt1 | contig 11599 bp, 9 predicted proteins | sample SoiMethybrSBSTD1_FD_79669 | JGI IMG/M metagenome (GOLD analysis project Ga0111538, IMG submission 79669) | Bulk soil microbial communities from a Populus tree surrounding site in Tennessee, USA - Soil MetaG P. TD hybrid SBSTD1 (version 2)... | ecosystem: Environmental > Terrestrial > Soil > Tree...
GTAGGCCCCAGAACGCTGATGTAGACGAGGTTCGCCGCGAGATAAAGCAGCACGACGCCCGCGACGCCCAATATCAATCCGCGGGGCAGATTCTTTCGTGGTTCTTTGATCTCGCCGGCGACGAAAGTTGCCGTTTGCCAGCCACCATAAGCAAAAATGACTGGTACGAGCGCCGCTCCGAATGCCGTGAGGAGATCCGGTGAGACTGGTCTGTCCAACAAAGCAGAAGGATTCGTGCTTCGTTCTGCGAACAGAAATCCACACACAACGAGCATGGCGATCGCCAGAATCTTCAACACCATCAGGATGCTCTGCACGGTGCTGCCAGCTCGGACGCCCAGACAATTGATAATTGTTAGCAACGCGAGCACGATGGCGGCGAGGTAAGGCGATGGTATCGGCGAATGGGTCAGTTCGACAAAATAGCGTGCGAACGTAACAGCCACCGCAGCCATTCCGCCCGTTTGGACCACCAGCAAAAGCACCCAGCCATAAAGAAACGCGACCGCCGGATGAAACGCTTCTCGCAGGTAAGCATATTGCCCGCCGACGTCCGGCCGCAGGGCAGCCAATTCAGCCCAGATGAAGCCGGCAGCGAGTGCGAACAGGCCACCCAGCACCCACGCACCGAGAATCAGGAATGGAGTGTGAACCTGCAGCGCGACCACTGAAGGGTTCATGAAGATCCCCGAACCGATAATGCCGCCCATCACGATCATGGTGGCATCGAAGAGGCCGAGTCTTCGCGCTAGTTCAGCGTGCTTGTGGCTTTGGTCCATTGGACAGGATTAATAGGATTTCCAAGATTAACAGGATTTTCCTGAAGAATCTCGTAAATCCTGTAAATCTTGTTAATCCTGTCCCCAATTTTGACAGTCACCCAAGTCTTCGGTACCCTTTCGCGTTTTGCAGGAACTATCCGTACAAGCTGAACCCATTATCACCGCCGGTTTGAGACCCGATCTTTTCGCCGGACGCGGTGTCTTAACCAACAACCGGACTCTGGTGTTGACCGCGCTGATAGTTCTCGTCGTCGCGGGCTTCGGATTTCGCGTCAACGGCTTGAGCGCCGAGGGGTTAAGTGAGGACGAGCTCAACAAACTCAGCGCCGTTGCCGACTATCGTGCCCATGGTCTCACAGGCGCAAACGGCGAGCATCCGATGTTCATGAAGGCGTGCCAAGCCGCGACGATTATCCTGGCAGAGAAGTGGAACAATACGCATCCAGCAAATCAGATCTCCTCTGAAACAGCCCTGAGACTGCCCGGCACCATCTTCGGAGCATTGACCGCAGTTTTGATCTTCCTGATCGTCGCTGAGCTATTCGGCGTCGAAGTCGCGTTGATTGCCGCTGCGTTATGGACATTCGATCCGAACGCCATCGGCTTCAATCGCATTGCTAAGGAAGATTCATTCCTGCTGTTCTTCTTCCTGCTGGCGAATGTGTTTTGGCTGCGGGGTCAGCGTATCGCCGAAAGCACGAATCAAAATCCCAACAAGTACTACTGGGCCACCGCTGCTTCATATGGCGCGATGGTCGCTTCGAAGTACGTACCACACCTCTTCTGTATCAGCATCTGTTACTACTGGATGTTTCAGAGCATTCCCGAAACTCGCTGGCGTCTAGGCAAGAAGCGACTGCTGACGTTCTTCGTCATCATGGGCCTCGTATTCCTCGTGCTCAGTCCGACGATCCTGCTGCCCGAGACGTGGAAACAGATGGGATTATTCGCCGGCGGCAAGCGCGTTGGTCATGATGGCTACGAATTCATGAACAAGCTTTACCCGCATCGGTTTGACGCCTGGCTGCACGGTATTCCGGTTTACTTCTACTTTGTGTTCACCGCCGTCAAGCTGCCGCTTTTGACGTTGATCGGTTTCGTTGCCGGGCTGCCGTTGTTGTTTAGAAAAAAGCTTGGTGACGGGCGTTACTTCATTCTGTTCTGGTTCATGTTGTGGGTCGTGGCATTCGTGTTCCCGGGTGGAAAGTTCACACGCTACTACACGACGGTGTTGCCTGCGGTGCTGATAACGAGTGCACTGGGAATTCAGTTTGTGGGTCGGTGGCTTGCGAATGGTATAGCGAGCTTTGATTGGATGGAGAGACCCAACAGTCTAAGACACTACGTGCCGGCAAGTCTCGCCGTGATCGTTATTGTGGCGTCAGTGATCAATTCAGTTCAGGCGGCGCCGCACTTTCGCTTGTTTACAAACTCGATTGGTGGTGGCACCGAGTGGGCGGGGTTCTACTTCCCGCATGATGAATTCTACGATGCCAGCATGCGCGATGTGATCGGCGAAATCGCTCGCCGTGCTCGACCGGGCGCGCGCGTTGCGAGCGAGAGCCCCTCACTAGCGACCTATTACGCGGAGCGTGACAATCGCCCGGATCTCATCTGCATCTCACTCTCCGACCCCGACGCCCTCAAACAACTCACCCCCGGCGACTTCATCATAGTCGCCCGCGGCCGCCGTTACTTCAGCAACGACATGCTCACCACCACCATCGAGAAGTACACCGTCCCCACCGCCGAATTCAAACTCGGCCCCACCCCCTCAGCCAACCTCTACCAACTCAACGAAAGCACGCTGTCAATCGTCGAACTCTTCGCCACACCTAACCCCTGAGACGACCTCCCGTGGTACTATTGCAGCGTAATGAAGCCGGAAGATCTCAAAGGTATTGTGCACTCTGATCCCGAGATTATGGGAGGCACACCTGTCTTTGTGGGCACTCGCGTTCCCTTACAAAATCTCATCGACTGTTTGGAGGGAGGTGAATCCGTCGAGGATTTCCTTGAAGCCTATCCGACAGTAACGCGCGAGCAGGCCATTGCAGTGATCGAGGCCGGTAAACTCAAGATGCTCGAAACTGTTTAGTCCTCACATGCGAATTCTCATTGACGAATGCCTTGACTGGCGCCTGAGTCGTGCCCTGTCTGAACACGACTGTGCCTCGGTCCATCAAATGAATTGGGGAGGTCTCTCCAACGGTTTGCTTTTGAAAAAGGCGCAGGAAGAATTTGATGTGTTATTGACAGGCGATACTAACTTAAGCTTTCAGCAGAATGTCACGAGCTTTGACACTGCAGTCGTAATTCTCGGGGCTGGGAGCACTCGGTTAACCGACACCCTCACATTGATGAGCCAAGTAGCGAAGCTTTTACCCACTATACAACCGGGCGACGTGGTTGTTGTCGGACCCAAAGCTAAATAATCCCTTGTGTGCTTTTTGTGCCTTTTTGTGGCTAATGTCTGAGCTCAACCTCGATCGGCTTTGCGTCTTTGGAGTCGTAGCCTTCGGGCCAGTTTGAGATGTTCACGCCGTAGAGCCAGTCTGATTCGGGGGTGACGGCGAAACGAAGCTTGAGTGGCAGGCCGCGCATTGCACGGAGGCGCAGAAACATTCCCGTTAAGCGCCACTCCTGAATGAGCGGTTGACCTTGTGGCTCGATGGGAACCAATCGCGATCCGCCATCCCAGCCTTCAACAAAAAGAGTCACGCGAGTTTTTACAAAACCGGGCGGCGCATCGATCGGCAACACCGGTTGTACGTGCGCGCGTACAACGATCTCGCTGACTCGTCGTCGATCTGCGCGCTCGGGAATCGTGTATTCGAGAAAGCCGGATCCGAACCCCCAGACGTATCCAACTCCCTCACCAATCTTTTCAAAACGTTCGGCACTCGCCATCTGCGGCTTGAATTGGTAAAGAACCGTCTTGTCGTCTTTGACGATCATCTGCGGCAACGTCGCCGCATCGCCTTCAGAACGTGACCACGCAAACTGTCGTGGGATCAAATGTCGCTCACTCTGTTGCAACTGCGCCGGCAGCTCAGCACTTTGCAACGATGAAAACATTTGCGAGGCCCGCGCGATCTCACTCAGCAACTCTTTATCTCGTGGCGTCGAATAAGTGACGCCATAACCTCTACGCTCGTCGGGAGTGAGAATCCAGAACATCGCGCCACCTGCTCCAGCTCTCAAATTGCCTTCAAAGAAAGCCCTGAACCAATCGAGTTGGGATGCCCCATTGTGGCCCTCGACGCCCATACCAAATTCACCAAACACAAGCGGCTTTCCGACCGAAAACGCAGCCGCAGCGCGATTCTCGATGAACTCCTTCAACGCGCGGGGCGAGTCTACAAAGCTGTTGTGATCGGGGCGTGGATAAATATGCACATCGCAGTAGTCGATCGTCGGGATCGCGTGATCCGCCAACCACTCGCGGCGTTCAGACGCTGAACGGTAACCCCAATCGCCCGGCGAAATCAGGTGATTCGGATCCAATGATTTCAAATACGCACTCATCTCCACGAACCAGGCACGTCTCTCCGCCCAACGCCCGGTGATCACCTGAGCCTCATTCATCAACTCCCAACCGAAGATGGCCGGATCGTCACGATAAAGCACGCCGGTGATCGTGTTTCTTCGTGTCGCGAGTTTTTCGACGTGTTCTTTATAGAGCCGCCGCGTTTCCGGATTTGTGTAAAAGAGGATCGCCTTTTCGTTGTTGATGCCAAACTCGAAACTGTCGTCGGCAGCGTCGTTGATTCCGGCCCAGCGGAGGTACTGCGTCACGCCACCAGTGTCGCGCCACCAATTTGTGAGGCACAGTTGCACGTAGATGTTGTTCTTAGCTGCTTCCGCAATCACTTTGTCGAGATAAACGAAGGAATCTTCATTCCACTGTCCGGGAGCGAGCCGGAAATAATGATTACGTGGCCAGTCGTCAAAGTCGGCCACCGGCTTGACGTCGTTTGGTCCTCCTTCGCCAAACGCCCAAACACGGACGACTTTGATTCCCGCCTGCGCAGCGTAGCGCAGAGTTTCCGGCATCCGTTCGCGATCCTCGTCGCGGTACATAAGCGCGGCGTTCGCACCGACAAAGCGAAACGGCTTCTGACCAATTAGGAACCGTCCGCCTCGTTGGCGGACAAACTGATCCCGTGGACTGTGATCCGCAGTGTTCGGGGAGGCGACTAAAAATAGAGCCGCCGCGCTTCCGACAACAAAAAGCGCGGCGACTACAAGCAGTTTCTTATTCATCAACGCAGTAACTATCTCGGATTCGTCATTCTGATAAAGCCAATAATCGCACAAATCGCTCCGAGAACCACAAACAGGTTAAAGAACGCGCCCACACCGAGGGCCATTGAGAGATCGACAGAATTCTGCGAAATACCCAGCACCGCAAATATGCCGAACAGCAGGAAGTGGAGGTGATAAATGACCATGCAGACGCCTGCGTAAGTAAACCAACGCGCGGAAGATCCGAAAGCCGCGGACCTTTGGAAACCGAGTACGGCAGCTATCAACCACGCAACGCCTCCTGCAATCAATAACAACACGACCACAGGAAAGAAATAGTTTGGCTGCGTGGCGCGTAGTTGCGGCTGCAGGAACTCTATCAACAGTGGAAACATTTTCGGTGCGATTCTCCTTCGTTATCTAATCCTTGTTAACAAAAACGCCGTCTGCGCGCACAAACGGCGTTCAAGATGCTGTCGGGCAACGGGCGCAAGTTTACACAGCGGGAACGAGCAGGTGCCCGCTGTCGAAAAGTCATGAGCGCCGCTATTGCGTGATGTGAATCTCTTCCTCTTTGTTTACATGTCCGAGGAAGTAGATCAAACCGCAAACAAACGCTACTGCTGCCAACCCGAGTGCGATCCATCCTTGAGAATGACCGCCGGCGGGGTTCGCATCGGTCACAAACTTGTAAAAGTAAAAGATCGCGCCGATGGCAGCCGCAATGCCAACCACAATCGCGAGAATATCTTTCAGGCTTTTCATTTTGAACCTCCGGCCAGGAAATTTAATATGAAGGTTAAGGAAAAAGCCGCTCTTTTGCGCTAATTATGTCGTCATGTTAACGCCGCGAGACAAGGGAATGCAAGCTGGATATTTGGCCACAGATGAAACGGATAAATGAAACCAGATCAGCGCGGATCCGATATCAATCCGTTTGATCAGCGGTTATTGGTGGCCGAGGGGCAGGCGTACCAGCCTCACCTGGTGGCTGACCTCCGTGCCCTGAAGTGTGATGTTTTCGGAATACACCTTATACCCGGGTACGACCACCTTAAGGATGTAGCTGCCGGGCGGAGCATTCAATACCACCGAGGTACCGGGGATGGGACGCCCCCCGGCCGTGCTTCTCAATTGCACCTGAAGGTCCCGATACGGAATCGGTCTTCCCTGTTCATTAATCAACGAGAGCTTTAGCACGACATCCTTTACCGGACTTGGACTCGGCGATACGGCCGGCGTCAGAGTGGGTGATGGTGTAGGTGGCGGGCGGTCCGCACCGAACCATAGCTCGAAGTGGTTAGGCCGCGCCGAAGTCGAAGCTTTTACCTTGAGAATCCAGTTTGGCCCATCCACTTCCCTGCACGCTTGTAGCGCTTTATCGCGATTGGCAGCAACGGTAGGAAGGTCCTCTTCATTGGCAGGTTGATACCAGCGCAACTCACTCCGCAGCGGTGCACGGTCACCAACAATTTCATACGCAGGAATCGTAAAGCCAAGACTCCGCAATGCGGCCGCAAGCTTATCGGCGCGCTGACGCTGGTTTTCATTTGCCAACTGAAAATACAGGCGTGGCGGCAACGTGACGGTTTTCTGACTTTCAATGAGAGTGGGATTCTTTTCCTCCGCTGATTCGATGATTGAGTTTGTGACGACTGACTGCGACTGCTGAACCTGCTTGATCTCTCGCAACAACGCGAGAAAATAACCGGCGGCGGACGACACCTCCTTATCTTTGTCGTTCGCTGCAACGGCAAGGATCACCGGAATGAGATCACGCGGAAGTTTTTCATCTTCATTTGGTACTTCATTCAGTTTCCTTAAAGCATTTACCGCCGCCAGTCTGTCCCGGGAATTCTCGCTTGTTAACTGGTTTAAGAGATCGATAAGGTGTTTCGAACGATCTCGTTCTTTTTGTAGTTCGCCCTGGGCCTTCAACGCGGCCTGTTGCGCCTCTACGGCTGCCTGCCTGGAGCGATACGTGAGATACGTCAACCAGACGGCTGCAATCAGCAACACACCGAGGACGATAGCGAAGATTGAAACGTAACGCCGCTCCTTTTCAACTCGCTCGAGCCTCTCCCGCGTCTCTGCCGCCATCCGGTTCGCTTCGATCTGCGCCAGACGAGCGGCTTTCTGGTCGCGTATCCAGGGGACGAGAAACTCGCTGACGATTTCGTAGAAATAGATCTTGTGACGTGGCTCGCGCCGGACCAGCCTGCTTTCAATCAGCGCATTTAGTGCTTTGCTGATCTGCTCCTCGGAAAAGTTTTCCTTTTCGAAAGTCTGGAGATCAGGTTCGGAAACGATATTCCGCGTGTTGGTGGAAGTGATCATGTGACCCAACAACGCGATCGACGGCTCGTACAAGTCTCCTAACTTCTTCAGGGCGTCGGTCCAGTAGCCCTCGAGCACCTTCTGAATGTCGGAGTTGTTGCTTTCAAAATACTTCGCCGGATCACGCGAGTCCCACAATTTACGGCAGACGATTTGAAGCTCGGTGAGATTGATAAAACCGTTCTCACTGCGCTGCTGAATCTGTGTTGCGATCTGTTTTGCGAGATGTTCGAGCTCCCTGACGTGGTTTATTTTTCCCGCAAACTTATCCTTGACCTCTTCATCAACAAAGGGAGCCACAATGATCTGCTGGGCTTCTTCGACGCGCGGCGGCAGCAATCTCACGTACTGGTCCAACAACTCCGGCGCCGCCTTGAAGAGAATGTTCAACTTCGCCAAATACTCCTCGCGGAAAACAAAGAGCAGCTTGACCGGCAACGATTCGTCCTGAAGGATCGACGTCAACACAGTCAGAATATTTCCCTGAATTGCTGAGGGAGCGTCCTTCGCGGGCACGGCACTGACGGCAGACCCTGCGTCTTCAAACAGTGTGATGAACTCTTCAAACTGATCGAAGATCAGCAGCGGGCGAGGTTCATCAACCCGGCGTTTAAGACGTAGTTGATTCACCTGCTTGTAAAATTCGTCGAGCGATATTTCAAAACTCAACGCGCGCTCGTCAGTGGAAGCAGGATCGACGAGATCGGAAGGCAGGTACGGAGGGCCATCGTCTGTTTCTGTGGAAATGCGTTCTACTTTGATCTCGCGCCCGCGTCGTGGCTGAACGCGGAGACGATGAGCATATAAGTTCTCTTTGATTGCCTCAGGAATCAGACCGGCATTGATGAGTGACGACTTCCCTGACCCGGAATCGCCGTAAAGCAAAACCCCGCGATTGATCAGGATATTGCGCATCAGGTCCCACGTCTCTTCTTCACGCGAGCAAAATACTCTCTGATCGATATAGCGAAACGATTCGATCCCGCGATACGGAATCTCGGGCAGGGGCTTTGCATCTTGCGCAATCGGCGTCACGGCTTAAATACCTTTCCGAGATCGGCGTGCAGCTTGGGAATGCAGTCCCAGAGATTGAGCACGATGAACGACACGTAACGTCGCTGATTCTCCCAAACGTCGCGAATGAGAACATCGGGTTTTTTGTCGACTGAATAGTTTGGCGGAATGCGTGCAGCATCCAGTTTCCAACGCAGCGTTTTGAAAAGCAGACGCAGGTTGTAGTCCATCAAGCTATAGCCGACGAACAGCGTGGGCCACTTCATCAGATGCGCCAGCACGTTGTTACCAAACGGATGGTAAGGCGGCTTGTCGCTCATCCGCAGTACAAACTGTATGTAGTCTTCATCTGTAAGGACGATGGATTCCGGGGTGTCTACGTCGCCGTGGATCTTGAGCAGGTAAGGTTGTTTTGGATCCGGGTTGCGAGGGCAATCGACCGTCTCCGTCTTGTTTGTGATATTCGGGTTATAGACGGCTACCTGATACGGCGTTTCAATATTTTCCGCTTTGGCTTTTGTTTCGATCGCTTTTTCGTAGAGATGATCGTAGTTGGTCGTGATCACAATCGGAAACTCGAGGTCTGCAAGCATGCGGAGGATCGGAGACGGGTCACGATTCAGATGAACCGCATTCGTGATCTCTTCAACCAGTCGAAAGCGACTTCGGGTTTCCGTTTCGTAGTATTGAGAAACTCTTTGCAGGTTCCACCAATCCGCGTTGGGATAAGAACACTGCTCCGCCAGGATCTTTGAGAGCTGACTCCCGACCGGTGGCGCTTTCTCAGGCGGATAGTTGTACTGCGTGAGCTCAGGCGGAGGCGGCACGTGTATCGCCGAACCGAGAAAGAGAATACATTCATGGGCGGCTATTCGCTTTTTAATGTAGCTGAGATCTTTCTCATACGACGGTTGGTCTGCACTGAGTGGTTTGGCTTCTGTTTGCTGTTTCGGCTCAGCTACTCTGGCGCGGTTGTAGGTATCCGACTGGTACGTGGGCTCAGGGATCGGTCGCTGGTCGTCAGAGGCAGACGCGAGCCACTGCGCCTTTGCCTGCTCGACATCGGCCAGAGCTTCGGCAGCGGTCTTTGATGGTTTGGAGTAGATCTGGAGATCGGGTATGTCGGCGACATAACCCAGATCTTTCTCGCTGTAGTAAATGTTGACGTGATAGTCCTTCACGATCGTTCCAGGCGAGGGGCGTCGTGTGAATCTTGTTACATCTTGTTAATCCTGTCTATAAAAATTTCAGGAGTCACGCGGCTTCAGGATCAGCCGTTTATCACCAGCCCGACGCGTAACTTGCTCGCGATCGAAGAACTCCAGCAAGGGGATCGCATATTTGCGCGAGGCTCCGGCGAGATCCTTGAAAGTGGGAACGTCGATCAAACGATCCGGTTCGTGCTGCGTGGCGTAAGTGCCTAATTTGGCTTTCAGATCCTGGACCACGTTGGCGTGCATGAACATCTCACCCTGAATTCGCACGAGGGTTCGGTCGTCTATCAATAGTTGCAGGATCTTGCGTGCCTGGGCCCGTTGCGGCGAGGAGACATTGGCTTTTGTCATTGCATCGTCAACGGTCGGGGCCTCGACTCCGGCGGCCAGGTAAACCTGTTCGATGCGCTTGCTGAGCTCGGCCTCCTGTGCCGATAATCCCACACTGTGCTTGCTCGAACGAACGATGTCTTTTTCAGGAACGACTTTGCCCTGCGCTTCGAGTCGCGCAATCACGCCGTTAAATAACTCGGGCGCCGAATGCGTAAACAACTTCTCGCGCAAAGTCTCGCGCAACATACCACGCGCAAGTGGCTCACGTTTGTGATAGCGCTCCAGTTCCGCCACGACTACGTCACTTAGTCGATCGAGACTCGAACGCGTAATAAACAAGCCTCCCACCTCGATTACTGAACCGGTTTTTTGAACTTCAGTCGCCACGGTTGCCAGGATTTCGTTAGCCCAACCCGTCGAGGCGGCAACGTCGTTGAGCCGCAGTCCTTTGTCGCCTGCAGTCTGAACAAAGGCTTCGAATTTTGCTGCACGCTCTTCGCGCATCAATGAGCGTAGCAGGTCGAGCGTGTGCGCCATCTCGCGTCCGCGATGTTTTGTGGCAAATGGATCGACGATCACTCCGCCCGCGATGGTTTCGGCCGGCGAGTAACTTCGCAGAATAAATCTATCGCCATGTACTGCCACGACCGGCGCTTCGAGTCTTAGCTGCGCCAGGCCGCCACTTCCGGGCGCAATCTGAGATCCTTCCAGAATTCTGACTCGACCCAACACCTCTGCAGCGCCGACGTGAAAACGAACTCGTGAACGCGATCGAACCGCACGCGACGCGCCCGGCAACACATCGATCCAGACGTCGACAATTTGTGTGGGCCGTAAACGTCCCACCGGAGCCAATACCATCCCGCGTTCGATCTGCGCGGTGTCAATGCCGGCGAGATTCACTGCCGTACGCTGTCCCGCATGTGCTTCGTGAACGGATTTGTTGTGTACCTGCAACCCGCGAACACGAACGCCGGTTCTCGATGGTAACAATTCCAGCTCTTCGCCTTCGGTGACCTTTCCGGAGATCAAAGTGCCGGTAACAACAGTTCCAAATCCTTTCATCGAAAACGCGCGATCGATTGGCAGACGCATCGTAAAGTCCTGAGATCTCGGCGGAACGCGGCGTCCCATTTCGGTCAGTCGCGATTTCAGATCATCGAGACCCGCGCCTGTGCGCGAACTCACAGCAACCACCGGTGCATTCTCCAGAAAAGATCCGTTGACCAGTTCCCTCGCTTCGTCTTCAACCAGGGCCAGCATGTCTTCGTCAACCAGATCCTTCTTGGTAATTACGACGAGACCGTTGCTGACGCCGAGCAAGCGACAGATATCGAAGTGCTCACGCGTCTGGGGCATCACACTCTCGTCTGCGGCAATCACGAGGGCGAGCAGATCGATACCGTGTGCGCCTGCAAGCATGTTTTTGATGAAGCGTTCGTGGCCCGGAACGTCGACGAAGCCAATGCGCAGATCTTCAAGCTCGAGATCGGCAAATCCCAGATCGATCGTAATACCGCGACGTTTTTCTTCCGGAAGGCGATCGGGATCGACACCCGTCAAGGCGCGCACGAGTGCGCTCTTTCCGTGATCAATATGACCGGCGGTGCCAACGATAATAGAGGACATGTTTAGTTAGACAGGATGAACAGGATTGTTTCAGGATGAACA
>Ga0111538_10011727_pt1 | contig 11598 bp, 14 predicted proteins | sample SoiMethybrSBSTD1_FD_79669 | JGI IMG/M metagenome (GOLD analysis project Ga0111538, IMG submission 79669) | Bulk soil microbial communities from a Populus tree surrounding site in Tennessee, USA - Soil MetaG P. TD hybrid SBSTD1 (version 2)... | ecosystem: Environmental > Terrestrial > Soil >...
ATGCGTGGCGTCGTCGCTGGCGTGATCGTCACCGACCACCACGAACCGTACGGCTACTTTTCCGTCGACACTCCCGAGTTCGCCGACCAGTTCAAGGGCAAGTCCGTGCGTGACGCGTTTCGCGTGGGTGGTGATGTGCAGGCCATCTCGCGGGCGACCCTGACGGTCTCGAGTGCGACGCGGGCGATCCGAAATAGCGCCCGCCGCATCGCGACCGCGCTCGTGCCACCGGTCCCGCGCGACTGAGGCCGAGCGCGGCCGCCGCGCGTCTACTTCAACGTCGCCAGCTCCGCCTCGCTGAAGGCGTATTCAAAGGCATCGCCGCTGCGAGGGCGCACCGACAACGCGACTTTCGCCCCCGGGGCCAGCGCCGCGATTGGAAAGTGCACCTCTCCCGCGTGCAGCACGCCCTCCTCGCCCGCGCCGTTGGAAAACGTCATCGGCCGCAGGGTCGTGCGCGTCGGCGCCACCTCCTGCCCGTCGCGTGTCAGCACGACGGCGTCGATGTCGGGTGCGCCGAGACGCGCCGGGCTGACTGACACGACCGCCGTGTCGACCCACGGGACGCCAGAGATGGGCCGCTTGGTCCGGAGCACGTCGATCACGCCCCGGCGGTACGCCATGTACGGCGTTGACAACGTCACCAGCAGGTCTTCGCGGCGAACGATTGAAATGGGAAAGGTTTCGATCTCGCCCCATACCTCGCGAACCTGCCGGTCAAGGGCCAGCACCAGCGCGGTCGAGTCGCCGCGGGACTCTCGCTGCGCCTGCTGTGCAAAGGCGCGCACGCGGGCCTCGCTGACTGCAACCGGCGTCTGGGCCGCCAGCGGCGAACCGTAGAGAAGGGCCAGGAAAAAGGGGAATCCGGCCACGAACCACCGGCCCGGCGGCTGACCACAACCCCGAGGGTTTTTGTTGACGGACTGCAGCCGAAAGCCTATCGTCCCGGGGTACCGCGCCGGGCCGGGTCCGCGGCGCGATGGGAGGGGTCTGATGCCGTTCGAGATCGATCGCAGGGCGTTCATTGCCAGCCTGGGCGGCGCGGCAGCGGTCAACCTCATGAGCCATGAGGCTAGAGCCGACGCGCTGGAAGATTACTCCATCCACAAGCTCGATGAGGTCGTGGCGCAGGCGCAGGCTGGACAGAACGCCGGCGCGCCCGAGAAGTTTCCAACTGCGGCGGAAATCGAAGCGCGCATCGACGGCAGCGCCAACCGCCGCGGCGCCGGCAATCTCTTCGTCGGCTCGGCCAACCGGCCGATCAAGCGGCTCGAGCCGATGCCGAGCAAGCCGACGCTGATGGACTTCTTCAAGCTGCGCTTCCAGCCGGCCAACCACGTGCTGCAGAGTGCGACGCGGGCGATGAAGACCGGCATGTCCGAGGAAGTCATCCTGGCTTGTCTTCTGCACGACGTCGTCCAGGCGCTGATCAAGGTCGACCACGGGTGGTGGGGCGCGCAGATGTTCGAGCCCTACATCCCCGAGAAGAGCACGTTCGGCGTTCGCTATCACCAGGCGCTGCGCTTCTACGCCGACGAAGCCAACGGTTACGAGTACCCGGATCTCTATCGCCGCACGTTCGGCGTCGACTACACGCCGGAGCCGTACATCGAGGACACCTACAAGATGGTGCGGAAGCACAAGTGGTACATCGAGCCTCGCATGGTGACGGTCAACGACCTCTACGCGTTCGATCCGAACGCGGTCGTGACCATCGATCCGTTCACCGACATCATCGGCCGGCACTTCAAACAGCCGAAGGAAGGCCTCGGCTTCGACAACAGTCCGGTGGCCCACATGTGGCGCAGCATCGCCTTCCCGGATCACCCGCTCTAGAACCTTCGCGCGGGGCACGTGCAGCGTTGGTGCGTGCCCCGCCGTAGCCTGCCGCGAAAAGCTGAGTTACACTGCCAGCATGGACGATCGGTTCGCGGCCCTCAGGACCGCTACCGCGACAGCGTTGCTCCGAGGCGCCGGCGCAACATCTCCTGAGCTGCGCGCGGCGGTCGCCCGCGGCTGCGCTCCCCCCGAGTTGACGGCACTCGTCGAAAAGATCCATCGCCACGCCTACACGGTCACCGACCGCGATATCGACGATCTGAGGTCGCGCTACAGCGACGAACAGCTGTTCGAGATCATCGTCGCCGCCTCGTTCGGCGCCGCCGAGACGAGGCTGAACGCCGGCCTGCGCGCGCTGGACGACGCATGAGGCTCCCCAGCGTCGAACGCGGCGATCGTCTCACGTTGCGAATCCTGTACGCCGCCGTGCGTCTCATGTCAGGTTTCCGCATGCCGGACGTGGTCCGAACCCTGCGCTACCGCCCGCGGCAGTTTGGCAAATTCCACAGCGAGCATACCCAGGCGGTTATGCGTGGGACCTCGGAGTGGTCGATCGGCGAGCGCGAGCTGTTCGCGGCGTTCGTGTCGAGGCTCAATCACTGTCACTTTTGAACGAACAGCCACGCCGCGGTCGCGGCGTCCGCCCTCGGCAGCGATACGCTCACCCAACAGGTACTCGACGACTACACGACAGCGCCGATCAGCGGCAAGCTTCGCGCCACGCTCCATCTCCTCGAAAAGATGACCATCGACCACAAGAATCTCGGGCCCGATGACGTGCGGGCGGTGCTGGCGCTCGGGGCGACCAAGACGGCGATTGCCGAGGCGATGGAAGTGGCCTTCCTCTTCAACATCTACGACCGGATGGCTGACGCCATGGGGTGGCACGTGCCGGAGTTGTCCACGGGCTATTACCAGCTGGCGGCGCAGCGTCTTCTCAAAAACGGATATCACACGTAGGCTTCGGGCTTCGGGCTTCGGGATGACGCTCGACGACTTTCGCGCGATGCTTTCAGCCGCCGCGCCGCCGGCCGGGCTCTCTGGCGTCCTGTGCGCGCTCTGGCACGACGCACACGGCGATTGGGACGACGCGCACCGAATCGCACAGGACATCGAGACGCCCGACGGCGCCTGGGTCCACGCCTACCTTCACCGCAAGGAAGGCGACCTCTCGAACGCCCGCTACTGGTATCACCGCGCGCGACAGTCCGAGGCGACCGATTCACTCGAGTCCGAGTGGACGCGCCTGGTGACGGCTTTTCTTAGCGCGTAGCGAAGCTCGCAGCTCGGACTTCGTGGACCGACGTCCCTGAGGTCCGAAAAACCTGAGGCCCGAAGCCCAAAGCCCTGAGGCGCGGATCCCGACCGCCCAGAACCAGGTAAACCTCCAGGTTTACTTTCTGCTTGACGACGATAAACCGATAGGTTTACTTTGCACCCATCACGCGTTATCGCGCGCAAGGAGCAGTGGTGGAGCGACTGAACTCGGCCGACCTCGACGGCGTATTCGGCGCGCTGGCCGATCCGACGCGGCGTGGCATCCTCGCGCGGCTCGCCGCCGAAGGCGACACGTCGACCCTGGCTCTCGCCGAGCCATTCGACATGTCGCTGCCGGCCGTGTCGAAGCACCTGGGCGTCCTCGAGCGCGCCGGCCTCATCGAGCGGCGCCTCGAAGGACGCGAACGGCGCTGCCGTCTCGTCGCCACGCCGTTGCGCGGCGCGTTCGAGTGGCTGGCCTTCTACGAGCGATTCTGGAACTTCCAACTGGACCGGCTCGAAGCGTTCCTCGGCAGAACCTCGTCCACCGCCGCGCAACAGAGAAAGGACTCGAGATGGACACCCAGCAACAAGCCACAACGGCCAGCGTCACCATCACGCGGCTCGTCAAGGCAACGCCGGAGCGTGTCTTCGCCGCCTGGACGACGCCGGAGATGATGAAGCAATGGAACGCGCCTGGCGATCGAACCAATCCACTCGTCGAGGTCGACTTGCGGGTCGGCGGGCGCTATCGCATCCACATGGCGGCACCCGATGGCCGGACGTCGAAAGTGACCGGCGTCTATCGCGAGGTCGATGCGCCGCATCGGCTGGTCTATACGTGGTTCTGGGAGACCAACCCGGCGCTCGGCGAGATGCTGGTGACGGTGGAATTCCGCGCGCGCGGTGACGAAACCGAAATCGTCCTGGTGCATGCCGACTGCGTCTCCGAGGAGGCGGCGAACAACCATCGCAATGGCTGGCTGGGTGCACTGCCGAAGCTCGACCTGCTGCTCGCCCGCGCGTAGACGCGTCGATTCGTGGCAGAATCTGCCGCGGAGAAAACGACGATGCTGATCAGGCTTTCGAGAGTGACGGCCGCGCTGGCCGTTGGCGCGGTCGTGCTCGCGTCGGCGCCGCCAGCCCAGGCTCAGAACGAGGACTGGACTAGGCCATTTGCGCCGTTCAAGATCATCGGCAATATCTACTGGGTCGGCAGCTACGACCTGTCCACGTATCTCATCACGACGCCACAGGGCCACATCCTCATCAACACCGGCGTCGGCGACACCGCGCAGAAGATCAAGGCCGGCGTCGAACAGCTCGGATTCAAAATGAGCGACGTCAAGATAATCACGGCGACGCACGGCCATTACGACCACGTCGCGGGCATTGCGGATCTGAAGAAGATGACTGGGGCGCAGGTGGTCATTTCGGAGCCCGACAAGGAGTTGCTCGAGACGGGCGGTAAAGCCGACTTCCGCTTCGGTGACACGCCGAGCGCGCGGTTCGAGCCGGTGAAGGTCGATCGCACGTTCAAGGACGGCGAGAGTCTCGTCCTCGGTGGGACGACGCTCACGCCGCACTTGCACGCCGGCCATACGAAAGGCGCGACGAGCTTCACGACCGAGGTGCGCGAGAACGGCAAGACCTATCGCGTGATCATCGCCAACATGGGATCGATCAATCCCGGCGTCACCGTGACCGGCATGCCGAAGTACCCCGGCATCACGCAGGATTACGCCCGCACGTTCATGGCGCAGAAAGAGATGAAGATCGACGTGTGGCTGGCGTCGCATGCCTCGCAGTTCAAGATGCATGAGAAGTACAAGCCGGGCGATCCCTACAATCCCGATCGATTCGTCGATCCGAATGGCTTCCTCGAGTCGGTGCGTCGGCTCGAAAACGAGTACCTGGCTCAGGTGGCCAAGGAGCGTGCGGGGAAATAGCCCGGCGTCCAAGTGAGTATGATCGCCGGATGCATCAGCGCACGCTCACGTCCGGCTTGACCGTCTCCGCTATCGGGCTCGGCTGCATGGGGATGTCCCAGTCCTACGGCATCCCGAACGACGACGAGTCCATCAAGACCGTCCACCGCGCTCTGGACATCGGCGTCACGTTCTTCGACACGGCCGATGCGTACGGTCAGGGCTCCAACGAGCGCCTGGTCAGCCAGGCGCTGGGGTCCCGGCGGCGCGGCATCGTGCTCGCCACCAAATGCGGCATCGTGACGAGCGCCCCAGGACAGCCGGCAGGTGTGGACGGCTCCCCGGCCCACATCCGCGAGGCCTGCGACGCCAGCCTCGAGAGGCTGGGCACCGACGTCATCGATCTCTTCTATCTCCATCGCGTCGACCGCTCGACGCCCGTCGAGGACAGCGTTGGCGCCATGGCGGACCTCGTTCGCGCAGGGAAAATCCGATTCGTTGGCCTCTCGGAAGCGTCGCCCACGACAATCAGGCGAGCGCACAAGGTGCACCCGATCGCGGCGGTGCAGAGCGAGTACTCGCTCTGGTGGCGGGAGCCGGAGAAAGCGGTCTTGCCGACGTGCCGCGAACTGGGCATTGGCTTCGTGCCCTTTAGTCCTCTCGGCCGCGGCTTCCTGACCGGCTCGGTGACCGGCGTTGAGAGCCTGCCGGCGAACGACATGCGGCGAGGTCTCCCGCGGTTTCTTCCCGGCTCAATCGAGAAGAACGGCTCTCTCGTCGAGACCCTCACCGAACGGGCGGCCGCGAAGGGCGCCACCGCCGCGCAGCTGGCACTTGCCTGGCTGCTCGCCAGGGATCCGCACATCGTTCCAATTCCCGGAACGAAGCGTCGAACCTACCTCGAACAGAATGTCGCGGCCGCAGACCTGGCGTTGAGCGCTGCCGACATCCATGAACTGGACGCGCTCTTCACCCGGGAAGCCGTACACGGCGCACGGTATCCCGAATCGATGATGAAGCTGCTCGACACCGCCGACTGAGAAGGCACGCTTTCGTCAAGCCCACTTGCGTTACACGCGCGAGAGCCGGCGGTTACAAGGCCGCGAGCCGGCGACGCTGCCCGGCCAGTCGAGGCATGTCGTTAACGTCTCCGTCTTCTACGAACGAAGCGGCTTCACAACTGACTGTCGACCAACTTCCACGGTTCGTACGTCGATCAGGTCGCAGCCGTCTCCGGCGAGGATCGCTTCTACGATACGCATCGGCAGCTCGATCTCTCGGTGAGCCAGAGGGTGACGCGAAACTTCCGCGCCTTCTTCGATGCCATCAACCTGACAGACGCCCCGCTGCGCTACTTTCAGGGAGTGTCCGATCGGCCGCTGCAGGAGGAGCACTATCGCGCCTGGTTCAACTTCGGCGTGAAAATCGACTAGCGATGAGGCCAGTTCGACCCGTCGCCGGCCGCTGGCTGAGCCAAGACCGATGGCCGGCGATTGCGTTAAGCCTGCTCGTCGCGGGGTGTGACTCGACTCGTCGAGGTCGTCAACCGCAGCGCCCGCTGCGGCGGCGACCGCGACCGCGGCAATGGCGACGATTACGCCGGCACGGACCTCCGCTGTCGTCCCTCACGATCCAGACGATCCTGCGATTTGGGTGTCTAGAACGCCACCCGACCGGGCGCTCATCTTCGGCACCGACAAGGTCGACGGGGTCGGCGGACTCTATGCGTTCGGCCTCGACGGCGAGATCCGGCAGGCCATCACCCCGCTCGATCGCCCCAACAATGTCGATGTCGAGTACGGACTGGCGATGGGCGGCCGCGAGATTGACATCGCGGTCCTCACCGAGGGCAGGCAGCATCGCCTGCGCGTGTACGGCATCCCTCCCGACGGCGGTCTGCTGACCGATCTCGCGCCGGCTGGAATCCCGGTCCTTGACGGACAGGAGGGCGAAGCAGCGGAGCCGATGGGAATCGCCCTGTACAAGCGGGCTGCTGACCGAGCGATCTTCGCGATCGTGGCGCCGAAAACGGCGGCGCCACCGATTACCTGTGGCAATACCGGCTCTCGAGAATGGCTCGTCACTTCACGGCGCCCTGGTCCGCCGCTTCGGCGCCTTCAGCCGGAAAGGTCCAACCCCAGGCGAAAATTGGCGAGATCGAAGCTGTCGCTGTCGACGACGAGCTCGGGTTCGTGTACTACAGGCGACGAACGGTACGGCATTCGCAAGTACCACGCGGATCCAGACGTCCCGGAAGCTGCGCGGGAGCTCGCCGCCTTCGGGCTCGACGGGTATCACGATGACCGCGAGGGTCTGGCCATTTACAAGACCGGCGAACGTACCGGTTACATCGTCTCGAGCGATCAGCTCATTGGCGGCTCACGCCTCGTCATCTTTCCTCGCGAAGGAACCGCCGCTGATGTCAACGCGCACCCGGCAATCGCCGTCGTACAGACCGCTGCCGACGAAACCGACGGCCTCGACGTCACGAGCGCACCGCTGCCGGGATTTCCTGCCGGTCTGCTCGTGATGATGAACAGCACGCCGAGAAATTTTCAGCTCTACGACTGGACGACGTTAGTGCGTCACTTGCCAGGCAGCTCGAATCTCACTTCGAGATAGGAGATCGGGCCGTCCAGGTCTTTGTACCAGTGCGGCACGTTCGCTGGAACGAAGACGACGTCTCCCGGCTGGACGTGACGGCTCTCGCCGCCGGTGATGGTGGTGATGCCCTGTGCCCCGGCGGCCGGGCGCACAACGGTGCCGCCCGTCACAAATGTGCCGGATCCCTCGATGATCTGATGCACTTCGCTACCGAGCTCGTGTTGCGCCACGCCCTGCGGCTTCGAGCGATGCACGATGTTTGCCTGGTACTTGGGTGCGCTGGTGATCGGTGACGTGACCATGAGTGGAGCATTTGGCGCCGTCGCCCGCTCGGTCAGCACCTTGCGCAGGTCGAGATTGCTCACGAAGGTCGCCGGCTGATTCACGGGTGCGCCGACGTCGAAGCGGATTTCGAGGTAAGTGATCATCCCGTCGATCTGCTCGTACCAGTGCGGCGTCTGGGGCGGAACGAGCACCACGTCGCCCTTCTGGACCTTGCGCCGAACGCCGCCGTCGATGCGGCCAGGCGCCTGTGCCCCTGCTCCCGTCGGTCGGATGAGCGTCCCACCCGTCACCAGCGTTCCACTCCCTTCCATAATGGAGTGGATTTCGCTGCCGGTCTCATGGGCAATCGCCCCTTGCGGCGTCGTCCGATGCACGACGTTGATCTGATACCGATCGCCGGCGCTGACCGGCGCCGACACCATGACGGGCGTGGGCGTCGCCTTTTCCTTCTCTTTGAGAACGGACGCGATTTCGCCATGGCTGCGGTAGGTTACGGCCGGGCCCTGCGCGGTGAGCGTGACGGCCAGTCCCGTCGCCGCGGCGGCGGCGATCGCGAGCAACTGCTGACGTCCTGACATCGAAGTCCTCCAGGGTCTTGGCGCGCTGACTTTGGCCGATCTGCCGTCAGATGTCCAGTGTGCAACGACCGCGTGCCGCTGGGGCCGGGAGTTGACGCCGCCGTCACGTGCCCTCGGCTACACTTCGAGATATGGAGGCGGCTATGACCCTGTCGCGTCGACTGCTGCTCGCTGGCTGCATCGCGGTCGGAGCAGTTTACTGGTCTGGCTCGTACAGCGGGGCGCAGGCACCGCGCTCGAATCTTCTCCTGGTGATTGACGGGCTGCGGCCCGACTACGTCACGCCAGAGATCATGCCGCGGCTTCACGCGCTGGGGCAGCGTGGCATCGTCTTCGAGGCGCACCATTCGGTGTTTCCGACGGTGACGCGCGTCAACTCGTCGTCGATTTCCACCGGCTCGTTTCCGGAGACACACGGGCTGCTGGGAAACACCATCTATTCGGAAAAGACCTTCCCTGGCAAGCCGCTCGAAACGTCAGAACAGCCGCAGCTGGCGGCCATGGAAAAGGCGGAGGGACGGCTGCTGACCGCGCCGACGCTCGGAGAGTCACTCGATCGCGCTGGCAAGAGAATGCTGGTGATCAGTGCGGGGTCGACGGGGTCGGCGTTCCTCTTGAACCATCCGTTCCTCAAGGGCGCCGTCGTTCATCCCGAGCTGTTCCAGCCGGAGAGCCTCAAGGCGCAAATCACCGCGGGCCTCGGCGCCGGACCCGAGGAAGCCGTCCCGAACAACAAGCGCAACAAGTGGATCGTCGACCTGTACCTATCGTTCGGACTGAACGAATTGAAGTCCGACGTGACGGCCATGTGGTTCGGCGATCCCGACTCGACGGCGCATGCCAAGGGCGTTGGCACGCCAGAGACCAGGCAGGCGCTCGGCTACGTCGATGCCGAGATCGGCCGCATCGAAGATACGCTCCGGCAGCGTGGACTCCTCGATCGCACGAACATCCTGGTCGCGTCGGATCATGGCTTCTCGACGCACACGAGCGAGCTGAAGCTCGCCGCGCTCGTCGCGCCATTCGCCAAGCCTCAGCCGGACGGCACACCCGACATCGTCGTGACCGAGGGCGCAGTGAACTTCAGGGGCGCGAAAGATCCGGCTCGAGTCGCGGCCGTCGTCGCTGACCTGCAGAAGCGCCCCGAAGTCGGCGCCATCTTCACACGACCGGATGGACAGGGATCGATGAAGGGCGCGGTTCCAGGCACCTTGTCCTTCAACGTCGCGCGCTGGAACCATGCGCGGTCGGCGGAGATTCTGGTGTCGGCGAACTGGAGCGCCGACAAGAACGCCAACGGGTACGCCGGCCGGACGACGCAGGGCGGCGTGGCGGGCCACGGGACGTCGAGTCCATACGACATCCACAACACGCTCATCGCTGCCGGACCGGACTTCAAGGAACGTGTCACCAGCAGCGTACCGACGTCGAACGTCGACCTCGCCCCGACCATCCTCAAAGTGCTCGGGCTGCCGGTTCCGGCGTCGATGACGGGACGGGTGATTGAAGAAGGGCTGCGCAGCGGCCCGATGCCAGGATCAGTTCGTGTCGAGCGCGGCATCGAGACCGCGAAGACGACTGACGGCGGCTATCAGGTCGACGCGCACACGTCGACGGTCACTGGCCGTCGTTATCTCGATTACACAGAAGTCCGGCGAGCCGCACGCTGACCAATCAGCCGGCCGGTCTGGGCGTCCTCTCACTAGGGCTCGTCGGAGATCAAAGCCCAGGGATATGAGCCGGTGTTGACCTTGACGAGCATGTACGAGAAGCCATTCGCATCCGGCAACGATTGGTGCGGCGTGCTCGGCGGCATGTTGATGACGTCTCCGGCTTTGACGCGAAGCGGTTTCCCACCGGCGATGCTCGTCCCTTGATCTTCGCCCGGGCGGTCCGCAACCTTGCGCCGGTTCTCGATCGTGCCGCCGGTCATGACTGTGCCCGTTCCCGCAACGATGAAGTAGATGTCGTAGGTGCCTCCGTGGAACTCGACGGCTGGTGGCTGGCCGTTGGCGCCAAGCCGCCGATAGAGAAAGTTCCAGGCGTGGGTGCGCGTCATCGGGATGTCCACCAGGTCGCGCGGGTCGTTGGCAGGCTTGCCTGCCGACGCCGCGGCGGCCATAGCGGAATGGGCGCCCTGCAGTGATTCTGCCGACCAGTACCGCACCTCCCCCTGCCCGAGCGTCGTCGGAACCGTCACCGGCGGTCGATTCGGGTTGGCGGCCGCGAGCGTGTTCTGCTGTGTCTGCACTATCGACCACGGGTGCATGCCGACGTTGATCGCCAGGTGCGCCAGCGTGAGGCCTGATCCATCGGGCTCGAACTTGAACGCGGTGGACGGCGGCAGGTTGATCAACGCGCCAGGCTTGAGGTCGTACGGCTGTCCGCCGGAGATTGATGCGCCTCGCCGTTCACCTGGCATGCCCATCAATGTCGTCGGCTGATCGATGCTGCCGCCGACGGTAATGCGGCCCGTGCCAGCGATGGTGAAGAAGATGTCGCTGCTACCTTCATGCGACTCGGCGCGGCCGGGCTGGGTCCGACGCACCAGCGAGAAGCGATGCGTGGGTGTCAGCAACAGAGGTGCCGCGGCGCGCTGTGCCTTGAGATCCTCGGCTGACCAATGCGCCACCGGTCCGTAGTCGACCGGCGCCGCGCCGGCGTGTACGAGCGCCCACATCACGGCGACGACGACGGCCATCGATTTTCGCATCGGCTGGCTCCTTGGGTGGTCTGCCGGATAATAGTCCCAAGAGCCATCGATGGTGCTATCCGACCTGTTGAGCACGCACGGTTACTGGCTGGTGGCAGCAGTCGTCACGCTCGAGAGCATGGGCATTCCACTGCCGGGCGAGACCACGCTCGTCACCGCGGCCATTTACGCGGGAACGACGCACCATCTGCAGATCGGCCCCGTGATTGCCGCCGCGGCGGTCGGAGCCATCGTTGGCGACAACATCGGATTCTGGGTCGGCCGTCGTTTTGGGGTCGGCCTTCTCCACCGCTACGGCCACCTGGTGCGGCTCGACCGCAAGCGAATCCGTCTTGGGCAATTCCTCTTCGAACGTCACGGCGGCAAAGTCGTCTTCTTCGGCCGGTTCGTGGCG
>Ga0111538_10011729_pt1 | contig 11596 bp, 8 predicted proteins | sample SoiMethybrSBSTD1_FD_79669 | JGI IMG/M metagenome (GOLD analysis project Ga0111538, IMG submission 79669) | Bulk soil microbial communities from a Populus tree surrounding site in Tennessee, USA - Soil MetaG P. TD hybrid SBSTD1 (version 2)... | ecosystem: Environmental > Terrestrial > Soil > Tree...
CCACATGGTCCAATCGCTGGTCCACAGGATGTTGCCCTGGTTGCGATCCTTGTTCTGAATCAGCTCGTCGAAGATACGCATGACCTGGATCTGCTTGTTGGTGCGCACCGGGTCGGGACCGAGCGACTTGGTCTTCAGTCGGTCCTTCTCGTCCATCTGCACATCGTCCACCCACCAGGTCACGGCGGCGATCTTGCCGTCCACAGCGCGCTCGACCGACATCGGCACATTGGCGAGACCGACCAGTTTCGCCAGACGGTAGCCGGCGATGTTGTAGCGATACGTGTCTTTGAAGTTCAACTCGGTGGCGCGGCCGGATTCGAAAACGGACTTGGCCTCGTCGACGGTCTGGATGTGCGCGTCGTGCGTGATCTGTCCGTCGCTCAGCGTCGCACGGCGCGAGCCGGTAACGCCGCCGCCGGCGTCGCGCTGGTTCGAGATTCGCGCCTTGAGCAGAAACGTTTCCATCTGCTCCGGCGACAGCGACAGCGTGGGAGTTGGCGGTGGTGCACTTTGCGCGAGGAGAACGGGCGCACACCCTGCGATGAAGATCACGCCGAGGAGTCTCGACCGGCGACGGACGTCCATGAGTGCCCCTTTCGTCTGGTGACGGATGAGCGGATTCTACGACAGTGCGGCCACTCTCGTCTCCGCATCCCGTAACGCCAGAACCCCGCAAAACAGGCCCTGCATCAGATCAACGTGATCGGCGAGCACTGAGAACAGCTCATCGCGATCGAGTCGAAGGGCGCGGCCGTCCTTGGTCACCGTAGCCCGCCAGCCCGACGCGTTTCCAGCCAGCGTGTCCGCGACACCGATGGTCGCCCCCGCCGGCGCGATCTCCGGGCTCGCCCCGGGGTGCTCGAGAAGTACTTCGCCTTGAACGATTTGGTACACGGCGGGCGGTGTGCCGACGTCGAAGAGCACGGTCCCCGACTTCAACGGAACTTCCGGCGCCACCGCAGTGAGGGCCAGGAGTTGCGCCGCAGACGCGCGCGACAGCAGTGGATCCTGACGCAAGAGTCGTGCGGCCGTCGCCGCTCCCGGCGCGGCGTGATCCGGCAGCAGCCGCGACGGCGCGGCAAAGGGCACGCGCGGGCGATCGTTGGCGAGAAGCAGCCCGAAGAGACTTTGTGCCAGCAGCACGTTATCCGAGACCATCGTCATGAAGTCGTCGGCCGTGATGCGGAAGCAGACAGTCGTGTCAACCGCGCGCACGGTGCTGCGCAGTGCGGTTCCCTGAAGCACGTCCTCGAAGCCGATGACCGACGGTGGCGCGATCTCGGTATTGGCTGAGACGCCGTCGATCGTGCGTGCGACGCCGTCGAGCAGGAACAACACATCGGCAGCGGGTGTCCCTGCATGACAGAGGTCGCGTCCCGACGGATGACGAATCTCTTCACCGGCTTGTGCGATGCGGAACAATTCGTCCACCGATAGCGACACGAACAAGGGAATGATCCGAACGCGGTCGGCGAGCTCGACGATCGGCAATGAGTCGCCGGACGGCGCGGTGGGCGCCGCGTCGGCGTGCCTGTTTGCCAGCGCCCACGAGACGGCTTCGCTCACCACGCGGTTTTCCGATCGGTGTGACGCCACGTACTCGATGTCGTCGAGCAACCCCCAAATGCGCCGCTGGCCGATGAAGTGAATGGCCGCGGCCGCGAGAACCGGATCGTCATCGTGCACGAGTTGTGCGAGCGTGTCCTCGAGATCACGCGGCCGGCTCTTGAGCACCGCATTCGCGTAGCGGACCTTCTCAGTGAGCGGCGAGTCGTCGAGAATCGGCATGACGCGTTTCCGCACCACGCCGCCGAGCAGGTTGTCGAGATATTCGACCGCGGCGGCGCGGCGACGCGACTCGCCCTGCTCGATGGTGTACCTTGCCGCGGCGACATCCCCGGCGTGATAGAGCAGACCGAGTAAACGATAGATGCGATCGATCGTGCGGTGCAGCCTGTCCTGCAACGCCCGGGCGAGCAGCGAACCGTCGGCGTCCGGCGCGTGACGCAGCAGGTTGTGCTGCAGCGTCAGGCCGTTGTAATACCGCGAGCTCTCCCGGACCACTTGTGCCTCGAGTACGGGGCGTGGACACGAGATCGCGGGATGGTCGCGCCGGATCTTTTCGATGGCGGTGATCGCTTTGTAGCGCAGGAAGCCATCCGGATCGTCGAGTGCCGCGACGACGGCATCCATGGAGCGCTGCGTGCCAAGTTGCGCCAGCGTGGCGGGGATGTGCCGCCGAATCCACACCTGCTCGCGCTGATCGAGCAGCGCATGGGCGAGCGCGCCGATGATGGGTTCGCCGTAGCCGACGAGCGCGTCCCGCGCAGCTCCTTTCAGCGCGCGATGGCCGAGCAGGGAGAGGAGTCCAGGAACGAACAGGCCGTCGGACACGCCCATCTCTCGGGCGCTGCGAATCGCCTTCTGGACGACGGTGGTGTCGCGGTCGTAGAGAAGCGGAATGAGCAGCGCGCGGAATCGCTGATCGTCGATGTGCGCGAGGGCAGTGGCGGCTTCAGCGCGACCGGCCACAGCCGTGTCGCGCATGTCGGCAATGAGCTGTCTGAGCGCGGCCTCGGCGGCCATCACGTCATCCCGCTGTCCGGAATTTGCGAGCGTGATCGCCGACGTGACGACGACGCGGGGCTCCGAGTCGCTGAGGTGCCGGCGCATCAGGACGGCGGCGTCTTCGTGCTCGAGCTCGGCGAGCGCGCGCAGCGCCGCCGCGCGGACGTCCACGTCCTCGTCCTGCACCATGTTCGTGACGGTCGGCAGCCAGCGGCTGGCCGCCTCCGAGCGCGAGAGCGCCAGGGCGCGCAACGTGCGTGCCCGTACGCGCGGCGATTGATGTTGCAGTAGCAGCGGCGTGACGAGATGCCGCTTGTCGAGAGCCTCGAGCATCTCGATCGCGTAGAGCACCGCCGCCTCGTCGGGGTGTGAGAGCTCTTCGACGAGGGTTTCGATCGTGACGGGGTCGGCGACCTCGGTGCGGATCGCGTTTGGTGCAATCGCTCGCTGGCCGATGCTGGCCCGGAAGGCACGCAAGTACTCGCGCCAAGCGAGGAGCGCCACAACGATCCACACGGCGGTGATGACGAGGCTCGCGTAGCTGAGACGACGCCAGTCCAGTCCGAGACCCCAGGGCCGGATCAGGAGCAGGATCAGCACGGCCGCGAAGCCCTTGCCGAACTTCTCCATGGTGACGTCGATGAACGGCTTGGCGCGGAAGCGAAGTCCCGCTGGCACGGGGAGAAACAGCACTTCGCGCGTGGTCTTGTCGAGCGAGTAGCGCAGGGTGCCGTCCAGGACACGTGCTCCGCCGATCGCCCACAGCGCGCCAGTCAACAGCACGAGCGTCCCGCTTGCGCCAAGACCAATCGGCAGCAGCAACAGGGCGGCGGTAATTCCCCACGAGCGATGGATCCGGCTCGTCAGCCCGACCTGTACCGCGAATCCCGCAATCGACAGGAACGCCCCCACCGAGGCCAGCAACGACGCGATGGATTCCTCGTCCACGCGCATCGCTTCCGCCGCCATACTGAGTTGCTGATCGACGATGGCGGCACCCATGACCGCGAGCGCCACCATGGCGGCGAGCACTCGCAGCTGCCGGGACTCGGCGAGCAGACGCAGGGCCTCGCGACTGCCAACGCCGGCGTCCTCCTCGAATTCCCCGTGGTGCTCCACGCTCGTCTTGCGAACGATGCGCTGCACTATCGCGACACAGATGCCCAGCGTGGCGGCGCTGACCAGCAGCAGCGTATTCGAACCGAGTTCCTCGATCGTGAACGCCGTGATCGAATTGCCCAGCGCACCACCGAGGCACGCCCCGCCGCCAATCAATCCGAAGAGACGCTTGGCCTGCCTCGGGTCGTACACATCGTTGGCAAGGGTCCAGAACTGGCTGATGAGAAGGATGCCGAAGATCTGCCCGAAGAAATACAAGCCGACGGTGACCCAGGTCGCTCCGGTTCGGAGCAGAAGCCAGAACACCACCAGCAGGACGATGAGGGCTGACTGTGTCAGCGGCACGACATGGCGCCGTGGAAGACGTCGTGCGGCAACGCTGTACGCGTGCATCAGGATGCCGATGAGGACCGATGACGCCAGCAGGACGTAGGGCAGGTTGTCCGCCCCGAGATGGTCGATGAACTTGGACTTGAAGACCGGCTTGACGATGTTGTGCGCCGTCATCGCCAGAAACGAGTAGGCGAACATCAGGACGGCGACCGTGGTCTCGTCCTCGCGCACCGAAACCATTCGTCCGAGCAGCCGTGTGACCCAGGCGACCATGAGAGAGAGAAGGGACGCTATCACAGCATAATGGGCCGTGCGCCTGATTCTGGCCTCCGCGTCGCCACGACGCGCCGACCTGCTGCGCGAAGCCGGAATCGACGTCGAGGTTCGGCCTGCGAACGTCAACGAGGACGTTGCCCCCGGAGAGACGGCCGAGGATTACGTGCGCCGCGTGGCCCAAGAGAAGGCGCTCGCCATCAGCCAGACTTCACCGGGGCGTCACGTGCTCGCCGCTGATACCGCCGTGGTCGTCGAAGGCCAGATCCTTGGCAAGCCTTCAAATGCGGAAGAGTCCGCGCGGATGTTGAGCGCGCTGTCGGGCCGGTCCCACCTGGTCATCTCCGGTGTGTGCCTGATGAAGGACGGCCAGACAGTCGTGGACACCGAGACCGCGGTCACCGTGGTCGAGTTTGCCGAGCTGTCGCCGGGCGAAATCGCCTGGTATGTGGCGAGCGGGGAATCAATGGACAAAGCCGGGGGTTATGGGATCCAAGGTCTCGCATCTCGCTTCGTGACCCGCATCGCCGGGTCGTACTCGAACGTCGTCGGGTTGCCAATGGCCGTGGTCTACCGGATGTGCACGAAGGTTGGATTGCTGCTATCCTGACGGGAGCTTCCGCTTCGAAGTCCTTATTTATGAGCCACAAAGCCGCAAAGATAGGCGTGACCTCGCTCGTGCTGCTCACCGCGTTTGGGGTGCTGCTCTACACGACGCTCGGCGAGAGCATGCAGTACTACAAGTACGTCGATGAAGTCGTGGCCCAGCCGGCGGCCTGGAAGGACAAGAACCTTCAGGTCCATGGCCACGTCGTGCCGGGCTCGATCGGCCGCAAGCGCGACTCACTCGACTGGCGATTCGAGATTCAGCGGAACGGCCAGAAGCTGACGGCCTTCTACACCGGCATCGTCCCTGACACGTTCAAGGACGACTCGGAAGTGGTGTTGACCGGCCGGCTCACACCGGACGGGTTCAAGGCCACCGAGATGACCGCGAAGTGTCCGTCGAAATACGAGGCCGCGCCGCCGCTGGCTGCGCCACCACAGTAAAGGCGCACATACATGGCGTCCCTCGGTTACTACCTGCTGCTGGCAGCTTTCGTCGTCTGTGCTTACGCGGCCGCGATTTCAGTGGGTGGTGCCCGGCGCCGCTCACGTGCGCTGACTGAAAGCGGGATCGGGGCGTTCCACCTCGTCACTGCGATCATGGCGGCCGCTTCGGCGGTCATCGTCTACGCCTTCGTCACGGGCGACTATTCAATCAAATACGTCCAGCGGTACTCGGACTCGGCGCAGCCGCTCTTCTACAAACTGACCTCGTACTGGGGCGGGCTCGACGGGTCGATCATGTTCTGGGTGTCGCTGCTGGCGGCCTTCGGGTCAGCGGCGGTCTACATCAATCGCGAACGTCATCGCGAGTTGATTCCCTACGTCGTCGCGGTCATCGCGGTCGTGGAGATGTTTTTCCTCTTCCTGATGATCGTGCACAACAACCCGTTCTCGACCTTCCTGACGCAGAACCCTGCTGACGGCACGGGTCTCAACCCGCTGCTGCAGAACTTCTACATGGTGATTCACCCGCCGACGATGTATTCGGGCTTCGTCGGCCTCACCATTCCGTACGCATTCGGCATGGCGGCGCTCATTACCGGGAATCTCGATGACTCGTGGCTCAGGGCCGTCCGGCGCTGGACGATGATCGCGTGGCTGTTCCTATCGATCGGCCTCGGCCTGGGGATGATCTGGGCGTACGAGGAGCTCGGGTGGGGCGGCTACTGGATGTGGGATCCGGTCGAGAACGCCGGTCTCCTGCCGTGGTTCACGGCGACGGCATTCCTGCACTCGGTCATGGTCCAGGAGCGCCGCGGAATGCTGCGCGTGTGGAACGTCTCGCTCGTGATCACGACGTTCTTCCTCACGCTGTTTGGCACGTTCATGACGCGCTCGGGCGTCGTGCAGTCCATTCACGCCTTCGGCGACGATCCTGAGCTGGCGCGTCTCTTCACCGGCTTCATGGTGATTACGCTGCTTTTCAGCTTCGGCTTCGTGATCTACCGGCTGCCGCTGCTCAAGGCGCGAAACGAGCTCGATTCGTGGATGTCGCGCGAGGCTGCGTTCCTGGTCAACAACTGGATTCTGCTGTTCTGCGCGTTCTTCGTGCTGTTCGCCACGATGTTCCCGACGCTGAGTGAAGCCGTCACCAAGCAGCGGATTACCGTGAGCGCTCCGTTCTTCAACCGGTGGCTGGTGCCGATTGGATTGGTCCTGCTGCTGCTCACCGGCATCGGACCGCTGCTCGCCTGGCGCAAGTCCACGCTGACCAATCTCCGTGATCAGTTCCTGGTCCCCACATTGAGTGGAATCCTCGCCGGTGGCATCGTCTTGGCTCTCGGAGTGCGGTTCTGGAGCGCGGGATTGTGCTTCGGGTTCTCGGGCTTCGTGATGGGCACGATTCTGCAGGAGTTCTGGCGCGGCGCCAGGGTCCGGCAGGAGACGACAGGCACGGATGTCTTTACCGCGCTCATCGGGCTTGTCGGCCGCAACAAGCGGCGGTACGGCGGTTACATCATCCACGTCGGTGTCGTCCTGTTGTTCCTCGGTTTCGCGGGTAGTGCGTTCAAGCAGATCGAAACGGTCTCGCTCAAGCCCGGTCAGTCTGTGATGGTCGGCGACTACACCGCGCGCTACGACGGACTCAAAGTTACCGATGACGGTCAGAAGCAGATGGTGACTGGCACGATGACCGTGATGCGGGACGGCGCAGAGCTCACAAAGATGTACCCGGCACGGTGGTTTTTCCGGAAGCACGAATCCGACCCGACGAGTGAAGTCGCGATCCGGCGCACGTTCGCAGAGGATCTCTACATCGTCCTGGCGCGTTATGACGTCGCCCAGCAGTCGGCCGAGGTCGAGGTCGTCGTCAATCCCCTGGTCAACTGGGTGTGGTTCGGCTTTGGCATCCTCGCGCTCGGGACGTTGATTGCGCTGCTGCCGGATTCGGTCTTCGCCTTCGCTGTCGCGCGCGTGCCGGCGCACGCAGCCACGGCGACGATGCTGCTGTTGGCGCTGGCACTCAGCTCGACGACGGTCCATGCGCAGCATATCGTCTCCCCTCAAAGCGTGCCTCAGGCGTCACGCACGCCGTTCGAGCGTGAGGTCGGGCGGGCGCTGGTCTGCATGTGCGGCACGTGCGGCCGCAAGCTGGCAGGCGAGTGCGAGTGCGGTTACGCCGCGCAGATGCGCGACGAGATCGCCACGTTCGCCCGTGAGGGCAAGACGAAGAAGCAGATCCTGGCCTATTACGTCGAGAAGTACGGCAGCCAGGAGCCGCTGTCCGAGCCGATTGACGAAGGCTTCAATCGCCTCGCCTGGGGACTTCCGTATCTCCTCGGCGCCGCCGGTCTGGCGACGATCGTGTGGACGGCGCGCCGGTGGTCTCGCCCGGCGACGGCGACACCATCCGGACTCGAGGTCCCGATCGATCCGGTTCTCGACGCCCGTCTGGACGATGAGCTCCGAAACCTCGACTGAGTCACACTTCACCGGCGGCGATCTTCCGCCCTCGGGATCCGACTCGCTTCAGCCCTGGCAGCTGTTCACCCTCGCCGGACTGATCGGCGCGACGATTACTGTCTTCTTGTCACGCGGCCAGTCGCCGGCTGCCGTGATCCTTCTGAGCCTGGCCGTCTTTGCTGCCGCGGCGGTCGGCATCGCGGCGCTCCGCACGGTGATGCCGTTGACGTCGAAAGCTGCGGCCGACACCACGCAAGTGCTCGGCGGCCGCACGCGCGCGGCGCTCGAGCGCGAGAAGGGTCTGGTCCTGCGATCGATCAAGGAGCTCGAGTTCGATCGCGCGATGGGGAAGGTGTCGGAGAAAGACTTCACAGAGATGAGCGCACGCCTGCGCGCCAGGGCCGCACGACTGATGCGACAGCTAGACGCGGGTGCGGGATACCGAGAGCAGATCGAACGAGAGATCGAACGGCGGATAGGAAAGGCGGAGGTGGTTCTTGGTGTATGCGCCTCGTGCGCGACAAAGAACGACCCCGATGCCCGGTTCTGCAAGGGATGCGGAAAGTCGATGGAGAAACCATCATGATCCGCGTGTCCGCGGAGGCTAAAGCCTCCGCTCTACGGAACGAGCGTAGAGCGCACGCTTTAGCGTGCGCGGTCGCTGCGGTGCTCATGATCGCCGGCACCGCGGTCGCCCAGGAAATGCCGGACCCCTCCTTGATTCACGGCCGCGCAATTCCAGCGCCTGAGCTCGGCGACGGCGTGGTCACCGTTCGCGTCGTGCGCGAAGCGATCGGCAACAACATTCCCGGGCAACAGGTGCAGGTCATCATCGGCGGCACCAAGCGCACCGCCACGACCGACGACCAGGGCCGCGCCGAGTTCAACAATCTGCCGCGCGGCGACGAAGCGCGCGCCGAGGTCACTGTCGATGGCGAGGCGCTCGTCTCGCAGCCGTTCCGGGTACCGTCAAGCGGCGGCCTCCGCGTGATTCTCGTCGCCGGCATTGCCAAAGCTGCGGAGCGCAAGAAACAGGAAGAGGCCGCGGCGGCGGCCGGGCCGGCCGTCAAGGGTGTGGTGGTCTTCGGCGGAAACACGCGGGTGCTGATGCAGTTCCGCGACGATGCGCTCGAGATCTACTACGTCCTGGAAATCCTCAATACGGCGCGGTCGCGCGTCGATATCGGGGGGCCGTTGATCGTCGAATTCCCGCACGGAGCGGCCGGGGCGACGGCGCTCGAGGGATCATCGCCGTCGGCCACCGTCTCGACGCGCCGAGTCATCGTCACCGGTCCCTTCGCGTCGGGATCGACGCTCGTGCAGGTCGCGTTCCGAATGCCCTATGACTCACCCGAGTTGACGCTCGAGCAGCAATGGCCTGCCGCGCTGCAGCAAGTGACTGTGGGCGTCGAGAAGGTGAACAACCTGTCGATCTCATCGCCGCAGTTCACGTCGGCTAGTGATGTGACCGCCGATGCCGGCGAAGTCTTCGTGCTCGGGCGAGGGCCGGCGCTGCCGGCGAACGCCAAGACGGTCGTGACGCTCACGAACCTGCCGGTGCACAGCAAGCTACCGCGGTATGTCGCGCTCAGTCTTGCCGGACTGCTCGCCGGAATCGGTGTCTGGCTGGCGGTGTCCAAGCGGGGCGGACACGCCGAGGCCAGGCAGGCGCTCGTGAAGCGTCGCGACACGCTGCTCGGTCAACTCGAACAGCTCGAGTCGAAGCGTCGCGCGGGCACGGCCGATCCGCACAACTATTCGACACGCCGCCAACGGATTCTCACCGAGCTCGAGCGCATCTACGGGGAACTCGACGAAGTGGGCGCCGGGCCCGAAGGAGGCGGCGAGGGCATCGCCGCGTGACATCAGCGGCGCCGAGTCTGGATTTCGACCGCGTCACCGTTGACGATGTCTCTCGTCACTTCGGCCGTCGTCGCGCCGTTTCGCGGGTGTCGTTCGCTGCCGCTCGCGGCGCCATCATCGGTTTGCTCGGCCCGAACGGCGCCGGCAAGTCCACGCTCCTCACGATGCTCGCGACGCTCCTTCGTCCGAGCTCGGGCACGATTCGCTACGGAACGTTGCAGGCCGTAAACGCGCCGCCGGCGCTGCGTGCGCGAATCGGCGTCCTCGGTCACGACCTGTTTCTCTATCCCGAGCTGACCGCTCGCGAGAATCTGAAGTTCTTCGCTGCGTTGTACGGACTCCGCGATGCCGATTCGGCAGCCCGAGCCGCACTCGAACGCGCTGGTCTCGCCGACCGCGGCAACGATCTGGTCGCTGGCTTCTCTCGCGGCATGCGGCAGCGCGTCGCCCTCGAGCGAGCGCTCATTCACGAGCCGAGGCTGGTTCTTCTCGACGAACCGTTTACAGGCCTGGACGAGGCATCAACATCGGCGCTCATCACGCGGTTGCGGAGCCTTCGCGACAGCGGGGCAGCGATCGTGCTCGCGACGCACGACCTCGATCTCGCCGACGGTCTCCTCGACGAGGCGGTGTTCCTGCGCGAAGGGCGGATGGTGCAGTTGCTGTCGCGTCCCGAGGGATTGCGGTCCGCCTATCGAAACGCCATGACGCGGCCCAGCCAGTCATGATGCGCGTCGCGTGGCTCATCCTGCGCAAGGACCTCACCGTCGAGGTTCGCAGTCGCGAGATCGCCTACACGACGCTGTTCTTTGCCGTCTCGTGCGTGCTGGTGTTTGCGTTTGCGCTGGTCCGCGAGGGCCGCGGACCCGAAGACGGCGCGGCGGGCATTCTGTGGATCGCGGTGATGTTCGCCGGGAACCTCGCGCTGGGCCGGACGTTCGAGCGAGAGCGTCAGTCGGAAACGCTGCGCGCATTGCTGCTGGCCCCGGCGTCACGGCCTGCGGTGTATGTCGGCAAGCTGCTGGGGATTCTCGTGCTGCTGTTTGGAACGGAGCTCCTGCTGGTCCCGCTCGTCGCGCTGCTGTTTCAGGCGCGGTTGCTGGCGCATCCATTCTGGCTGATCGCCATCATGACGACTGGAACCGTGGGGTTCGCCGCCGTCGGCACGTTGTTCGCCGCGATGCTCGTGCGTGCGCGCAGCCGCGATGTACTGCTGCCCGTGCTGTTGTATCCGATTACCGTTCCAGTCATCATTGCCGGAGTCCGAGGTACGGCGACCTTGCTGCAGCCCGAGCTCGAGACCGGCATCATTCGATTCTGGTTCGCGCTGCTCGTGACCTTCGACGTGGTCTTCGTCACGCTGGCGCTCTGGACCTTCGAAGCCGTGATGACGGACTGAGACCGTTTCTATGCCTAAGTGGTTTACACCCGTCGCCGTGATGTGCGGAGCGATGCTCGCCGCATCGCCGCTGGTGATCGCCAGCGCCGATTACGAGTCCACGATGGGACTCGTGCAGAAGATCTTCTACTACCACATGCCGTCGGCGTGGATGTTCCTCATCGCCGCCATGGTGTGCGGCGTGGCGAGCATCCGGTTCCTGGCGAGCGGCGATCCTCGTCACGATCGGACCGCGCTGGCCGCAGGCGAACTCCTCGTCGTGTTCGGACTGATCACACTCGTCACCGGTCCGCTCTGGGCACGGAAGGCCTGGGGCACCTTCTGGATCTGGGACGCGCGGACGACGTCGAGTCTGGTGAGCTGGATGATCGGGTGCGCCTATCTGATCCTCCGTCGGTACGGCGGACCCGGATCGGAGAAGCTCGCCGCAGCGCTGGCGCTCTTCGGTATGGCCAACGTGCCGTTCATCTACATCTCCGTCAACTACTGGCGCACGATTCACCCGGCGACGACGGTGGTGCCGAA
>Ga0111538_10011731_pt1 | contig 11596 bp, 10 predicted proteins | sample SoiMethybrSBSTD1_FD_79669 | JGI IMG/M metagenome (GOLD analysis project Ga0111538, IMG submission 79669) | Bulk soil microbial communities from a Populus tree surrounding site in Tennessee, USA - Soil MetaG P. TD hybrid SBSTD1 (version 2)... | ecosystem: Environmental > Terrestrial > Soil >...
ATCAGCAAATGCAAAGCTGGTATAGCAGTGCCGATTTTATTATTTCGGGTTCTCACTATGAAGGCAGCGGAGTTGCAGTCACTGAGGCGATGTCATGCGGATGTATTCCGATTGTTACCGATATTCCATCCTTTAGAAACATGATGGGTCGGGCAAATGTGGCTTCCTTTATAAGCCAAGTGATCAGGGACAACTGCTGAAATTGTTAATGGAAACAAAAGAAATAGACCTCGAGGCAGAAAAAGCCAGGGTGTTAGCACAATTCAGAAATGAATTGTCGTTTGAGGCCGTTGCGGAAAAAATTGATCACATTATTAAACTACAAAAGAAAATTTAAAAACGAAAATGCAACTAAATCATGCATCATAAGGTAAGTATTATAATTTCTAGTTATAATGGCGCGCCTTATATCGGTGAAACGATTGAAAGTGTTATTAACCAAACCTATGACAATTGGGAGCTGTTAATAGTTGATGACGGCTCAACTGATGAAACGGAACAAGTAGTTGCATCTTTTCATAACGAACATTTGCGATTTATCAGGGCCGGCAGAATTGGGCGGAACGGCAGGATTAAAAATATCGGGCTCGATAATGCTTCAGGCGACATGATTGCATTTATTGATCATGATGATCTCTGGGCTTCCAACAAATTAGAAGTACAGGTGAGGGCGTTGCAACAATATCCCGAAGCAGGTTTTTGCCTTGTAAACGGATATAATTTTAAAGAAAAAGGCAAGCCGGTCAGTTTTTTTTACCAGCAACAGGATGGAGTAAAAGTTGATAATGTATTTCTTTCATTCTTTCAATCACGACTTTCTGCGTGGACGCAAACTTTGCTCATGAAGCGGGAATGCCTGCAGGCTGGAAGGTTCAATGAAACGGGTCTTTTTGTCGATCCTGAATTCATCATTAATCTCGCGAGCCATTTCAAAGCCGTTATATGGTACGAACCACTCGTGTTTCACCGGCAACATCAGGAGAGTTATTCCACCGTGAATTGGATACCCTGCCATCAACAAGGAATAAATATTATAGAAAAATATAAGAATAATAAAATGTTGCCTGCTGTGCTGGCAAACGATGCTTTATTTAAGTCTCATATAAATTTTGGAGAGAAATACATCATTCGTAAGGAACCTCTGAATGCCATAAGCCATTTTTTAAAAGCCTGGCGCTACAAAATCTTTAGTCTTGCCCCATTCAAGAAAAGCATGAAGGCCATCCTTTATACGTTTCGATAAGCATCAAATCCCATCGCTGTTCGCTGTAAATAGTTCCATCATCTCGTCGGCAGCCTGGTTGATATTGCGGAAGGTTACACTATCATATTTGATGCCCGGGTCCAACAATAAGGCGGCAGCTTTTTCTGTCATTTGTTTTGCCGATGCTACAATATGCCAGTGATCAATTTCTTTCTTGTTGGGCTTGCAAAAACTCAATACGTGACAACCTGCATAAAGCGCTTCGATCATGACCACCCCGAAGCCTTCGTATGCTGACGGGTGGAGAAAGACTTTTGCCCGTTGCATCCATAGCAAGACATCGGTATGAGGAAATTCCCCCGTAATCAATATATTATTTTCCAATTGGAGTTTTGAAATAAGTGCTGACAATCTTTCTTTTTCCGGCCCCTCGCCAATCAATGCGGCTTTTAAGTGAGGAAATTTAGCCTGCAACTCAGCAACTACTTCAATGAATATATCATATTGTTTTAAAGGAATAAGAGAACCAACGGCTATAATATCAATGTCCTTGTGTACGGGTATTGCACGAAACTGCCGCGGCTCAATGCCCGGGGTTACTACACACCGGGGTCTGACTTTATGATTTTTTTCAAACTGGTCCTGTAAAAAATCAGATAGCGCCAGCAGGTTGGCTGGCCTGATAGCAATTTGCCGGGGGTATTTATTATTTTTTTTTGCATCCTGGCCCAGTATCCAGCAAAAATGTTTCAACCCGTGTTTATTTGCAAATGCCTGCCCGATCGCGGCACACTCACCGCACCAAAAGCTCAAAAGCCCGATAATTTCGCTGGCGTTATTTATCTTTTTTAATGCTAGAAATATTTGATGGCGAAGTAATAGTCGCGGTATGCCGCCTTTGTTTCGCCCGTTGAAACTCACAACTGTGGCATCAAACCACTTATAACTCTTTTCAAAATAGGGATATTGAAAAGCCAGAACGATGATATTTGTTTGAGGATAATTCTCTTTTATAGAGCGAACCAAATTCTGCTGCAGTGGCAGACAGGTAGTGTCCGCTTCATTTTTAGGAAAACCGGGTGAAAGTATTATGAGCGTTTTTTCAGGATTGTTCATCAAGCGAAATGATTTTTGAACAAAATGACAGGCTCTTCTGATTGTGGGTGACCAGCACGACGATTTTTCCCTGTTTCGCCATGTCAGCAAAATGCCCAAGTATGCTGGTCTCGGAAACTTCATCCAGCTCATTAAAGGGTTCGTCCAACAAGATGAGATCGGCATTTTTGTAGACAGCTCTTGCAATGGCAACACGTTGCTGCTGGCCACCACTGATATTTTTTCCGTTTTCGGTAATTATTTTGTCCAGTTTTTCGGGAAAGGTCTCGATCAAGTCTTCCAGTCCCGAGACCCGGAGTGACCTCTCCAGCTCGCAGCTTTCGGCGGGTTCTTCTTCAAAAGTGATATTGCGCCTGATGGTATCATATATGAAAAATGATTGTTGCCTCACGTAAGAAATCGAGGGCCAGTATCTCCTTATATCATCCTGGTTGACCCGGTTGTGATTAATAATAATATCGCCTTTCTTGACCGGCAACAGGCCCAATAAAATATTAAGCAGCGTTGTCTTTCCTTTGCCTGATACACCTGTTATACCTATAAAATCACCTTTCTTCAGCGAAAGCAAAAAATTATTCAGAACAGGTCTGCCCGGAAATTCAAAAGAAATATTTTTTAACTCAACGCAATCAATTCCGCGGTGTGTTGACCGGTCAGCAGGTTGTTTAATCTTTTCGGAATCCCGAATGAGGTCGTCAAGCGCAAGCTCATATGCTTTTAGCTGTCCTGCCGTATTGATAATTTTTACAACCCCTGGTATAATCTTATAAGCAGCGGCCATAAACGCACCAATGATGAGTAGCATATCGTCGTCATGTTTGCCCGTCCATTGCACTATTGCAACCAGGATAAATAATCCAAGGATGGCGAAAATTTCGATCATCCGGCTGGGCAGGTTTTGAAGACTTATCGAATCAAAAAGATGAGTGCTGAATTGTTTCCGGATATTAATAAACCTGTCACGAAAAAAGAGATTTCTATTATAAATATTGCTTTCCACGTATCCCTTCAGTGCATCCAATAAGTATTGGAAAGATTTTTCATTAGTTGTCCGGATATGTTGCCTTGCCCTGTTCATGCGATTCTTAATGTAGAAAAACACCGCCATGACTGGAGGGAGCAGGACGAGCAGTAACAATAAAAACAATTTGGCGTTGAATATCAGGATCGCAGCCAATGCAATTAATACAAGGCAAAGCTGTGTAACCATTTGTTGTATTCCTGCCACCATGTATTGACAAAATTCAAATGGCTGTAGTGCAATTTGCCTGATATGGACAGATGAATCCGTATGCACGAAGTGTTCATAATTTGAAGCCTGGTAGGAGGCCAGGTTATTCCGGGAGATGCGGATAGCAACCTTGCTGCTAAACCGGTAATGTGAACGGGCGATGAGATAGCCGATCATGTTTTTTATCGCAAACAGGAAAAAAAATATGGCAATAAAAAGAACCGTATTATCGCTAAGCCATGCCGGCAATACTGATCGTGCATCGTTTTTGCCCGGTTGAATATAAAACTGTATGATCCAGAGTAAGGCAGCAAGCGCCAGGATATCCAAAATACTTATAACAATATCACACACCAAAAGGACGCTAAAGTGCTGCTTTTCCTTCCTAGTTAAGACTGCCCAGGTATTTCTGAAAAGTTTATTCATGTAACCAACCTATATTGACAACTACTAAATTTAGATGAATTTGCTTTGATTAGTGTCGATCCAAACTTCTATCCGGAAGTTGGTTTTTCAAAAGAACTCCTGAATCTGTCATTGAAGTAAAAAGCATTGGAAAAAATGTAAATATCATGATGCCATATTGGGTTTCAAAAGGCGATTCGGCAAATAACCATGCCAGTAGGGCGATTGTGATAAAAATGGTAAGGCGGCTCTTTTGCTCAATTGCCATTTTCAACATGCAAAGACAAGTTGCAAATAAAACAACCAGTCCAATAATTCCAGTTTGTAAAAGGGTTTGCAAAAATTGATTGTGGGTGTTGTAGACAAGATAACCACGGGTACCCTTAGCGGAATCACCGGAATACATGTTTTTTGAAAGGTATTTTTCATTAAGATAGGATTGGGCATCCCCGGGACTGATGCCTATCCACCAACGGCCGTTTTCGGTAAGTATTTCCGGAACAAACCTCCATTGGAGCAGCCTGAACTGGAGACCGTTAAAATAATCGCCCGGCTTAAAACTATCCTGTCTTACAATACTAATATTTCCTCTTACGATATCGTAAAACCTCCTGCTCACGGGATTAGGAATGCTGAATACAAGTAAAACGGATAGAATCACAAGCCCAATGAAAACTGGGCTAATTAGACGTGACGAGCTATTACTTTTCAATATCTGCAGTAACCACAAAAAGAGGTACACGAGGTAGATTGATATTATCAGTTTGGAAGAAAGCATAAAGAGAAAAAGCGAAAGCAGACCAATGAGGGACAGGTGAAGAGAACGTGGGAGGTACCGGAAATTTCTTTTTATAGCTTCCAAAAGAAAGATCAGGCCAAATAGTATCATCAATGAGAAATAGATAGCGTGCTGCGCAATTGGATTTACGAGGGAATGGTAGAAAAACACTGAGGCACTTCCAGATTGTTGGTACCTCGCAAACGCGTGACCAAGGCAATAAAGCGAAGCGAGGGTTAGCAGGAGGCAGTAGTGAAAAAGCAACTTTCTCAATAAGTTTTCATCCGGGATCGGAGCAACGAAGACTGCCAGTGAAACGATCAGCAATCCAGTTTTAATGCGGGCGTTATTCCAACCTTCATGGACATCTGTTGTGTAAAGAATCGCAACGACACTTAGCAGCAGCAGTGCTGCACAGCCAATGACAAAATAAAGCCTGTATTTATTTTTTTTGGAAGAAGGGCCCTTAAGAAAAATTGTAATAACTCCCGTCAAAAGTATAGCCGCAATGCTCATGCTACTCACAGCTCTGAAAGAGAATATCAGGCTAACCAGGAAAAGGAGATAGAGCGAATACGTTATTAAATGGACTGTAGTTTGTTTTACTGGCGTAGTATTCATTTGCCGGCTGGTTAATCAATAATTGCCGCAGATCATTATGCCCGTGCCTGCGATGATAACCTCGATTTTAATTTTTGATCTATCGATCGTATAGTTGCAACAAGATACGCTATGACAAGCCCCGAAACCAAGCCTAGCAAAAGCCATTTATATAAACTAGGTCCTGCGGGATATCTGAATTTGACAAATCCCTGTAATACCTGTACCGCATTTGTAAATTGCAATTCCTCCCGGAAACTCAACAATTTTTCATCCATATCAACAAGTTGGCGGCTGATAGTACTGCCGTCAACAATGATCGAAGAAGAAGGATTGCCTTTACCTATTAGGATATTTTCCATTGCCTTCTTGGTCGAGTCAAGGCGATTTATTTCTGAGCTTGTTTTTTCAATAAGCTCCTGTAGCTTTTTTCTTTTAGCAATCAGCCGGTCTTTTGCATGATCGCAATTATCAAACGCGGTCACAATTCCTTTCTGCAGGTTATCAAGAACAGCATTATCTGTCACCCAGGCGGTAACAATAAATCCATTAGGATTATTCGAGGTAAAAATTTTTTGTATTTCTTCAGCTTTTATTTGCTTTACCTTTTGCAATTCGTGATCGGGCATATTAAACAAAACAGCCAGCGTTTCATGTTCGCCGCTTTTCAGCAAAGCATTCCAGGTTTCCGCTATCTGGATATAATTTTGATTGCTCAAAAGAGATGAGCCTAATATCATCCTCGACTTATAAATGGTGGGAAGCGAAGAATACCGCAGCAAGCCGAGCAAAAGGCCGACGACAATGCCGGTAAGAAAAATCCATCTGTTTCTCCTTAAGAAAATCATGCTTCGTTCAAGCAAAGCAAGCAGATCTATATCATCGGATCGTGTCTGCCAGTTTTTTGGATCATCGCTCATACTCTGTTATTCCAATGTCTAATTTATAGTAATTCCGGTAAATGATATGGCATTGGCCTTACCGGCGGGCACACGATTCCCTGTTGGAGACCATCCTTATCTCTAACGCAGTTTCTTTTTTAAAAGTTGCCTCGCTGCCGCATAAAACATTGTGTTATTTTATATTGGGTGTCAAGACGGCATTATCTTCGTTTGCATCGATGATCGTGCATTAAAAGTTGTGAATTTGCTCATGGTTTTCATTGTTATTACTTAAGTATAATGCAATCGCCCAAGGTATATATTGTCTTAGTTAATTATAGGAAATGGGAAGATTGCAGGGACTGCCTGCAATCTGTCCTGGAATCGACATATACTAATTACACAGTTTTTGTAGTAGACAATAATTCAGGAAATAATTCTCTGGGGTATTTGATCAAATGGTATGAAAAGGAAATCGCCGTTGGGTCTCAAATCGCGGTACAAGGGAATGCACATGTTTTCTTAAACAGGGCGCAACTGCGTGAATGCCTGGAACTGTCAATTGTTCCAAAAGTTGTCTTTATACAGAATGATCAAAATGCGGGTTTCGCGGCCGGAAATAACGTGGTCCTAAACCTACTTCGTGATAAGGATGCCTATTTTTGGTTAGTGAACCCTGATATGGTGATTCAAAGAAATGCGCTTGGGGAATTCGTTCAGTATTCGGCGCAACTGCCCGCCAATTCAATTGTGGGATCTGTGATCCTTCCCTTTCCAGGCAAACATCACCGGGTTATCTATGGAGGAGCAAAAGTCAATTTTTTAACCGCAACCGTAAGCTGGATCCATAAGCGAAACGCTATTCAGCGCCTTGATTATATATCGGGTGGTTGTTTATTCGCGCACACATCATGCCTGGAAGAGTTGGGACTCTTGCCGGAAGAATATTTTTTGTATTGGGAAGAAACTGACTGGTGTTTTAGAGCTAAACAAAAAGGATATCGTTTAAACGTTTGTACTTCTGCAACGTGTTTCGACAAGGGTAGTACGTCAATTGGTAAAAGCTTCGTTGCCGACTATTATTATGCCAGGAACGGCTTGCTGTTTATTTCAAAATTCCGACCAAAAAATATACCATTTGTTTTATTTTTTCTGGGACTAAGATGTGTTAAAAGACTCCTGGCGGGTCGCTGGGAAAGGGCAAAGGGAATATACCGGGGAACCGTTGATTTTTTTAAAATGCAACCCTATGACAATAAATAAATATTTGCCATTCGCATTCGTTTATTTTTTTCTGAACACGGCCGCGCTACCGTTTGGGTTGACCTATACAGCACTGCTTGCACCTTTATTCTATGTATGGATACTGTTTGTGAGGAAACGCGAGGTGCTCTTACCATTTATTGTGTTGCTACTTCCTTATATTATCGTTCATTTAACTATTGTTGACGCCGATACGGACATCTACGCGGTATCGCTTTTGAATGCGGTTCTTGTTTATATTTTTTGCCAGGCTGTATACACTTTCCTCATCGTGTGCAAAGATGTTGAAAAAATATTCAGAAGTATTCTCATCTGCAATTTCATATTATGCCTGCTTGCAATCCCTTTATACTTTACTGCATGGAATTACTTGATGTGGGATGAACAGATATTAACAGAGAATGTCGGGCGAGTGACACGATTCAAAATGTTCACTTATGAACCCTCTTATTACGCCTTGCTGTTTACCCCATTGTTTTTTTATTTTCTGTTGCAATATCTTTTTAAGCAAAATAATATTCGGGGAGCCCTTTTATTGCCAATGTTATTTCTTCCGTATTTTCTCTCATTTTCCATAGGCGTGATAAGTACGATTTTTATCGCCACCTTGCTGACATGGCTGTTTTACTTTAAAAGATTGACCCGCAGGAGAAGAATTGCCAACTCTGTGCTCACAAGCAGCGCGATTGTTGGGCTAATCATCCTTGTGGTGTTCTTTTTTTTCAGGAATAACCAGCTTTTCCTGAGGTTGTCGAACGTAATTAGTGGAAAAGACACTTCAGGAAAAGGCAGAACGGTTGATGCGTTCGTGCTGGCCCATAAGATCCTGCAGGAGAAAAATGAGTATTTCGGTATTGGTCTTGGCCAAATAAAGATTGCCGGAGGCGATATTATCCGGAGTTACTACTTCTATGATTTTGATATAACGGCGACAATCCCCAACGCGGCTGCCGAAACTTTGGCCATTTTTGGATGGACAGGTTTTGTTTTCCGGATTGGCCTGGAGCTTTTCCTGTTTATTCACACCAGGGTTTGGACAAATTATTATCGGCTGGCTCTTTTTACTTTCATTTTTATCTACCAGTTCACGGGCAGCTTTATCACCAATATTGCCGAATATGTGATCTGGATCTTAGCCTTTACGAATGTTTTTCCGCAATTTGATATAAGAAGGGAAAAGAAACTTCAGTCACTTTACTGACCTGACAGGAGATGATTTTATTACGACGGTCTTTGTCTGGCAGACTTGCAACATGAGCTTCTCGTAGTCGTCTATGTTTTTTTCAATATTGTAAGTTGTTTTTATTCTCTCCAGGTTGGATTGTTTCCTTTTATTTACGACGAAGGTGTTGCCCGGAGTGTCAATTATAGTAGACACTTCCCTCACGGTGGAAAAATAGTCGGCTTCGTTTTGCAATACTGTTTTGTTGAAAATATTGTTATGCGCGGCAATATTGCAACAACAGGCCATTGCTTCAAGTAATGACGGGTTGGTACCACCTACTGAATGACCATGGAAGTAGCGGGCGGAATAATAGCGAAGATTATTCACGACATGCTGGTCATAAACCGATCCTGCATACTGGATCGAGTTATGTTTATAGGCTGTCGTTAAATATTTTCCGAATTTGTTTTCCATATTTCCCACTATCAAAAGCGGGTGTTTATGCCCGGCGTCCAGGTATCCCCTGATGATCATTTCAATATTGTTTTCCGGTTCCATCCTGGCGATAAGCAAAAAATATTTGTTCGCCTCCAGCTCGTAATGAGCGGGAATACTTGTATCTAATTGGGTGAACACTTCTGCTCCATACGGTATATAAACTGGTTTTTTATTGTAGCGCGACCAAAAATGATTTTGCATCTGCGGCGAGTCTGCGATAAGGACCCTTGAATGTTTAGCTGCCAGCGCTTCTGCCCACTTCAGGAATATGCGGGTTGGCTTATTGTATTTGCTGCGCATCCATTCCATGCCATCAATATTCATCATATTAATGGTGTTTTTTGGCCATCGCCAATACCAAATGGAGTCACTAGTGTATCCAAGATGCAGTAATATATCAAAGTCGCGCTTGCGGGAATCGTTGATGCAATTGAGATCGTAAAAAAACTGGCCGGCGGTGCCGATGCGGTATTCCGGGTCAGGGCAGTGAATGATCTGAACCCCATTCCATTCATTGAACCCGTAGGGGTGCCGGTTCGAGCTGTATACGGCGACATCATGTCCCCTTTGTACTAAACCGGCGGAAAGGTATTCGGCAAACTGCTCAAAGCCTCCATAGTGATTTGGAATACCTCTCGTGCCCATTATTCCAATATTCAGTTTTCGCATATGGATATAATTTTTTTGTAAGCGTCCAGTGTGTCCGACGCTGCATGTTGCCATGTATATTGTCTGAAAACATTTTGCTGCAATTTATTTTGACTCCTGCTTTGTGCGGCTTTTTCCACCGCCTCCAATATAGAGGTGGGGTCTCCCGGATCACAATAAAAAGCGTCATCACCAAAATATTCCCGTGTAAAACCTTTATCTGTAATGACAATATTGCAACCCATGGCAGCGGCTTCAAGAGAGGAAAGCCCACAGGTTTCATGCCAGCTGGGCAAAACATGCACTTTGGCCTTACCGTAATATTCCAGCAAGGTTCGCACAGGCACCCTTCCACAAAAAATTATGTTCCTGGAAGCAATCCTCCGACACTCATCATAATATTTTCTCTGATTTGGCGCGGGTTGGCCAGTCAATAAAAGAGTGTAAGGTGTATCGTTGAGGGCTTTGATCAGGTTTATTTGGTTTTTCCTTCCTTCGATTCTTGCAGCAGAAAGAACAAGCTTATCGTCCTTTTGAATTTCGGGCAGGAAAGAAAAGAGAGAATGGTCAATTCCATTGTGGATCACATAGTAATCTTTCTTAACGCCATACATCTCTTCCAGTGCGTGGTATTCTGCTTCCGAATTCGGCAGCAGCAGTGAACTTTTTTGAAGGATCTCGCGGATGCTTTTACGTTGACCTTTCCAGAGATATGACTTGCTTCGCAAGCTGTCTTTTCTTAAGAGCCACCGCGCAATTGTCTTTACATATTCATTGGCCCCGGCCGGGAAAAGCCGCAGCACGAGACCGGGCAAACCTTTGCGATGATGCAGGTCATATTCGGTATAGTCGACGAGTATGGTGGAAACCACTACGGGTTTTGTTGTATTGGCAATATGAAAGAGAATATCTGCCGGCCGGGTGATGTTGAATACATGCACCAGGTCGTATTTGGAATAATCTATTTTATCTGTTGCCAGGAAAAGTTCAACGATAACTCCCATTTCCTTGAGGAACCTGGCAGTCTGTACAATTTGTTCTGTATCGCCCCCCGGAACCGAATAAAGAGTTGATCTTGTAATAAAGGCTATTTTCATCTCTTAATTAACAGGATTCACTACCGTTGTTCTGGTTTCCAATCGTATAATTTAATGAATTAGCTGCCTTTCGCTGAATAAAATTATCACCCGGTTTGTGGATAAACGGCCCTTCGGCAAATGCCGGGTGTTTGCCAATTTTATTGACCGGAAAAAAGTGGCAAGAGGGATGCCAGAAAAATAAATCACTTGTTCGGGTTGCGTCGTAATATTATATTGTATTGTAATTAATGGGTAATGGATACAGGATTAAAAATTGGTGTATTTGGTATTGGGCTTGACACCTATTGGCCACAGTTTGCAGGTTTAAGGGACCGCCTTGAAGGCTACTTAAAGGAAGTGGAGAAAAAGCTTTCTGCGATTAGTTCCGGAGTAATAAATGCAGGGTTGGTTGACAACACGGACAAAGCATTTGAGGCTGGCTTAAAATTCAGAAGGGAAGACGTAGACGTTTTATTCCTTTATGTTACGACATATGCCCTTTCGTCTACGGTACTGCCGGTTGTGCAGCGCTGCAGGGTTCCTGTAATCATTCTCAACCTCGCTCCTGGTGCCGCAATTGATTATGCTTCCTTTAATTCATTGGGCGATCGTACTAAAATGACCGGCGAATGGCTGGCTTATTGTTCGCCATGTCCTGTTCCCGAGATGGCAAATGTGTTCAAACGAACCGGTATTAAGTTTCACCAGGTCACCGGCATGTTGCATGA
>Ga0111538_10011732_pt1 | contig 11596 bp, 13 predicted proteins | sample SoiMethybrSBSTD1_FD_79669 | JGI IMG/M metagenome (GOLD analysis project Ga0111538, IMG submission 79669) | Bulk soil microbial communities from a Populus tree surrounding site in Tennessee, USA - Soil MetaG P. TD hybrid SBSTD1 (version 2)... | ecosystem: Environmental > Terrestrial > Soil >...
CGTGGCGGTGGAAGCGCTGCTGACGGGGTGCGGATATACCGTGCGGACCTACGCATCGGCCGGCGAGTTTCTAGGTGCCGCCGCGGCGAGCCAGCCGGCATGCATTGTCACCGATGTCGAGCTTGGCGAGATCAGCGGCGTCGAAATGGCACGCGAACTTGCGGACTGCGGCATCGAGGTGCCGATCATCTTCATGACCGGATCGAGCGACCCTGAGGTTCGAAGGCAGGCCATGGTTCTGGGCTGCGTCGCGTACCTGAACAAGCCGTTTCCACCGCAACGCCTGATCGAGCTGGTGGAGGCAGTAACCCAGGACCAGTGCGCGAGGGCTGATCACCGGCGCATCATCGCCGCCCGCGACACATTGCATTGATGGATCGCGTGGCCTGGCGCCTTATGGCGGACTGAACTCCTTCACCAGCGGCCACCAGATCTTCTGCTCGTTCGCGATGAAGGCCGTGGTCTGCTCGGGCGTCATCGGACGCAGCGGGATCGCGAGTTCGGCGAACCGCTGCTTCACAATCGGCGTCTGCAGCGCATTGCCCAGCTCCTGGGCGAGCCGCCGGACGATCGGCTGCGGGGTGCCGGCCGGGGCCGCGAGGCTCATGAATCCGATCGCCGTGATGCCCGGCAAGGTCTCCGCAATGGTTGGCACATCGGGAAACTCGGGTTCACGCTGCGGCGCCATCTGCCCGATCAGCTTGAGGTCGCCGGTCTGCAGCGGTCCGCGCAGGCCGAACACGCCTTCGATCGTGCCATGGACGCGGCCGCCGATGATGTCGGCGACCGCCGCCATGGTGCCACCCTGGTTGTAGGGAATGACGTTGATCGGAACGCCGCCTTTCTTGTCCAGCACCAGGCCGGCGAAATGCGGCAGCGTGCCGGCGCCGTTGGTGCCGATCTGGATTTGTCCGGGCCGCGACTTGGCCAGCGCGACGAATTCCGGGAAGGTCGAGACGCCGAGCTTGGGCGTGACCGCGATGTACAGTACCGCCGACCCGACCAGCATCCCGATCTGGGTGAAGCTCTTGTTGACGTCGATCGGCAGCCGGTCCTTCTGCGCCGGCAGGATCACATACATCGATGACGGGCCGCCGAGCAGCGTATAGCCGTCCGGCGGAGCGCTCGCGACCGCTTGGCCGCCGATCAGACCGCCGCCGCCGGGCCGCGTCTCGATCAACACCTGCTGGCCCAGCCGCGCGCTCATCTGGTCCGCGATCAGGCGGGTTGCGATGTCGAGCGCGCTGCCGGGCGGCACCGGCAGCACGATCCGGATCGGCTTGGTCGGGTAGTTGTCCTGCGCCGTGGCCGGCACGGTTCCGATTAACGCCGCGACGAGCGCGGCAAACAACACTCGCGACATGTCACACCCCCTGGTACCGACGCGAACCCGATTGCTCGCGGCCCTAGTCCAATTTGATGTTCGCTTCCTTGATGATCTTTTCGTATTTCGCCATTTCGCTGGCTTGGAATTTTCTGAATTCCTCGACGCTCGAGCCGACCGGCTCGAACCCGGTGTTCAGCAGGCGCTGCTGCACCTCGGGATCCTTGATGATCTTGGCCATTTCGGTGTTGAGCCTGCTGGTGATGTCGGCGGGCATGTTCTTCGGCCCCCAGACGCCGTACCACGAGACCAGCTCGAAGCCCTTGATGCCGGAGGATTCCTCGACGGTCGGCACCTCCGGGGCGACGCTCATGCGCTTGAGACTGGTGATCGCCAGCGCCTTGATCTTGCCGCCCTTGGCGAGCGGCAGCGACGACAGCATCGGGTCGGCCAGCAACTGAATCTGACCGCCCATCAGGTCGGTCAGGGCGGGGGCCGTGCCTTTGTAGGCGATGATCAGGGTATCGAGCTTGGCCTCGCGCTTGAGCAGTTCGGCGGCGAGATGACTGGCCGAGCCCGGGCTGGTTTGTCCGAAGGTGAATTTCTGCGGATCCTTGCGAACGAGATCGAACAGCTCTTTGAGATTTGTCGCCTGGACATTGGGCGCGGTGCTGACCAGAAGCGGTCCGATCGCCAGCAGCGAGACCGGGGTCAGGTCGTTGGCGAAATCGTAGGGCAAATTTTTGAACAGGAACGGGTTGATCGCGTTCACCGATGCGGTCAGCAGCAGCGTGTGACCGTCCGGCGGAGCCTTAGCGACCGCGTTCGTGCCGATGGTGCCTCCGGCGCCGGCGCGGTTTTCGACGATGAAGTTCCAGCCCGGAATCTGATTGAGCTTCTGCACCAGAATGCGGGCGACGCCATCGACCGATCCGCCGGCCGGAAACGGCACCAGGATCGTAGCGGTGCGAGACGGAAAAGCTTGCGCCATTGCGGCTTGCGGCGCCGCCGCACCGACAACCGCCAGAAGCGCCAACACCAGCTTCAGTTTCATGCCTGCTCCGTTGCTAGAAGGCGCCCGGATAGCCGCCGCCGTCGATCACGAGGTTCTGCCCCGTAATGTAGCCCGCGTGGACCGAGCACAGGAAGGCGCAATAGGCGCCAAGCTCGGCGGGGCTGCCATACCGTTTGGCCGGGTTGGCGGCGGCGCGCTCGCGCCAGATCTGGTCGAAGGTCTTGCCCGAGGCGGCCAGCATCCCCTCGATGTGGCGCTTCTGCGCATCGCTGTCGAAGATGCCCGGAAGCAGATTGTTGACCGTGACGTTGCGGGCGACGGTCTGCCTTGCGAGACCGCCGGCGAAGCCTGCGAGGCCCGACCGCGCGCCATTTGAAAGGCCAAGCTCGAGCTGCGGCGTCTTCACGCTGCGCGAGACGATGTTGACGATCCTGCCGAAGCCCCGCGCCAGCATGCCGTCGACGGTCGACCGCATCATCTCGATGTGCGCCAGCATCATGGTGTCGAGCGCCGCGATCCAGTCATCTCGGCTCCAGTCGCGGAAGTCGCCGGGCAGGGGACCATCGGCGTTGTTGACCAGGATGTCCGGGCTCGGACAGGCCGCCAGCGCGGCGGCGCGGCCCTCGGGTCTGCTGACGTCGCCGACCACCGGTACCACTTTGACCCCCGTCGCTGCGCTGATTTCGACGCAGGTGCGCTCCAGCGTCTCTTTCGTGCGCGCCAAGATCGTGACGTCGACGCCCTCGCGCGCCAGTGCCAGCGCGCAGGCGCGGCCGAGCCCGCGGCTTGCCCCGGTCAGCAGTGCGGACTTTCCCTTTAGGCCAAGATCCATGGAGTCACTGCGAGCGGATGGTCGTGATTATGCCCTCTCCCTTTGGGAGAGGGCGGCCGCAGCAGGTCGACACAAAGAATGGGTGAGGGGTTACGGTCTGTCGTCGACACCGTAACCCCTCACCCAACCGAGCTCGCTGCATGATCGGCACTGCCCTCTCCCAACGGGAGAGGGCACAGTAACGCGCACCGGCTTGCGCGGCACCTAAGCCGCGACCGCGGACAGCGCCTTGACGCGATAGCCGTAGCGCTTGTCGAGCCCGAGCTCCTGGATGATGCGGATGCCCTTGGCGAGCGCCTCGCCCTCGAGATTGGTCAGCGGCTTGCGCAGGTCGCCGGCCGGCAGCCCGACCGCCTTCATCAGCGATTTCACCGCCACTGGATTGATCGCCGAATAGGTGTAGTGCAGCAGCGGCAGCAGATTGAGGTACGCGGTCTTGAAGCCTTCGGCCTCGGCGTAGCTCGCCCACGGCCTGGAGATGACGGCAAGCTCGCGCGGCGCGAGATTCCCGGTCATGTTGGCGGTGCCGTGACCGCCGAGCGACATGGTCGGCACCACCAGGCCGAGATTGGGGCTGTCGCAGCACATCACCGAGACCTTGGTCCTGGCGGCCAACACTTGCGCGACCTGGCCGACGCGCGCGGTCGACTCCTTGTGAATGACGTAGTTCGGGTGCCTGAAGATGCGGATCAGATGATCCCAGTGCAGGTCGCTCTTCACCCGCGGCGGATTGTTGTAGATGCCGAGCGGTAGCTCGGTCGCGTCGGCGACATCGAGGAAGAAGCGTTCGATGTCGTCCTCGGGCGCGCAGATATAGGCCGGCGCCGCCAGGATCGCGCCATCGGCGCCGTTGTCCTTGGCAAAGCGCACCATCGCGATCGTTGAGTCGGTGTTGTTGCCGGTGCAGCCATAGAAGATCGGCATCCTGCCGGTCTTCATCTTGGCGGTCTCGACGATGATCTGCTTCTTCTCCTCGGGCGCGAGCATCGAGGTCTCGCCGGTCGAGCCCATGATCAGGATCGCCGAGGTCTCGTTGTCCTCGTGGAATTTGAGCAGCGTGCGGAACGCCGCGAAATCGACCGAGCCGTCTTTGTTGAACGGCGTGATCAGCGCCACGAACGATCCGGTCAGAAGCTTGCCCGCCATTTCCGGTCTCCGAATTGAGCGTTTTTGCAGTCTATCACGCTGCGCCAGCCCGCGCATTCGCCGCGAACGCAGGCGGCTCCAGCGCTTTCATTGGAACCGGCTGGGCCTGCCAGCGTTCGATCTCGCACAGCGCCGACAGCGCGCTCGGGCCCTGCGCCAGCCGCGAGGTGCCGACGTCCTTGGTCAGCACGTTGGCGTTGCCGTGCACGTCGAGCGCTCCATCCGGCGATGGATCGAACCAGGCGCCGGTTGCGATCACGGCGACGCCCGGCATCACACCGGCATCGACGATCGCGCCGGCCAAGCAAGCGCCGCGGTCGTTGTAGACGCGCACGATATCGCCGTCGCGGATGTTGCGGGCGCGGGCGTCGTCGGGGTTGAGCCGGATCGGCTCGCGACCCGCGACCTTGGAAGACTGCGACACCGGGCCCGGGTCCATCTGGCTGTGCAGCCGCGCGGCCGGCTGGTGGGTGACCAGATGGATCGGAAAGCGCTTGGCGTCCGGGCTGCCGAGCCATTCGCTCGGCGGCACCCAGGACGGCATCGGCGGGCAGTCGTCATAGCCGAAGCCCGCGATCGTCTCCGACGCAATCTCGATCTTGCCCGACGGTGTCTTCAGCGGGTGCGCTGCCGGATCGCGCCGGAACTCCTCGAACAGCACGAAGTCCTGCTCGGGCGGCGGCAGTTCGACAAAGCCTTCGGCCCAGAATTGCTGGAAACCGGGCAGCGAGACGCCTTTCGCGGCGGCGCCGGCGCGCACCTGGTCGTAGACGTGCTGGCACCAGCCGAGCTCGTCGCGGCCCTCCGTGAAGGCCTGCTCGAAGCCGAGCCGGGCCGCGATGGCGCGGAAGATCTCGAAATCGTTGCGCGCCTCGCCCTGCGGCGCCACGGCGCGATGCATCGCCAGCACGAAAGAATCGCGCCCGGAGCCGCCGACGTCGTTTCGTTCCAGCATCGTGGTCGCGGGCAGCACAATGTCGGCGTGCTTGGCGGTCGGCGTCCACCAGGCGTCGTGCACGATCACGGTCTCCGGCTTCTGCCAGCCGCGCTTCAGCCGGTTAAGGTCCTGGTGATGGTGGAACGGATTGCCGCCGGCCCAATAGATCAGCCGGATGTCCGGATAGGTCGCACGCTTGCCGTTGAAGTCGTATTCCTTGCCGGGACCGAGCAGCATGTCGGCGATCCGCGCCACCGGGATCGACACCCCGGCGGGATTTTTCGGCAGCGGGATTTCGGGCGAGGGCAGGTCGCCGCGTCGCGGCGAGCCAACGCCGCCCATCGAGCCGTGGCCGAACGCGAAGCCGCCGCCCGGCAGACCGATGCTGCCCAGCATCGCGGCGAGCGCGATCGAGGCCCAGAACGGCTGCTCGCCGTGCTGCGCGCGCTGCAGCGACCAGGCGCAGGAGATCATGCTGCGCACATCGGCGGCGCGCCGCGCCAGATCGCGGATGGTTGCGGCCGGCACACCGCTGATCGCTTCCGCCCATTCGGCGGTCTTCGGCGTGCCATCGGCGTCGCCCGTGAGATAGCGCGAGAAGCTCTCAAAACCCGTGCAATAGCGCGCCAGGAACTCCTTGTCGTGACGCTGTTCGGTGAGCAAAGTATGCGCCATCGCCAGCATCACGGCGGTGTCGGTGTTGGGCCGGATCGGGATCCACTGCGCGCCGATGAAATCCGGCGCGTCCGACTGCAACGGGCTGATGTTGACGAATTCGACTCCGGCCGCCTTGGCCTTGCGCAGCCACTGTTCCATCACATGCGCGCCGGCGCCGCCGGAGAACACCTGGCTGTTCTTCAAGGCGAGCCCGCCGAACGCGATCATCAGCCTGGTGTGCTTCACCACCGACGACCAGTCGGTGACCTTGCCGGTCACCGGCGAGAACGTGCCGATCACGTGCGGCAGGATGAACTGGGCGCAGCCCCACGAATAATTGGCGACCTGATCGACGAAGCCGCCGCCCAGCGCCAGGAAGCGCCGCACCAGCGAGCGGGCGTGGTGCACCCGGCCGGCCGAGGACCAGCCATAGGAGCCGCCGAAGATCGCGGTCGGACCGTGCGCGGCGCGCACCCGGGCGATTTCGCCCGCGACGGTCTCGATCGCCTCGTCCCACGACACCTCGCGATAGGTGTCGTGTCCGGTGCGGGCCTTGCCGTCGCGCCAGCCCTCGCGGATCGCGGGCCGGGCGATGCGCAGCCGCGAGTGCACCATCGCCGGGATGGTGTCGAGCATCGGCGAGGGCGCAGGATCGTGCGCGAACGGCTCACAGCCCACCACGCGGCCGTTCTCGACCTGGGCCGTGAAGGCGCCCCAATGGGCCAGCGAGGGATAGCGTTCCATGGTCTGGTTCCGGGCTCTGTCGGGATGTTCGGCGCCACAATAGCAGACGCCGACGCAGGAAGCTGTGCGCTTCTGGCGGTCGCGGAGCGCGTCAAGCTGGCTTGAAACCGCCAGAATCAGATGAAATCGGTCTCCAAGAGCCTTTGATGAGTGAACCCACCGGGACCAAGCCATTCGCCCCGTACGAATGGATGTTGTCGCTGCGCTACCTGAGGGCGCGGCGCAAGGAAGGATTCATCTCGGTCATCGCGGGCTTCTCGTTCCTGGGCATCATGCTCGGGGTGGCGACCCTGATCATCGTCATGGCCGTGATGAACGGCTTCCGCAAGGAACTGCTCGACAAGATTCTCGGCCTCAACGGCCATCTCCTTGTCCAGCCGCTGGAAAAGCCGCTCACGGATTTCGAGGAAGTGGCCGCCCGGATCGCCAAGGTTCAGGGCATCCGGCTGGCGGTGCCGATTGTCGAGGGCCAGGCGCTGGCGTCCTCGCCGTTCAACGCCGCTGGCGTCCTGGTGCGCGGCATCCGCATGAATGATCTCACCGGGCTGACCTCGATCGCGAAGAATCTCAAGCAGGGCACGCTCGAGAACTTCGACACGCAGCAGGGCGTGGTGATCGGGCGGCGGCTCGCCGATCAGCTCACGGTGCGCGCCGGCGACACGGTCTCGCTGGTCGCGCCGCGCGGCGCGGTGACGCCGATGGGCACCATGCCGCGGATCAAGGCCTACAAGGTCGCGGCGGTGTTCGAGATCGGCATGTCGGAATACGACACCGCCTTCGTGTTCATGCCGCTGCCGGAGGCGCAGGCCTATTTCAACCGCTCCGGCGACGTCACGGCGATCGAAGTCTATACGACGGCGCCCGACCGGATCGCGACGTTCCGGCCGCTGGTCAGCGAGGCGGCGCAGCGCCCGATCTTCATGATCGACTGGCGGCAGCGCAACTCCACTTTTTTCAACGCGCTTCAGGTCGAGCGCAACGTGATGTTCCTGATCCTGACGCTGATTGTGCTGGTCGCCGCCTTCAACATCGCGTCGAGCCTGATCATGCTGGTCAAGGACAAGGGCCGCGACATTGGCATCCTGCGCACCATGGGCGCCTCGCAGGGCGCGATCATGCGGGTGTTCCTGATCACCGGCGCCGCGATCGGGGTGCTCGGAGCCCTGGTCGGTTTCGGCCTCGGCCTGCTGGTCTGCCTCAACATCGAGTCGATCCGCCAGTTCATGTCCTGGCTGACCAACACCGAGCTGTTCTCGCCAGAGCTCTACTTCCTGTCGCGGCTGCCCGCCGAGCTCGACGCCGGCGAGACCACGGCCGTCGTCGTGATGGCGCTCGCTTTGTCGCTGCTCGCCACGCTCTATCCGTCCTGGCGCGCCGCCCGGCTCGATCCGGTCGAAGCGCTGCGCTACGAGTGAGCCGATGGCGGACGAGAAACACCCCGTCATCTTCCTCAGCAGCGTCGAGCGGCGTTATCATCAGGGCGACGCCGTGCTGGAGATTCTGCGTGGCGCCGAGCTTGCGGTCTGGCCCGGCCAATCGGTGGCGCTGGTCGCGCCGTCGGGCGCCGGCAAGTCGACGCTGCTCCACATTGCCGGGCTGCTCGAGCAGCCCGACGGCGGCGAGGTCTATCTCGACGGCATTGCGACCTCGGGGCTGACCGATGCCGAGCGCACCCGGCTCAGGCGAAACGCCATCGGCTTTGTCTACCAGGCGCATTATCTGCTGCCGGAATTCTCAGCGGTCGAAAATGTGATGCTGCCGCAGATGATCCGCGGCCTGCCGCGCGGCGAGGCGAGGCGGCGCGCCAGCGAGCTTTTGGCCTATCTCGGGCTCAAGGAGCGGCTGACGCATCGGCCCGCCGAGCTCTCCGGCGGCGAGCAGCAGCGGGTCGCGATCGCGCGCGCGGTCGCCAATGCGCCGCAACTGCTGCTGGCCGACGAGCCGACCGGCAATCTCGATCCGCGCACCTCCGACCACGTGTTCGGCGCGCTGGCGCAACTGGTCCGCCAGTCCGGCCTCACCGTGGTGCTGGCGACCCACAACATGGACATCGCGGCGCGCATGGATCGGCGGGTGACGATCCGCGACGGGCTGGTGATCGAGCTTAAGTGACGGGACGGCCGCGCTCGCGGTCAAGACTTGAAATCGACGAGACTTGAAATCGACAAGACTTGAAAGCGAATTGGCCGCCGAGCCTCAGCCGGCCATCGCGTTGGCGAACGCCAAGACCCAGACCGTCAGCACCACCGCGATGCCCATCAAGGTGCGCAGCACCGGTGCGAGGTCGCCATAGCCGAGCCGCGGCTCCGGGGTTCGAGGATATTTGACCCAAACCACGGCCAACAGCGTCACCAAAGATGGGATTGTCCACGTCATAGCGCCGGCCCCTCTTATTATGTCTGCGCTAGCTCACGCAACTCTTAGGCGATTCTCCAGGCAGCCGTGAGGTCGTACCTTAAGTCTGCGTCATCGGCGGCCGGAAGTCGGTTCGCCATCTCACATTAGTAGAGATAGCAAGCCTAAGTGACATCTGTGTTTTTTACTTGTCCCCGCTGGTAACCCGCAACCGAAATGGGGGCAGAAGACGCATCGGCATTCCGAAGCGGTGGTGTGCTCCTGCGCGCGATCGGGACGCGACCGGTCACCGGTTGGGTGTCTCGTAGACGATGTCGTTCGGTATGGCGTTACGGTCGGCCTGGTCGGCGAGGCGGCGATAGCTCCGCGCCAGCACCTCAAGCTCCGACTTCACCCGCCATTCGTGTTCCGTGGCGGCCTGCGCTTTCAGCTCTGCGGCCCGTTTGCGGTACTGGTCGCCAGAGGTCATTAGCGTCGCCCCCATGTCAAAAGACACATCTCCGCAGTCCACCTAATCACAAGCTCGCAGCTTCGTTCCGTCGGCGCCAAGTTTTTTGTTGCGGCACAACAATACCGAGGCGGCGCAACGACCGTCGTTCTGGCGATGGGCACCATCCTTTTGATTTTACAAGCGGATTTCTGCTTTTATACTAAGTTTCATTTATGGCAGCATAGCTGACATTCATCACGGTATTGTCAAGTATCCGTCGCCGCAGTCGCCCGCATAAGGGCGCGATGACCGACTGGAAATTCTACGGGCTGCTGGGGCTGCTGGTGTGGACCATCCTGATCGTCTACGGAGCCCTGTTCTGGCAACTGTTGGACTAGGCGTCCGATTGCGCACCAACGCGATTCCTGAATTATGTGCGAGGTGAGGGCGGCGGGTTGGCCGGCGTCAACGGGTCGCGCAAGGCGCGTTCAGCCGCGAGTTTCCTGTAGGAGGCGGCTTGCGCGAGCAGGCTCGCCTTGAGCTTTTCGTCGCTCTCATCGGCCGCCAATTGTTCGAAATTGAGGGCCTTTTCCAGGTACTCGGCCACCATTTTCATTTCTGCTGGACCGTCATTGCCTTGCAAAATAGCGAAGATCGAGCAGGGCCGCCGTGATCCAATCTGCCCACCAGCATGCTTGGCCGGTGGGCCGGTTCAAATCTGGCTGTGGCGGCGGCGCGAGCGGCTCAAGTTGAAAGCTATCTGAATTTCACTTCGACGGTTTCCAGCTTGAGGCACGCCTGGCACTGAAACGTGCGCCGGTCGTGGTCGGGTCGGTCAGCCGGCGCGACCAGGATCAGCTTCATGACGCAGCCGCAGCGCGTGCAGCTTGGTCGTACAATCGCGTGATCGAGCTTGAGGGCGGGCTCACCCATCTGGCCCTCCGCGTTTCTCTCCCCGCTCGATGGTCTGCCTCATTTCATATTTTGTCTGTTCGGCTCCGTACGCCCGAAGCCGATGACCTGAAATTTTCCGTTCGCCGAGAGCGCGCACGACTCAATGACCTCGCCAACCGCAAGCCGTTGCTGCGCGTCACGTTTCCTGGACGGCAAGGAGGAAACGATTTACGGCTTCAGCACACGCGCCGGAGCAATCCGCTCGATCAGGTGTGAAGAGCGCGCGTAGCTATTTGAATTTCACTACGATGCTTTGCTCTCGATTGCACACTTGGCATTCGAACGTGCGCTTATCGTAACCCGGCTCATCGGGATCAACGCGCGTGAGCATCATGTGCACGCTGCACTTGGGGCAAATCGGATTCGCGACAAGCTCGGATTTCGAATTGAGAGACTGAGATTGCCGCATAACCTGCCTCCTTAACCCCGGGCGGCCAGACAGCCTAAAAATTAAAAAGGTTCGCGCGGGTTCCGCAAGCCCCCAAATTTGTTCCCCAACGAAATCCACGGCTTACCCGCCGCGATTCAAACTGACCCAAAACCCACCGATCGGCTCTGGGAAATCCGCGACTTGGTGCAAATGCTGGAGGACTGGGAAGCGCAGCGGGACAACGAACCGGATCTTGACGTTGATATGCACAAGGTCGATGGCAAGCCGTTTTGTGCGGGTGACGTTCCCGGATGGAACCGAGGAAACGATCTACGGGTTCAACACCCGCGCCGAAGCGATCCGATGGATTCGGACTGAGGCGGTCGTTTGGCTGTGGCAGCGGCGAACACCGAAGGCGAGGGCAATATCTACTCGAAATGAACACCAATGCGTCGCGCAGAACGCCACGCGACATGGCAAGTGTGACGGGTGCTGTCTCCCTGAATTGCCAATGCGAAGTCGTTAGGAATGCCGACAGGGCTTTCAACTTCCAGGCAGGCTCCGGTGTCCGACAAGTTGCGGACGAGGCAATCAATCCCACCGCCGCCGAACGCAATCGTTCCGGCCTTGAGGGTTCGCCGTCGGGCACTGGCGCGGTGTTCTGTCATCAAACAACAGGCTCCGGCCTTTTGAGCCGGAGCCTCCCTGTAACGTGCCGAGGCTCAGACGTTATCCCGGCTGAGGCCCGATATAGGCCGGTCCCGTTAGAAATCTGTAAAAGGCGAGGCCCACTGCCACAATTCAAACTGACCCAAAACCAGGGATTGACAAA
>Ga0111538_10011733_pt1 | contig 11596 bp, 7 predicted proteins | sample SoiMethybrSBSTD1_FD_79669 | JGI IMG/M metagenome (GOLD analysis project Ga0111538, IMG submission 79669) | Bulk soil microbial communities from a Populus tree surrounding site in Tennessee, USA - Soil MetaG P. TD hybrid SBSTD1 (version 2)... | ecosystem: Environmental > Terrestrial > Soil > Tree...
CGGCATCGAGTTGCCGGCGATCGTCGATGGTCCCGACAATCGCGTCGAGCGTCTCTACACCGGCTGGCCCGACCGGTTGTACGTGATCGACAAGGACGGCACCATCGCGCACAAGAGCGCGGCGGGTCCGTTCGGCTTCAAGCCTGCCGCGGTCGAAGCGACGCTGAAGCGCCTGCTTCCGTAAACTCACGCGCGCGGAAAGCGCGCATCGTTCCTGACCCGCTCCGCCTGCAGCAGGTGACGCTGCTCATGCTTCGCGAGAATCTCGAGACCCGTGCCGACCGTGAATCGAATCAGCGGCACAAACGGATTCTTGAAGCGGACGCGATTCACGTCGATGTTGCGCGCACGCTCGACAAGATCGCGGCTCTGCCGATTCGTGTTGAGGAAGCGCTGGAGAATCGATGCATCAACGTCGGCGACAGGTCTGATCTTCGGCGGCGCCTTGTGCTTCGTGCGCTTCTCCGTGGGCGCGATGTATTCGCGAATGAAGTAGCGCGCGAACCATCCAGGTGTGATTTCATTCGCGGCGCCTGCCGGCGCGCTGATCAGCGCGTTCGCAATGGCCTCCCCGTAGATCTCGTTGCTGACGGCAAGGTGCTCGAGGCACTGGCCGACGCTCCATGCACCCGGAGACGGCTTCCAATTGAGTTGATTGACGTTCAGATCCGTCGCCAGCGCGATTGCTCGTTCGTCGGCGCCGCGAAACTCGGCAATTAATCGATCAGGCCAGGCGTTCATAAACAAAAGGCGGGTCCGAAGACCCGCCTCCCAAAAGCAACACAAAGCAACTCGTTAATCGATTTCGACCGGCTCCAGCTCGTCGCCGTTCTCGGCGCCGCCGTTCTCGGGCTCGTGCGCGGACGACGCCTTCTTGCGCCGCGGGCGGATGTCGTAGCGCTTGATCATTTCATTCAGCGTCGTCGGCTTGATGCGCAGCAGCTCGGCGGCGCGCTTCTGGACGCCGCCGGCGGCTTCGAGCGCGGATTCGATCCACTGCCGCTCGTAGGCCACCGTCACGTCCTTCAGCGAGATGCCGTCGGCGGGCATGACGACGTGCGGAATCTGGAACGCCGGGTTCTTCCTGACGTGTTCCGGAATCAGCTCGGGACCGATGCGCGTGCCGGTGCAGAGCACGACGGCGCGCTCGATCACGTTCTCGAGCTCGCGGACGTTGCCCGGCCAGTCGTATTCCATCAGCAGATCGAGCGCCTCGGGCGCCACTTCGATCCCCTTGCGCTCGTTCTCCTCGCCGTACTTCTCGAGGAAGTGCTGCACGAGCAGCGGCACGTCGTCGCGGCGCTCGCGCAGCGCGGGCAGCTGGATGCTGATCACGTGCAGGCGATAGTAGAGGTCCTCGCGGAACCGGCCGTCTTCCATCTCCTGCTTCAGATCGACGTTGGTCGCGGCAATGATGCGGACGTCGACCTTGATCGTCTCCATCCCGCCGAGGCGCATGAACTCGCGCTCCTGCATCACGCGCAGCAGCTTGGCCTGCGTCTCGATCGGGATGTTGCCGATTTCGTCGAAGAAGATGCTGCCCTTGTCGGCAAGATCGAACATGCCCTTCTTCGGATACACGGCGCCGGTGAACGCGCCCTTGACATGTCCGAACAGGGTTGACTCGAGCAGGTCCGGCGGCAGGTTGCCCGAGTTCACGGCGACGAACGATTTCTCGCTGCGCGCCGAGTTGCTGTGGATGGCGCGCGCCACCAGTTCCTTACCCGTGCCGCTCTCGCCGGTGATCAGAATCGTGCTGCGGCTGGGCGCGGCCTGGATGATCAGGTCGAACACCTGCTTCATCCGGCTGCTCTTGCCGATGATGCCCGAGAACTTGTGATAGCGCGCCTGCAGGTTCTGGCGCAGCGCGACGTTCTCGGCCACGAGCTGCCGGCGCTCGATCGCGTTCTTGAGGACGACGAGCACTTCGTCGTTCTTGAACGGCTTGGTGATGTAGTCGAACGCGCCCTTCTTCATCGCCGCGATGGCGCTTTCCATCGAGGCGTAGGCGGTGATCATCAGGACGGGCAGCTCCTCGTCGTGCTTCTTGAGCTCGTCGAGGACCTGCAGCCCGTCGATGCCGGGCATCATCACGTCCACGATCACCGCATCGAACGGCAGGGACTTGGCCAGATCGAGGCCTTCCTGGCCCGACGCGGCCAGCCGCACGCTGTAGCCTTCGCGCTCCAGCAGCGTGCCGAGAATGTCCCGCATCACTTCTTCATCGTCGATGACGAGTACGGCGGCGTTTCTACGCATGTTAGATCCCTGCCTGCTGTCTCTGTGGGGAGGCGGCAGTTGAATCAGGCGCGGCAATGAAACGAAGTTCAAATCGCGTGCCCTTGCCGGGCGCGCTGTCACACTGAATCGTCGCTTCGTGCTCGCGGACGATTCCATACGTGATCGACAGGCCCAGGCCGGTGCCCTGCCCCATCGGTTTGGTGGTGAAGAACGGATCGTAGATGCGCGCGAGGTGCTCGGCGGGAATGCCGTTGCCCGTATCGGAGACCTCGGCCACCGCTTCGCCGCCTTCGAGGCGCGTCGCAATCGCCAGCCAGCCGCCGCTCGTCATCGCATCGCGCGCGTTGAGGAACAGATTCAGGAACACCTGCTGGAGCTTGAACTCGTAGCCGATCACGTTCACCGGCGTCGGATGCAGATCGCGCCGGATCTTGACGCTGCCTTTTTCAAACTGGTGTTCGAGCAATGACAGCACGTCGCCGATCACTTCATTCAAGTCGACGACGGTGCGCTCGGATTGTTCGGCGGCATTGGGCCGCGACAGATTCAACAGGCCGTTGACGATGCGGGCGGCGCGGAACGTCTGCTTCTCGATCTTCTCGAGCAGCGGCGTCCGCGGATCCGCCGGGTCGGCGTTCTCGAGCAGCATCTGCGTGTAGCTCGAGATGCCGGTCAGCGGCGTGTTGACCTCGTGCGCGACACCGGCGGCGAGCAGGCCGAGCGACGCCATCTTCTCCGAGATGCGCAGCTGCTCTTCCATCTGCGTGCGCTCGGTGATGTCTTCGAGGATCACGATGGTGCCCGCGGTCGGGCCGCCGGCAATGCTCTGCAGCGGCACCGTGGTCAGGTTGACGAGCAGCGTCTGCCCGTCTTTCGCGCCGCGCGCGTTGACCGGCACACGGAACGCGGTGTGCCCGTCCGGATAGTCCTTGCGAATCGACGCCAGCAGCTCGAGGACGTGCGCATCGAAGAGGCGATCGACGGTCTTGCCGAGCACCGCCGCTCGCGGCACGCCGTAGAGGCGCTCCAGCGACGCGTTCCAGCGAATCACGTGCTCGCCCGGCCCAATCACCAGCAGGCCATCGTCGAGCGATTCGAGGATGTTCTCGTTGAAGGCATGGAGGCGATCGAGCTCCGACGCCTTGAGGTGGAGCTGGCGATAGAGGCGGCCGTTCTCGATCGCGGTCGCGGCCTGCGCGGCAACGGCGGTGACGAGCGCGGTGTCCTCGGTGCTGAGCGGCTCGCCGCTGGCGCGGCGGCCGAGCGCGAGCACGGCGATCGCGGAGTCTTTCGCGATGCATGGCACGAAGTAGTAGATGCCGTGGTCGCGCCAGTATTCGACTTCCTCCGCGGTGAACCGCGTGGCCGCGAGCGGATCGTCGAGGCGCACCGTGTGCGCGCTGTGCAGGCGCGAGCCGATGCCCGACGCGCCGCTCAACTTCGGCGGATCGCTCTCGAAGCCCTCGTGGCTGATCGATTCGAAGTCGCCGGTATCGGTGGCGAGCAGGAACGCCAGCCGATCGAGCTCGATGGTCTCGCGCACGCGCGTTACCAGCCGATCCGCGAGGCGATTCAGGTCGAGATCGCTATTCAGCTCGCGCGCGAAGCCAACCAGCGCCTGGCGATAGTCGTAGCGATCGCGATAGAACGCGCGATCGATCGCCTTCTGCAGGCCGTCCTTCACCGGCTTGGCGAGCAGGATCACCACCACCGTGGCGAGGAACGCGATGATCCAGCGGTGGTCCGTTTCTCCCTCGACCAGGTAGCCGCCCGAGGCGCGCACGATTAGAGCGTAAATCGCGACGATCGCGGCGACCGCGGACGTGTAGATCAGCAGGCGCTTGAGGATGATCTCGACGTCCATCAAGCGATAGCGAATGATCGCCGAGGCAAACGCGAGCGGGATGAACCCGAGCGGAATCGCCGACAGGCCCATCGGGATCGACGGATCGACGCCGAGCGCGAACGGCAGCGCATAGCCGAGTGCAAACGGCAGCGCGCCGAGCGCGGTGCCCCAGACAATCCATCGCAGCTGGCGCTTGACCGTGACCGAGCGAGCGCGCTGTAACGCGCGCAGCAAAATCGCGAGACCGGCGCCGAAGAACGCCGCGAGATAGACGTACTCGAGACGATCGAGGAGCGCGATCACACGGACGAAATATTCCGGATCGATTCCAGAGCGCAGCACGGCCAGCGCGCGTGTCGCGCCGAGCACGGCGCCCGGCAGATACACCGCCGGCAGCCAGCGCGCGAGCAGCGCCGAGTAGCCGGGAATGTGCGGACGCTCCGGGAACACCAGCGTGAAATGCAGGAACAAGGGCGGCAGCACCATCAACGCAATGGCGTCGCCCCAGTAGAAGACCCAGTCGACGCGATCGAGCCGGCCGCTGAACGAGAACGTGAACAGTCCGAAGAACGCAACCGACAGCCAGAAGAAATGCAGCGTCGCCTGATCGGTCGGGCGCCGCGCGCGCACCGCCGCGCCGACGAGCAGCGTGAAAATGCCAACGGCGGCGAGCACGTAATAGAAGAGTCCGGCGCCGCTCGGCATCGGCAAGAGCGACACGTTCGCCATTTCACGAGTGCCGAGCCGTAGCAAGGTGTAGGTATGACGATCGCCGGGACGCGACGCATGCTGTATCGCGAGCACGTCGGTCCGGCCTTCGATCGGCTGGTTGTCGATCGCGATGAGCACGTCGCCGGGATGCACGCCGGCACGGCTCGCGGCAGAAGGCGCGGCAACTTCAGCGGCGACCACGCCAACCGCGCGCTCGACCCACAGCACGCCGTCTTCGACTTCCGCCGATGTCGCGCGCGAAACGACGTTCGCCAGGCCCAGCGCCAGCAGCGCGAGCGTCACCGCCACGGGCAGGGCCGTCTGCCGCCACTCTCGCCACCACGAGTCCCGGTCGTAAACGGGCATTGACGCTGGGGTGTTCAAGTCGCCTAACAAGTCAGATCGATCCGCAGGGAACAGAGCAAACGGTATACCGTTAGCTGGATCCGAACGGATGACCTAAATGCCTTTAAAATCAGCTATTTGCGTCTTAACGCTCGGTCAAATTCGTCCACGGATCCAAAACATGGACCGACCGATCCAATTTCTAGTATCCCAGTTTTCCTTCGTGGTTGCTTAGAACTTAACAGTGAGGCCGCCGACGATCCGCTTCGGCGGGCGGACGACGAGGAGCTCGTCGTAGGCGGAGGTGTTGGCGAGCGAGTCGTGGAACAGGTTGCGCACGCCGACGAGCATCTCCCACTGCGAGGCGCGGAAGTTCATGAACGGCAGCGCCTGGTTGATCTGCACATCGAATCGCGCGCCGAAGCCTGGCGTCGTGCTGTTCTTATCGGTCGCCGCGAACGCGTTGTTCAACTTGTAGAGCGCGACCACGCGCGTGGCCGAGAACGGAATCTCGGTCTCGAGCGACGTCGTCACGTCGTGAATGCGCTCGGTTGCCGGGCGCATCGCCGACGGCACCCACCGCATCAGCACGGCGTACTCGACCGGCGCCGTCGTGTCCGTCCAGTCGGCATTGGCCATCGAGTAATCGATCGAGCCGCGCACGTTCTCGGCGAGCGCGTGCGTCACCGTGACGCCCACGCCGCGCACGTTCGCATCGCCGGCCGAACCGACGTAGTAATGACCGAGCGATGCGGCATCGCCGCGGCGCAATCCGAACACCGTCACCGTCTGGTTGTCGATGTGCTGCTCGAACGCGCGCACCGCGATCGTCGCGCCATTGAGGACGCGCTCGACCGCCACTTCGTAATTCAGCAACTCCTGCGTCTGCATCCCCGCCTTCGAGAGCGGCGAGAACGTGCGCTGCGGCGGCAGATATTCGGCGGACGACGGCGGGATGAATTCTTCGGCGCCCGGCGCGCTCACTTCGCGCGCCGCGGAGGCGCGGAGCCGCCACGATGCGGTGGGCGAGAACGTCGCGCCGAGGCTCGGGCTGAGCATCGCCGGGCCAACCATGTAGTCGTAGCGCGCGTAATTCGCACCGTAACTTACGGCGACGTAGCGGTTGATTTGCCATTCGTCGTAGGCAAACATCGAGCCGACGTTGCGCGCCGTGTCGGCGAGCGATTGCAGCGCCGCGGTGTTGCCGCCTTCATAGCGCTGCAGGCTGTAGGACATGCCGAACTGGTAGCGGTGCGGCACCTGCGCCTTGACCACGTAACTGCCGGCCAGCATCCACGAGCTGAGGTCGCTCTGGTTCATCGCGGCGCGCACGTTCCAGTCGCCGTGCAGTCCCACCGGCGCGCCAACGGAGAAGAACGCCACACTGCTCGTGCGATCGAGCTGCAAGAGCTGCAGCGGATTGTCGAACGCGCCGGTCGTGAGCAGATTGACCTGGCCGCCGAGCGAGATGTCGGAGAAGAGCGACTTCGCGGCGCGCGCCGACGTGCCCACGGCGCGCCCGAGGAACTCGAACGAATCGGTGATGAACCAGTCGTCGTCTTGCGGCAGCCGCGCCAGCGTGTCGGTTTCGCGCAGCACGCCGCGCTTCAAGTGGCGGAGGCGCCAGGCCAGCTCGCTCTCGTCGCGATCGCCGCTCTTCACGGGAGTCGCGGGCGGGGCGCCGATGGCGGCAACCGATGCTTCGGTCACGCGCGGCGCGTCGGCCTCGCCTTCCCGTCGCAGCGTGAATGAGGAAGCGCTCCGCGCCGACGGCCGCACGTTGACCATGGTGCTGCGCGCCGCGAGAAAACCAGCCAGGTGGACGCGAACCAGGTACGGGCCCGGCGGAAGCTGCTTCAACGTGTATTGACCGGAGGCATCGGACACCGCGAACGCGGTGGTGCCGCCGAGCGCCGAGATCACAGCGCCGTCCAGCGGCTTGCCGCGCTCATCGGTGACCTTGCCTTCGATGAGCCCGGTGTCGGTTGAGGCGATCTTGGTGACGGGCTGGAGCTTCAGACCCTGCGCGTCGGCATAGGTCGACTGGAGTGCCGCCAGGCATACCAGAACCAATCCGATCAGGCGTTTGGGGGTCCGCATCCCGTCTATTAGACGCCGCCCGCCCCGAAAAAGGGGCGGGCGGGTTCAGAACAGTCTACGCCTGTGGGACGGCCGTGTATAGCCAGCCCAAGTGCAAGGATTCAAACGGGTTCAACCCCGTTCAAGGGTTCGGCTTACCCCTTGACCGTGAACTTGACGTCCTGAGAGAGGACCTTGTTGTTGTTCGCCTTGTCCGTGATCTTCACGTTGAGGCGGTACTGGCCCTCGCCGAACGAGGCCAGCGGCACGGTGATACCGCCCGGGACCGGGAACTTGGCCGGGTCGAACTGCGGCGGCAGGTTCGTGGCGTTCACGGTCTGGGGGTTGGTCTTGTTGAAGAACTTCTCGCCGGCGCCTTCGACCTTGTGGAACTCGTATTCGAGCGTCAGGTTCGGCTTGCCGGTCGAATCGAGGCCGGCGTTGTAGACCTGGAAGAAGATCGACAGCTCTTCGGCCTTCTTGAATTCCATGTCGGGAGCGGGCAGCAGCTCCTGCAGGCCGAACACGAACGGGCGCTCGCGCGCTTCGTCGCCGGCGATCGGCGCGCTCAGCATGTTGACCTTGTCGGCCACGAGGATGGTGCTCGTCCCGAGCTCACCGTTGTAGTAGTCGGGCACGGTGACCTTGGTCTTCAACACGCCCATCTTCGGCACGAACGTCTTCGGCGCCTTCTCGGGAGTCCGTTCCTTGAACGCGATGTAAACATCGTAGGTGCCCGCGGTCGCCATGAACACGCGATTGAGCTTCACGGGCTCTCCGGCGAGCGCCGCGGCGGGAATGAAGTGGATGTCGTCCCACGGATACTCGACCTTCTTGGCCTTCGGGTCGGGCACCGCCGCCGGATTCACGACGCGCACATACATCGCGGCGTCGGTCTTCGGCGCGTTGTTGACGGTCAGCACGAATGGCACGAACGTGCGCTGTTCCTGCGACTTCATGAAGAAGGGCTCGAGCGACATGGTGATGTCGAGCGGCGCCGGCTGGCCGGCCATCACGCCGTCGACCAGCTTCACGACAGTCTCGATTTCCTGCTGTTCCTGCTTGCTGCGCTTCTTGGTGTCCGGTTTCGCCTGCTGCTGCTGCGCAGCGACTCCAGAAACGGCAAACGTTGCCGCAACCACCAGCGCGACCACCGCGACCATCGCACGCCGAATTGCCATCATTCGCTCCCCTAAAAACCCGGTTGCCTTCGGCTCTCCGCCTTCTGCCAAGAGCCAGATCCCACCGATCATAGGATTCGCGGCGCGGCCAAGTCAATCACTCTAAATCGTTGTTACAGTAGAGGCTTAGCTCGGAAAAACAGTTACATCCGATGATATGTTCCACAGGACGCGCGGATGAATTACAGCCCCCATGTTCGGTGATGACGTCCTCGTAATCGTGCTGGCCGGCGGCGCCGGCGAGCGGCTCTCGCCGTTGACGCGCGAGCGAGCCAAGCCGGCCGTGTATTTCGGCGGCCCGTACCGGATCATCGATTTCGTCCTGAGCAACTGCATCAACTCGGGGCTCCGCCACATCTTCATCGCGACGCAGTACAAGTCGCTCTCGCTCAACCGCCACATCCGCCAGGGGTGGACCGTGGTGTCCGAAGAGCTCGGCGAGTTCATCGAGATCCTGCCGCCGCAGAAGCGCGTCGGCGAGCATTGGTATCAGGGCACGGCCGATGCCGTGTACCAGAATCTCTACTCGGTCATCCGCGAGAACCCGCGCTACGTTGTCGTGCTCGCGGGCGATCACGTTTACAAGATGGACTACCAGAAGATGCTCCGCTTCCACCAGGACATGGCGGCGGAGGTCACGCTGGCGGCCATCGAAGTGCCGGTCGAAGACGGCAGGCGGTTCGGCATCGTGGCCATCGACGAAACGGATCGCGTCACCGGCTTTCTCGAGAAGCCGCAGGACCCGCCGTCGATGCCGGGACAACCGGGCCTCACGCTCGCGTCGATGGGCATCTACGTCTTCGACAGCGACGTGCTGATCAGGACGCTCGAAGAAGATGCCGCGAAGCCGGCGAGCCATCACGACTTCGGCAAGGACATCATCCCGGCGCTGATTGGCCACGGCCGGACCTACGCCTACCCGTTCTATGACGAGAACAAGAAGGCGGCGAAGTACTGGCGGGACATCGGGACGATCGACGCGTATTACGAAGCGCAGATGGACCTGTGCCAGGTGAATCCCGAGTTCAACATGTACGATCCGGAGTGGCCGCTGCGGACTTACATGCCGCAGGCGCCGCCGGCGAAGTTCGTGTTCGCGGAAGACGCGAGGCGCGGCGAAGCGCGCGACTCGCTGGTGTCGCAAGGCTGCATCGTGTCGGGCAGCCGGATTTACGGCAGCATTCTCTGCCCGAACGTCCGGGTGCACAGCTTCTGCACGGTCGAGGATTCGATTCTGATGCCGGGCGTCCGCGTCGGGCGGCACGCCCGGATTCGCAAGGCGATCATCGACCGCGACGTCGACATCCCACGCGGCGCGCTGATCGGATTCAATCCCGAGGAAGACAAGCGCCGGCACACCGTGTCGGAGCAAGGCGTCGTCGTCGTGGCGCCGGGCGATGAACCGTACGTGACGCCGATCAACGAAGCGGCGCTCAAACTGGAAATCGAGGCGGATCGACGGGGATAAAATACAAACACGAAGACACGAAGGTACGAAGACTGGTTTGGGAAATACCAATGCCAATTAGCAGCACTGGCGTTTGGCAGAATAGCCTTCGTCCCTTCGTGCCTTCGTGTTGCATTTCGTGACCAGTAGCCAAGCATGAAAATCATCGACATTCGTGGGCGGGAGATTCTTGACTCGCGTGGCAATCCGACGGTGGAAGTCGACGTCGTCCTCGATGGCGGGGCGCGCGGGCGCGCGGGGGTTCCGTCGGGCGCGTCCACCGGCGAGCGCGAGGCGCTCGAGCTGCGCGACGGCGACAAGTCGCGGTATCTCGGCAAGGGCGTGCGCAAGGCCGTGGCGAACGTCAACGGCGAGATCGCGTCGGCGATCAAGGGCAAGGAACTGTCGCAGCGGCAGCTCGACGAGGCGATGATCGCGCTCGACGGCACGCCGACCAAGAGCCGGCTTGGCGCCAACGCGATCCTTGGCGTGTCGATGGCGGCAATGCGGGCGGATGCGGTGCGCGCGGGCACACCGCTCTACGCGCAGATCGCGAAGCTCGCGGGCAACACGGGCGGCTACACGCTGCCGGTGCCGATGATGAACATCCTCAACGGCGGCGCGCACGCGGATTCCAACGTCGACTTCCAGGAATTCATGGTGATGCCGGTCGGCTTCCCGACGTTCAGCGAGGGACTTCGCTGCGGCGCGGAAATCTTCCACGCGCTCCGATCGATCCTGAAGAGCCGCGGCCTCTCGACCGGCGTTGGCGACGAAGGCGGCTTCGCGCCGAGCCTGAAATCCAATCGCGAGGCGCTCGAGCTCGTGCTCGAGGCCGTCGGCAAGGCGGGCGCGAAGGCGGGCGACAACGTGTTTCTCGCGCTCGATGTCGCGGCGAGCGAGTTCTGGGCGGGCGACAAGTACGAGTTCAAGAAATCCGGCGAGCCGTCGCGCGACCCGCAGGGCATCGTCGATCTCTACGTCGACTGGTGCCGGCAATATCCAATCATCTCGATTGAAGACGGCTGCGGCGAGCAGGACTGGCACGGCTGGAAGCTGCTCACGAAGGCGCTCGGCGACAAGGTGCAGCTGGTCGGAGACGACGTGTTCGTGACGAATCCGTCGATCCTGAAGAAAGGCATCGACGAAGGCATCGGCAACGCGCTGCTCGTGAAGGTCAATCAGATCGGCACGATCACCGAGACGCTCGATGCCATGGCGATGGCGGCGAAAGCCGGCTATCGCTGCGTGGCGTCGCATCGCTCGGGCGAGACCGAGGATTCGACGATCGCCGATCTCGCCGTCGGCACGGCAGCGGGACAAATCAAGACCGGTTCTGCGTCTCGTAGTGATCGCGTCGCCAAATACAATCAGCTGCTTCGAATCGAGGAAGAGCTCGGCAGCGCGGCACGCTATGCAGGGGCTTTGGCTCTCAAACAGCTCTCACAGAAGCACTGAAACACGGAAACACAGAAGCATTAATGTACAAACTCGTTCTGCTCCGACACGGCGAATCGACGTGGAACAAGGAAAACCGTTTCACGGGTTGGACGGACGTCGATCTCACCGACAAGGGCCGCGCCGAGGCGCGCGAGGCGGGACGACTGTTGAAGTCGGGAGGCTTCGCGTTCGATTTCGTCTATACGTCGGTGCTGAAGCGCGCGATCTGGACGAGCGTGCTCGCGCTCGACGAGCTCGATCAGTTATGGCTGCCGGTCGAGCGCAGCTGGCGATTGAACGAGCGCC
>Ga0111538_10011734_pt1 | contig 11592 bp, 12 predicted proteins | sample SoiMethybrSBSTD1_FD_79669 | JGI IMG/M metagenome (GOLD analysis project Ga0111538, IMG submission 79669) | Bulk soil microbial communities from a Populus tree surrounding site in Tennessee, USA - Soil MetaG P. TD hybrid SBSTD1 (version 2)... | ecosystem: Environmental > Terrestrial > Soil >...
ATAGATATACGTCTATATATCGATTAAGTCAAATGGCTCTTACCGGGCGTTTCGTTTCGGGGCTGTCTTGGATTTGCGAGCGAGACCACAGCGACGCTGAAGCTCTTGAATGTACTGTTCCAGAACGTCGCGGCGTGCGCGGCAGTATCGGAACTGACCTTCGGGGCGAATTTCAATAAGGCCGGCATCGGTCAATTCCTTCAGATGATGAGAAACCGTGGCCTGTGTGACCGGAAACCGCTCAACAATGCGTCCGCACGCCAGTTCGTCCGCAGACTCCGCCATCTCTTCGAATATCTCGAATCGGCGTGGATCCGCCAGGGCCTTCGCAATGCGCTGAAACTGACTTGGATCCATATCTCAAGATTATAGACATCCCGTAGACATTTTCTGAATCGATACCACTCCACTGAATTAATCGGTCATTGGCTTCGGCTCGAATGATGTGAGACTTCGGCCGCCCCTCAGTCGACGATAAATCGACAAGATCAGACGTACTCAGAATCGGCACTCTTCTGATAAATCAGCCTTTTCTGACAGCACCGTCATTAGTGTGGATCACAAACAATTTCGATTCTGACTGTTGGTCGATGGCCCTTGCTTTGCCCCCAAGACGATTCAATGCTGAAGCTCGAACGAAGTTCGAACGGAGAACGAACGACCATCCGCCTTATCGGCCACGCGCGGTCGGAGTATCTCGGCGAGATTGTCAACGAGGTGGGAAGTTGTGGTCCGAAAGTGACCCTGGACTTAGAAGAAGTCACGATTGTGAACGTTCATGTAGTTCGCTTTCTGGGGACGTGTGAGGAGGAAGGAACTAAGCTCCTCTATTGCCCACCCTATATTCGGGAGTGGATCTCGTGGGAACAGCATCACCAACGATTAAACGGAATCCAGGAGAGCGGCGATGAGTGAACAGGCGGCATGGAGCTGACCAAAACCAAAGCTGCCGTGCGATCACCCTCCGACGATTTTGCCTTGCCTGTTCGCGGATCGAACAGCTCCGAGACTATGGAGCAGAATCCGGATATCAAGATTGCGCCGAACGCTCGGCCCAGCCGACACACGAGTCCTATCGACTCTTCCGTCCGAACATTCTACGAAGGAAATTTCATGAACAGCATTACGTTTTAGATCCCAGGATTTTGGCACTTCCTAAAATCCTGTCACTCCATTTTCTTTTTCGAGACCTGTTTTCACCGAACTTCAGTTGGGTACTCGGTTGCACTACTCATGATGGAACCGAAGGGCTGGTCGGACGCATTGCATTGTCGACCGCCGGTATCAGCAACGAATGTTAGGAGGGAATGGTCCATGAAGAACTCGAAAGCTCTGCTGTTGGAATATCTGGCCTCGATTAATGATCCGAACCGGGCCGCAGCGTTGTTTGCGGAAGACGGTGCCTTAGAACTCCCGTTCCTGCGCTCGCTCGGGGTCGGACCGCGCTACTCCGGCCGCCGCGAAATCGCCGCGCTCCTCCACCAGTTGCGCAAGCTCTATCCGGACATCGCGTTCGCGCCGAACGACATCAGTGTTTTCATCGAAACACCGGAGAAGACGTTCGCCGAGTATGTGACGCACATGACCGCCGCTGCGACCGGCCGATTGCTCCACCATCTGTTCACCGGCTACCTCGTCGCGGAGGGAGGCGAGATCAAGCTGCTTCGCGAAAGCTTCAATCCCTTGGCGATGGCCCAGGCGCAGCTACCGAATGGAGTCGCCGATGTCGGGGCACCAGGCGATGAAGTGCACTCGTTCTAATTGATCCGCAGAAAAGAGTGCTGCTGAAACGCTGCTCAGTTGCTCGGCATTTGCCGGAACCTCGGCAGCGCTGCCGACCGTGACGAGACTAGTCCACAGATCCAACATTGTGTTTTGGCACTCGCGTTGCGGTTCGTGTCAACGAAATGCATTACGCCGTGATTTATGTCATCGCCTTACTCGTTCTGTTGTTGGTTGGCGGGATTCTGCTGATCGTGGATGCGACGTTTCGACTGTTTCGAAGGAGGTAAGTCGTGTTGTACTGGCTGACGAAGTCCGGCGGATTCCTCGTCGGATATTCGTATCAATTCAGTCGATGGTTCGGAGCTGAAGGCAATTATGGGTTCACGCGAAACACGCAAAAGTACATCTCGGGAGGCGGAGTCACGCCAGTGGAATCTGACTTTCACGAAGTGACCGGAGCGTTCGTCGTTCACCTTCCCGCTCGCGCACGAAGTTTTCGGCCGTATGCACTTGCCGGGGGCGGAGCCTTGATCTTTGATCCGACCAATCGATACGCCCTCGCGGGCGCCGATCGGCAGACGCGGGGTACGTTTCTGTATGGCGGCGGCGCCAATTTCGATCTCACGAATCACCTCGGGCTACGCATGGAGTATCGCGGACTCGTGTATAAGGTGCCGGACTATACGGTCAATACCCTTAACCTGAATAGATTCACTCATCTGGCGCAACCGTCAGCGGGTGTCTACTTCCGGTTCTAAGGCCCACATGGAGTCCAGCCTGGGGAGACCCTCGGTTAGTAAGAAGGCCGCCGAAGGCGGCGTACCGAAGTGATCCCGAGGGTGGGCCCCACGCTAAGAACGGCGTGGAGGACCCTCAGGTCCCCCACGCTTTCAAGTTATTGATCTTAATTCGGTGAAATCCCTGCCAGATCTGTCTGCAGAATTCACTAGGGATGCCTATGACCCCACCGTAAATTCGCCAGGATGAAGAGCTGGGTTCTTATCTATCGCCTGACGACACGGATGGTGCACGTACAGTTGTTCGAACGGCTCGGCTCTAACTTCATTCAGAAAAAAGGAGTCTGACAGATGAAGAAGTTACTGTTTGTTCCCGTCGTGCTGGTTCTTCTCTGCGGTGTCTGCACCACAGATGCATCCGCACAGGCCGCTAACGGGTTTCGTCGATTCGATCTCAACTGGAACGCTTCGTATAACCGACAGGGTTCGGTGAACCAGTACGGGGGATCCTTGTCGCTTGGTGCGCACTTGAATGAACGGTGGGCGATTGTCGGCGACGTCGACATGCATGAGCCGAGTGGCGACCTCTGGAGAATAACAACCTATCGCTTTGGTCCGCGCATGACACGCCGGATGGGCGAACGCGTCACTACGTTCACACATGTCCTGGTCGGCGGCGCGCATATGAATGTCCCGTCAATTCCTTCATCGGGAACAGCGAATGGTTTTGCGATGCTTGCCGGTGGTGGTCTGGACATTGGAATCAAGCCGTGGATTGGCATTCGCGCCCTTGACGCCGGTTACAGCGGACTTCATTTCAGCGGCGGCGGCTGGTCCCACGGAATGCGGATGGCCGGCGGCGTTGTGTTCCGCTTCGGCAGCGAGTAGTCAAAAAGTAACAAGTTGTTCCTAGCGGCGGGGCTCTGGAGTTGTTCAGAGTCCCGCCGCTTTGTTTTTAGCCGCGCATCCACGGTTAAAAAACGTCGGCAAAAGTAATTCCTGGCGTGGTCGTGCTACCCTTTTCGGATGCATGCGACTGGATCTGAGAGGCACGCCGGCGAAACCAACGCTCAGGTCATTCTCGGCGTCGCGAAGGCGATCGGCGCGCATCTGGAGTTGCCTGAAGTTCTGCACGCCTTGATCACACATCTGCAGCCGATGGTGCATTTCGACGCGATTGCGGTTGTCGTCATTGACGGTGATGCCGCGCGCCTACACTCGCTTCATGTCGAATCGGACAGTCCTGAATTCATGAAAAAGGCGGCCGAAGTTCGGGCGGATCCCCTGCACACGAAAATCGACGTCACGAAGACGCCAATCGGATACATCAAACAAACGCTGCAGCCTTACATCTGCGGGAATCTTGAAGTTCAACGACGGTTTCCGAAAGACGACGAATTCCTCGCATACGGGATCCGCAGCTACATCGTCCTGCCCTTAATGAGGCAGGGCGCGCTAATCGGTGCCGTGAACTATCTTTCCATTCAGAAGCGGGATTACAGCGGCGACGAGATCCAGCTTCTGCAGGATGTTTCGGAGATGGTATCGATCGCGGTCTCCAATGCTCTCGCTTACGAGGAGATCCATTCGCTCAAGGAACGACTTCAGGTCGAGAATCGACTGCTGCAGGACGAAATAGTCCAGCGATCGATCTACGAAGAGATCGTGGGATCGTCCGTGTCTCTGCAAAGAGTTTTGTCCGCCATCGATCGAGTTGCACCAATGGACACCACGGTGCTGATCACCGGCGAGACTGGAACGGGAAAAGAACTCGTGGCCCACGCCATTCACAAACATTCACCAAGGTCTTCGCGTGCGCTGGTGAAAGTGAATTGTGCGGCCTTACCGTCGGAGTTGATTGCCAGCGAGCTTTTCGGGCATGAAAAAGGAGCGTTCACCGGCGCGTTGCAACAGCGCATCGGGCGGTTCGAAGCGGCGACTGGAGGAACGATCTTCCTCGACGAAATCGGTGAACTGAATCCCGAAATGCAGATCGCGCTGCTTCGAGTTCTGCAGGAGAGGGAGTTCGAACGCGTGGGCGGGAACAGGACTATTCGGACCGACGTCCGCGTCATCGCCGCCACCAACAGGGACCTGGCGCGTGAAGTTTCCGACGGACGCTTTCGAATGGATTTGTATTACCGGCTTAATGTCTTTCCGGTGCATGTGCCTTCGTTGCGTGATCGCGCCGATGACATCCCGATTCTGGTCGATTACTTTGCCTCCCGTTTAGCCAGCCGTATGGGAAAGCGTATTCGTCAGATCGATAAAGCCACGCTCGATTCGATGGTCAGCTATTCATGGCCAGGCAACATTCGCGAACTTCAGAATGTCATCGAGCGCGGGGTTATCCTGGCCGACACCGATGTGTTTCGTCTCGAAAAGGGCACACTCGTGAACGAGGCTCGTTTGGAGCGCACTGTTCAGCAGGACGACCCGAAGGCAGAGATCGAGGCTATCCTTCGTGAAACGCGGGGCCGAATCTCCGGGCCCGATGGGGCGGCCGCCCGGCTGGGCATTCCGGCTTCGACTCTCGAATCAAGGATTCGGTCGCTCAAGATCAATAAGCACCAGTTTAAGAGTGTTGTATGATGGCCACGAAAATGCAGGTAACAAGGGCGTGCTAAAGATAACGACAACCCAAAATGAGAGCCAGTCCGTGACAGTTCATCTGTGTGGCCAACTCACCGGTGAATACGTTCCGGAACTGGAGAAAGCGCTGGATCCCGAGAGCGCCTCTCGCATCGCCCTGGACATGACGAATGTGACGTTTGTGGACCGAAAGGCGATGGAATTCCTGTGCGGCGTGAAATCCAGAATCACCATCGAGAACGTCCCTTCTTACGTCATGCGTTGGATCGAGCAGGAATTCCGCTGCGGTTCATCCCAACAGAAGTAATCTCCCCTTAATTCGCGAAAAGACCTCACGATTTCGCGAACGATCTCGCGAAATCGCATTCCACCTGCCCTGCATGCTCTTGATTTCAATCACTTGAGGTTTGGAGAGCCGCATGCCTTTCTTCGGAAACGATGGTGATGTCGATCTGAGCTCTTCTCATTCGACTCAGCCTTGAAAGGAAGTCGGCCATGAATAAGTCATTTTGGTTTCTTCAGACATTGTTCATCACGGTGGTTTTCACGATCACGAGCCTCTGGCTGGCTTTCGTGGCCTATGGCCGGTGGCAGCAGCGTGAATCCGCTGAGACAAAGACTCAGAGAACAAGTCATCGAAAGGAAATGGGATGGTAAAGCGAATGATTCTGATGCTGGTGGTCACCTTCACCGCAATCGGGGGCCTCGGCTTTGTGAAATTCCGGCAGGTCCAGGAGGCAATGGCGCAGAATGCGGCGTTTGCGCAGCCTCCGGAGGCCGTGACCGCGATCACCGCGAAGAGCGAGAACTGGCCAACGACACTGAACGTTATCGGCACGGCGGCTGCAGTTCAGGGCGTGATGGTCAGCGCGGACTTGCCGGGCATCGTCAGCAGTATCGCCTTTGAGTCCGGTGCTTCGGTTCAGGAAGGCGACATTCTCGTTCAACTCGACACGAAGCAGGAGCGGGCGCAACTCGCCGCAGTAGAAGCAACTCGAGATCTGGCGGGGCTTAATTTCGATCGTATGCGCAGCCTTGTCGGTGAAGGTGCAATCACTCGTTCCGAGTACGACCGCGCAGCCGCGGAACAGAAGGAGACCGTGGCGAAAGTCGAAGAGATTCGCGCGATGATTGAGCGCAAAACGATTCGGGCGCCATTCTCCGGAGTGCTCGGCCTTCGGCAGGTAAACCTCGGGCAATATCTTTCTCCGGGCGACGTCGTTGTCTCGCTGCAATCGCTGGATCCGATTTACGTGAACTTCGGTATTCCACAGCAGGAATCCGGCAAGCTCGCCGTAGGACGCGACGTCCGCGTCAGTATGGAGGCGGAGTCCGGCGCTGCATTCACCGGACGTGTCACTGCCATCAACGCCGTCGTCGATGAAGCGACGCGCAATATCCAGGTGCAGGCCACGTTGCCGAATCCCAAAAGCACTTTGCGGCCGGGAATGTTCGTGCAGACCGAGATTTTGCTCGGCACCAACAATGGCGTTGTCACGTTGCCGGCATCGGCCATTAGTTATGCCCCTTATGGCGATTCCGTCTTCATCGTGACGGACCTTAAAGACTCCCAGGGCAAGACGTATCGTGGTGTGCGCCAGCAGTTCGTGAAGCTCGGACCCTCTCGCGGAGATCAGATCGCTGTACTTTCCGGTGTGAAGGGCGGCGAAGAAGTCGTGACATCGGGCGCCTTCAAGCTGCGCAATGGAGCTGCGATTTCCATCGATAACAAAGTCCAGCCCTCAAACAAAAAAGCCCCGAAGCCAGAGGATAGTTAAGATGCGTTTCACCGACTTGTTTGTTAAGCGGCCGGTTCTCTCGATTGTTGTCAGCCTCGTGATTCTCATCGCGGGACTCCAGTCGATTCGCGCCCTCAGCGTCCGGCAGTATCCTCGCAGCGATATCGCCGTCGTGCGGGTATCGACGATCTATGTTGGAGCCAATGCCGACCTTGTTCGCGGGTTCATTACCACTCCGCTCGAGCGAGTGATCGCCAGTGCCGACGGCATCGACTACATGGAATCGTCGAGCGCTCAGGGCATCAGTACGATCACCGTGCATTTGAGGCTGAATTACGACACCAATGCCGCACTCACACAGGTTCAGGCCAAGGTCGCCCAGGTTCGCAACGACCTTCCGCCTGAAGCAGAGGCTCCGATCATCGAATTGGAGACGGCAGATAACCAATTCGCCGGGATCTACCTGAGCTTCTCGTCCGCCGATCTCGATCAGAACCAGATTACGGACTATCTGACACGCGTGGTGCAGCCGCGCCTCAGCGCCATCAGCGGCGTTCAGCGGGCCGATATTCTGGGCAACCGCACGTTTGCGATGCGAATCTGGCTAAGGCCGGACAAGATGGCCGCGCTCGGAATATCTCCAACCGAGCTGCGGGAAGCCCTGTCCCGCAACAACTACCTTTCGGCACTCGGGCGTACAAAAGGCTCCATGGTTTCCGTAAACCTGGTTGCCAACACGGATTTGCGAACGCCTGAAGAGTTTCGTCAGCTTGTTGTGAAGCAGGATGGCAACACGATCGTGCGACTCGGAGAGATTGCCGATGTCGTCCTTGGCGCCGAGAACTATGAACAGGAAGTGCGCTTCAATGGCGACACCGCAACTTTCATGGGAGTTTGGGTCCTGCCGACCGCAAATGCCCTGGAGGTGATTCAGGAGGTTCGCAAGGCGCTGCCGGATATCGAGGCGCAGGTTCCTGCCGGAATGAAAGTGGGTATTCCGTACGATTCGACCGAGTATATCCAGGACGCTATCAATGAAGTCCTCAGCACGCTTACGGAAACGCTTGTCATTGTCATCATCGTGATCTTTCTGTTTCTTGGTTCGTTTCGAGCCGTGGTGATCCCCATCGTTGCGATTCCCATCTCTCTCGTCGGCGCTGTGTTCCTGATGCTGGTAGCCGGGTTCACGATCAACCTGTTGACGTTGCTGGCAATCGTGCTTTCGGTTGGCCTTGTGGTCGACGATGCCATCGTCATGGTGGAGAATATCGAACGCCATATTCACAGCGGCAAATCGGCGTTTCGTGCGGCCATGGACGCCGCGCGGGAATTGGTTGGGCCCATCGTGGCGATGACGATCACGCTCGCCGCCGTATACGCTCCCGTCGGAGTCCAGGGCGGGCTGACGGGCGCGCCTTTCCGCGAGTTCGCGTTTACTTTGGCGGGAGCCGTCATTGTATCCGGCATTGTTGCCCTTACGCTTTCGCCCATGATGGGGTCAAAGCTTCTCCGTGCCGGCGATACGGAGCGCGGCTTCGCAGGCTGGATCAACCGCCGCTTCGAAACCGTGCGCCGCCTTTATACCGCGGTGCTCATGCGGACGCTAAGTTATCGGCCTGTTGTTGTGGTTCTGTGGCTGATCGTCGCGGCCCTCACCGTGCCGTTCTACATGTTCTCGCAGCGGGAATTGGCGCCGGCAGAGGATCAAGGCATCGTCTTTTCCTACATCCAGGCCTCTGCAAATTCGACGATCGATCAGACGATGCTGTTTACGGATAGAGTTCTCGACGTTTTCAGGGCCCTACCGGAAACAGGGAGTGTGTTTCAACTGACGGGTCCGAGCGCCGGCTTCGGTGGGATGGTGGCCAAGCCCTGGAGCCAGAGAAAGAAAACGACGCAGGAGTTGCTGGTTCAATCGATGGGGCCGTTGTCGCAGATTCCAGGCATTCGCGTGATTCCGCAAACCCCGCCGCCTCTGCCCGGTGGTGGAGACTTTCCGGTGGATATCGTGATTGCATCAGCCGGTGATCCGCAGCGACTGGCCGATCTGGGAAATCAGTTGGTCCAGAAAGCCTACGCGAGCGGTTTGTTCATTTATGCCGATTCGGACCTGAAGTTTGACCAGCCCCAGGCGGAGGTCGTCTTCGACAGAGACAAGCTGCGTTCGCAGGGCGTCGATTTAAGCCAGGCGGGTCAGGATCTGTCGACGCTTGTGGGAGGCAACTACATCAACCGGTTCAGCATTCAGGGACGAAGCTACAAGGTGATTCCCCAGATCAAGCGTAGTGAACGACTGACGCCAGACCAGCTCTCGCAAATGTACATCACGGGATCTGTCGCTGGATCGCCGAGTGGGAAGCGTGAACTGGTTCCCCTGTCGACGTTCGCGACGTTACGCACGACAGCCGAGCCGCGCGAACTCAAGAAGTTTCAGCAACTCAATGCGGTGCGAATTCAAGGGGTGATCCCGCCTCCCGTTCCCCTGGACCAGGCGCTGGGAGTGCTGGAAACCGAAGCTCGAAAGATTCTTCCTCGGGGATTCACGATCGATTACGCAGGCGAGTCGCGACAGCTTCGTGTGGAGGGCAGCAGGTTCCTCGGGACATTTCTGTTGTCGGCAATCCTGATCTATCTCGTTCTGGCAGCGCAATTCGAAAGCTTCCGCGATCCGTTCATCATTCTCGCCGGTTCCGTACCTCTGGCGATTGCGGGCGCGTTGATGTTCTCGTTCCTTGGTTTCACGACGCTGAACATCTACAGCCAGGTTGGCCTGATCACCCTCGTCGGACTGGTTTCCAAGAATGGCATTCTCATCGTGGAGTTTGCGAACCATTTGCAGGAACGGGGAAGAACGAAGCTTGACGCCGTGATCGAAGCGGCGAGCACACGGCTTCGACCCATCCTGATGACGACAGCCGCAACCGTCGTGGGACATTTTCCACTTGTTCTCGCAACCGGGCCTGGCGCCGGGGCTCGCAACAGCATCGGCGTGATGCTCGTGAGCGGAATGATCGTTGGCACAGTGTTCACGCTGTTGGTTGTGCCATCGATTTACATGTTAATTGCGCGAAAGCGTCAGGGCGCGCATTCGACGGAAGCCGTCGATGTTGACAGGCAACAGGAACTTGAGGTGGCCGTATGAAGAAGTTGTTCACCGTGGCGTTGTTGACCGGTTTGTTGGCAAGTTGCCGTGTCGTTGGACCGAATTACACGAAGCCGATTGTGCCGTCGCCTGCGACGTTTCGCGGAGCAGTCGATGCGCCGTCGCTGACAGATCCAGCGTCACTGGCAGATTTGAAATGGTTTGAGCTTTTCAAGGACCAGACGCTCCAGGAACTCATTCATACCGCCCTGGAGCGGAACTATGACCTGCGAGACGCTGTTGTGCGTGTTGACGCGGCCCGGGCGAATCTCGGAATCACGAAGGCGGATCAATCTCCGACCATTGGCGCCGGAGTAGAGGTCACGACGTTGCGTTCGTCGCGCAGCGGATCCTTTCCATTCTCCGACGGTTTTGAGCAAAGGCGAACCTTCGGTAGTGTGGCATTGAACCTCCTGTCTTTTGAAGCTGACGTGTGGGGCAGGTTAAAGCGCGCTACGGAAGCGTCGCGCGCGAACCTGCTTGCAACCGAAGAGCACCGCAAGGCCGTCGTCACAACGCTGGTCAGCGATGTTGCTGCTGCGTATTTCAATCTCCTGGAACTGGATTCGGAACTGGAGATCGCGCGTCGCACGCTGGAGACTCGTGAGAACTCCTTGAAGCTCATCCGGAATCGCGAGGAGCACGGTGTGGCGACCCTTCTGGAAGTAAGGCAGGGCGAGCAGTTGGTTAATTCCGCCGAGCGAACTATTCCCGCCATCGAGCAACAGATCGAGCAGACAGAGAATCAGATCAGTCTTCTGTTGGCCCGGAACCCCGGACCCATCCGGCGGGGAATACCGCTGATGGAGCAGGAGCAGCCGGTGTCCGTTCCCGCCGGATTGCCGTCGGGCTTGCTCGAGCGTCGGCCCGATATCCGTGCGGCGGAGCAGGAACTGATCGGCGCGAACGCACAGATCGGAGTGGCAAAGGCCGCGTACTATCCGCGCATCAGTCTGACCGGGCTGCTGGGTTCTCAAAGCGGCGATTTGTTGGGTTTGTTCAAGGGTGCCGCGGGAACGTGGCAATTCGTGCCACAGGTGAGTCAGCCAATTTTCAATGGCGGCCGAAATCGCTCCACCGTGGAATTGGCCAGCGCCCAGCAACAGTTGGCATTGATCGGATATGAGCGGGTCATCCAGACAGCATTTCGAGAAGTGTCGGATACGCTGGTTCAGCACCAGAAGGTTCGCGAGATTCGCGCGAAACAGGAAAGCCTGGTCCAGACGCTGCAGGATCGATCGCGCCTCTCGTACATGAGGTATCGCGGCGGCGTGGACACGCTATTGAACGCGCTGGATGCCGACCGGGACTTGTTCGACGCCGAAGTTGGACTCGCGCAGGTACGGCGCAACGAATTGCTGACGCTCGTCCAGCTATACAAGGCCCTTGGCGGTGGCTGGCAGGACTGAGTTTCGCGCTTTACATGCCGGTATACCGTCGAGCGCACCCTCTCTACTCGCCGAAACTCACTACTGGTGCGGGTCAGGCTCCTCGCACCTCTACCGGGGTGCGGATTTGGTAGGGTCGCCACCCGGGGTGGCTCGCTATTGCTCGCACACCCCGGGCTGCCATCCTCGCACGCCTCCGGTGTGCTGGCAGGAGATTAGCCCCGGTGGAGCGCAAGCGACATCCGGGGTTGTTTGTTCAACGCCAACCG
>Ga0111538_10011738_pt1 | contig 11591 bp, 6 predicted proteins | sample SoiMethybrSBSTD1_FD_79669 | JGI IMG/M metagenome (GOLD analysis project Ga0111538, IMG submission 79669) | Bulk soil microbial communities from a Populus tree surrounding site in Tennessee, USA - Soil MetaG P. TD hybrid SBSTD1 (version 2)... | ecosystem: Environmental > Terrestrial > Soil > Tree...
GCCGGCGGCGGTGCCGCCCTTCGCCACCGCCGCAGCCCTTTCAACCTCGGCCGCGTAGGCGTTGATGGCACCGGCCGCCGCGGTGACCGCCGGCTCCACCTCGTCGAACTTCTTCTGCTCGATGGCCTCGCGCACCGCGGGCAGCGTCTTCACGCCGTAGCCGGTGTACATGCCGGGAGCGTAGATCTGGTGGCGGAACCAGGGCCGGCGCGGCAGCCCCTCGGGCCGCGTGAACGAGCGCTCGGCCCGCAGGAGGACCGCGTCGAGGGCCGCCCGGCGCGAGGCGTCGAGCGCGGGGGCCCCTCCGGCCGCCCCGGTGTCGAAGTCGCGGGCCGCCCGCTCCAGCCGGGCCACCGCGTTCTCCAGCGGGGCCAGGTTGAAGAAGGGCACCGGCTCGTCGGCCGGCTTGGGGTTGTACGGATAGCGCGAGTCGGCGGCCAGGAGGTCGATGCGCTCCTTGGCCCGCCGCTGCGAGTCTTCGGCCGCCGCCCGCCGGGTCTCGGCCAGCGTGCCGATCTCCTTCACGTAGCGGCCCACGGTGTCGGCCACGTTGGTGAACTCCAGCGGCAGCACGGGCGCGTTGGCCAGGCGCAGGGTCATGCGGCCGGTGGTGCGGGCCTGCACCACCCCGTAGGCGAAGCCGGCGTCCATGAAGCGCTTGTAGTGGTCGATGCTGTCGTAGATCGAGTGGTACTGGCCGTATTCGTCCTCGCCGCCGTAGCCCACGGCCAGGGAGGCCACGCCCAGGTGCTGCAGGAAGGGCGTGTAGTCGGAGCCCGAGCCCAGGGCCTCGATGCGCAGGTCCTTGCGGTCCCAGGCGTCCTTGCGGGCCTCGTCGCCGCGCGCGTTCAGCACCGCCTCCGCCCGCCAGCGCTCGCGCACGCTCACCTGGCGCTGGGGGTCCATCACGTCCCGCGCCACCTGCCCGGCGAAGCGCTCCAGGCTGTGCGAGCCGCCCACGCCCAGGATGCCACGCGAGTTGGAGTCGGAGTTGATGTACACGGCCGCCTTGGCCACCAGCTCCTTCTCGTGCGCCTCCGCCCACTCCGTGGAGCCCAGGAGCCCCGGCTCCTCGCCGTCCCAGGCCGCGTACACGATGGTGCGCCGCGGCCGGCGCCCGGCCTTGGCCAGCGCGCCCACGCTCTTGGCCTCGGCCATCATCGAGACCAGGCCGCTGATGGGATCGGCGGCGCCGTTGACCCAGCCGTCGTGGTGGTTGCCGCGCAGGATCCACTGGTCGGGCTGCTCGGTGCCGGGCAGCACGGCGATCACGTTGCGGATGGGGTGCTGCGACCAGTCGAACTCGAGCTTCAGGTGCACCCGCGCCGGGCCGGGGCCGATGCGGTAGGGCACGGCCAGGCTGCCCCGCCAGGCCTCGGGGGCCATGGGCCCGGCCAGCGCCCGCAGCAGCGGCAGCGCGTCGGCGTAGGAGATGGGCAGCACCGGGATCTTGGTCAGCGTGGGCGCGCCCTTCACCTCCAGGCGCTTGGCGTCCGGCGTGGAGCCCACTCCGGGCGTGAGCGGGTCCCCGGGATAGAGCGGCATGTCGGCCACCGAGCCGCGCTGCACGGCCTGGTCGCTGCGCCAGCCGCCCTTCGGGTAGACGTCGCCCTCGCTGTAGCCGTCTTCGTGCGGGTCCGAGAAGATGATGCAGCCGATGGCGCCGTGTTCGGCCGCCACCTTGGGCTTGATGCCGCGCCAGGAGCCGAAGTAGCGGGCCAGGACGATCTTGCCCTTCACGTCGATGCCGCGGCGGGCCAGCTCCTCGTAGTCGTCGGGGATGCCGAAGTTCACGTAGACGAGGTCGCCCGTGACGTCGCCGTCCACCGAGTAGGCGTTGTAGGTCGGCAGCTGCTCCGCCTGCTGGCCCGACGTGTGGTCCTGCGGCAGGGCCGGCTCGGCCAGCGCGGCCTTGAAGGGCGTGGGGGCCACCATCTCCAGCACGCGCACCTTGGGCGTGGGGAAGAGCACGGAGAACTCCTCCACGCGCGTCTCGAAGCCCCAGGAGCGGAACTGCTCGGCCAGGTACTCCGCGTTCTTCTTGCCCCAGGGCGAGCCCACGTGGTGAGGATGGGCGGCCAGCACGTCCATCCACTGGCCGAGCTCGTCGGCCTTGAGGTTGGCGTCGAACTGCGTCTCCAGCTCGCGCTGGGACGTGGCCGCCTCGGGGGTGTAGCCGAGCAGCGGGGGCTCGGTGGGTGCGGCCGCGGCAAAAAGGACGAGCGCCAGTGCGCCGGAAGGGATCATCGAGGGCCTCCGCGTCGTGAGGCCCGAAATCTTATCCCGACCCCCCTCGAAGAAAGGGCTTGCATCGCCTAGTCGGTAGTGCTACTACTATCCATGGCCGGCACGCAACCGGCCGAACCACCCACCTCTCTTACCGGGGCGGGGCGGCAACGTCGGGCCGCCCCGCCCCACTTGGAAAGGAACGGAGCATGTCGAGCCGACCGATGCTGACCGAACACGAGCTGGTGCACCTCTCCGCCGCCCTGGCCCTCAAGCGGGGCCTGGACCCGGCCCAGGTGGAGGCCGCGATCTGCGAGCTGCTCGACCTGCGCAGCCTCTTCCGGCGGGTCTACTACTCGATCCCGGTCATGGCCAACGCCGCCCAGCTCCAGGACGAGCTGGACCGCTTCGCCGGGCACTTCGGTCTCATCCCGCTGGGCAAGGCCACCATCCACTAGGCCGGCCCGGGCCGCGGCGGCGCGGACAATCGACGACGTGTAGTACGGTGGCGTCCGTCGCACGCCTCCATGGCCCTCCTGAACCGAACCCGCCGGCGCCGCCTCGGCTTCGCCCTCCTCCTGGCCGCCTTCCTGGCCGGCCTCTTCGCGCTCGGCCTCTTCCCCCAGGAGCCCGGCCGCGCCTGGATCGAGTCCCGGCTGCGGACCCTGGTCGGACCCCAGAGCCGCATCGGCCGCCTGAGCGTCGTCCCCGGGCGCCTGGCCGCCGAGATCGACGGCCTGGTCCTCGACTCCCCCACCTGGCACCTCGAGGCGGACCACGCGAGCGTGGTGCTGTCGCGCCGCACCCTGTCGGGCGAGGGCACCTTCGTCGACCGCCTGGTCCTCACCGGGGCGCGGCTCGTCCTGCGTCCGGCACCGGCCACCGCCACGCCGCCCACGGCGCCGCTGGGGCCGATCGTGATCCGGGGGTTGGAGGTGCCGGCGGCGACGCTGCGCTACGAGCTGCCCGACGGTGCGGTGACGCTGGACGCGGTCGACCTGCGCGGCGTCTTCGGAGGCGGGGTGCTGGAGATGACGGCGGCCGGCGGCACCTGGGAGCGCACGCCGCCGCTGGCCCTGGGCCCGGTCCACGTGCGCCTCCTCTCCACGCCCGCGCTCGACCTCGAGCTGCAGCAGGCGGAGGCCGGGCTGGCCCGCAGCCGCCTGCGCCTGGCCGGGCCGCTTGGACGCCTCGGAGCGCTGCAGCCCCGGCTCACGTTCGAGGCCACGGCCGACCTGGCGGAGCTGAACGGGGTCTCTCCCACCGGCTTCGACGCGGGCCGCGTCACGGCGCGGGGCCGCGCCGAGGGCGCCCTCGACGCGTTGGCCGTGAGCGCGGACCTCGCGGCCGGCCCGCTGCGCGCGGGCGAGTGGGCCATCGACGGCGCCAACCTCCACCTGGCGCGGGAGGCGGCGGGCGACGCGCGTGTGGACGGTACGGTGACGGCGCTGGGTGGGCGCACCCGCATCCAGGCGCACGTCCGCGGCCAGCAGGTCAGCGCACGCGCCAGCGCCACCGGTATCGACCTGGCCCGCCTGCGCCGGCCGCTGGGGCTCACCACCGCGGCCACCGGAACGGCCGCGGCCGACGTGGCCGTGGACGGCGCGCTGAACGGCACGGTCCGCGTGGAGGCGACCCTCGACGGCGCGGGCACGGCCGGCCCGGACCAGGCGTTCACCGTCGCCGCCCACGCGACGGGGCCGGTGCGGCTGTCCCCTCTCGACCTGGGGCTCGAATGGGACACGACCGTGGCCACGTCCTCGTCCGCCTCCGCGCTCCGGGCCAGCGCGCTCCAGGCCCGCGGCACCGCGCGCGGCCCCCTCCCGCCGGAGGTCACCGGCCACGCGGAGGGCACGGTGGACCTGGCCACCGTGCAGGGACCACGGACCGCACACCTCGCGCTCGACGTCCGCGCGCGGGGCGCCCGCGTGGGGGCGCTGGAGCTGCGCGGCGATGGGCTGGACCTGGCCGCCCTGGATCCGCGCCTGCAGGGCCGCGCCGGCCTCGCGCTGCAGGCGTCGGGTCCTCTCGACGCGCTGACCGGCACGGGCACGCTCGAGCTCCCGTCGCTGGGCTGGGAGGGCGCCCTCCTGGGCCCGCTGCGCGGCACGGTGGCGCTGCGCGCGGGCGCCGCCGACGTCTCGCTGGCGCTGCCGGCGCTGAACGCGTCCACCGACGCCCACCTCGACCGCGACCGCCGCCGCCTGAGCGGGCGCTTCGCGCTGGAGGCCATGCCGCTGGCCCCCGCCGCCGCCCTGCTGCCGCCCGAGCGCCGCGTGGAGGGCACGCTCACGGCCGCGGGGACGTTCGAGGTGCCGCTGGCCGCGCCCGCCACGGCCACCGTCGCGGCCGAGGTCCGGAGCCTGGACGTGGCGCGGGGCGACCTCTTCGCGCGCGCGCTCCAGCCGTTCGCGCTGGAGCTGCGCGACCGGCGCCTGGCCGTGCGCGATCTCCGCCTCGAGGGGCCGGGGGCCACGCTGGAGGCCTCCGGCACCCTCGGCCTGGCCGCCGACGGTGCGCTGGACCTCGCGTTGAAGGCCGGCGTCGACCTGGCCCGCCTGCCCCGCTCGGCCAGCGTTTCGGTCAGCGGATCCGCCCAGGCCCAAGTGGCCGTGGGCGGCACGCTGCAACACCCCCTGGCCCACGGCTTCATCACCCTCGACGGCGCCGAGGCCGCCTCCCCCGGGCTGCCCCCGGCGCGCATCGAGCGCTCGCGCATCGTCCTCGACGGCACCGACGCGCGCATCGAGCAGCTCACCGCCGCGGTGGCCGGGGGGACCATCGAGGTCACCGGGCACGTGCCGCTGCCCGCGCTGGTGCCCGCGGCGCGGCGGCAGCGCGGAGCGGTGGCGCCCGACGAGGGAGCGGCCGTCCAGGTCTCCTGGTCGGGCATCGAGGCGGCCCAGCTGCTGGAAGCGCTGCGGCCGGGAGGGGCCGGAACGCTGCAGGCCACGCTGGCCGGCACGCTCTCGATCGAAGGCGGCCTGACCGCGCTGGGCGAGCTGCGCGGCACGCTGGCCCTGCCCGCGCTCACGGCCCGGGCCCAGGACGTGGAGCTGGGCCTGGCCCCGCTCGAGGTGCGGCTGGAGAACGGGCAGCTGACCACCGAAGCCGTCGAGCTCTCCGCCGCCGGTGGCGTGGTGAAGGTGGCCGGCGGCGTGGACCTCGTCCGCCGCAGCCTCGACCTGGCCGGGCACGGCACCCTCGACCTGCGCACGCTCTCGCCCTTCGTGGAGGCGGCCGCGCTCAGCGGCAGCGCCCAGGTCGATGTCTTCGTGGACGGCCCCCTGGCCGCGCCGCGGCCCCACGGCACGCTCAACGTGCGCGACGGCACGCTCCGCTTCCGCCTGCTCCCCCAGGCCATCACCGGCCTCAGCGCCGACTTCACCGCCGACGGCCCGACGGTCACGCTGGCCAAGGCCACGGCCGACTTCGCCGGCGGGACCCTGGCCGCGGAGGGCACGGCCCTGCTGGGCGACAAGGGCGTGAACGACACCCGCTTCACGATCACCGGCCGCGGCCTGGCCCTGCGTTATCCCGAGGGCATGCGCAGCCGCCTGGAGACCGACCTCACCTTCACCGGCCGCAGCGGGGACTTCCTCCTGGCCGGGACCGTCAAGGCGCTGCGCGGGCTGTACGACCTCGACACCGCGCTGGCGGAGAGCATCACCGCCGCCGCGCCGGCCAGCACGCCGTCCCCCTTCATGCGCTCCATCGGGCTCGACGTGCTGGTGGTGACCGAGGGGCCGGTGCTGGTGCACAACAACCTGGTCCGGCTGCAGGCCGGCGGGCGCCTGGCCGTGCGCGGCGACATGGAGACCCCGGCGCCCATCGGCAGCCTCGACATCGAGCAGGGCGGCAAGATCACCCTCCAGGGCCGCGAGTTCACGGTGGAGAGCGGGCGGATGGCCTACTCCGGCACCTGGGACCCGGAGATGGCGCTGGAGGCCAGCGCCCGCATCGCCGACGTGGACCCCGCCTCCGGCCTCAAGCGCGCCGACGTCCGCGTCACGGTGGGCCTGCAGGGCCGCATGGCCAGCCCCCAGCTCACGCTGCGCTCCGATCCCGCCTACTCGCACCTGGAGATCGTGAGCCTGATCGCCAGCGGCGACAGCCAGAACCCGAACGCGCGCCTGGCCGTGGGCGGCCCGGCGGCGGCGCTGCTGGCCGGCCGGCTCACGAGCAGCCTCAGGCACCTCGGCTTCGACGAGGTCAGCATCCAGCCCGAGCTGGTGGCCACCGAAGACGGCGTCGACACCGGCGCCCGCTTCACCTTCGGCAAGCGCCTGGCCCCGCGCGTGAACCTCGTCTATTCGCTCAGCCTGCAGGACCCGGAGGAGCGCTTCGTGGAGGTGGAGGTCAACCCGGCCCGCGACGTGGCCCTGAACGTGCGGCGCACGGACGACGGCAGCTTCACCTACGGCGCCGGCCAGCGCTTCCACTTCGGCGGCGAGAAGAGGCAGCGCCAGGCCTCCGACCCGCGCGTGAGCGTGAGCGCCGTGCGCTTCAGCGGAGACGCGCCGCTGGAGGCGGCGGAGGCGCAGAAGGTGGTGGGCCTGCAGGCCGGCCAGCGCAAGACCGTGTGGGACCTGCAGGACGCGGCCGACCGCCTGCGCGAGCGCCTGGTGGAGGGCGGCTACCTGGAGGCGGAGGTGGGCGCGCGCTTCGAGGAGCAGGCCGCGGTGTTCGTGGTGCGCAGCGGCGCCCGCTACCAGTGGCGGGTGGAGGGCGTGTCCGGCGCCCCCGACCTCACCCCGCTCATGCGCAAGGCGCTCTTCGAGGAGGAGGCGCTGGAGACGGGGCGCGCCCGGCTGCTGGAGGAGGCGCGCAAGGGCGGCCACCTGCGGGCCCAGGTGGCCACGCGCACCGACGTGGACGGCCCCACGCGCACGCTCGTCTTCGAGGTGCGGCCCGGCCCCGAGCTGGAGGCGGTGGTGACGTTTCCGGGCGCGGCCGCGCTCTCGCCGGGGCGCCTGCTCAAGGTGGCGGGCGGGGCGGGGGCGCTGCTCACCGATCCCGCGACCGCGCTGGCCGCCGTGACGGCCGCCTATCGCGCCGCCCACTTCCTGCAGGCCGAAGCCGGCCCCGTGCAGGCCGACGAGGCCGGGGGCGGCCTGCGCGTGGTGGTCCCGGTGCGCGAGGGGCCGCGCGCCCGCCTGGCCGCGGTGCGCTTCGAGGGCGCGACCGTTCCGGAGGCCGACCTGGCCCGGGCCGCGGAGATGGAGATGGGGGAAGCCTACGACGACGACGCCGTGGTGGCCGCCGCCGACCGCCTGCGCGGGTTCTACTTCGCGCGCGGGTACGGCGCGGTGCGGGTCAGCGCGCGCCTGGCCCCGCAGGACCAGGACCTGGCCCTGGTCTTCCAGGTCTTCGAGGGCGAGCGGGTGACGGTGGCGGCGGTGGAGCTGCGCGGCCTGCGGCGCACGCGCGAGGGCCTGGTGCGGCGCCACGTGATCCTGCGCCCCGGCGACCCGCTCGACCCGCGGAAGGTGGCCGAGATGGAGCGCCGCCTGCTCGACTCGGGCGTCTTCACGCGCGCCGCCGCCACCGTGTCCGACGGCAACCCGGCCACGGTGACGGTCGTTCTGGAGGAGGGCGACCGCCTGCGCGCGGGCTACCTGCTCAGCTACGACGACGACACCGGCAGCCGCGCGGAGCTGGACGGCGAGCTGCGCGGCCTGCTCGGCACCGGCATGTCCACCGGCGGCCGCCTCACGCTGGGCACCGACCTGCGCGACACGCGCGTCTTCGTGAACCTGCCCTCGCTGCTGCCCACCGGCCGCCTCACGGTCTCGGGCTTCCACACCGCGGAGGACCTGCCCCTGGTGGCCGGCGACGAGAGCGCGGGCACCTTCGAGCGCATCCAGACCGGCGGCCAGCTCCAGGCCACGCGCCCGCTGGTGCGCTCCTGGAACCTGCTCTACGGATACCGCCTCAAGCGCACGGAGGTGGTGTCGCCCTTCCTCAGCACCACCCGCTGGGTGGCCGGCCTCGACGTGTCGGTGGTGAGCGACACGCGCAACGATCCCCTGGACGCGCGGGTGGGCCGGTTCCTCAGCCTGAGCCTGGAGTTCGCCCCCCAGGCGCTGGGCTCGGACTTCGACTTCGTGAAGGGGTACGCGCAGGCCTTCTTCAGCCACCCGCTGCGCGAGCGGTGGACGTGGGCCCACGGCTACCGCCTGGGCCTGGCCCATCCCTTCCGCGGCGAGCCCCTGGTCAGCGACGAGGGCTTCGAGGCCGGCGGCGCCAACAGCATCCGCGGCTTCGACTCCGGCAGCCTGGGCCCGCCCGACTACATCTTCGGCCACCAGGCGGTGGTGGTGATCAACGAGGAGCTGCGCTACCACCACCCGACCGGGCTGGGGGCGGCCTTCTTCTACGACCTCGGCAACACCTTCGCCACCACCGCCGACCTCTCCTTCGACCTGCGCCACGTCCTGGGCGCCGGCCTGCGCTACGCCTCGCCGGTGGGCCTGCTGCGCCTCGACGTGGGCTTCCCGCTGAACCGCCGGCCGGGCGAATCCGCGACCAAGCTCTTCTTCAGCTTCGGCCAGGCGTTTTAGGCTATGCGCGCCGGGTCTTAGGCTATGCGCGCCGGGCAAAGCCCGGCGCGCCGCCATGGGGGCTTGCCGGCGCTTCGCGCCTACGCCCCCAAGCCCCCAAGGGCTTCCACTACTCCTTCAGCGTCACGCCGAAGCGGTGGGCGAGCTCCACGGTGTGGCTCAGGTGCTGCTCGAAGCCGGGCAGCACGTCCAGCAGGAGCTTCTTCAGCTCGGGGCTCGTCACGCCCGGGACGAGCGTCTCGCGCACGGCCTTGATGGCGGCGCGGTGGAACTCCACCTCGTGCGCGAGGTAGGCGCGGTCGAACGCAACGCCCCGCTTGCCGCGCAGCCGGGCCAGGGCCTGCGCATGGCCGCGCGACGCCTCGTCCTGCTCCGGCACCGTGTAGGCGATGCCGAGGCGCGCGCCCAGGTCGCGGGACATCTGCCGCACCGCGCTGTGGTCGCGCAGGACCATGACGGCCAGCTCGCGCACGGCCGGGTCGTGGCCCTGCACCGCTCCTAGCGACGCGGTCTCGACGTCGAAGCCGTTCACCTGGTCGTAGAGCGCGAAGACCGCCCGGTCGTCCAGGGTCGCCGCGGGCGCGGCCACGGCCATGCCGGCACCGGCGCCCACCACCCACACGACCCGGCCCAGGCACTGTCGGACTGTCATCTCTCCTCCGGAATCCGCCCCACGCCCCAGAAGATGGGCCCTCGGGGCCGGAGCCGCTTGTGGCAAGATAGACAACTTAGGGTGATGATCCAGCCATGACGCGGGTTGTGGTCCTCGGGCTCCAGGGCTCGCTGGCGTCGTTCATCTCGGGCCCCCTGGACGTCTTCGCCATGGTGGGCGTCCTCTGGAACCGGATCCGCGGCCAGGAGGCCGCTCCCCGCTTCTCGGTCGAGGTGGTCTCTCAGGATGGGCGGCCCATCGCCTGCGCCAACGGGACCACGCTCGTCCCCCACCGGTCGATCGAGCGCGTGCGCCGCGCGGACCTGGTCATCGTGTCCAGCGCCGGCCTCGACGTGGAGGGCGTGCTGCGCACCCACCGGCGCGCGATCGGCTGGCTGGCCCGGCAGCACGGACGGGGCGCGACCGTGGCCAGCATCTGCACCGGCGCCTTCCTGCTCGCCGAGACGGGGCTGCTGGACGGCCGCACGGCCACCACCCACTGGGGCTTCGCGGAGGAGTTCCGGCGGCGCTACCCGCGCGTGCGCCTGGTGCCCGAGCGCACCATCACCGACGAGGGCAGCCTCCTCTGCGCGGGCGGGGCGGACTCCGGGCTCTGGCTCTGCCTCTACCTGATCGAGCGGGAGCTGGGCCACGAGGTGGCGGCGCAGACCGCGCGCGCGTTCCTCCTGGATCTCCGACCGCTGCCGCAGCAGACGTTCGCCGTGCTGCACGGGCGGCGTGACCACGGCGACGCGCAGGTGGCGCGCGTCCAGGACCGGCTGGAGAGGCGCTTTGCCCAGGCGGCCACGCTGGAGACCCTGGCCGCGGAGGCGGGGATGAGCCCGCGCAACCTGCACCGGCGCTTCAAGGCCGTGACCGGCGAGGCGCCGCGGGCCTATCTCCAACGCGTGCGCATCCAGGCCGCCCAGCGCCTGCTCGAGGAGACGCGCACCGGCATCGAGCAGGTCGGCTACCAGGTGGGCTACACGGACAGCCGCTTCTTCCGCCGGCTCTTCCGCAAGCAGGTCGGCACCGGCCCCGCCTCCTACCGCCGGCGCTTCCGGCGGCTTTAGGCTATGCGCGCCGGGCACAGCCCGGCGCGCCGCCATGGGGGCTTACCGGCGCTTCGCGCCTTCGCCCCCAAGCCCCCAAGGGCTTGGCTCAGTCGGCTGGGGGTGGGGCGGGGCCTACTTCAGCGAGGCCAGCAGGGCCTGGACGGAGGCGGCCTCGGGCGCCTTGGGGGCCAGCTTCACGAACGTCTGGTAGTCGGCCACCATGCGCGCGGCCTGGTTCTTCTTGTCGTAGGCCTGCGCGCGCCAGAAGTAGGCGTGCGGCAGCTCCTTCTTGGCCAGCACGGCCGAGAGCTGGTCCACCGCCGCGTCGTACTTCTTCTGGCCTACCAGCGCCTCGCCCAGCGCGCCCGCGGCCACGTCGCTGGCCGGATCGCCGGCCAGGGCGTCCCGCGCCGGGCCCTCGGCGTCGCCGTACTTCTTCTGCTTGGCCAGGGACGCGGCCAGGTACGCGCTGGCCTCCGCGCCCTCGGCCCCGCGCAGCGCCGCCTCCGCCTCCGCGAACTTGCCCTGGTTGAACAGGCTGATCCCGTCCTCGAGCTGGCCGGCCGCCGCGCCCAGCGCGCCCGCCAGCACGACCACACCCACCGCCGCCACCGTCCGCTTCAAGCGCATCTTGCCTCCCGTGGTTCAGTCTCCCCACCCATCATCGTATGGTTTCGCCTGGGCCGCGCGACGGGCCTCTGACCCCGCGGCCGTCCTTCTGCGATCATAGGCCCGCGATGCACACCACCGACGCTCCCGCGGCGCGCGGCCTGCGGCGCGACCTGGCCCTGGCCCGGCGCATCGCGGGCATGCTGTACCACTACCTCGTGGCCGGCGGCCGGCTGCGCGGCCGCTACCGCCGCTGCCAGGAGCGGGGCGAGACGTTCTGGGTGGACGCGGCCGAGCAGCCCGGGCACCGCGACGACACCCTCCGCCGCCCGTGAGACCCCTCGACCCGCCGCCGCCGCGCTACGCGTTCGGCTACCAGCAGCCGCCGCCGTCGGGCAACGCCATCAACGGCCTCGGAGAAGCAGCTCCCCGGCGTGCGCGGAAGGTGTTCCACTCCGGCACCGACGAGCCGCTGGCCTGGCAGGC
>Ga0111538_10011740_pt1 | contig 11589 bp, 14 predicted proteins | sample SoiMethybrSBSTD1_FD_79669 | JGI IMG/M metagenome (GOLD analysis project Ga0111538, IMG submission 79669) | Bulk soil microbial communities from a Populus tree surrounding site in Tennessee, USA - Soil MetaG P. TD hybrid SBSTD1 (version 2)... | ecosystem: Environmental > Terrestrial > Soil >...
CGGATCTCCGGCCTCACCACCGGATCGCTCATCGGCGCTCCGCCTCGCGCTTGCAGTCGATGCAGAGGGTGACCCAGGGCATCGCCTCGAGCCGCTCGATTCCGATCGGCTTGCCGCAGTTCTCGCAGATGCCGAACGTCCCGTCCTCGATCCGCTTCAGCGCGGCGTCGATGTGCCCGAGGTGCGCCTCCTCGCTCTCCTCGAGCGTGGAGTCGAGCTCGCGGTCGTAGGTGTTGGATGCGACGTCGCCCAGGTGGTCGTCCGCGCCGCCGGAGAGCTCTCGGTTCTCGGCCTCGGTCTCGCCCCGGTACTCCTCCTGGAGGTAGGCGATCGCGCGGGCCGTGCGCTCCCGCTCCTCGGTCAGGCGGGTCTTGAACGACTCGACGTCGATCGTCGTCATCGGCGGTTGTCCTTTCCTCCGGCTGCTCCGAGGAGGCGCTCGGTCTCTGCGGGCCCGATGTCGGCCAGCTCGACGAGCTTGTCTCGACCGCCGTGCCCGGACACGATGGAAATCGTACGTGCCGGGACGTCGAGCGTCGCGGCGAGCAGCGCCACGACGGCGTCGTTGGCCTTACCGCCCTCGGGCGGCGCGGCGACCCTCAGCTTCCACGCCCGGCCATGGCGGCCCACCACCGCGCTGGTACGCGCACCGGGCGAAACGCGCAGCGCGAGTCGAGTGGCCACGGCCTGAGTGTAGCCCGCTCTCAGGCGGCTTCCGCGCTCGCGCCGCCCTCGTCCAGGACGTCGAGAGCCCCCGCCAGCTGCGCCCGGATGCGTGCCGACTCGACGCCGAGCCGCTCGCGCTCGACGCGCGCGGCCCGGAGGATCTCGCGCGCCGCGGCATGCGCTTCCTCGACCACGACCTCGGCCTGCTTCTGCGCGCCGTCCCGGAGCTCGGCTGCGGTCCGTTCGGCGGAGACGAGTGTCTGACGCAGGAGAGTCTCGAGCTCGCGGTAGCGGACGACGTCGTCCTCGAGCTGCTCGACCCGGTCGGTGAGGTCCGCGCGCTCGCGCCAGACCTCCTCGAAGCTGTCCGCGATCTCCAGCAGCAACCGGTCGGTCGCGTTGCGCGCATAGCCGCCGAAGGGCACGCGTTTCAGGCTCACGTGGCGGATCTCCACAGGGGTCGTCGCACTCATCAATGGAACCTTTCGAGAAGCGCGTTCACGATCCTCGCGCCGAGCACCAAAGCGAACACCCCGACGATCGGCGAGAGATCGAGCGGGCCGAGCGGCGGGAGGAAGCGGCGAAAGAGGCGCAGGTAGGGCTCGCACACGTCGTAGAGGAAGCGTTGGATGCGATTCACCGTCGGCGAGTAGGGAAGCCGGACCCAGCTCGTCAGGATGTAGGCGAAGATCAACAGGACGTAGACGCCGGTGAAGACCGAGATGAAGCTCTGCAGGCTCGAGATCGCGTCTGCGAGCAGGGGCGAACCGAGGCTCACGGCGTGCATCCTGGCGAGTTCGCGCCCCGCCTCGCCGTTCCTATGCCTGGTTGAAGAAGCCGCCGCGCTCCAGGAGGCGGGCCCGCTCTTCGGCGGAGACTTCGACGTTTCGCGGCGTGAGCAGGAAGACCTTGTCGGCCACCCGCTGCATGCCGCCGTCGAGGGCGTAGGTAAGGCCGCTTGCGAAGTCGATCAGCCGCTTCGAGAGCTCCTGGTCCGTGCCCTGGAGGTTGAGGATCACCGGTGTGCTGTCCTTGAACCGGTCGGCGATCTGCTGCGCGTCGTTGAAGCTGCGCGGCACCACGAGATGCACGCGCACCGAGGGGCTCGGAACGCCTGCGAGCTGCGGGCGGCCGCGCGGTGCAGGAGCGCTCTCCGGGGCCCGCATCATCGCCGTGCTCGCGCGATCCTCGGACTCGTCCGTCCAGTCGTCGAAGTCGCGCTGCTGACGGCGCCTCGGTGAGAGCCGGCGCACGTTCGGCCGCTGCTGGTAGCTGCGCTCCAGCTCCTCCTCGGTCGCGTAGCCGTCCTCGTCCCAGTCCTCGTCCTCCTCGGCGATCCCGAAGTAGACGAGCGTGCGATTCCAGACGTCTGCAAAACCCATGGGTGCAGGATATTAGTGGCGGAACAGGCTGGATCCGAGCCGTACCAGCGTCGCTCCTTCTTCGACAGCCACGCGCCAGTCCTGCGAGGTGCCCATCGAGAGCTCGCGCAGCCCGTGCCGCTCGGCGAGCTCTCGTAGGCGCCGAAAGTACGGCCGTGAGCTCTCCGGGTCGGTCGTCTCCGGCGGCATCGTCATCAACCCGCGGACGTCGGGATAGAGCTCGAGGAAGGCCGGCAGCTGCGCCGGCGGGATGCCGGACTTCGACTCCTCCCCGGAGAGGTTGACCTCGACGAGAGCCGGGATCTCGAGTCGCTTTGCGGCAGATTCGGACGCGAGCGAGTGACAGAGCTCGCAGATCGCGTTGACGGTCTTCGTCTTGCGGCTCTGCAGGTGGCCGATGAAGTGCCACCGGAACGCGTCGCCGTAGCGTGCGTGCTTGGTCTCGAGCTCCTGGGCTCGGTTCTCGCCGACGACCTCGACGCCGGCCTCGACCAGGACCGCCATCTCCTCGAGCGAGACGTACTTCGTGGCCGCGACGACGGTGACGCCCGACGCCTTCGCCTCCTCGTAGGCCTCGCGGACGCGCTCAGGCGACAAGGCCGATCACGCCCTGGCGGCCGGTGATGCCCCGGTCGCGCCGATGGGAGAAGTAGAGGTCCGGGTTGCAGGACGTACAGATGTCGGTGCGCTCCACGTCGTCGACGCCTGCCTCCCCCAGCGCCCGCTCCGCGGCCGTCCAGAGGTCGAGCGTGCGACCGGCGACGAGATCTTCGTCGAAGCGCGCCGCCACCTCCGGCCCCACCTCGTAGCAGCAGGGACCGATGCCGGGGCCGATCACCGCCGCGACACGCCCGCCGAGCGCCTCCACCCCGCTCGCGACGACGCCGTCGGCCAGTCCGCGCCAGCCGACGTGCAGCACGGCCAGTGCGGGTGCGCTACGCGCCGCGGTTAGACGCGCGAGGACGATCGGCAGGCAGTCCGCGCTCATCGCCAGTATCGGGATGCCCGGTTCGTCCGTCCAGAGCCCGTCCGCGTGCTCGTTGCGGTCGCCGGCCCGCGCGCGCCGCACGACGGTGCCGTGCACCTGGCGGTTGAGGGCGAGCCGTTCCGGGTCGGCGCCGACCTCGGCGCACAGCAGTCGCCGGTTCTCCTGGACCCGCTCGGGCTCGTCGTCGGTGCGCAGGCCGAGGTTCAACGAGGCGTAGCGCCCCTCGCTGACGCCGCCGATGCGCGACGAGAAGGCCACGACGTACGGCCCCGGAGCCTCCCAGCGCAGGATCACGACGCCGAGATCAACTCCCGCGCCGCCGCCAGCTCGGACTCGCGGCCGTCGAGCTCGCCGTTCCGCTTCCGGCGGCGCACCTCGCCGAGGACCTCCCCCACCCGCGGCGACTCGGCCAGGCCCAGCTCCGCGACGTCCTTGCCGGTGATCTCGAGCCTGACGTCGCGGAGCCGCCTGAAGTACTCCTCGAGCGCCGGCACGTCTGCCAGCGCGAGCGCGAAGAGCGGCGCGTCCGGCGCGTACGGCTCGGCGAGCGCCACCACCTCGGCCGGGTCGGCCTCGCGCTCGCGCAGCCGCTCGACGAGGCGGGGCGCGACGGTGATCGCGGCGGCGATGCGCTCGGCGTCGCGCCGGCGCACCTTCAGCCGCTCGAGCCAGTCGTAGAGCTCGTCGGGCGGCAGGCGGCGGGCGAGCGCGACGAGCCCGAGGCGCCAGGCGGGCACGTCGATCCCGTGCTCGTCGGCGAGCGCGCGGAGGCGCTCGAACAGCGCCACGGCCTCCTCGTCGGCCGCCAGATGAGGATGGATTGCGCGGTCGGCGCCTAGCTCGGCGAGCCGCGGGATCGAGTGGGCGACGTCGCCCTCCTCCAGCAGCGCGATCAGCTCGTCGCGGAGACGTGCCGACGAGAGGTCGCCGACGAGGCCCATCTCGATGCAGCTGCGGGCGAGCCGGGCGCTGTGCTCGTCCATCCGGAAGCCGTAGCGGTTCTCGTAGCGGATCGCCCGGAAGATGCGGGTCGGATCGTCGATGAACGAGAGGTTGTGGAGGACGCGGATGACTCCGGCCTCGAGGTCGGCGCGGCCGTCGAAGGGATCGACGAGCCGGCCCTGGTCGTCGCCCTTGAGCGAGACGGCCATCGCGTTGATCGTGAAGTCGCGGCGGAAGAGGTCTTCGCGGATCGTCGCGTGCTCGACCGTGGGCAGGGCCGCGGGGGCGTCGTAGAACTCCGTCCTCGTCGTGACGACGTCGATGCGGCCGCCGTCGCCGAAAAGCACGACCGCCGTCCCGAACTTCGCGTGCGGGCGAACGCGCCCGTCGAGCTCCTCCGCCAGCGCCTGGGCGAGGTGGATGGCGTCGCCCTCGACCGCGATGTCGACATCGAAGTTGCGCTCGCCGAGGAGGATGTCGCGCACCGTGCCGCCGACGAGATAGATGCCCTCGTACGGCTCGCCGAGCGCGGCGACCGCGTCGAAGGCCGGCTTGAGCTCCTCCAACCGGTCGAGCTCGGCCTGGAGGTTCGGGCCGGGCTCGAGCTCGACCTCCTCCCGCGCGCCCAGGGCGGAGAGCAGATCGCTCCTCGTGACGACGCCGACGACGCGACCGCTCTCGAGGACGGCGATGCGCCCGTCGCCGGCACTCTCGACGATGCGCTGTAGCTCGGCCAGCGGGGTCTCGGGGGCGCAGGTCGCGACGCGCGAGCTCATGATCCCCTTGACGGGTGCATGTGAAAGGCCGTGGCCGATGGCCTTGTCGAGATCCTCCCGGGACACGGAGCCGACCAGCCGCTCGTCCTCCACGACGAGGATGCCGCTCTGACCGTAGCGCTGGCAGGCGACCATGGCGTGCGCCACCGTCTCGTCGGGGCCGACGCTGCGCGCCGGACGGGACATCAGGTCGCGGGCGGCGAGCGGCGCGGCGGTCTCGCGGAGCGCGTGCTCGAGGCGCTCCTTCGCCTCGGCGAGGCTCCCGCGGTGGATCGCGGACGCGGCCTGTGCATGACCCCCGCCGCCCAGCACGCGGGCGAGCACGGCGGCGTCGAGCTCGGGTGTACGGCTGCGGACCACCGCGAAGACGCGGTCGTCCATCTGCACGAGCAGCACGAGCGCTCGGCAGTCGGTGAGGTCCACGAGCTTGTGCGCGAGGTTCGAGATCCCGTCGACGTGTGTCGGCCACTCGAGCGCCGAGACGAGCACTTCGACGCCCGCCGCCTCGACCGTCTCGAGCTTGTCGAGGAGCGCGTTCAGCAGCTCTCGCTCGGTCTCGCCGAGCGGCGTGTGCAGGTAGCTCGCGATCAGGTCCTGGCGCGCGCCGTGACGCAGGCACCAGCCGAGCGCCTCCGCGTCACGCTGCGTCGTGCTCGGGTAGGTCAGCGACCCCGTGTCCTCGTGGATCCCGAGCGCGAATGCGGTCGCCTCGACGCCGCTCACGGGCAGCTCGCGCTCGGCCAGGATGCCGACCAGCGTCGTCGTGAGCGCGCCGTCCTCGGAGACGACCGCGGCATCGGCCGGGATCCAGTCGGGGAGCTCGCCGCCCGAGTGGTGGTCGAAGACCACCTTCTCGACCGCGGGGTCGAGGGCAACGCGCTCGAGCTCGCCGAGGCGCGACGCGTGCACCGTCTCGACGACGATCAGGCGCCGGATCGCCTCCAGCTCGAGCCGCGACGCCTCGACCAGCTCGAGCTCCTCGGCGTGGAGCCGTGAGAACTCCCGCACGTTGCGGTTCAGCGACCCCGAGAGGCAGACGACCGCATCCGGGTAGAGCCTGCGGGCGGCGAGCAGCGACCCGAACGCGTCGAAGTCGGTGTTCCCATGCGTCGCGATGACCGTCGCGGCCTTCATCGCTGCGAATATTGCCGGGAGCGGCTGCTATGGGCAGGTCCGGGGTCAGACCCTGGACACGGCCGAAACAGGTTGCTCAGAGCAGGGCGATCGCGTCGATCTCGACCCTCGCGCCCGATGGGAGGCTCGAGATCTCGACGGTGGAGCGAGCCGGCGGCACGTCGCCGACGTGCTTCGCATAGACCTCGTTCATCGCCTGGAACTCGCCGAGGTCGATCAGGAAGACCGTCGTCTTGACCAGGCGGTCGAGCCCGCTGCCCGCCTCCTCGAGGATCGCGCGGAGGTTGCTGAAGATCTGCTCGGTCTGCTCGGCGATGCCGCCGCTGAAGTCGGTGTCGCCCGGCTTGAGGCCGAGCTGGCCGGACACGAAGACAAGGTCGTTCGCCTTGATCCCCTGCGAGTACGGCGCGCCCTGGAACGGCGCGGGCGCCTTCTCGGTGCGGACGGCGGACTTCTCTGCCATTCACTGCTCCTTTCGTTGCGGCCGGGCGGCCTGGGCGAGCGCGACGCCGAGCGCCTTGAAGATCGCTTCGAGCACATGGCGGGAGTCGTCGCCGTGGATGAGGCGAACGTGGAGCGTGAGGCCGGCCCCCTCGGCGAGCTCGTGGAGGAAACGCGCCAGGAGGTCGCTCCCCAACCCGCCGACACGCGCGTCCGAGAGGTCGACGTTGGAGATGACGAGCGGACGGCCGGAGGCCTCGAGCGTGACGTGGGCGAGCGCTTCGTCCACGGGCAGCGTCGCCGTGCCGTGCCCGCGAACGTCGCCGGCGAGAACGTCCGCGAGTGCTTCTCCGAGCGCAGCGCCCGCGGCGGCCACCTCGGCGTCGGCGCCTTCGGGGGCGAGCTCGAGCTCCAGGTCGAAGCCCGCGTACTCGCTCAGTACGCCGAGCAGGTGGTCGAGCACGGGCAGCCCCGTCAGGACGTTCGCGGCTCCGTTGCCTGATGTGGCGACACGTACCCGATGTTTTGCGGCTGCATCCATGGCTCGAACGAGGGTATCGCAGGAGCGCCGGTCGGCCGACGAGAGACCTTGGAATGCGGCTCCGGCACTCGTCTCGGGGGTTTCTGGCGACACTGCTCGCGGTGGGCCTGCTCGCGTCCGCGCCCGCGGCCGAGGCCGCGACCACGGTGGTCGGATACGCGTCGGAGGCGCAGCTTCGAAGCGCCGTTGCCGCGTCCGGGGGCCACGTCGTGCGCACGATCCCCAGCCTTCGCGTCGCCGAGATCGAAGGCTCGGCGCGCCCCTTCGGCTTCAGCTCCGCGCTCCTCGACCGGGCTGGCATCGGGTTCGCCGCCGGAGTCGTGCAGAGGAAGGCCGCTGCCGAGCCGGCGCTCGCGCCGTGGACCTCTCCGACCGCGCCGTTCGCCGACGCGCCGTTCGAGTGGCAGTGGGCGGCGACGCGCGCCGACGCTGTGCCTGCGTCCGTCCAGCGGGCCGCGAGCCGGATCACGATCGCCGTCGTGGACACGGGCGCCGATCTGGCGGCACCCGACCTTCGCTCGAAGGCGACCGGCTCGTACAGCGTGGCCACAGGCACGCCCAACGTCCGGGACAGGAGCGGTCACGGCACTTTCGTCTCCGCGCTCGCCGCGGGGTCGATCACCAACGGGCAAGGGATCGCCGGCTTCGGCGGCGATGCCAGGCTGCTCGTCGTCCAGGCCGGCGGGCCCGACGGCTCGTTCACCGACGTCGACGAGGCCGCCGCGATCGTCTATGCGGTCGACCAGGGCGCGAAGATCATCAACCTGAGCCTCGGCGGCAGCGAGCCGTCGATCGTCGAGCGACGCGCGGTGGAGTACGCCTCCTCGCACGGCGTGCTCCTCGTCGCCGCGATCGGGAACGAGTACGAGGACGGAAACCCCGTCGAGTACCCGGCCGCGCTCCTGCAGCCGCCCGGCTCGCGCGGCGTGGGCGGCATCGGCCTGTCGGTGGGCGCATCCAACCAGCGCGGGACACGCGCCTCCTTCTCGAACACCGGCACGCACGTCTCGCTCGCCGCGCCCGGCGAGAACGTGCTCAGCGCGCTCTCGTCCCACTCGCCGGCTTCGGTCTACCCGCGTTTCTCCCTCAGCGGGCCAGGCCTGTACGGCTATGCGAGCGGAACTTCCTTCGCCGCGCCGCAGGTCGCCGGCGCCGCGGCGCTCGTGTGGGCTGCCAGGCCGACGGCAACGGCTGCTGAGGTCGCGCAGATCCTCGAGCTGTCAGCGTCGGGACGCGGCACCTGGAACCCTGCTCTCGGCTTCGGCGTGCTCGACGTTGCCGCCGCTGTCTCCACCGCCATGGGGACGAATGTCACCGACGCGCTGCCTGCTCTTCGGGCCCGGGCCGCGCTGCGGATGCGGATCCTCCGAAGCCGGAGCCGCGTGCGCGTCGCGGCCAGGCTCCGATCGTTGATGCCGGCGATCTCTCCCGCCCGACGGCTGGTTCGCCTGCAGGGGAAGCGCGGTTGCCGCTGGGACACGATCGCCACGGCGAAAACCGACGCGTCGGGTCGGGTGCGCTGGGTGGTCCGGTCCGCGAGAGAGCTGCGCGTCCGGTATCTGGGCTCGCCGGACCTGACGTCCGCGACTAGCTGAGCCGGACCTCGCCCCGCTCGGTGAGCTCCCAGTGGGGGTTGTGCGCGACCTCCCACGGGTGACCGTCGGGATCGAGGAAGATCCCCGAGTAGCCGCCCCAGAACGTCTCGGCCCCGTGCCTCGGTACGTCCGCGCCGGCGGCCTCGGCCTCCGCGAGGACGGCGTCGACCTCGGCAGGTGAGCGGACGTTGTGCGCAAGCGTCACGCCGCCCCAGCCGCCCGAGTCGGTCACGGCGCTGTCCTCGGCGAGAGACTCGCGGCTCCAGAGCGCGACGACGAGGCCGCCGGCCTGGAAGAACACGACGTCGTCGCCCGGCTCGGCGCCGGTCTTCCAGCCCAGCGCTTCGTAGAACGCACGGGACCGCGCGAGGTCGGAGACGCCGAGCGTGATCAGCGTGAGCCGTTGCTCCATGTCTTGCGCTCGCTCAGGCCTCGGAGCGCTCGATCCGTGCGCCCAGGCCGCGGAGCCGCTCGTCGATGCGCTCGTAGCCGCGGTCGATCTCGCCCACATTGCCGATCGTGGAGACGCCCTCGGCGCAGAGGCTCGCGATCAGCATCGCCATCCCCGCGCGGATGTCCGGACTGGCCATGCGCTGGCCGTAGAGGCGCGCCGGGCCGGTGACCACGGCGCGGTGGGGGTCGCAGAGGATGATCCGCGCGCCCATGCTGACCAGCTTGTCGACGAAGAACAGGCGGTTCTCGAACATCTTCTCGAAGATGAGGATCGTCCCGCGCGCCTGGGTGGCCACGGCGAGCGCGATCGACGTGAGGTCGGCCGGGAACGCCGGCCACGGGCCGTCCTCGATCTTGGGGATCTGACCGCCGAGGTCGTCCTTGATCACCAGCTCCTGCCCCGGCAGGACGCGAACTTCGGAGTCGTGCAGCTCGACATGGACGCCGAGGCGCTCGAAGGCCGGGAGGATGGGCGCGAGGTCGGCCGTGACGACGTCTTCGATCGTCACGTCGCCGCCCGTCACCGCGGCGAGGCCGATGAAGCTCGCCACTTCGATGTGCTCCGAGGCGATGCGCCACTCGCAACCGCCGAGCCGCTGGATGCCCTCGATGCGGAGGACGTTCGAGCCGATGCCCTCGATGCGGGCCCCGAGCGCGCCGAGGAAGCGACAGAGGTCCTGGACGTGGGGCTCGCAGGCTGCGTTGCCGATGATCGTCTCGCCGGCGGCGACCGACGCGGCCATGACCGCGTTCTCGGTCGCCATCACGCTCGCCTCGTCGAGGAAGATCGCGCGTCCGCGCAGTCCGTCGGTGCGCATCTCGTAGCGGCCGTTCAGGTCGATGTCGACGCCGAGCTCCGCGAGCGCGTGGATGTGCGGATCGAGCCGCCGTCGGCCGATGACGTCGCCGCCGGGGGGCGGCACCGTGGCGCGGCCGAAGCGGGCGAGCAGCGGCCCGGCGAGCAGGAAGGACGCGCGGATACGGCTGCAGAGCTCGGAATCGAGGTCGGTCTTGTGGGCGCCCGAGCTGTCGATCACGACGTCGTTGGTGCCGATCCACTCGACGTCGGCGCCGACGTCGGCGAGGAGCTGGCACATCGTCTCGACGTCCCTGATCCGCGGGACGTTGCGTAGCGTCACCGGCTCGGTGGCCAGCAGCGTGGCCGCGAGGACCGGCAGCGCGCCGTTCTTGTTCCCGGCCGCGCGAACACGGCCGCTGAGCGGCCGGCCCCCCTCGATGACGAACGACTCCACCGTCGATTCCGCGACGAGCGTCTCCGGCATCGGGGTAGCCTAGACGAGCCGGTGGAGGTCACTCGCGAACAAGCCTGGGAGACGCTCACGCGCTACACGCAGAGCGAGGCGCTGCGGCGGCACGCACTCGCGGTCGAGGCGTCGGTGGGCTCGTACGCGCAGCGCTTCGACGGGGACGAGGAGCTGTGGCGGGCGACCGCGCTCCTGCACGACTTCGACTACGAGATCCACCCGACGCTCGACGAGCATCCCCAGGACGGGGCGCCGATCCTGCGCGAGGAAGGCTGGCCGGAGGAGGTGATCGAGGCCGTGCTGTCGCATGCCGAGCACCTCGCGATGCCGCGGGACACCCCGCTCAAGCGCGTGCTCTTCGCCTGCGACGAGCTCTCGGGCTTCGTGCACGCGTGCGGGCTCGTCCGACCCACCGGCATCGACGGCCTCGAGCCCAAGTCGGTCAAGAAGAAGCTGAAGCAGCCCTCGTTCGCGGCCGGCGTCCACCGCGACGAGGTCTACGCGGGCGCCGAGCTGATCGGACTGGAGCTCGACGAGCACATTCGCAACGTGATTGCAGCCATGCAGCCGATCGCTGCCGAGCTGGGCCTGCGCACCGCAGCGGACGCGCCCGCGGCCTAGCCCTTTCGGCCTCGTTCTCGTCGGTCATGCGCCCTGGGGCCGGCCGCTGACCACCCACCACTGCAGACGCTAACGGCGAAATGCGCACCAGTGGTGATCGCTTCGCGCCGAGATCGCGCCTATGCGAGCGCGGCCGCGAGCCGGTCGATGTCGTCCTCGTTCGTCCAGTAGCCGCACGAAGCGCGGAGCCAACCACGGCCCGGCATGTCCCGGATGACCACACCCTGCTCCCACGCGCGCACGCTGGCCTCGGCCGCGTCGCCCTCGGCGCGCCACGAGACGAGCGTCGCCTGATCGGGCTCGGTGACGACCTCGAAGCGCTCGGCGATGCGCTCACGGCAGAGCGCTGCCATCGCGGCCGCCCGCTCGAAACGCCATTCGGGCAGACCCGAGAGGGCCGCTTCGAGCCCGGCGAGGGCGGCCGGAGGAATCCAGCCTGTGTCGAAGCGGGCTGCTCCAGCTTTTGCCGTGAAGGAGCCGTCCGTCTCGAAGGCGTCCTGCGAGAAGTAGCTCGGCCTCGCGACCGGGAGAGCGTCCGGGTCGGCCACGTAGAGCGCGCCGGCCCCATCCGGGCCGCAGAGCCACTTCTGGCACGAGACGGTGTAGTAGTCGAAGCCGTCGGCCCGAACGGGCAAGGCTCCGACCGACTGGGCGCCGTCCACGAGCATCGGGACCCCGGTCGCCTCCCGGAGCTCCCGGACCGGCAGCACCTGCCCGGTCGTCCAGGCGACGTGTGACAAGGCAAGCAGCCGTGTCCGCGGACCGACCTCCGAGCGGATGATGTC
>Ga0111538_10011741_pt1 | contig 11589 bp, 9 predicted proteins | sample SoiMethybrSBSTD1_FD_79669 | JGI IMG/M metagenome (GOLD analysis project Ga0111538, IMG submission 79669) | Bulk soil microbial communities from a Populus tree surrounding site in Tennessee, USA - Soil MetaG P. TD hybrid SBSTD1 (version 2)... | ecosystem: Environmental > Terrestrial > Soil > Tree...
AGACTGATCGACACCCTCATGCGCACCGCGATTGAGCACGCGGGCGCTGAGCGAGGTCTGTTGATTCTTCCGCGCGGCGATGAGCTGCGAATAGAGGCGGAGGCGACGACCAGCGGTGACGTGGTGACGGTCGATCTGCAACAGGCAAGCGTAACCGCTGCGGATCTGCCAGAATCGGTCCTCCACTACGTCGTCCGAACAAAAGAGAGCGTCCTTCTGCCTGATGCCTCGCGCGAGAACCCGTTTTCCGCCGATGAGTACGTGCGTCGGCATCACGCACGTTCAGTTCTCTGTTTGCCATTGCTCAAGGAAGCCAGACCGGTTGGAGTGCTTTACCTCGAGAACAACTTGGCCCCACACGTCTTCACGCCCGACCGGATCGTCGTCCTCAAACTTTTAGCGTCCGAGGCGGCGATCTCGCTGGAAAATACCCGTCTGTACCGCGATCTCGCACAACGCGAAGCGAAGATCCGGCGCCTGGTCGAGGCCAACATCATTGGCATCGGCACCTGGGACTCCGCAGGTCGGGTTGTCGAGGCCAATGACGCGTTTCTCGGCATGATCGGATACGACCGGGAGGATCTCATCGCCGGTCGCATCCACTGGAGCAAGCTGACGACGCCGGAATGGCGTGACGGCAGCAGCCGGGCGATTTTCTGGGAAGAGCTGAAGATGACCGGAACGGCGCAACAAGAGAGGGAGCATTTCCGCAAAGACGGCAGCCGCGTGCCCGTGCTGCTCGGCGTCGCGACCTTCGAAGAAGATGGGAACGAAGGTGTCGCATTCGTGCTCGATTTGACAGAGCGCAAGCGGGCGGAAGCCGCCGCACGCGAAAGCGAGCGGCGATACCACGAGGCACAGTTGGAGTTGGCACACGCGAACCGCGCCGCAACGATGGGGCAACTGTCGGCTTCGATTGCGCACGAAATCAATCAGCCGATCACGGCGGCAATCACCTACGCCGATGCCGCTTTGCGGTGGCTGCGCGCTGAACCGCCAAATCTGGAGGAGGTCCAGCAGGCGCTCGGTCTGATCCGGGAGAGCGGTGTTCGCGCCGGTGACGTCATCGACCGGGTCCGTGCCCTCGTCAAAAAGGCGCCGCGGCGGAAGGACAGCTTGGCGATCAACGAAGTGATCCTGGAGGTCATCGCGTTGATCCGCGGCGAATTCGCGAAGCACGGCGTTTCGGTGCAGACGCAGCTTGTCGAGAGCCTGCCGGCCATTCGGGGGGATCGGGTGCAATTGCAGCAAGTGATTCTCAATTTGCTCGTCAATGCTATCGAGGCGATGAGCGGAATGAGCGAGCGGCCGCGGGAATTGCTGATCAGCACCGCAAAGACCGAGTCTGGCGTGCTCGTCGCGGTGCGGGATTCCGGTCCGGGGTTGACACCCGAGAGCGCCGAGAGGCTGTTCGAGGCTTTCTACACGACCAAATCCGGCGGCTTGGGGATGGGATTGTCGATCTGCCGTTCGATCATCGAAGCTCATCGGGGGCGACTGTGGGCGACTGCCAATATACCTCAGGGTTCCGTATTTCAATTTACGTTGCCGACATGAAACGGTTCGACAACCGGCGCCTGCGCGCGTCACGTGAAGTCGCGGCGGAACTCTCTTGGCGTCCGCCCCGTGGTTTTGCGAAAGGCAAGGCTGAATGCGCTCGCCTGCGAGTAGCCTAGGATCAATGCGATACGCATGACCGAATTCGCTCGGTCCGCCAGCAGGGCCTTTGCCCGCTCGATGCGTCGGTGAACGTGGTAATGATGCGGTGAAATTCCAAATGATCGCTTGAATGCCCGACAGAAATGATGCTGGCTCAGACGAGCGAGCCGTGCGAGCGTGTCGAGGGATATTTGGTCGCTCACGTGTTCTTCGATGTAGCCGGTGACAGCGCGCATTTGCCAGCTGGTAAGACCACCGCGGCTCACTGGTGAGGTGCGGCCGAGATCTCGGTCCGAACGCGGGAGCTCGTGCGCGAGCACCGCGGCGAGCGCTTCCGTGTACAGTAGGCCTCCTGCTTGACCGCTCTCGATCACGCCCCGCAACTTGGCCGCCGTTCTCCACAGGACCGCGTCATCGAAGAAAACCCTCGGCACATAGGTGGCTTCCACGTCGCCTGATCTTTGCAGTTTCGCCGGATCCAGGTATATAAAGGTGATGCGTGTGGCCGTACTGGTCTCATGCCAATCATAATAAGCGTGGCCGGCCGGCACGAAGGTCAGCTTGTCGGCGAAATTTCGAAGCCTTGATGGAACCAGGCCGTCGATCAATGTCTCGCCCTCGCGGCGGGCGCCCTCATCGTACATCACGAGCAGGTGCACGGGAGCCTCGAACCGCAATTCAATCCGAGTTCCGGCCGGTGCATAGATGCTCTCGGTCAGCAAACCTTGCAATCCGGCGCTGTGGCGTTTGACCGATTCCATTGGAGAAATCCGGACGGTTGCATCCGAGAGGTCGCATGCGGCTGCCTCGCCCGGTGCAAGATCAGCGCGCAATTCAAATTGTTGTAAATGACGCATCTCGAACACATCGTGATTCGCAGCCTGCCAGGGGGATCGTGCTCCTTCGGAGCCTCGTGCCGGCGTGCCAAGTGATGAGACAAAGACCCTCATCGTTATTTCCCACGGGCCATTCGCGAGCTTAAGCGTTGCGGCCCGAACCATAGTGTCACAGGCCCAAGAGCCGCTATCCGACATAGGTCGCTCCGCGCTTCTCCTTGGTTTTAACCACTCATACCAAGGTCGATGGCCCGGTCCGCAGGCGCAATAGAAGGGTCATCTGCGCATTCCGCTGGGTGACCGTCTCGATAGGTATATGAGAACGTGGAATCGGATCCGCCCCTGCCCCAACTAGAGCGCCGACCGCTTACGTCTCTCAAGCGCTGCATGAAGGGAATCGATAAAGCGTTGACCGTGCATCTCACGCTTGTGCAGGAAGTCAACGGCTCCGCCATCCAACACGCGCGCCCTGACGGCCTCGTCGGGAAAGGCCGTCATGAAGATGATCGGTATGTCAAAACCAAGAGAGGACAGATGACTCTGGAGCTCGACACCGCTCATGTTCGGCATTTGCACATCCAGTATCAGGCATTGCGTTTCCGACACCGCTGACGAGCGCAGAAACGACTCGGCTGACAAGAATGCGCGGGTTGCAAACCCCAGCGATCGCACGAGACTTCCTGTCGCCGCGCAAACTGCCTCGTCGTCGTCCACGATCGATATCAGCGGAATTTCCGTCAAACATTCATTCCATAGCCGGCGAGGCAAAAACGGCTGGCACAGGCCATTCGACGAAGCGGTCCGCCACAATGGCACGCAACAGGCATCCAACAAATACGACCTAGGTGCTAGAGCATTTTCCGGCAAAGTGGATACGGTTTGCCGAGCGCTCGAATCGAGGCGGGGTCCGTAGCTCAGGACAGTTCAGCTTCCGGCTGCTCTCGTCCACGGATTCCGAGGCGTTCTGCGATCATAACCAGATCGGCCAGCGATCTTGCGCGCATTTTTTGCATGACATGGCCGCGATGGATCTTCACCGTCGGTTCGGTTATGCCCATCTTGGCGGCGATCTGCTTGTTCATCAGGCCCCCGGTGACCAGCGCCATGACCTGCCGCTCACGGGGGGTGAGTGACGCGAACCGGGCACGATCATCAGAGCTGGATTTGTCTTCGCTCAGACGCTTTCGATCCCGCTCGAGCGCCTCAGTTACGGCATCGAGGATCTCCTGGTCGCGAAACGGCTTGGTCAAGAAGTTGATCGCGCCGGCTCTCATGGCCTTGACGGACATCGGGATGTCGCCGTGAGCCGTGATGAAGATGATCGGTATCATCACCCCTGAACCGCGAAGTTGGCTTTGCAGGTCGAGACCGCTCAGCCGCGGCAACCTGATGTCCACGACTAGACAGCTCGGGACGGCAGGCAGCGGATTTTGCAGCAGCTCGGTTGCGGACGCGAATGCCTCGACTTTTAGGCCCACCGAACGGAAGAGGCTGCTCAGCGCCCCGCGAACGAGTGGATCATCGTCAATGACGAACACCACCGCGTCTTCCGCGGAGGCGGCCGCAGAGGCAGCACGCGGGCCCGCTCTCATGGCTTGGTCTCCCGGTGCAAACAAAAGCATGGTCAGTCCAGCAGGGCGAGGCATCCGCAGTCAAGCCTCTCGCTGCGGCGAGAGCGGGTGCCTGCCGCCACGGACATGCCGGGACATATGGCGGGCGCCGCGCACCCCATCAACAGCCGTAATTCTGCTCCAGCCCTCCGGTGCTCGTATAGCGGGATCTGGATGGGGGCCGTTTGTGGCCGCTTGCTCCGATTTTTTCAATCTTGCCGGAATTTTAGTTGGTTGCTGCGTCACCCCTCATTCCAGCGCATTCTCGAACACCGGTCCCATCCGTTCAGGCGTCAACAGCATCGAGGCCGCACCGAGTCAAGAAGGCGTGGTGCGCGGCCCGCACGTTTGCCGCAACGGCCTGGGGTTGCACCGGACCAGGTGCTTGTCCGAACAAGTCGACCAAGCCTTCCATACCCCGATAGGCCAGCGGCTTCCAATGCTCCACCCATTGTTTGAGCAACTCTGTGTTGGCGGGGCGCTGAGCCGCGGCGTATTGAACCAGCGCTGCGCTCCAATCGCGGCTCCGCTCACTGTCAAGCTCAAAGTCGTCAAGCATCAAGGCGAGCAGAGCATCTCCATGAGCACGCGCCAGCTCAGCGAGCTGTACGTTGAAGACGGCGTCAAAGACTGGCTTTACTGCCAAATTGAGCGCCGCAAAAGCCTCGCCCCAGTCGTAGGCGATAAGCATTTTTTCCACGGCCTCACGCAGCGGTTGCCAAGCGGGATCTTCCTCCCAGCGCTGCCGGGTGTGTGCGCTCGAGGCCAGCTCGGCGTCATGCTCGAGCGAAAGCGATTTGGCCCGGTAGGCGGTCCATTGGATACGGCGCAGTTCATCAGCGGCCTGAAAGTAGCCCGCGTTGGCAATAAACGCCGAGGGGGCCACCTGGGCCATGTAAAGGCCGGTCATTTGCAAGGCATGCATAGGGAAGCGCGCGGGCAGATAAAGCCGCTTCAACAGGCCCACCCATTCTGTCTGAAGGCTCGCATCGTGTTTGCGGCGTTCAAATTCATCCACCAAGTTCTCCACATAGGCTTCACGCTCGGCTTGTCGCTGCACGTAGAGCTGGTATGTGAGCTGGTGCGGATCACGGAAGCCTTCCCAATCATCGGTCCGGAGGGGAGAACCTTCCCGATACCTGAGATACCAGGTGTTGATGGGTGTCTTTGGGTCGAGTTCGAAGGGAGCAGGCTGTCGGCCATAATGGAAATGCAGCTTGGCCGTGACAGCTTCGTACTCACTGGGCTTTCGGCGCACTTCGCCCAACAAACTCCACGTCTTAGGGGGCTCACGCCTACGTACGACTGGCATAACTAGTCCCGATCAAGATACCACTCAACCGCCTCATCGCCCACATAGCGCATCCGCCCGGCAAAGGCTGACAGCGACGGCTCCAGCTCAGCCAATCGGAACGAACGCCCCAACGCCGCTTCCAGGCTCTTACGGGTCACCCGGCAACGCCAGGGAGTGTGGATACGCACATACCCGCCGCGATCCTCATACAGGAGTTCGGCGTCGGGATTGTCATCCTCGATCGCTATCAGGAGAGCCTCGATCATGTCTTGGTCCATGCCGCGCAGCACCGGGCCTACGTATTTTTGCGGCTGGACTGTCTCCATCGCCTTTCTCCTCATCTGCCGCCCTGAGGAATACCCACGGAGATCGTCGAAGCCTCGACTTTGACCTGGTAACGGGAGAGCCGACAGCCTTTTGGATTCACCCCTTCTCCCGTAGACAGATTGAACTGCCAGGAGTGGGCGGCGCAGGTGAGAATGTGCCCGTCGAGCTTGCCATCCGCGAGGGTGGTCTTCTGGTGGGGGCAATATCCCTGATAGGCGCGGATATCGCCGCCGGCCAGGTGGACGAGGAGGATGAGTTCATCTCCCACCTGGACATCAGTCATGTCACCTTCCCAGAGGTCGCCGAGAGTAGCTACCGGAATCCATTCCAGCGTTGTTGCGTTCTGAGGCATCGTAAAACACCTCCACAAGACTCATCGGCGGCATCCCTGCCTGAGCGACGGTTTGGTCGGGCGGTAAGACTGAGCCGTTGTATTGCACGCGCAAGGGGCTATCTTGCGGCGGCAAACGCCGATGAATGACATGATGGGCTACCTTATGAGCAACCACATCCATGGTGTCGCGATCGTCTACAGGCACTAGCAACAGAATGAAATCGCCGCGAAAGATCGCTTGAAGCGGCACTGTGGCCATATGCTTCTTTCCCCTCAGCTGGCGACGGTGGCTAGCGGCTGCGGCTCCTCGAAAGCCCAGGCATAGTTCGTCGCATCAGTGCCTTGCTCCGCAGGCGAAAGGCCCATATAGGCCAGGATGCCTTCCAAGTCGGGCGGCTGAATGTGGCCAGCCAGGAAGCGGTCTATAATCGACAGATGGCCTGCGTAGCGTGCCGAATTTTGCTCGAAGATCCACTTGCAGGGGTCGGAGCAGAAGATGTACAGCCGGCCGTCATGCGTGACCAGTCGGGGCGATGCACCGACGGTCGGGCTACACACGGGAATCTGGCACACGTTGCACACAACAAATAGCGTTTCCTGATGAGTGTGGCCGATGTCTCCCCGGCGCGCATTCTCGGCAATGATACGCCAATAGGTTCCAAATCGGTCGTGCCAGCCCGGGTACTTGGCTTCCAGCCACTCGCGCTCCGCGACGCTCACACCTGCATCCGGGTTCCACCAGACGGTCCGTCGCTTGAACCAGACGCCCAAGTGGTATGCGTGATGGAGCCAGTCCAACTCTTGCAAGAAAAGGTCCCAATACCACGGATGCTCTAGCCCGAGGTCACGGAATTGATCGGTGAATTGCTTGATGATCCATTCGAGCATGAACTCCTTGAAGGACATCCTGCGATGCGCAAGTGGCGTGTAGTAATCCATGGAAATGCCCGTCAATAAGGCGAAGACCCTCCACGAGCGCCAGAACGCCACGTCGATCAACCGCTGGGCTGCCGCCTTCTTACCATTCTGGACCAGTACGCGCAGTGTTGGTTCGCCCTGCTGAGCATGGCGGGCTTCGTCGGTTTGGATACTGGAGATCAGCGTGCCGAACGCTACATCACCCGTTTCCATGGCGTCGGCAGCCATGCCCAAAAACTGCAGGTTCGTGAATCCGCTTTCCACGGTAAAGGTGAGTTGTATCGCTGTGGAGACAGCGTCGTTCGCGGTAAACACGTCATCAAAAAAGTGACGGATGGCAATCACCCCCCACTCATTCGTGTGATGACTTTTGTGCGCCCAGTCGAAGCGCGGGTCTTTTTTGAGCAGCTCGTGCGGAAAGGAGAACTGGATCTGGCCGTGGCGGATTTCGTCCAACGTCCCGTACAACGCCATGTTGCGCCAAGCCGCGGCACGCCCAAACCGGCCCATGCGAGCCTCGCCGATGGAGGCGAGGTACTCGGGCATTGCGATGGCTCCATAGTGCGCGATGATCGCAGCCTTCCAGCCCGGGTCCAGGTTCTCAAAAAGCCTGGAGCGGGCGATGGCTGACCGGACGGCGTACACCCCGGCATCCTTCTTCGCTTGATTGTGAACGTACTCGCCGTAGCTGATCTTGTAAGGCTCATCCCAGTGCCACCAGGCGGCCGTGGGGATGCCATGGCTCTGCGAAAGGGCTTCGGGGAAAACCTCTGCCTCTGGCACATACTTGAAGCGCCAATTCATGTCGCGGCACAGGTCATACCACTCCGAACGTTCAAGTTTCGGCATTGTTACCGCTCCTCGTACACACGCTGGCGGTAAGACCTGCCCATCAGTCGTCTTCGCCGTGTCGCGGCAGCCTGATCTCAAAGATTGCGCCGCGACCATTGTGTGGAACGGCCCGCAAATGGCCGTCGTGCGCTTCGACGATCGACTGGCAGATCGACAGTCCCATTCCCATGCCGGCGGGCTTGGTGGTGTAGAATGCATCGAACAGGCGGTCAAAACTCTCCGGGCTCACTCCCGGGCCGGAGTCCTGTACGACGGCGAGCACCCCGCCTGATGCATCTTTCCCCGTGCGGATCAGCAGCCGTCGCGACCCCTCGCTGACTCCACTCATCGCTTCCACAGCGTTGATGACCAAGTTAAGAAGCACTTGTTCAAGTTGGACTCGATCCCCTTGAATGTACGGCAAGCCCTCCGCGAGTTGCGTTTGCACTGAGACGTTTTGCTTCATCACTTCGCCACGCGTCAGGGCGATGACCTCAAGGATTGCTTCGTTGATATCGAGGGGCTCTTTCCGAGGCGGCGCCTTCTTGAATAGGTTTCGGATCCGGTCGATGAAATCGTTAGCTCGATCGCCGGCCTCGACGATACCACCGAGCAACGCCTGTGCCTCGTCCAGGTTTGGCGGCCGCTTCCCTAGCCAGCGCGTGGCGGCCAGGGCGCTGCCTATTGTTGCCGTGATCGGCTGCTTGATTTCATGAGCAATCGAAGCCGCGAGCTGCCCCATCGTCGCGACGCGATTGGCATGCGCCACCTCCATCTGCGCCTCGCGCAACGCGTCTGAGGCCTGCATCAATTGCCTGGTCCGTTCCGCGACACGTTGTTCGAGCTCCTCATTGAGTTGCGCGATTTCGGCCTTGGCTCGCTTCAGCGCGGCGGTTTCGATAACGTCCCAACTACCGTATCGCCTTGCGAGTGCAAACTGGTGCGCACGCACCGTATCCAGGATCTCAAAAGGTCCGCACGCCGCAAGGGGGAACGTGCACAGCACGGAGAGGCGCTGATTGCCGATAACCTCGTTGACTGCGTCTTCAAGTTTGCAAAAGTGTGTCCAATCCTTCTTCGTGAGCCAGCTCGTATCTCCGGTCACTCGCACACCCGCGTAGCCTTTGTCCGAGATGCGAGCGAGTTTCTCATACATGGCGGCTGCCACTTTCTTGTCATCGAAGAAGCCACCCTGGAGAAAGAAGTCACGGGCTGATACAATTTCTATACGGGGCTCCGCGAGGTGTCGGTCAAGGTCAGGCACGGCGTCTTGCAGCGCCTTTCTGGCCTCTTCGATTGTCAAGGGCTCGGCGACAATCCACAGGCAGTACTCGTCGCGCTCCAAACCTGACTTGCAGTATGAGATCAACGCCTCGAGGAGATCCTCTTTCGTCTCGTAGAAGAGACAAAAGTGGGTTCCCCAGGACACCATGTCGCCAACGGCGTCGATTCCGGTCTCATGCGTCTCGATCGCCATCCGGTCCTCCTCCAAGTCTTCAACTTGGAAGCGCTTCTGCGGCATCAGTCCTTCTGCGGCATCAGTAACGACTTGGAGTCGATCGTTGCCATCGGGCCTGCAGGTCCGAACAGGATTTCCTTCGCTGCGGCGCGTTTCGATCGCGCTCGAGCGCCGCAGTGGCCGTATCAAGCATCTCTTGGTCGCGGAAAGGCTTGGTCAGGAAGTTGACCGCGCCAGCCTTCATCGCCCGCATCGACATCGAATATCGCGATGCCCCGTCACAAAAGGTAATTGGAATATGAACATTGGCTTTCGCCAATTCTGCCTGAAGATCAACGCCGCGGAGACGCGGCAAGCTGATATCCGGAATCGGACAGCTGGCAGCATCCGCTGTTGCGGACACTGTTGCGGATTGCAGAAATTCTGGAGCCGACCCAAAGAACCGAACCTGCAAGCCGCCCGGTCGAAGGAGCCTGCTCGACATCTCAGGGATGAGGATCATCGTCGACGACGATGTAGACGAACGCCGCCCGTTCATAACGCAAACCATGGAAACGTGGCTGATCTAGGGCGAGCCGGGGATTTCACGCTCGACGATTGCGTCCGGTAACATTGGCCTCGTGGTCCACTGTCGGTGTTACATCCTTGGACCACCCCGGTGCAGAGCAGGTTGGCTGCGGCTCTTCTGGAGGAGTTGATTGAACAGGCCCAAATCCGCCTCTCCCCTTGGTGAGCATGCCGCGACCTGAACAGATAGCGACGCTCTCAGATGCGCAATGGGCTGCGCGCGTTCCGCCGATAACCGATGAGGTGGGGTCACATTGACGCGTATCCAGTCGTCACGAAGACGCTGAAACATGCTCGCGAGCAGCCGGCCTCACTCAGCAGGATTTTGCTGCCCGTCTCGAGCAACGCGCGCGCGTCGTATCCCTGGACAAGTCGTTGAAAACGCTGGTGGGCCCGGGAGGATTCGAACCTCCAACCAGACCGTTATGAGCGGCCGGCTCTAACCATTGAGCTACGGGCCCGAACCGCGACGACGGACGCCAGCGGGGCGCATTTTTCATACAATGCTACGGCACGGGGGACAATTGTGACCCCGTGACTCGCCTGGCGCACGGCCTTGGCCCTACCCCGGCACGCGCCGCGTGGTGATCGACTCTTGATCCCCGGTTGCGAACGATTCAGATTGGACGCGGGCGGCGAATCACGGCAGGCCACACCGTGCCGCCGCGGATGGATGCGGAATGCCCGATCTTCGCTTCGCCATCGGCGCAGTGCTGGCTTGCGCGCTGCTGATCGTGGCGGTTTTTGGCTTGGCTGCGACCGTCCAAATGGCGCACCACCGGAGCGCCACGCCGGACGATCCCTGGCGCACGCTGGCCTATCCCGACCCGACCGACTGGGGCCTGCTCGCCGACCGATCGCGGCCCGCAACGCTGGCAAATGGCGAAATTCCCGAGGTCCCGCAGGCGAGCGTCGCAAACACAGCGCTTTCCCCGGAGACGACGGCCGAGGTCATCAAGCCCAACGAGCGCGAGATACCCCAAAGCGTGGTACCCCAAAGCGTGATGCGCCCGGAGGCAGAGGCTGCGGAGGGCGCTGAGCAGCCCGTCCTCGACGCCGCGCCGTCGACGATCGTTGCTGCAGCACCACCAGCACCCGCCCAGTCCCCGGTCGCCGCGCCTGAGCAGGAGCCAGAGCCCGTCGACGTGGTGGCCGCGATCCCCGAGACCAAGGCCGAACCGAACCAGCCCACGATCAAGGGACCGGCCGATGATGACGAGCCGCTCGAATCCAGCGAGCGGGTCGCAGCGCTGCCGGGATTTCCGACCGCCGGACATGGCTTCGTACCACCCGAACATCCGCTGGCACTGCGGGTCCCCTTGCCGCCCAGCAAGCCCGCGATCAAGAAACCCCAAAGGAAGAAGGTGGCAAGAAGCCGGCTGCGCTGGCTCTCTGCTCCGCCGCCGTTTGCAAATACCGGCTATCCGCCGTTCGGTTTCAACAAGCTCCGCCCAGACAGCAAGACTGACAAGACCACCGGCTACGACAAGATGTGGGCTGCCGAGTGAGCGGCAGCCCATGAGTAACAAAGCCGCGGCGGTACGCCTCACATGCGCAGGAGTCGCTTGGCGTTGCCGCTGAGGATCTTCATCTTGTCCTCGTCGCACAACGGGATCGTGTCCACCCATTTGGTGCCGAGCGGATTTGCCACAAACGGCCAGTCGACCGCGAACATGATCCGGTCGATGCCGAGCTCCTGCACGCAGCACAAGAGTGCCGGATTAGAGAAGTTTCCGCTGGTCGTCAGATAGACG
>Ga0111538_10011742_pt1 | contig 11589 bp, 6 predicted proteins | sample SoiMethybrSBSTD1_FD_79669 | JGI IMG/M metagenome (GOLD analysis project Ga0111538, IMG submission 79669) | Bulk soil microbial communities from a Populus tree surrounding site in Tennessee, USA - Soil MetaG P. TD hybrid SBSTD1 (version 2)... | ecosystem: Environmental > Terrestrial > Soil > Tree...
GATCACCGCGATGAATATAGCGATCACTGATGCTATCAGGAATATACCGGGACCGATCTTCACCCGGTATGCAAAGTCGTTGAGCCATTGGTTCATTGCCCACCAGGTAACCGGGATCGCGATCACAATGGCGATCACTACCAGCCTGATGAAATCTTTTGAAATAAGTGTAACTATACCTGCCACAGATGAACCCAATACTTTTCTTATACCGATCTCTTTTGAACGCTGCTCGGCAGTAAAAGTGGCAAGGCCGAACAAACCAAGGCATGCAATAAAAATGGCCAGGCAGGAGAACAGGCTGAAAATTTTTCCAAAATGTGCGTCGGCCTCATATTGCCTGGTGAAAGATTCATCGAGAAAACTATAGAGGAACGGCCTTTGTGGCGACTCCCTGTCCCATATTTTTTTAAGATCGCTGATAGTTGTTTTAATATTATCAGATTTAAGCAAAAGCGATATTCTTCCTAACGACCATGGATAACCGTATCTGAGTGTTAATGGTTCAACGGGCAAATGCAGAGAGCGGAAATTAAAATCTTTTACAACACCGATAATTGTTCCTTCACGTCCCCACTGAGAAAATTTTTTGCCCACTGCATCTGCAGGATTTGAGTATCCGTACAACCTTGCCGCTGCTTCATTAATGATCATTGATTTTGAACTGTCGGCAGGGAATTCCCTTGAATACGTCCGACCTGCCACCAATGGTATCTGGAAATGCGGAATGAAATCGAAATCGATCTCATAAATAAGCGGACCATTATGTTTCATTTGTCCGTCTGGTCCTTGTATTTCGGTATATGCATTAGGAAGAAATTCGCCCGGCACAGCCCTTGATGCGGCCACTGACACTACAGAAGGATGGTCGGCCAGCGCTTTTTTAACACTCTCAATTCTATTCTGGATATTTTCATCGGATCCGAAATCTATCACCATCATCTGGTCTTTTTTGAAACCAAGTTCATGAGAGCGCAGGTGATTGAGTTGTGAAAAGATTATTCCTGTTCCTGCAATCAGCGCCATGGAAAGTGTGAATTGAAAAATAACGAGCATTTTTCGCAGGGCGATTCCTTTTCCGGTAGAATAGAAAACACCTTTCAATACCAGCATTGTTTTGAAACGCGAAAGGAACCAGGCAGGATAAATACCCGCGAACAATCCTGTAATAATGGTGAACACAATGATCCATACCAGCATCTGGGCGGAGAATAAATGTGTTGAAGAAAAATCTTTGCCGGACAATCCGCTGATCATAGGCAGGGAGAAATGAGCAAGCAATACAGCGATAATTGCAGCTAACAGCGCGATCAAAATTGATTCTGACAGAAACTGCCTGATCAATCCGCTGTGCACTGCGCCAAGCACTTTTCGGACACCCACTTCTTTTGCTCTTTCCATTGAGCGGGCTGTTGACAGGTTCATGAAGTTTATGCATGCAATGACGAGGATAAAGAATGCTATGAGTGCAAATATGTAAATGTTAGTAAGACTGCCAATGGCACCGGGCTGTCTTGTTGCCATTGAATACAGGTACGCATCTTTAAGCGGCTCAAATTTAATTACATAATTTTTATCAGTATTTTCACTATGGCGTTTTAAGAATTCAGGAATTTTATTCGTGATTGAATTGATATCTGCGTTTGGTTTTAAAGTGAAGTAGGTGTAAAAATCTACGTATCCCCACCAGTCGAATATTTCTGCACGCCATTTGCGGAAAGTTGTCATGGAGATGAGACCGCTGAAATTAAAATGAGAATTGGAAGGAACATCTTCCATAACACCCGTTACTACGAAAGATTCGTTATTATTTACTTTAAGGCTTTTGCCAACAGGATTATTTTTTCCGAAATATTTTTCTGCGAGGCTTTTAGTAAGAACGATGCTGTTAGGTGCAGTAAGCGCGCTATGAGGATTTCCCTGGAGCATTTTCCAGGTGAATATGTCGAATGCAGTTGAATCCATGAATAACAGGTTGTTCTCCTGTATGCGTGTGTTTCCGTTCTGCAGCAGAAGATCGATAGGGCTCGAAAACTGCGCTACTTTATCGATTGCCGGGAAGTCAGCGGCTATTGCGGGGCCAATGGGAGCACATCCCCATACCTGGAATTGTTCAGGTGTGGGGGGTGGCAATACTTCTCCTTCCTGGGAGCTTCGGAAAGCGTGGGTAACGCGGTATATCCTGTCGAAGTTTTTATGATACCTGTCGAATGAAAGCTCGTGCTGTACATAATATGTAATCAGCAGGCAGCAAGCCATACCAACGGCTAGCCCTGTAACATTGATGAAACTGTACACTTTACGCCTGATCAGGTTGCGGTAGGCAATTTTAATGAAATGCTTAAACATGATGATGATTGTGGAATGAAGGGAGAGAGCCAATCATGTGCCATTCTGAATTTATGTTTTAAAACCGGATTAAGCCGATATGGAGTGTTCATTTCCGAACACTCACTGTACGGAAAAGAAATATGAAAGTGGTTTTAAATGGTTAAATTCATAAGCTTAAATATAATGTATGTTAGACCAGATAATTGACCTGATCAGAAAGAATGCCGGAGGGGCGGTAATTAACAATCCTGCGGTTCCCAACGAAAAAAATGAATCCGCCATCAGGCAAGGCGGTAATTCGATTATTGAAACATTGAGGAATGCGCTTGCAGGCGGCCGGCTTAATGATGTACTCGGATACTTTAAAAACGGAAGTTCGGGAAATCATGATATCATCAGCGAGGCTACCGTTAATTATTCGCGTGACCTGCAGACAAATCTTGGATTAAATGAAAAAGATGCAACTGATGTGGCTACCAAAGTAATTCCCACCTCTATGGGACAGCTTGCCAACAGAACCATTGATCCTAATGATAAAGGTTTTGATATCCAGGATATATTCAACCAGTTGAGTGGTGGCAGGACCGGTGGTTTAAATATTCAGAACCTGCTCAGCCGATTTGGTGCAGGTAATCTTGATAAAGATGGGGATGGAGATGTGGATCTGAATGATCTTAAAGCTATGTTTACAGGTGATGGCGCAAGCGGTAACCTTGATACCGTGAAGGGGTTTTTTAATAAATAAGCAGAAGGGAGAGGGAGAAGGGGAGAGGTATCCATTCATTCCATTCTCAAACTCTTTACAGGATTCGCAAGAGATGCCCGGATGGCCTGAAAGCTAACCGTACAAACAGTTATCAGTAATGTTGCCGCAGATGCATACAGGAATATGTCTGCCCCGATATTGATCCTGTATTGAAAATCCATCAGCCACTGATTCATTAACCACCATGATAATGGAAAGGCAATGATCAACGCTATCGTTACCAGTTTCAAAAAATTACCGGATAGCATCAGGGCAATGTTATGTGCCGATGCACCGAGCACTTTCCTAACGCCAATCTCTTTTTTCCTTTTCTGGGCAGTGAATGCTGCAAGACCAAATAATCCGAGGCATGATATTAAAATTGCCAGTGTTGCAAAATATTTTGACAGAACAGAAACCCTTTCTTCCGAAGCATATAATTTATCGAAATCGTCGTCGAGGAATTTATAATCAAATACAACTCCGTTATTAAACTGGTTATAAACGGTTTTGATTCTATCCATTGTTGCTGGCACCGATGAGGGATCTAACCTTGCCACTATATTGCTGGTAATAGTTTGGTATCTAATAAAAAACGGACCGGGCTTGCTATACAATGATTCGTAATGAAAATCTTTTACCACACCTGCGATGTAACATTCTTTTCCCCACATCACTATTCTTTTGCCGACAGGATTTTTTAGTCCCATCATTTGGATGGCGGTTTCGTTGAACAATACAGCGTTGCTGTCGACATCTTTTCTGAAAGTGCGTCCTTCTACCAGGGGTACAGAAAAAGTTTCGAGCCAATCGGTATACACATAAAATCCATCGAATTCAATCCCTTTGGTTTTTCCTTCCCAGTCAATACCACCTCCACCGCTATGATCACCAGTAAAGTCGCCATCCATTCCGGATGCATGCATTACACCAGGCAATTTTCTGATCTCTGCAAGGAATGCGGGCATTTCGTCTCTTACTTTTCCTTCTGTTGTAAAGGAAATAATATTGTTCTTTTCAAAACCAAGATTTTTTTCCTGTACAAATTTCATTTGCCGGTACACAACGATCACTGCTATAATAAAAACTACAGAAAGCGTGAACTGAAAAACTACAAGACCTTTACGAAATGCTGTTTGTCCTCCTGAAAAATGCATTGATCCTTTCAGCACCCAAGCAGGTTTGAAAGAAGTGAGATATAAAGCAGGATAGCTCCCTGCGAGAATGCCTGTTACCAGGGTTATCGACAAAAGGGTAAAAACGGTTTGAGCATTAAAAGAAAGATGAAGCTCTTTTTGCGTGATAAGCTTGAACTGCGGCAGTAATGCTATTACTATAGTTATAGCAAGCGTCAGAGACAGAAATGCAATGAAAGTAGATTCAGTTATATAACGGAAAATCAGTGATCCTCTCCTGGCGCCAACAAGTTTCCTGATGCCTGCTTCCCTTATCCGGGCAGTTGTTTTTGCGGTTGCGAGGTTCATAAAATTAATGCAGGCGATAATTAAGATCAAAAAAGCAATTACAGAGAACAACCTGACATAAGCTATTCTGCCTCCTGCAATCTTTCCATTGTCATACTGATTAAATAAATACCTGTCAGAATATTTCTGAAGAAACATGGCTCCTTCCCATTTAAGATTTCCCGGACCTTCAGCAGCAAGCATCTTCCTGCGACTGTAATCTTTAATTTTTTTATTGAAAGTGTTGATGTCAACGCCTTCTCTCAGGACAATGTAGGTTGACGGATTATTGCTGTTCCACCGGTTCATCCCATATTTGAACAAAAATGTATTATAATAATGCTGGTATGAAAATATGACATCAAACTGGCCGGAAGAATTTGCAGGAGGTGATTTGAACACACCTGTTATTTTGTAAAGCCCACTTATTTTGTCTTCAGATCTCCATTCAATAGTTTTTCCTGTAAGGTTTTTTGTAGTATTGAAAAGCGCCAGGGCTGTCTTATCAGAAATAACAACTCCCTTTTCATCATTTAACGCAGATTTTTTATTCCCATCGAGGAATGTGTATGTAAATATTTTAAAAAAATCTTTTCCGGCATAACGTGTTTCCGCTTTGATCATTTTATTATTAACACCTATCAAACCTTTGTTCTCTTCGATCACAACAGGCACCGCATATTCAATTTCAGGGTAATCAGCTTTCAATGATGCAGCCATGATCCCGGGAGTAGTTTCATGGGTAGCAATGGTGCCGTCACTATCCAAACTTGTTTTCAGTACCTGGTACAGCCGACTGTCTTTCTCATGAAACTTGTCAATACTCCGTTCATCCTGCACCCACAAAAATATTAATATGGAGCAGGCAAGACCACAAGACAAGCCAATAAGGTTCAGGAGCGAAAACTGCCGGTCTCTTTTGAAATTTCTCCAGGCATATTTAAGTGTGCTGAACATTTGATTATTTTATTGTAAATACTACTGTACGCTTATGACACAAACGTGTGAACAGTTCTGATACTGCCGTCTCACGGCCTTATAATCGTTCCATCATTCTTTCTTACCTGCCATCTCGATTTGGTACCGATTGGGTATTTAGCGGCCTCCTTCTCATTTACATCAACACCAATGCCTGGTACCTCGTTCACATACATAAATCCATTTTTCATTACCGGGCAACCCGAAAATATACTCTGCAGCTTTTCCGAAAAATTAACTGACTCCTGTATACCGAAATTCCATATCGGTAGATCCAGGTGCGCATGCGCTGAATGACCAACAGGCGAAACATCTCCGGGTCCGTGAAAGGCCGTCCTGATATTGAACCATTCACCGAGTCTTGCGATTTTCATGGCTGGTGAAATACCACCGATCTGAGATACATGTACGCGGATGAAATCGAACCATTGCAACACCATCGGCATTTTAAATTCATTGATGTTATTGAACAGTTCTCCCATCGCTATCGGAACACTGGTACTGGTACGCAATTGCTTGAACCATTCCATATTTTCGGGACTGAAAGGATCTTCAACAAAAAACGGGTGATAATCTTCAAGCTGTTTGATCATGTTTATTGCATTCATTGGTTGCACCCGTTCGTGAATGTCATGTAACAATTCAATTTCATCACCACAAGCCTTTCTTACTCCTTCAAATAATTTAGGAATGGTTTTCAGGTAGGCATTTTCATTCATGTAATAGTCGCCCTCATAACCGTAGCCCTCTTTTTTAAAATCCGGTATTTGCTGGTTGGCATTTGCACCACCATATCCTCCCTGCTGGATCCGGATATGCCTGAATCCTTTCGACATCAGCTCTTGAACTTTTTCTGCCACTAACGAAGGATCATTTCCTTCCGCATGCGCGTAACAGTCCACTGCAAACCTACTTTTTCCTCCCAAAAGCTGGTATACCGGCATATTCGCACGTTTGCCTTTAATATCCCACAATGCCTGGTCGAGGCCGCTGATGCAATTGTTAAGTACCGGTCCGTTCCTCCAGTATGAGCTCACGTAAAACGAGTTCCACATGTCTTCGATATTGTCAACATCTTTACCCACGCAGAATTCATTCATATAACTGTTTATCGCGGCAACAACAGCTACAGCGCGTTGAGTGAAAGTTGCACAGCCAAGTCCGTACAAACCCGGCTCGGTAGTTTCAACTTTTACTACAACCAGGTTAATACCATCGGGAGCAGTGGCTATTGCTTTTACATTTTTGATCTTTACCGGGGGAAGCCCGATTTTATACGATGTGTTCCGTGGGTCATTGGCAACTGCTTTTAATGGATTCATGCCAAGTAATCCGGCTGCCGATCCGAGTGAGAGCATCTTAAGTGCGTCTCTGCGTGTATTTTTATTACTCATAAGAAGAAGTTCTGGAATTAAATTAAATTTAGCGATAAACGAATACCTTTTAATAAGATGAAGGCTATATGATAAGAAAAATAATTTTCCTTTTAGTTATTTCCGCAGTTACATCTTTTAAACCCAAAGATATATTATGGACGGCCATTGGAGATTCCATTACTTATCTCAATGAGCACGCCGATGAAACCGGCAGCAGGATAACAAAAGGTTACATGACCCTCGTGACTGAAAAACTGCCGAACATTCATTACAGAAACCAGGGACATAATGGGTGGACTTCCGGAGATATTGCAGAAGAATTCGATAGTCTTAATGTTGAAAAGTCAGATGTTTATTCAGTTTTTCTTGGTACCAACGACTGGTGGCGGGGAAGACCTCTCGGCTCAATGAATGATTATAAGAATAATACGGGGAATGAAACCGTTAACGGATCCTTCCGGATCATTATCGATAAGTTGAGAGCACTTAATCCAAATGCAAGCATCATTATGATCACGCCGATGCAACGCGTTGATTTTATTTCAATGGGCAACATGAAGAACAATGCGTACGGTTCTTACAAAGAAAAGAACGGACAATCGCTGGAGCAGTTTGCTAAAGCCATTGATTCCATCAGTGAATATGAAAACTTTGACCTTGTAGATCTTTACCATACGAAGGGTTTAGAACATAAACACCTTGTAAAATACAAACGTTTGAAGGAGCCGGGAAAGAATGCATATAAGAATTATAAGTATCCCGATTTTATTGATATTCCATTCAATCCTGAAACAGATGAGTATCCTTATCCTGAAGATGCTATAGAGATGACATACGATGGTTTGCATCCTTCTGATAAGGGCTACGGGATCATTGCACGCAGGCTTATTAAGGTAATGAAGAAATTATAGATGCACCTTTTTTTGATTTTTATTACCAGGAATACATTATCGAAGTCCCCGAAAGAATATTGATGTAATTTCAGCTATCCAAATAAAATAAATGGAGCAACCGACATACGGCGACGGAAAGATCTGTTATATAGAAATTCCTGCCATTGATATTAAAGTATCTTCAGATTTTTTCCGTGATGTTTTTCATTGGAACATCAGGGACCATGGAGACGGCGCTGTTTCGTTTGATGATGGTGTGGGACAGGTAAGCGGTATGTGGGTAACCGGCAAGAAACCAGCAACAGATGATGGAATGACGGTGCATATAATGGTATATGATTTCAAAGCATCAATGGATAGTATCGTGAATCATGGAGGAAGAATAAAAGAGATCATACCTATCGGTGAAAAAGAAAAATTAGCTCATTTTTACGATCCTGCCGGCAATGTATTCGGCATTTATCATCATGAAGAATAACTTTCATCATTCAAGAAGACAGTTCATCAGGCAATCAGCCATTGCAGGCAGCTTGATCACTTCATTTGATCCTGCATCCATAGCATTGAAAAGGATTTCAGATCTTGCCGATAACCCAGAGCAATCGTGGTTTCGTACGGTTACACGATGGGGACAGGTGAACATAACAGAAAAAGATCCCCAGCAATACGACATATCCTGGTGGCGCCAGTATTGGAAGCGAACGGAAACAAAAGGAGTGATCATTAATGCCGGCGGAATCGTAGCATATTATCCAACAAAGGTCCCTTTTCATAAGAAGGCTGAATATTTAAAGGATAAAGATCTGTTTGGAGACCTATGCCGTGCTGCGCATGAAGATGGCCTCGTTGTATTTGCGCGCATGGATTCGAATCGTGCCCACCAGGAATTTTATGACCAGTACCCGGGGTGGTTTGCAGTTGATAAAAACGGTAAACCTTATAAAGCGGGTGAGTTGTATTTGTCGTGTGTAAATAGCCCGTATTACGACAAGCATATTCCATCCATCCTTACTGAGATCTCCACGATTTATAAGCCGGAAGGATTTACGGATAACAGCTGGAGCGGATTAACACGCGATTCTATATGTTATTGCAATTACTGCCAGAAAAGTTTCAGGGAAAAAACAGGGAATGAAATACCTGCAGAAAAAAACTGGAACGACAATGTTTACAGGCAGTGGATCAGGTGGAATTACGACAGGCGGCTTGAAATATGGGACCTCAATAACAGAATAACCAGGGCCGCCGGAGGCGTTGATTGCATATGGGCGGGAATGAACAGCGGTTCTATCCGCGGACAAAGCAATTATTTCAGGGACTATAAAGAAATTTGTAGCCGCGCCGACATCATCATGCTCGATGACCAGGCAAGGAGCAATGAAGGAGGTTTTCAGCACAATGCACTAACCGGTAACATGATCCATGGCATGCTTGGCTGGGATAAATTGATTCCGGAAAGCATGGCTATGTACCAGAGCGGGGGAGGTGCGAATTTCAGAATAGCGAGTAAAGTTCAGGCCGAGGCGCGCATGTGGATGATCAGTGGCATTGCAGGAGGTATACAACCCTGGTGGCACCATGTGTCTGCATATCATGAAGACAGGCGTATGTATCACACCGCAGAACCTGTAATGAAATGGCATAAAGCAAATGAACAGTACCTGGTAAACCGTACACCGGTGGTTAATACCGGTGTAGTGTGGTCGCAGCAGAACACAGATTTTTATGGGCGAGACGATGCCGGTGATCTTGTAGAATTACCCTGGAGAGGCATGACCAATTCATTGATCCGTGCGAGGATCCCATATTTACCCGTACATGCTGATCATATTGAACGTGACGCAGCTAATTTTAAATTGCTGGTGTTGCCCAACATTGCGGCCATGTCGGACATGCAGGTTGAAGCAGTAAAAAAATTTATTAATGATGGAGGAAGTATTATCGCAACAGGTGAAACATCACTTTATAATGAGTGGGGTGATAAGAGAGATGATTATGCGCTCGGCGATATTTTTGGCGCCCATTATCTGAAAGATGAAAATAATAATACGGATGAAGATAAATTAGCCGGTAATGTATTCCATACTTATTTGCGGTTGCTTCCCGAATTAAGAGGGAAAGTGGATGGTCCGAAAAATGGAATGGAACCAGTTATCCTGGGTGACAGACATACTATACTCGCTGGATTTGAAGAAACGGATATCGTTCCATTCGGAGGGCAGCTAAGAAATATAAAATTGGATAGCGGAACTGAAGTTCTATTGACATTCGTTCCGCAATTTCCCGTTTATCCACCTGAAACTGCGTGGATGCGTGAACCGGTAACCAATATTCCCGGACTGTTAGTGCGAAGCACTGAGGCAGGAGGTAAAATTGTTTTTGTTCCTGCAGATATCGACAGGCAGTATGCCATCAACAATCATCCTGACCATGCCAACCTGATCAGGAACATCGTGAAATGGATAGCAGGTGACAATGTGTTGCTTTCTGTTGAGGGTAAGGGGTTGATTGATGTACATCTTTACCAGCAGAAGGACAGGCTTGTGATGCACCTTGTAAATCTGACCAGCGACGCAACATGGAGGCAACCACTAGAAGAATATATTTCCGTTGGTCCTTTTGAAATAAAAGTAAGGTTGCCGGAAAAGATCCGCGGTAAGAATGTTGAATTGAAAGTAACTGATAAGATACTTAAAGGCAACGTTATTGATGGCTGGACTTCCTTCACGCTTGAATCACTACTTGATCATGAACTGGTGATCATTTCTTAAAAAGAAAAACATTTTCATATGAAGCCGTTTATTTTGCTGATCCAGGCTTTTATTATTATGTCGTTTTTCTCTTGTACTTCCACTAAAACGCAGGATGAGAAGGATGATAAAAATCAAAGAGTAGTTTTTAAAAATGTGAACCTGCTGAGCGGAGATGGGTCGGCAGCAAAGAAATCAGATGTTTTTGTTGAAAACGGAAAGATCGCGGAAATCAACAGCAATCTTGTTGAGGAGGACGCTGCGATTGTTGATCTTACCGGTAAAACAATGATGCCTGCTTTAATCAGTACACACGTTCATATTGGCACGCTGAAAGATACGACAACCAATGGACGGAATTATACCAGGGAAAATATTCTAAACCAACTGAATAAATATGCGGCTTATGGCATTCTTAATGTATTGGCATTAGGTACCGACAGGCCTTTACTTTTTGCAAATGGATTATATGACTCGTTAAGAAACGGACTATTGGATGGTGCAAGGATGTTGTCGGCCGGCTATGGCTTTAATTCGCCACAGGTCAATGTTGATACTTCATCACCGCAGGGTAAAGTGTTCAGACCGGTTAGCCCGGGCCAGGTACCAGGTGAGATGGATAGTATTGCTGCGCTGAATATTAAGATCGTAAAAATATGGGTGGATGATTTCAATAAGACTCAACCAAAAATGGACACCGCAGTTTATCGCGCTATTATAAACGAGGCGCATAAGCGAAATATCCGTGTGGCGGCGCATGTGTATTATCTCTCAGATGCACGGAGATTAGTGTCGGATGGTGTTGACATCCTGGCTCACAGTATCCGGGATTCAATAGTTGATGATGCATTTCTTGCTGAAATGAAATCGAAAAAAGTGATCTATGTGCCTACGCTTACACTGGATAAATATTCGTATGTGTATGCAGGTGAGGCTGAATGGATCAATGATCCGTTCTTTAAAGCCTCACTTGAGCCGGGAACATATGAAATGATCACTTCAGAAAAATATAAGAACAACACTAAAAATTCACCTGCTTTCGCTCGTAATGAA
>Ga0111538_10011743_pt1 | contig 11589 bp, 9 predicted proteins | sample SoiMethybrSBSTD1_FD_79669 | JGI IMG/M metagenome (GOLD analysis project Ga0111538, IMG submission 79669) | Bulk soil microbial communities from a Populus tree surrounding site in Tennessee, USA - Soil MetaG P. TD hybrid SBSTD1 (version 2)... | ecosystem: Environmental > Terrestrial > Soil > Tree...
CAAATCTTCCGCCCGATGCTCGCATCACTCGTGACCTGAATGCGTTGTTGAAAATCAGCACGCTGTTGAGCACGATTCACGAACCAACTCAGCTTCAACGCTCGTTACTGGAAACTGTTCTGGCCACTATCCCGGCCGAACGTGGCGCGATAATGCTCGTAGAGAAGGATTCAGAAGAGCTGATTGCGTCATACGGAACGGGTAAGAGAGCAGAACAACCGATTCGTATCAGCCGCTCCGTAGTGGAGAAAGTGCTTCATGAAGCCGCGGCGATGCTGTGTGTCGAGACAAATGATGACAGGCTGTTCCGCGATGCGCAGAGTCTGGTCACCGCTCAGGTTTGTTCGTTGCTGTGTGTGCCGCTAGTCATCAGGGAGCGTGCCAAAGGGTTGATCTATCTCGACACGAGTGATCCGGCGATCACACTCGACGAGGGCCACTTGCAATTACTGACTGCTATCGGCGTCATTGCAAGCGTTGCGATTGAGAACGCCCAGCACGTGCAGTGGCTCGAGGGTGAGAATCAACGTCTGCACCGGCAGATTAGTCTCGAGCACAACATGATTGGTGAGAGTCCGCGGATGGGTGAGGTGTTTCGATTTTTGGAAAAGATTGCGCCCACGGATGCGACGGTCTTAGTGCGCGGTGAAAGCGGCACGGGCAAGGAACTGGTGGCCCGCGCGATTCACACTAACAGCAGTCGTTCGGAGAAACCATTCGTTGCGATCAACTGCGCAGTGTTGTCGGAGACACTCCTGGAAAGTGAACTCTTCGGACACGAGAAAGGGGCTTTCACGAGCGCCGTCGCCCAGAAGCGAGGGCGGCTCGAAGTCGCCGATGGCGGCACGCTCTTCCTGGATGAAGTAGGTGAGTTGACTCCTGCAACGCAGGCGAAACTACTAAGAGTGTTGCAGGAGCGACAGTTTGAAAGAGTGGGCGGCACACGGACCGTCAGTGTCGATGTGCGCATCGTCGCCGCAACGAACCGGAATCTCGAAGAAGCGATCACAGCCGGAATGTTTCGCCAGGATCTCTACTATCGTCTCAACGTGATCTCGCTCACACTACCTCCGCTGAGAGAGCGCCGCGAGGATATTCCTTTACTCGCATACTATTTCATCGCGAAGTACAGCAAGAAGTGTAAGCGACTTGTGAGTGGTATCTCCGCCGAAGCGCGAAATTGTCTGATGGCGTATGACTGGCCCGGCAATGTTCGCGAACTGGAAAACGCGATTGAGCGCGCGGTCGTTCTTGGCAACACTGAGGTGATCATGCCCGATGATCTACCGGAATCCCTGTTGGCCACCAATGCTGCGTCGCCGCGCCTGCCGAATTATCACGAAGCGGTGAATGAGATGAAAAAGAAGTTCATCCTGCAAGCCATCGAACAAGCGAACGGCAACTTCACGGATGCCGCCAAACTCCTCGGCATCCACTCGACGAACCTCCATCGACTGATCCGAACTCTGGGATTGAGAGACTCGATCAGTAAATGATCCGTGTCACCCGTGGCTAAGGAGCCACAGATGACACAGATGGTTTAACGGATTTTATAGGCGCTCTTCCCTTTTCATTGGCTTCTGCCGAAAACGTTCTCTCTCGATCCCAATGACGGTGCATTGCGATCGCCCGGATAAACTCACCCGCCAGACCCTTGACGTCGCCGTTGCTGCCAACCAACACTCCGGAGTCACTCATCTGGTCTTCACCGTTGCTGCCGTTCGATGGTGTTCCCACGCTCAACCCTGCGAGACGCAATATTTCGCCGCCCTCGCCGTCCGCCGCGATAGTCTTACAATGCTTGTAAGCCTCGTTGATAAACTCAAACACTTCAGGCACATCTTTAAGCGTGTTTACACTCGCCTCTCCACCCGGAACGTAGACCGCATCGAACAACACTGAAGCTGCTGTAAGAAAACTGAAGTCTGCATTTGCGATCTGTCCGCCCACGCTCAGCACTGTTCCGAGGTGTGGAGCAACTGTGCAGACTCTTGCGCCCGCCGTCATCAAGCTCTTCTTCATTTCCAGGACGCTGGCATCGTCGAAACCGTCAGCTACGAGGAAAGCGATCTTCCTGGTTTTGATCGTTCGCTTCTCAAAGTTTGGATTAGCGACCATGCTAAGCCTCGGCGAAGCAGTGAGCTCAGGCTTCACTTTCCGGGGTTGAAACTGTCGCGGATCGGCGTCGGCGGGAAAACTCATATTCAATGGTTTTTCCAGCTTGGCAGGTATTTGAAGTCCTAATCCGTCGGCAACTCTATTGGCAAGACTCTTGTCGACTTGCGCTAACAGAAACAGCATTCGTTCGCGAATCGGTGGCGTCTCAACTTTCCCCAGTTCGAAGCGGAGGGCGCGGACAATATGGTCCTTCTCCACCTCGGTCTGGCTGTTATAGAAGAGTGTCGCTTGACTGAAATGATCAAAGAAACTAGGGCTACGCTCGCGAATCTTCTGGGCATCGATCCTTTCCGCGTAACTGGTAAACCCGCCCATGTCCATTCCTGCCTGGAACGGGCAGCCGCCACGTAAATTATTTGGGTCGTAACTTACCTGGCCGCGGTTGATCGTTTGTCTCATGTAACCATCGCGCTGGTTGTTATGAATCGGTGCGACGGGACGGTTGATCGGTATCTCGTGGAAATTCGGACCACCGAGTCGAATTAGTTGAGTATCGAGATAGGAAAATAGTCGACCCTGAAGGAGGGGATCGTTAGTAAAGTCGATGCCGGGAACAACATTGGCGACATGAAAAGCGACCTGTTCCGTTTCCGCAAAGAAGTTGTCGGGGTTTCGATTGAGTGTTAGACGTCCGATGCGCTGCACCGGAACGATTTCCTCCGGAATGATCTTGGTCGGATCAAGCAGATCAAAATCGAAACTGTGTTCGTCTTTCTCCTCGACAATCTGAACACCCAGTTCCCACTCCGGATAGTTGCCGCTTTCGATCGATTCCCACAAATCGCGACGGTGAAAATCCGGATCTTTCCCCGAGATCTTCTGCGCCTCATCCCACACGACGGCATGCAACCCGAGCAGTGGCTTCCAGTGGAACTTCACAAAGCGCGCCTTGCCCCTGGCGTTGACGAGACGAAAAGTATGAACGCCGAAACCTTCCATCATCCGCAGGCTTCGGGGAATCGCGCGATCGGACATGACCCACATGATCATGTGCATCGATTCCGGAAATAGTGAAATGAAATCCCAGAAAGTATCGTGAGCTGATGCCGCCTGAGGCATCTCATTATGCGGCTCCGGCTTTACCGCGTGGACGAGATCGGGAAACTTCATTGCGTCCTGAATGAAAAAGACAGGAATGTTGTTCCCGACGAGGTCGAAGTTGCCGTGCTGGGTGTAGAACTTGACGGCGAACCCGCGCACATCTCGCGCCAGGTCCGATGAACCACGCGAACCTACCACGGTTGAGAAGCGCACGAACACCGGCGTTCTCACTGATGGATCCTGGAGAAAGTCTGCCATCGTATATTCGGCCATCGACTCGTAGACCTGAAAGTATCCGTGCGCTGCACTGCCGCGCGCGTGAACTACGCGTTCGGGTATTCGCTCGTGATCAAAGTGGGTGATCTTCTCGCGAAAGATGAAATCTTCCATTAAGGTCGGACCACGATCGCCGGCTTTCAGTGAGTTCTGATTGTCGTTAACGCGGATGCCCTGATTCGTCGTCAGCAGTTCACCAGCCGACTCCTCCTGATTGCCTGCCAGGTCATTCAATTTTTGATTGTTCGAGCCATAACCGGCGGCGGTACGTAATTCAGTTTCGGGATCAGGTGAGCCGTTGTTGTTGGTAGGTTTTGCAGGTTTTGCAGGTTTTTTCCGTGTAGCCATGTGATTTCCCCCCCTTGCTCGCAGATGTTGTCCTGGCAGTTACCGAGCTGCTGCTTTGCTTGCCTTTGGCTTGGTGGTTCTCGATTTTTTCGCGCGTGCCGCCTCAATCGCGTCCTTTACGTCCTGCGTTTCTTCCGGCGGCGGTAACACTGCCGGCATTCCGAGCGCTTGAATCCAGAGTTCACGCGTCCATCCGGTAGTGTGGTACAGATGCTCGTCTTCTTCTTCTTCCACTTGTTCATGAGCAGGTTGGAGAAGGGCGGCGGCCTCGTCGTTGACATTCTTAGCCAACTCGCCGATCAACTCCCAATTGAGGTGATCCTTGGTTTCAGCCAGCGTCACACACTCGGCAGCGACAATTTGAGCAGCTTGAGGATCCGTGGTTCTCAGTGCCAGCTCCATCGCTTTCACGAGCGATGTTCCGATGTAACGAACGACGGCGCGTCCGGGAGTCTCGGTATCAGGATCCAGTCCCAAACTTGTCAGGATCTGGGTGACAATCTGGACGTGCGATTTTGTCTGCTCGAGATATTCGGACCATTCTTCTCTGAGATCTTTATTCGAAGCACAGCGAAGTGCGGTAGCGTACACTTGCACTCCACCCTTTTCAGTCTCCAAAGCCTGATACAGCAAATCGGTCGGGACGTTTGCAAGCGCTATTTTGGTTGGCATGTTCTTACCCCTCACAAATTGTTGATGAATTGCGCATCGCTTAGGCAATTGAAGTGCCCAGGTGAAGTAGTGAGGATGCTTGATGAAATCGCAACAGGCTTAACTAATGCATGTACAATTTTGGTCCGATGCTAATGCTTGCAGGCCCGTTTTAATACGAGGTTATTGTACGTTGACGTACTTGGGTCTTACTTGGGCACAGTCAGAACCACCTCGCGGTAGCGGGTGGGTGCATGCGCAGCTTTTACGATTGGAGCCTACGGCGTACCCACCCGCTACCGCGAGGTGGTTCTGACTGTATCCAAGTGCGAATGTGACGGCTTATGCGCCGCAGCGGAGTTTTGCGAGGCTGTGCTTGATTCGCTCGATGGCTTCTTCAAACAGGTTTTCCGCAACCGCATAGGTAATGCGAAAGTATCCGGAGATGCCGCACAGGCTGCCCGCCACTACCAACACGTTTGCGTCCTGGAGCAGGTAATCCACGAGGTCGATATCGGTCCGGATCAACTTGCCGTTTTCAGTTCGACAGCCAATGTAATGCTCGATTTTCCAGAAGAAGAAATACGCCGCCTGCGGAGTGATGTACGAAGTATTCGGAACACTATCCAGAAGATCCATTGCCTTTGCGCGCCGCACCTTAAGTTTCTCGACTATCGCCGGAATTATCTCGTTCGTGACTTTGAGCGCGGCGAGCGCTCCGTGCTGTATGAATTCATTCACTCCCGATGTCGAGTAATTCTCCTTCTGAAGATAAAGATCCGTCCACGACGGATGCGCCGCTATGAACCCGACTCGCAATCCCGACATCGCGTAATTCTTCGATAGGCTGTTGACCGTCAACACTCTGTCATGAACTTCCGGAAAACTGCCGATGCCTGGGCACGCCATCTCGTCAACTAGGACCAGGTTATAAACCTCATCCGAAACCACCAACAGACGCGGGTGTTGTGTTAGCACTTCAACCAGCGCCGCCAACTCTTCGCGTGTGTAGACTGCCCCGGTCGGATTGTTCGGGTTAGTAAAAAGCAGTATGCGACTCTTCCACGTGATGTTTTGTTTGAGCTGTTGCGGCGTGAGCTTGAAATTATTTTCGGCGCTCGTTTGAATGATCTTGAGCTTGCCTCGGCCTTGCGCGACGATGTGAGGAAACGCGAACCAGAACGGCGCAGGTATCAGGATCTCTTCGTCGCCGATGGTATCGAGGATGTTGTACAAAGCCTGCGAGGCGCCGTAAGTAATGATGACGCCCTCTTTGGGATAGCCATGATCCGTGGCTACCTTCTCACGCAGAGCAGTGAGCCCAATCGTCGCCGGATACGAGAGTTCATCTTTGGCGGCTTCGACCGCTTTTATAATCTCTTCTCGAACCTTTGGATGCACCGGAAATTTCGGCGCACCCGTATTAAGCGCTATTCCATTCGGGCCGAGAAGCTTCGTGCTCTCCGGAGCTTGCGGTCGCGAATAGCGTTCGGTGGGGGACTGTGTCATGGGGGATCTCGCTTTCTATATAAATAAACTGCGTTAGCTGTGGATCATGCTCCGAATTGTTTTAGATGATGATCGGTGTGTTTGTACGTGACCACACCCCATTCCCGACGGGTTAGTGGCCCAAAGAGCGGGTGATCTGGTCCGGCGCCGTCACGAGGACCCGTTCCGATTCGCTCGAGCAACTCCAGCACCGCCGCGCGTTCTTCTTCGATCGATGCGGCAGTCTCTGGTTTCAGCTTTGGTGCCGTCGGCGCTCCCTTCGGGAAGGGAACCACGTACAGCAGGAGATGCTTGAGCGGAAACACGTGAAACACGCGCTTGTTAGCTGAAGGAACTTGCATCTCGCCGAGGGCCATGAGTGCGGCGAGGTGAAGATGCTTCAGCATTCCCGTTACCTCCAGTGTGCCCCATCGCCGCGTCGATGAACTCGACAACGATCGTACTCTGCTGGTGATATCAGCACGGTCAGTCTCGTTGAGAATCGAACCCATTCGTCACGCTCCTTTCAAACGCGAGGGCGGCCAAAGAACAAAACGTAGCCATCGACGTCCTTCAGCTCAAAACCACGTAAACCATCGTCGGTGTCTTTCAGTGGCTTTGAAAACACGACATTCCGCGACTCAAACTCGGCCGCCAAAGCGTCCGGATCAGGAACGTAAACATACGCGTCCCAACGAGCTCCACCTTCTCGCTGGTGGTTTGGCAGCGGATCTACGCCAACGTCCTTGAACATGATCATCGCTCTGCCACGATTTACTATTCCAAAAAACGGGTCCTGCTTTGGTTCCTGAAAGGTGACGTCGAATCCCAGCGAATCACGGTAGAAAGAGAATGCTGCCGAGACATTTCGCACGATGAAGAACGGCGAGATGCCACCAATTTCGGGTTGAGTCGACATCAATTTTCCTCCTTCGCCTTTTTGCAGTACGGGAAGGGAAACGTGAGTTTGATGTCTTGCAGGTCGCGGGTTATTTCCAGAGACATCGTTTTGGTTCCAACGTCCGGCACACGTCCGCCGTTTACTCTAAGCAACTTGTCGAGTTGTGGACAATCGACATATTCACCCTCGTACGCATACATGAAACCACGCAAGGTTCCGATAAGACCTTCCAGCACCGTCAAAGTGAAACGACCCTGTTCGTCTGTTTTAGTGTGTACCTCTCCATCGAAGCCTTGCTTGACTTCGTTAGCTCTGAACTCAACGAACTCACCGGCGACGGGTTTGCCGTCGGAGTATTGGAGTATGCCCTGAAGAATTTTTCTGTTCTCCTGCGAGGGAATGTGGATGTCGTAATCATCCAGATTTGCGCTTTGCGTGATGGCTAAGACAGTTGCCTTGTCCTTTTCAAACACGCCCGGAAAGTACGCTGTTGGAAATGGCTCATCGCTGCTGATCTTACCTTCGCGATTCAACACAATCAGGTATTCACCGGGCGGGATCTCCTTCAACTCATAATGGCCGTTTTTGTCGGTACAATCAAAAATATCAGACCTGGCGATTGGCTTATCTTTGGGTGCGAGATCCAAACATACGTTGGGAAGCACACGGCCGTCCGCGCCGAAAACTTTACCTGCAATCCGATTGTTTGAACTCAGGACGAACGACATCGAAGCACAGCTCTTCTCTTTTAGGATCAACTTGATGTTTTTACGATCCGAATAATCGATCTCTCCGTAGTTCATCGGAAAGCGTACCTTCAGCCCCACTGGGATTTCGGGCTCAATCGAATATTTGCCTGGCGGCAAACCGTAGATCTCGAAGACTCCGTTTTTGTCGGTGTACGTTTCATATTCCTTGCCTTCGCCTTTGACCTTTATCCTTGCGCCAATAATGTTTTTGACGTGTGTAAACCCTTTTCCGGGCTCGTCCTCGTAATGCTTGATCTCTCCCGAGAGTCTGGTGGTTTGCGCGGATTTGGGCAGCCCCTGCAAATAGAGGAGATCATCCGGGGCCTCATCGAGCTGGCGGTTCCGGTCGCATGCTGAGATGCCCCAGGTCTTAGTGTCCTTGTTGTAGTACGCGTAGAACAACCAACGCTGGCCTTCCTGATAGACGGCGTCGCAGGAAGATCCTTCGGTACGAAAGATGACTTCCGGTTGGGCCATGCCTTTGAAAGATTTTTCAACCTGCATGTGAGCAACTTGTCCCACCGCGTACTCTCTACCATCCTGAGCTCTTGCCTTGTTGGTGACGACGCGTTGGACGACGCCGATGAAGACCGCATCGGCCCCCTGGTACGACTGACACACAGTTGGATAGCCACCACAACTACACGCGTAGACCGCGGGGGCGGTGAGAAATAGAAGAGCGAGGGCGAAGGATCGAAAGAGTGTTTTCATTAAGCGATTAATCCCGCCAACGGCAGTGGGCGGATACTTCAAGTCCTTTCTATACCACAGATCCCAAAATGAGTCTCTAATCCCACCCACGGCAGTGGACGGATATTTCAGGTCCTTACTATTTATCTCGTTCGATGAATAGGCCGGATCTGAACAATCCGCCAACTTCCGTTGGCGGGATTCGAAAGTTCATGATGGTTTGTGATGTAGAAAGGACTTGAAATATCCGCCCACTGCCGTGGACGGGATTAAGTCAGGGTGTTTCTTCGCGCACGGTTGCGTTACTATGCTGGCAAAAACAACTAGGAGAGAGCATGGAACGTAAAGTTGCAAGCGATTACCCGCAGGAGTTGTTGGACCTTTTTCACGAGTACCAGCACGGCGACATCAACCGCCGCACTTTCCTGGACCGAGCCGCGAAGTTTGCGGTAGGCGGACTCACGGTCACCGCAATTTTTGAGAGCCTGCGGCCAAACTACGTCTGGGCGCAGCAGATCCCAGCCGACGACAAACGCATCAAGGTCGGCTACGAGACCGTGCAGTCACCGGAAGGTAACGGTTCGATCAAAGGCTATCTGGCGCGCCCGGCCAAAAGTGGCAAGTTGCCCGCGGTGCTTGTCATTCATGAGAACCGGGGACTCAACCCCTACATCGAGGACGTCGCGCGACGTCTTGCGCTTGCGAACTTCATAGCCTTCGCGCCTGACGGTTTGACCTCTGTCGGCGGTTATCCGGGCAGTGACGAAAAAGGAGCAGAAGCCTTCCGCAAGGTTGACGGAAAGAAGATGACCGAAGATTTTGTTGCGGCGGCGAAGTGGCTCAAAGCGCGATCCGATTCCACACACAAACTCGGTGCCGTCGGCTTTTGTTTCGGCGGCGGCATGGTAAATCAATTAGCCGTGCGACTCGGTCCTGATCTGAATGCAGGCGTCGCGTTTTATGGACGACAGGCGGGCGCGGAGGATGTGCCGAAGATCTCAGCACCGTTGTTGCTGCAGTACGCCGGCAACGACCAGCGAATCAACGAGGGTATCCCGGCTTACGAGGCAGCACTCAAGGCCAACCACAAGGTGTATCAGGTTTACATGTATGAAGGTAAGCAGCACGGCTTTCACAACGACACGACGCCGCGCTATGACGAAGAGTCAGCGAAACTAGCCTGGTCGCGTACGTTGGAGTTCTTCAACAAGCACCTGCGCTGACGCCCACTGCTCAACCCGTCCGGCCGTTTCGCTTACCGTGATCGCTGAAGTATCGATGACGGACATTGGAGGCTGTGTTCTTTGCGCATTGGCTTTCAACCAACGATTAAAGTCCACATGCCTTTCGATATATTCATCGGAGACGCCGCGCCAGTCCGGACGGCTCCGCAAACGCGCAGCCAGCGCTTCATCTTCACAGACCAACGCCAAATAATGGATGTCTGAAAAATACCGGCGCTCGACACATTGTTCGAATTGATTCGGGATTCCAGCGCCGCACAAAATCACAGGCTTATCGGCTTGCGAGATGTTTTTGCAGACTCGCAGCCACGTTTCGCGGTAGTTGAGGTAATTGGTTTCGGGCTGATTGAACTCATCACGCCAGAGGATGTCGCTCTCCATCACGACAAAGTTCTTCGTTCTGGCCGCGAGCTCAAGACAGGTCGTAGTCTTACCCACACCACTCGCTCCTGTAAGGACAAAGAGCGGCAAGCGCATGAACTTGTATCGATACTCACACACCGGACAAACCGCGTACGGTCCCTCCGGCACGATGATCTTGTCGACACGATATTCCCCGCAGTTAGGACAAACATTGAACATCACACCCTCAGGTGTTGGCCACCACAAGATGATTTCAAGGGAGGAGTGAATCTCATAAAATTGACTCTAACATGACCGGACTGACTAGAGGTTTGCTATGACGGCTAATTCGGCGAAACCTAATGTCTTTACGCGCCAGCAGGACCAGACCTGGATCCGTTTCATCCTGCGCTTTGTCGAAAGCCTCGAAGAGCGTCATTTCGACTGATAGTGCTTTATAAAACACCTTCGCCCATTGTATGGCGCTGAAAGGGTCAATCTTCTGATGTCCAGCAATTACGGCGGTGAATCGAGCCAGTTGCTCACTGAATGTAAGAGAGTCGCAGGTGATTATGACAACTAATTGCGCACCACAATCCTTAATCATTCTCCCTACGTTCTGAATTGATAAGGACTGGCGGCCACTTCCGGAGTCGGTGTCGAGCAGCAGGTTCCGGTTTTCAGAATCAACATAGAGCCCGAGGTGAACCATGTCCCACTTCCTGCCCGGGCTAAAGTACTCGTAAAAATCTGCGACTGTCACTCCCTGCTTCGCCGTCACCTCACCTTCCGAGAAGAAGTGATGAATTTGGTCAAGGTCCTGTTTGAATTGGCTTTTCTCGTATGCGGACGAAGCGAGGCACAGTGCTCTTCTCATCGGCACGACGTCATTACGGAGTCCAAGGTTCTTAATCCTTTGATAGATCTTCGGCCGCGCCTCAGCGAGCGAATTTAAAAGGCCTTTATCATCTTTCAAGTCCGTTTCATCGTAATCCACATATACAATGCCCTTCAGATCGTCCGGCACAGTTGGAGCCTTAGATCCTCTCGGACTTAACCACAGCGCTCGGTCGCGCCCCATGTGTCCGATGAACAGTCCCAACTCGAAAAGAACATTGTCGCGAACGTTCGCACAGGGCATATCGCTCATCATCGTGCAATCATCCTGACCAAATACCAAAAGGGCGAAGTCATACAGTTGTCCTATTTTAATTAATCCAGCAAGAAGGGAATCGCCGGGTACAAATTCAGGAGCTTCCTTCCAGACGGTCACGTCAGCACAGTCAGTGAGGACTTCTTTCAGTGCACGTGCTACTGGTAAGCGTTCAGTTGAAGAGCCGATGAAGAGTGTTGGTTTCATGATGGTACCCCTTTCAACGGGCAGTAATCGCGAGGCTGCGGGCCTGTGAAATTATGGCCCGTTGTTAGAAAACGTCAATGTTTTTATCCGCCGACTACGCAGATCAGGTTACGGATTGCTTTTCTCCGCCTCGACGTAGAAGTTGCGATTGACCTCGAAGGTTTTGATTTCTTCGGGGAATTCGAGAGTCTGTTTTAGTTCGGTCGGCGTTATTTTCGTTTCTTTGCCATTGACACTGACGCGGAGCGGCATTGCGAAACCTTTGACGACTCGTTCGTAGTTAAACGAAAGTGTTTTTCCGTTCACGCTGTACTTCAGTAA
>Ga0111538_10011744_pt1 | contig 11589 bp, 9 predicted proteins | sample SoiMethybrSBSTD1_FD_79669 | JGI IMG/M metagenome (GOLD analysis project Ga0111538, IMG submission 79669) | Bulk soil microbial communities from a Populus tree surrounding site in Tennessee, USA - Soil MetaG P. TD hybrid SBSTD1 (version 2)... | ecosystem: Environmental > Terrestrial > Soil > Tree...
GGTACATGAGGACTCCTCCAGTAACATCGTGAAGACCCAGCCGCTTAGTTTTCTAATGTGTCGTGATGCCTGAGGGGGATGAGGACATTACGAGCCGCTTCAGATGCGCCGCACTCTACGCCCGCTATGGTCCAATGTCAACAAATTTTTATGACTGCTTGTGGAATCTGTCACTCGTGGCCGGAGGCTTTCGCGCGGTGACCGCGGTGAGGAAAGACGATGTTGTGGCGCTTGATCATGCGGTCGAGGGTTTTGCGATCGACGTCGAGGACACGGGCTGCGGCCTGCTTATTTCCCCCAGTGTGCTCCAGCACGCGGGCAACGTAGCGACCTTCGATTTCCGACAGAGTGACCCAGTCATCATTCGCCGGATCACTCGCCGGTGCCTGCTCGGGACTAAGGGAATAGTTGCGGATGCTTTGAGGTAAATCCTTGACGCTGATCGTTCCGTCGCACAGAGCGACCGCTCGCACGACCGCATTCTCGAGTTCGCGAATGTTACCGGGCCAGGTATAGCGCTCCAGTAACTCAAGTGCTTCACTCGAGAACTTCACTGACGGACTCAACGAATAAACCCGATCGGCAAACGTCTGCGCTAGCGGAGGAATATCCTCACGACGCTCGCGCAGCGGTGGCAAAACAATCGACACCGCATTCAGTCGATTAAAAAGATCGTTTCGAAATCGTCCTGCTGAAATCTCCTGCTCGACATTCCGATTGCTCGCTGCAATCACGCGCACGTTTACTTTCTGTGTCTGGTTTGATCCAACACGCCGTATCTCTCCCATTTGCAGTGCACGCAACAGTTTCACCTGAAACGACGAATTCGTTTCCGTGATCTTTTCGAGGAAAAGGGTGCCGCCGTCAGCTTCTTCCAACAAGCCACGCCGATCTCGATCTGCATCCGTAACTGATCCTCGCACGTGTCCAAACAGTTCTGCTTCGATCAAATCGGCGGGGATTGCACCGCAGTTCACTGCCACAAACGGTTGATCGCTGCGACCGCTGCGATGATGGATCGCGGAGGCCACAAGTTCCTTGCCAGTTCCGGATTCGCCCGTGAGCAAGACAGGCAAGTTGGTATTGGCCACACGGCCCACCTGTTTCATCACTTCGATGAACGCCTGGCTGCGTCCCACCAACTCAATGTCTGGATGGTACGCAGCCGTGCGTCGTAGGGGTGAGGATCGTTGAGGACGTTCTGCCAGTTGCTCGCGCAACGCTCTTGAAAGCGATTGCAATTCCTCCGGCCCAAATGGCTTCAACAAGTAGTCGTAGGCACCAAAGGCGGCAGCATCAAGAGCACCCGCGGCAGTGCCGTGCCCCGTCATAAGCACAACCTTCGCTTCCGGCATTTTCTCTTTAAACTGACGAAGCACACTGAAACCGTTGGCGCCCCCCAGCACCACATCGCAAAAGACCGCAGACCAGAGGGTCTCGTCGACACGCTCGAACGCGTCTTCAGCCGACGCTGACTGGGTGACCTTCCAGCCCTCGTTTCGCAACACGTTGGATACAAACTCACGTACCCGGAATTCGTCATCGATAACGAGCGCTTGATACGTTCCCCCATTTGCAATCATCTTGCGGCCCTCCACCTTGTCATTTGTGTTTTATGGATCTGCGGGCTGTTGTATTACCTATAATTCTTCCCGAATAGCAGGAAGGGACGACAACCTCGCCCTGGCCGTCGTCCCTCTTTCCACGCGCGAGGATTTCACCCTGTTTACAACGCGCGCGTCTCGTAGAATCAATTCACAGCCGACTGTCCGAAAACATCTCACTTTTTGCCCCTGCCCGTTGGACCTGGCAGAAAGAGGCCTGCAGGTCGTCCGGCGGGAGCCAACCCTGATCGATACATGTAGACATGGGGAACAATAGTGTTACTGGCCGCGGATTGGCCCACTACCTTTCTTGAGTGAAGAGTAACCAGAGCCTGGCCCGAACTTGAGGGAGCCAATACGTGACTGTTTGTTGAGGCCAGTTCGACCGTTTCGCTCATTTTGGGCGACCTCTGGTTCGGGTGGTTCATAGCTCCCACCGCTACTATGTTGTTAAGTTGAAAGATTGGAAAGATTCGTCTCGCGGTGGTGCTGCCAGACCCGCACGCCAATCGATTCCCACTCAAATAGGCTAAGCGTTATCAGAAACCCGCGCAATTGGGGAGTTTCCTGAACTAAACTCAGTAAATTCCTGATTACTCAACTTCTATGAGGCCAACGATGATGGCGTAGCGGACGAGGCCAGCAACGTCGTGAATACCAAGACGCTCCATCAACTGGGCGCGGTGAGTTTCAACCGTCTTGACGCTGATCTCCAGGAGTTGTGCGATCTGTTTGGTGGTTTTGCCTTCGGCAATAAGACGCAGCACCTCACGTTGCCGCGGACTCAATGTCGCGAGTAAATCCCGTTTCGTAGTGCCCTTGCCATACTCCAAAAGAGTCTTTCGTGAGGTTTCCGGTGAGATATAGACTTCGCCTCGAACCACAGTCTGAATCGCCTGTTCGAGTTCAGTGCTGGCCGCGCTCTTCGGCAGGAAACCGGCTGCCCCTTCGCGCAAAGCGCGGATGGCGTATTCACCTGCTTCGTGGACCGTCAACACGATGATCCTGATTTCCGGGTATTCTTTAGTGACCTTGTCCAGAACCTCAAAACCGCCGCCATCGGGCATCGTGATGTCGAGGAGCATGAGATCGGGTCTGAGCTCGCCAACAAGTTCCAGCGCTTCACTTCCCTTGCCGGCCTCACCGACGACCACCATTCCTTCAATCTTTTCGACGAGTACCCGAATCCCAGCGCGCACCAGCGCGTGGTCATCAGCGATTAGCACACGAACGGGGTTCATGAGGTTACAAAACCCTCCCACTGGTTTTGATGCATCATTGCAGGAACTCCCTGATTCAACAATCAGGAATAACCTGAGCCACGGATAACACGGATCAAAGCACGGATTAGGTACGCACAACTCAAATCCGTAATTAATCCGTATTATCCGCGGCTCACTTAGACGGGCAACACGAACTGCCCGAGGTGGGGACCGGAGTAGTTTTGGGCTGTGCGCAGCGCTAGTTCCAGTGCGGGACGTGTCGATTCGGGCGTGATCACCGCGTCGACAAAGCCTCGCGCTGCGGCGTACTTCGCATCGAGTTCCATGTCGTAAGTCTCGCGCACTTTGTCCATCTCGGCCGTCAATTCAGCATCGGGAGACTCACCGTTTTTCTTTAGTTTTTCCAGTTGACTGCCAAACACTGCCTGCACCGCCGAGTCACCTTCCATCACTCCCATACGGCCGGTGGGCCAACTGTAGATAAAGTCCGGATCGAAGCCCTGACCTGCCATCGCGTAATAGCCGGCCCCGGAGGCGTGATTGACGGTCAGAACAATCTTGGGAACTGTCGCCGTCGCCATCGCTTCTACAAACTTTGCGCCGGCACGAATAATGCCCGAGTGTTCCGCATCAGGCCCAACCATGAATCCGGAAACGTCCTGCACGAAGAGCAATGGCGTTTGATGTCGGGAACAGTTCTCGATGAAGTAAGCGACCTTCTCTGCCGATTCTGTATAAATGATACCGCCAAAGCGCGGTGGTTTGCCGCCCGGCATGCGCACCATGCCACGATGGTTCGCAATCACTCCCACCTGCATCCCGCAAATGCGCGCGTGAGCGGTGATCATCTCTTTAGCATAGTCAGCCTGAAACTCGTCGAGGTTTCCATCATCAATCAAACACTCGAGTAGCCGTCGCACATCATAAGGCTGTCGATGATCTTCAGGAATGATTTCGTAGAGCTCTTCGGCAGATCGAAGTGGCTCGCCACCAGACTCGACAGTGAAGGCACACGCAGGCTTCGGCAGCTCCGACACAAACTCACGAATCTTCTCAATACACGTTTGATCGTCCGGCACGCGGTAATGAGCAACTCCGGAGAGTTCATTGTGAGTACGAGCGCCACCGAGAGTCTCATTGTCGATAGTCTGTCCGGTCGCGCCTTTCACGAGGTTGGCGCCGCCCAATCCCATGAACGACGTGCCCTCAACCATGATGATCATGTCAGAAAGAGCCGGCAGGTATGCGCCGCCCGCGATGCATGGTCCCATCACCGCGGAGATCTGCGGCACCTTCAAGTAGCGCCGCATGATTGAGTTGTAATAGAAGATTCGCGAGGCGCCGTATTGACCTGGAAAAACTCCGCCCTGATACGGCAGGTTAACACCGGCGGAATCGACCAGATAAATGATCGGCACGCGCGAACGCATCGCAATCTCCTGCGCGCGCAGGATTTTCTTGATCGTTTCCGGCCACCATGAGCCGGCCTTAACAGTGGCATCGTTTGCGACGACGACAACTTCCCTGCCCTCAACTCGACCAACAACAGTGACCACGCCCGCCGCCGGAGCCCCACCCTCATATTGATCAAAGGCCACCAGCAACCCAATCTCCTGTGAGTAAGAACCTTTGTCGAGCAGTAGCTCGATACGTTCTCTTGCAGTTAACTTACCTTGCTGGTGTTGGCGATCTATCTTATCCGGACCACCACCACGACGAAGTTTGGCTTCGAGTTGCAGCAGTTCTTCAGTGAGTTCCCGCAAGCGTGTGGATTGTTTTGTTGCCGGACCGCTATCAGACTTTTTCATGTGTAGGAATCGGAATATCTATTTGGAGTGCGGCGGCCTGGCGCCGCTTTGTTATCAATCTTCGGAGCAAAGACCAAAGCGGCGCCAGGCCGCCGTACTCCAAAGTCACAGTTGTCGCCAGATCGTGCGAAGCAATGCGTCGGAATTAGTCGAAGAAGGTACGCCTTCAACGATCGCAATACGGGACCCGCGCAACTCGAGCGCTACACGACCGCTTCCGGTTTGCCATTCCATACGATCGCCAGTGGCTTTAGTTTCTCTCGCGTCAGGATATCGCTTTGAAGTTCGCTTCGCATAGGCATCAAAAAACTCTCGCGCGTCGGCGGGCGTGTCCCACGCGGTTAACTGCGCAATAAAGAACTCGTTCGGTTTGCCGGTTTCGTAAAGCGCAAAACGATCGCCGCCCCAACCCGCGGACGCTTCCTTCGATTCAGACGGGTTGTTCAAAAACTCATCGAGGATCAGGTAATACCCCCATTCACCATTGACGTCGTAATCGATTCGTTTCCAGGATGGACCAAGAGTAGCCCTGAAGTCCGGCAGCGCCAATTTTTGCGGAGCTTCGTAAGCAAAGTATTTGTCGGCGTGCAGGATCTGCTCGCTCGATTGCGGCAGCTTTGTGAACGCCTGCGAGACCATTTCCCAGCCGCCGTGCTTGTAAAGATCCGTGGCCCAGTTCGAACCTTCTTCGTAGGGAAACAGCAACGACTCACGCAATGCTCGCGGTGCTTGCCGGAACTGTTCCGACGACGCTTCCTGCGCGCCGAGACTGCGAATAAAAGCCAACGCAACCATGGGATTCTTTGTCATGTACATGGTCATCGCGAGGGTCGCATCGCCCTCGATCAGCGCATGTGCTGCGAGTTCGGCGTCAGAATCTCCTTTGGGCCATTTTTCAAAACGCTTGAGATTGAAATGTTGATCTTGTAACGCGTGCGTCAATTCATGGGCCATGACAGGCTTTTGGCCGTCGAGCTCGATCCAATCCGCCAGGTAAAACTGTTGCGCCTTTGGATCGTAGTATCCCGCCACCTGTTCAGTCAGGAGTTTTACCAAAAACGCGCGGTACGCAAAATTGTTCGGCGCAAGACCAAACGCTCGCAGCAACACTTCCGCCGCATGCATTTCGGCGGGCGTGGTATCCGAATCGAGGTTCCTGACAATCATGCGCTCGATCTCGGCCCGAGACTGGGCGCCACTTTTGACGGCCTTCAGTATTGATAGCTCGCGCAATTCGCTCGTTTCCTTGAGCATGGCGGCTGTGGTCGAGACAATCGCCGCATTTTGGGCGTTGGCGGTGGCAGTAGTCTGGGCCGTAGTTTTTGGCAGGAAGCTGCCACTAACGAGGAATAACAGGGTCAGTAGGGCCAACCCGGCGCTAATTTGCTTTGACATATTGGTCTTTCACTCTTATAGTCCGCTAAACGTTTACAGCTAACAAGGATCAGGATTTAATTCCTTCTCGCGCTTATGAGTTCGGAAGGCTTTGCTCAGATGACAAGCCCTGCCCCTGAAGATGTATTCGGCGTTTGGCACGAAACCATGCTTCGTGTGCGATACGCCGAAACGGACAAGATGGGCATCGTTTATTATGCCAACTATTTGGTCTGGTTCGAAATCGGCAGGACTGATTATTGTCGCGCACGTGGTTTTTCTTACCGCGATATGGAGGAACGCGAAGACGCGTTTCTAGTTGTTGCCGAGGCGTATTGTCGTTACAAAGCTCCCGCCTATTACGACGATGAATTGATCGTTCGCACCCACATTACCGAATTACGGAAACGCTCACTTCGTTTTGGATACGAAATCGTACGTGCCTCCAATGGTCAGGTTGTCGCGGAAGGCGAAACGGGTCACGTTATCACTGATTCGCGCGGCAAGGTTCGTTCATTCCCGGAAGGATACGCACAACGACTATTAGCACCGCCGATCATCAAACCTCACACGGGAACAGCAGTGCCCAAAGAAACCGCACCTGAATAAGTCGACATAAATCCAATAAGTCGTACACTTTATTTCCGATCTGAGATTCTTCCCTGTCACAACTCTTCGCTTCATGGTGTTTCAAATTCAGAGTCCCAGATCTTTTGTAACTTTTTTTCAGTTCGGTCGTTTTAAGATCAAATGATGAGAGCCTCGTTGCTACTTGCGATAGCAACGAGGCTCTGGATGACAATACAAGTTCGATTGCCTCGCGGCGCTCAAGCTGCATCGTCGACGCCCCGCATCTTAGCGCACCTGGTGGACGAGCTTCAACCCAAGGGAGGGTCTACCATGCGCCGCTATGCGTTCTTGTTCGCACTCGTCTCCCTGTTGCTCCCCGCGACAGTGTTCTCCCAGACACGCACTCCCGAAGCTGCCGTCGGTCACTTCAACGACGCCCTAAAGAAATCCGGAAACGGCGACCTCGATGGCGCAATCGAAGATTACACCCGCGCTATCAGACTGAGTTCACACTTCAACACGAGTAAGACGCCCGATCGTTTGGGAAACTCATACACGGATTCCAACAGCATTACCGTTATCGATCCATTCACGGCCAACGCTTACGCAAATCGCGGACTGGCTCGCTTTAAGAAAGGCGACTACACCGGTGCGATTGAAGACTACAACCAGGCCCTGGAAATCAGACCCGGACTCGCCTCCATCTACCTGAACCGCGCTGCGGCCTTCCGCGCGCAAGGCGACCTTGAAGCTGCAGTGAAAGATCTCGATCACGCAATCGCATTGAAGAAGGATTTCTTTGAAGCCTTCAATAATCGCGGCAGCATCAAGCTCGATCTCAAGGACGCGGCCGGGGCTTTATCGGATCTGAATCGCGCGCTCGAACTCAACAACAAAACTGCCGAGTCTTATTATCAACGCGGCTACGTGTACATGACGTTGAAAGATTTTGACAAGGCGGTGACGGACTTCAACCGTGCGATTCAACTGGCGCCGGATATGGCGTGGGCGTACCAGGGACGTGGTACGACGATGATGCATCTGGGAAAGATGCTGCAGGCGATCGACGATTTTAACCGTGCCCTCGAGCTTGATTCGACCATACCATGGGCCTATTTCAATCGCGGGCTCGCCAATGTGTTTCTCGGAAACGAAGCCGAAGCGGAGAAAGACTTTGCTGAGAGTTTGAGGTTAAAGCCCGAGCTGAAAGCTGAGATGGACCGGCGGATCGATCTCGCCAGGCATCTCCGACGAATAGGAAACTTAAACTAGTCCATATCGGACGCCGCTCAATTTATTGATCGTGGCTGAGATTTAGACGTTCGATCTTCCGAGCGTGGCCGCTGGCTTCATCGATGTCCATTACCGCGGCGCAGATCCGCACCTGTCCTGACGAATGCTCGGCGCGTCGCGCGGTGACCGAAGTAAACCGCGCGATGACGTCGCCTTTATTCATTCCGATTACGCCGGCATAACTCCCGGTCATTCCCAGATCAGTCAGGTACGCAGTGCCGCCAGGCAAGATTCTTTCATCGGCGGTTTGCACGTGCGTGTGTGTGCCAACCACAGCCGATACGCGACCATCGAGATGCCAACCCATCGCCACTTTCTCGGACGTCGCTTCAGCGTGTATATCAACGAGGCGAACAGTCGTGTCTGATGGTAACAATTCCAGCACGCCGTCGATTATGCGGAACGGATCGTCAGACGGCGGCATGAATACCCGGCCCATCACATTCATCACCGCGACCTTCGCACCATTCACTTCTCCCACCCAGCAGCCCCTGCCGGGCGTGTTAGGCGGATAGTTCGCGGGGCGAATGAGGCGCGGTTGTTTACGGATGTAGTCGATCGCTTCCTTCTTATCGAAGATGTGATTGCCGGAAGTCATCACATCAATTCCGGTCGAAAACAGTTGTTCACACAACTGCGGCGTGACGGAGAATCCACCCGCAAGATTCTCGGCATTCATGATGGCAAGATCGATCTGATGCTGCTCGCGCAAATCCTGTATGCGCTCGAGCACAGCAATGCGCCCGGGCTTCGCGACGACATCTCCGATCATGAGAACTTTCATACTGAAGAATTGGCTGATGAAGATAAGAAAACCGCGAATCCTAAAACGTCAATCGTGTGAATCAAACGGGAGCACGATTGACGATTCACGACACGCGGTTTACTGGCTGGAGGGAGATCCGCAATTGCCGCTCCGGAGCCGTAATTGAACCTGCACAAGACAGGTGGGTGACCTCTTAATGCCGCTGCCTCCGGCAGTTCTTAACTATGAAGAAATGCACTGGCAAACGACCTCGGTCTCCCTTAATCAACGGCACTGGCTCAATCATCGTAACTCGGTGACGAACACCGCAGAACGTGACCCTCCGCCGCCACGGATAGTAGCACAGAGATTAGCCACAAAAAAGCACATAAGACACAAAAAGAAAGAACTCAATTTCAGTTCTGATTTTGTGCTTTAGTGCCTTTTGGTGGCTAAAAATCTTTGTGGCTAACCGAGGCTGAGTTTGCCGGCGCCGCCTTGTTCCAGCTCCAAATTGCTGCGAACTTTCAGTAGGCGATCGAGCATTTCCGCACACTCAGCGCTGCGTGCGGCGAGCTGCGAGTCGGCTTGTTCATGCATGTTCTTGAGGCGGTGAAGTTCGTCGGCAATGTGCAGCGCCGCAAGGATGGCGACTTTCAGCGAGTCGACCGTCAACGTGCCGGAAGAGATTTCCCGCATCCTGCTGTCGACAAATTCCGCGAGTTGAATAATGTATTCCGTATCGCCGTCAGACCGAATGTTATAGGTCTGATTATAGATTTCAACTCGGATGGTGGGACTGCTGGTACTTCCTTCCATACTGCCTTTGTTGATCATGCGGCCGATCCCGGAACTCATCGGAGCTCCTCAACCATTTCCGGATCGAGAGCGGCGACTGCATCAAGCATGGCTTCAACTTTCATGCGGATGGTTTCACGTTCGGCGAGCAGCTTCTCGACCTGGTTTTCGAGTCGCTCTTTTTCATTGAGCACATTGCCCATGTCGCGATGAATTAACGCGAGTTCTTTTTCGAGATTCTCTTTTTCCTGGCGCAGCGTCTTGGTGAGCTCGATAGTGCGATAGATCTTATCCTCTAGATGAGAAAACTTTTCCAAGCCTGACAGGCCTACCATCAATTTGTCTCCCGAAAGTGTGGACTATAAACGAGGGCGATTATCCGCCTTCACGCCTGTGAGCGCAAGACTCATTTTGCGATCACGGAAGATTTATTTTCAGCGCTGCTCCGCTGCGAACGTTTCGAGCAACGCCGATGTCAGACGCGAGTGAGACTCTTCGACTTCTTCGTCACGCAGAGTTCGCTCATCAGAACGATACTCCAGCCGCAGAGTCACAGAACGTTTTGTGGGTTGAATGTTACCGCCTTCGAAAGTACCGACAAGCTTCACACTGCGACACTCCGCAACCTGCTGCTTGTTAACAACCGCTAATATGTCAGCTAGTGACACAGTGCGGTCGACGAGCAGTGAGATATCTCTCATTACGGACGGATACTTCGGTAGCGGTGAGTACTGAATCACCTTCGCAGGACCACTCAGCAACCTCGTGAGATCCAACTCCAATACATAAACCGGTTGTCGAAACTTGTACGACCCTGCGACATTCTCAGCAAGCCGGCCAATCGTGCCGAGCTGTTTTCCATCGCTGCTGCTGATCAGGGCACTTTGCCCCACACGCAAGTGACGCGAAGAAGTCGGAGTGAAAGTTAATGGTGCAACGTTCATCCAATCGATACCGGCTTCCAATGCGCCCTTGAGATCGAAGAAGTCGACTTCGCGTTCAGCTTGCGCCTTGTCCTCTTCGAGCACGCCACCGGTCGCTACGATACCGAGCGCGAGTGTCTCGTCGGGAAGTTCGCCGGCCTTCGAAATCGAGAAAATGCGCCCAATTTCAAACAATCGCACGTCGCGAATACCGTGATTCAGATTATGACGCACAGAGCTCAACAAGCCGGGCAGAAGCGTCGAACGCATCCATGCTGCATCTTCGATGATGGGATTTTCCAACTGCGGCTGGTCACCTTCATGACCGGCCAGCGACGGAATCAGATCGAATCTCGACTCCTGCTGAATAAAACTGAAATTGATTGCTTCGTCGAAGCCGCAGGCGTTTAGCGCGCGTCGCAAAGAACGTTGCTGCATCTCACTCGGCTGGTATTCGCCTGACATGCTCGATGGCGGCAGTTCGGATCCGATCTTGTCGTAGCCGATATGGCGCGCCACTTCTTCAACAAGATCTTCTTCCTGCTCGACGTCAATACGCCACGAAGGAACCCTGAAAGTCATTCGGCCTTCGGATCCACCGACGCGTTCAAAACCAAGCCCGGTGAGTATCCGCACGATTTCATCAGTCTCAACCGAAACGGAAGTTAGAGCTGGAATACGTTCAGAACGCAGCTCGATAACTCGTTCACGCAGGGGCTTCGGATAGACGTCGATCGCGTCTTCCGTTGCAACACCTCCTGCAAGCTCGCAGATAAGATCCACACAGCGTTGTTGTGCACGGAGTACGCCATCGCGATCGGCGCCACGTTCAAATCTGCGCGAGGCTTCAGTGTCCATGCTGAGTTTGCGTGCGGTCTGTCTAACGGAATTCGGATCGAAATACGCGCTCTCGATCAGCACGTCTGTGGTCTGATTAGAGATCTCCGACTCCTCGCCACCCATGATTCCCGCGAGAGCAACAGCCTTCTCGGCGTCTGCGATGACGAGCATGTCGTTGGTTAACGTTCGCTCAACGCCATCAAGCGTCTTGAGTTTCTCGCCCGGTGCGGCACGACGGACCACAATGCGCCGGCCGCCCAGCTTTTCGAAATCGAAAGCGTGCAACGGCTGGCCCAGCTCGTGAAGTACGTAATTGGTAATATCGGCAACGTTATTGATGGGACGCTGACCGATCGCTTCGAGGCGTTTCGCCAGCCAATCAGGGGATGGACCAATCCTGACGCCACGCAC
>Ga0111538_10011745_pt1 | contig 11589 bp, 6 predicted proteins | sample SoiMethybrSBSTD1_FD_79669 | JGI IMG/M metagenome (GOLD analysis project Ga0111538, IMG submission 79669) | Bulk soil microbial communities from a Populus tree surrounding site in Tennessee, USA - Soil MetaG P. TD hybrid SBSTD1 (version 2)... | ecosystem: Environmental > Terrestrial > Soil > Tree...
TGACCGTAGGTCAGCCCATCGGCGGCCGGGTCGCTCTCCGAGAAGTCGATCGCGATGCGCTTCGGGTCGAGGCGCGCCAGGACCTTGCGCAGGTCGTCGGTGATCCCCTGCACGTACGTGACCACCTCGTCGTAGTGGCCGTGCTCCTTCACGTTCGCGGCGTCGAGGCTTCCGATGACCGCGATCCGCTCGCCGCGACGCGTGAGGAGGAACGCCGAGTGCCAGGTGACGTTCGTCCCGACGACGAGGTCGAAGGAGGGATCGTGAACCGAGGCGCTCTCGCGCGAGAAGAGCATCCAGGCGTCGAGGCCGAGCTCGTCGAGGATCGCGGGGACCTGTCGGATCTTCTCGCGGATCAGGGGATCGCCAGCCATCAGGTGTTACATCTTAACAACACCTGGTTCTTCCCCCTACGGGCGGGACCTCCCCGAACGCGGGCCGGGCCGGGCCCCCGCCCGGGGCGAGCTCGTGCTCGACCGCGATGCGGCCCGCGACCACACCCCAAGCCTGCCGGGCCGCGGAGAGCACGACGGTCGCGACCAGGGTGAGGAAGACCGCCGCGACGACCGTGTCGAGGCGCGCGTTGAACGCCTCGGCGGGGTTGACCGATTGGCGCGCCCTCGCGAGGAAGCCCACGGTGGGATCGGGGCTTCCGATGAGCTGGAACCCGGCCGTGAAGGTCACGGTCAGGAGAAATGCGAGCGGGGCGGCCGTCACCCACGCATAACGCACCCGTCCCGTGCGCACCAGGATCGCGGTCGCGATCGCGAGCGCGCTCCCCGCGAGGAGCTGGTTCGACAGCCCGAAGAGGGGCCAGAGCGCGCGGATGCCGCCGTAGGGATCGAGAACGCCGCCGACGAGGAAGTACCCCCACAGCGCGACGAAAGCGGCGCTCGTCACGACGGTCGCCCCCCAGCCGCTCCCCGCCAGGCGCGGCGAGGCGCGCGCGAGCGCGTCCTGCAGCAGGTAGCGGCCGACCCGGGTCCCCGCGTCGAGCGTGGTCAAGATGAAGAGCACCTCGAACATGACCGCGAAGTGGTACCAGAGCGCCGTCGCGCGGTCGCCGCCCGCGACGCCGCGGAAGACCTGCGCCATGCCGACCGCGAGCGACGACGACCCGCCCGCCCGTCCCATGAGCGTCGTCTCCCCGACGCGCGCCGCGAGCCCGTCCATCTCCCCCTGCGTCACCGGGAAGCCGTGCTCGGTGATCCACTGCGGGGTCATGCGTGAGTTGATCGCGAAGTACTGGCCCGGCGGGAGCGACGCCGCCGCGATCATCGCCATGATCGCGACGAAGCTCTCGAGCAGCATGCTGCCGTACCCGATCATGCGCGCGTCGGGTTCGCGCGTGATGAGCTTCGGCGTCGTGCCGGACGCGACGAGCGCGTGGAACCCGGAGATCGCCCCGCACGCGATCGTGATGAAGCAGAAGGGGAAGACCTTCCCGCCGAACAGCGGCCCGCCGCCCGTCGAGGCGAACGTGGTGAGCGCCGGAAGCTGGAGCGTCGGGCGAACCGCGAGGATTCCGGCGGCGAGGAGGAAGATCGTCCCGAGCTTCACGAACGTCGAGAGGTAGTCGCGCGGGGCCAGGAGCAGCCCGATCGGGAGGATCGACGCCGCGAGGCCGTAGCCGATGACCGCGAAGGCGAGCGGCAGCCGTCCCCAGGTGAAGGCCGGCCCGAGGGAGGCGTGGTGCGCCACGGCGTGCCCCAGGACGACCGCCACCAGGAGGAGCGAAAGGCCCATCGCGGTCGCGAGGACGACGCGCCGCCCCGACCCTCCCTTCATGACGACGCCCATGAGCATCGCGATCGGGATCGTCGCCGCGCAGGTGAAGAGGCCCCAGGGGCTCTCCGCCAGGAGGTTGACGACGACCAGGGCCAGCACCGCCATCAGGATGATCATGATGAGGAGGATCCCGAACGTCCCCGCGGCGGCCCCCCAAGGTCCGAGGTAGTCCCGCGCCATGCGCGCGAGCGACCGGCCGTCGCGACGGAGCGACATCGCGAGGATCACGAAGTCCTGCACCGCGCCCCCGAGCAGGACGCCGGCGAGGATCCACAGCGTCCCCGGCAGGTAGCCGAACTGAGCGGCGAGCGTCGGCCCGAGGAGCGGCCCCGGCCCCGCGATCGCGGCGAAGTGATGTCCGAAGACCACCCAGCGGTTGGTCGGCACGAAGTCCCGCCCGTCCTCGAGGCGCGTCGCGGGGGTCGCGCGCGCCGCGTCGAGCGCCAGGACGCGCGCGGCGATGAACCGCGAGTAGAAGCGGTAGCCGATCAGGTACGAGCAGACCGCCGCGACGAGGAGGTGCGCCGCCGACACGGGCTCGCCGCGCGCGGTCGCAAGCGCCGCGATCGAGCCGGCGCCCGCCGCGGCGACTCCGAGCCAGACGGCGAGTCGAGCCCATCGCATGATGGCGGGATTCTATGCGGTTGCCGGCATGCAACCCCGACCCTATGTTCCGCCGCGATTACGAAACGGGAGAGGGGGCGACGGATGCGTCACGGGGCGATGCGGGGGGCAGGCTGGGACGTCCGGGAGTCGGCACGGGATCGAGACGCGCTCGGCGGATCGTTCCTGATCGACGCGCGGGGCACGATCGTCGGCTTCGACGGGGCGATGGAGCGGCTGACGGGGTGGTCGGCCGCCGAGGTCGTTGGCCGCGGGGGAGCCTCGCCGGTCCTCGTCGATGCCCCGGCGCTTCACGACGCGCGCCCCGAGACGGTGGACCTCACCCTCCGTTGCCACGACGGAAGCCTCGTCGAGATCGAGGCGGCGCTGCAGCCCGACGAGTCGAGCACGGAGACGGCGACCGTGACGGTGCTCCGGGTGATCGCGCGCGGGGAGGAGGGGAGGAGCCTCCCCGTCCCCGGCCGCGACGCGCTCACCGGTCTCGCGGGCCGGGAAGCGTTCTTCGAGCGGCTGGCGTCGGAGATCCGCGCCGCCGCCGGGGGCGGCCGCACGCTCGCCGTCCTCGTCGCCGACGTCGATCACCTGCGCCGGGTCACCGACCTGCACGGCGCCGAGGCCGCCGCGACCGCGCTCCGGAAGCTCGCCGGCGTGCTTCGCGCGACCGTGCGCGACCAGGACCTCGTCGCGCGGCTCGAGGAGGACGACTTCGCCGTGATCCTGCCGGGGCTGGGACGCGGGAGCGCACGCCAGATCGCCGCACGCATCCGCTCGATCGTCGAGCGATCGAAGTTCAGCCCCGGGGGCCTCGGGGAGGCCGCGATCGGCGTCACGCTCTCGATCGGCGCCGCCTCCTACCCGACCGACGCCGACAACGAGACGGACCTGCTCGCACGCGCCCGTGAGGCACTCGACGAGGCGCGCGCGCTCGGCCGGAATCGCGTGTGGTGCTACACGCGGCGCCCGCGGGTGCCGCTGCGGACCCCGGTCTACCTCGACGGCGCGACCCCGCTGCTCCTGGGGTATTCCCGTGATCTGTCGCCCTCGGGGCTGTTCGTGTCCACCCCGTCGCCGATCGGCGTCGGCATGCGGTGCGCCCTGTCGTTCCCGCTTCCGAACGCGGACGGCAAGGTCCACGTGATCGGGCGCGTCGTCCGGACGGTGCCGATCGCCGAGGCCGGGTCGGAGCCGCGCCTGCCGGGGATGGGCGTGGAGTTCGAGCGCTTCGGCCCCGAGGATCGCCGCGCGATCGAGTCCTACCTCTTCGTCAACGAGTCGCAGTCGCTGCGCCCGGAAAAGGGGTCAGGCACCTTTTCCGTTGGAAAAGGTGCCTGACCCCTTTTCCTACCTGTCGAGCCGTAGGTCCTTGATCGAGGCGAGGCTGCGCTCGTCGAACTTGAAGCGGAAGGTGACGAACGGTCCGCGCTCGGTCCGCTCCGCCGAGGGGAACTCCCGGTCGGAGAACCCGGTCACGTTGTAGCCGCCCGCGAGCCACAGGTTCTTGAACGCCAGGTAGCCCAGCTCGACGCCCTGCCCGTAGGACGCCGTGTCCGACTCGCTCTGCGCGAACCGGCGGAGCGAGGCGGAGACCGTCCACCGCGTCGCGAGCTGCGTCGTGTAGTGGATCGACGTGAGCCACGTCAGGGATCCGGGGATCGCCGTCGCCGCCTCGTCGCCGACCCGCCGCACGACGAGCGTCGTCGCGAGGCGATTCCTGGGATCGATGCGGAACCCCGCCGCGAGGTTGACCGCGGCGCTGTCCCGGTTCGCCGCCGGCGAGTACCTCGCGTAGTCGAGGCCGAGGCCGGGCTGGCCCGGATCGCGCACCGGCGTCGTCACCGACCCCTGGGGCTCGGAGGGGACACCGCCGGGCGTGACGCCCCCCGCCGACACCGGCGTGCCGCTCGCCGCGACGTGGTCGAGCCTTGCCAAGAACTGGAACGGCCCGGTCGCGGGCCGGTAGGCGGCGCCGATCAGACCCTCCGCGCGCGCGGCCGGCGATCCCTCCGCGGGATCGCTCAGGAAGACCTGCTCGCGGACGAAGACGGTCCAGGGGTCGCGGACACGGAAGACGCCGGAGGCGGACAGCAGGTGCCTCACGTCGACCTGGTTGAAGTTCACCTCGTAGCGCGCGGCGACGAGGGACGTGCCGGCGCGGTACTCGAGCCCGGCCGCGAGCGCGACGAAGTCGGCCCGATCGTCGCCGCGCGTCGTGTCCACCACCGCCGCGGAGCCGAGCACGGACATCGTCGGCGACACCGGAAGCACGGTCTCGATCCCGCTCGACGCGCGCAGCGCGACTCCGGCCGCGCCCCCCTCGAGCGCGTAGTTGACGAGCGCCCGCGTATGGATGCCGACCCGGCTCTCGACACCGACGAGCGATCGCCGGTGCGTGGGGAAGTCGCCTCCCGACTCGATCTCGTGCCGGAAGATCAGGCGCCGCCCCTCCTTCATGTCCCAGGTCACCCCGGCGGCGGTGCGGTTCGGGTAACCGGGCGCCGTCTCGCCGGCGACGACCTGCGCGCGGAACAGCTCGCCGGTCCACCGCGGCCGCAGCTTGCCGCGCACGCCGAGCTCGACGAGCGCCGAGTCCCCCGACCCCGCAGCCCCGTCGAACGACACGCCCCGTAAGCCCGCACCGAACCCCCACTTCTCCGTGCGGCGCTCCGCGAGCACCGCCGCGGTCGCGCGCTCGAGGTCGTTGACGTCGTCGCGCTGCCAGAGCGCATCGCCCTTGATCCGCCAGGGTCCCTCCGACTGCCACGAGACGTTCCCGGACGCGCGCGTCCCGCCGATCTCGGGTGCCCCGAGCAGCGACGGGTTCGCGAATCCCGCCGGCACGTCGTGCAGGTGCGCCTCCCACCTCACCCGCGGCGTGGCCTGCGAGATCGCCTCGAAGCGGTACGCGACGTCTTTGGGGCCGCCCTCGGAGGTGGCGGCCGCCTCGGCGGCGATCGTCGTGCCGGGCTTGGCGCGCCAGGTCAGATCGGCGCCGTACATCTCGAGGTCGTCCCCCGCGCGCCCCTCGTGGACGACGGTCGCGCCGACGTCGACGCGCGGCGACGGGTGACCGACCAGACGCGCGCCGGCGGAGATCTCGTCGCCGACGCCCGAGCGTGCCTCGTAGAGGACCACCACGCGCATCGGATTCAGGTCGGCGTCGAAGGGCGCCACCGGCCCGCGGAAGAGGATCGTGCCGGCGTCGGGGTCGATCGTGTAGTCGATCTCCGGCTGCTTCACGATCCGATGGATGACGTCCTCCGGATGCCACCGGTCGCGCACCTCCAGGATCACGCTCTCGGAGTAGGCGACGACGGGCCTCTTGCTCAGGAGGTAGGGGCCCGACGTCCCGTCCGGGGCGAAGAGGTCACGGACCTGGGCCTGGTCGGTCGACGCCGCGAACCCCTCGAGCGTGACGAGCGCGTTTCCGGTGCGGCCCCAGGCACCGGTGAGCCGCCGGTCGTAGCGCGCAAGCTCCGTGCGCGTGAAGCCGGTCTCGAAGTCGCCGGCCGCGACGAACCCCTTCGGCCCGTCGAGCCGCGCGTAGAACGGGCCTTGGCGCGCCGTCTCGATCGCGCCGGTGCCGGAATCGCCGTAGACGGGGAAGAACTGGTCGGGGCGGAAGCGGTCGAAGAGCCGGTAGCGGTCCCGCTCGCGATCGGTGTCCACCGCGATCGTGAGGTGCGATTCGCGCAGGACCGGTCCCTGGGCGAGCACCGCGAGGCGCGCGCCGTCGTCGTGGACGTTCTCGACGATCCCCGGCGGAAGTCCGCCGTCCCCCTCGAGGCCCCCGTCGCCCGCCAGGTGTCCCTCCGCCAGGCCGACCACGCGCCAGGGTCCCGCGGAAGGCGCGACGTCGAGGAACGTCTCGGCCGCGGCCCATCCGGCCTCGGCAGCGAGGCGCACGCGGCCGGGGGATGCCGGAGGGGCGAGGTGGACGAGCGCCGTGCCTTCCGTGAGCCGAACCTGCGTCCCCTCCGTGCGCGGGTCGGCGTCGTCGTCGAGGACTCGGGCCCCTTCGACGGTCAGCGTGACCGTCGGCTCGTCGCCCGCGCGCATCCCGGCCTCGTCGAGCGCCTCGATCCTGACGCCGCACGGGGTCACGCCGTCGGCGAGGCAGCGCGACTCGGCGGGCGTCAGCCCCAGGGCGACCGTGGGGCCGGGCCGGTACACGGTCACACGCGCCGAGGAGGGCACGGCGTCTCCGGGCGGGTCGGCGTGCAGATCCAGGACGTTTGGTCCCGGCCGGAGCTTCACGGCCACGAACCGGGAGGCCGAGACCCCGCGCGAGGGGAGCGTCGAGGTCGCGCCGATGAAGTCCATCGGGACCGGGTCGCCGTTGAGCGTCAGGTCGAGCCGCGCGTCGGCCGGGTAGACGACCTCGACGTCGATCGCCTCGCGCGCGGCGCGCGAGCCCTCCGTGGGCTGCACGAACGCGGCCGCCGGTGCCGCGGAGCGCACGACGTCCTCGAGCGGATCCTTGGGCGGTGACTCCGCGGGCACCGCGAGGGCTTCCGGCGAGGGGACGACGTGTGCACGATCGGTCGCGCGAGCGCGCAGATCGCGTTGGAGATCGGCTGCGAGCGTGGGATCTCCGTCGCAGGTGACGGCGAGGCGCGCCGGCACCGTCTCGCCCTGATCGACGAAGTACGCCGCGGCGGCGTCGGCGAGGGCGTGGGAGCGCGGCTCCGGTCCGGCGGCCGCGACCGGGACGACGAGGAGACCGAGCCCGCTCGCGAGCGTGCATCGTGGCGATCGCGCGGGGCCGACCGGGAAATCCGCGACGAACAGCGTCGAGGCGCGCACGTCCACGAAGCGGCTGTCGGATCCTCCCGCCCACTCCGTTCCCGCGGGCCGCGGCGAGAGCGGCTGCGGGAGCGAGCCGGGGTCGAGGCGCGCCACGTGCAGGCCGGGGCGCACGCCCTCGAGGTGCCAGCGTCCCGCGACGTCCGTCACGGCGCCGCGGCCGTCCTCGAACACGACGAGCACGCCGGGGACGCCGGGCTCGCCCGCGCCAGGGCGTCCGTCGCCGTCGTCGTCCACGAAGACCCGGCCGACGACCGTCGCCTCCTGGCGGAACGGCCCCGGCACGACGCGCACCGCCGCCGACGACTCGGACGAGACGACGGGAAGGCCACCGGCGGAGAGCGATTCGCCGTGGGCGCGGTTGACGACGTTCCCCTCGACGGCCGACGGGCCCACGCGACTCCCGAAGCGGAGCACGTGCGTGTCCCCCGGCTCCAAGTCGGGAGCGGTGAAGCGCAGCGAGCGGCCGTCCGGGCCGATGGCGGGATCCGCGATGACCGTCCCGTCGAGCCGTGCCGTCCCGGGCACGTACCGGAGCGCCTCGGGGAGCGTGTCCACCAAGGCGACCGCGGAGAGCGTGCCGACCGTGCCGGCGTGCGTGACGGTGAGCTCGAAGCCGACGCCGTCGCCCGGTGCTGCGACCGCGCGGTCCGCGAGCTTCACGACTCGCAGGTCGGGAGCGACGACGGGCGTGACGACGGTGTTGCTGGAGAGCGGCGTGATCGACAGCGCGGTCGTCGCGGAAGCGGTCTCGTCCACGGAGTCGCCGGTGACGGCGTCCGTGCGCACCCGCGCCGAGAGGGTCATCACGACCGTCTCGCCGGCGGGAATGTCCACGGGAAGCGTCCAGCGGGCGGTCCGCGTGGAGGGGTCGTAGACCGCCCCCTGACCGGACAGCGTCGCGGGATCGAGCAGCTCGGGGTCGAGGGGGAGCGCGAACGAAGCGCTCGGCAGCGGGACGCCGCTCGCGTTTTGCGCCGTGATCGTGTACGTGAGCGTCGCCCCCGGCGCGACCGCGCCCTGGGGAGAGACGGCGAGCGTGAGCGGCTCGAAGGTGACCGTCGACGCGACGAGCGTCGTCACCGTGTTCGACGGTGTTGCGACCGGGGCGGTGCCGCCTCCGCTGTCGATCCGGTACGAGCTCTGCGCCGTGTTGGTGATCGGGGTGCCGGGTGGAGCCGCTGCGGCGAGGCTCGCGGCGAGCCACGTCGTGACGCACGCCCAGAAGCCCGCGCGCGCGACCCAATGAAGGGGCGCGCCGCCGGACCGGGGCGGGCGGTGCTCGCGCATGCCTCGAGAGTCCTCGGGTGAAAGGGAGAAGCGATGAAAGCGGGCGCGGGACGAGGCCCCCGACGCCTCGTCCCGCTCCCGAAGTGGGACTAGATCAGTTGATCTGGACCCGGAAGGTGACCGTGGCCGTGCCGCCCGTGGCGGCGAGGGCGCCGATGGAGACGGTGACCTGTCCGGGGTTCGTCGCGTTGTAGTCCGCGTTGTCGCCGTCCGCGCCGTCGGTGCGCGGAGCGGCGTTGTACGTGATCGACGCGGCCTGGTAGGTCGTGTTCGCCGGGATCGGGTCGGTCAGCACCACGGTGTTGGCCGCGGCGGAGCCGTTGTTCGTCACGACGATCGTGTAGGTCAGGACCGTCCCCGGCGGCTGAGGGCCGAGCGGGGCGACCGACTTGACGACCGAGACGTTCGGCGAGGTGACGTTGATCGTGTCGGTCGCGATGTCGGTCTTGGTCGGATCGAAGACCGACGTGCCCGTGACCGTGGTCACGTCGCCCGCGCCGTCGGCGGTGCCGGCGGGAACGGTGACGGCGACGAGGATCCGCATCGAGCTGCCGGCGCCCGAATCGCTGAGGAAGCCGGAGTCGGGGATCGCGTCGGCGTCGCCCGCGCTGTCGAGCAGCGGGATGTCGAGGCCCGGCTGGTAGAGGCCGTCGCCGTTGACGTCGCGGTAGATCGCGACCGGCCAGCCGCCCGCGGACACCGCGGTGATGTTGATGTAGTCGTCGAAGTTGCCCGCGTTGGTGACGAGGTGCGGGAAGTAGAACACGTCGCCCGGATCGAGGGTCACGGGGCCGTTGTTCGGATCGACGATGACGCCGCCGACCTGGCTCACCGTGGTGCTGACCGTGTTGGACAGCTGGAACAGGGCGTTCCCGTTCACGTCACGGAAGTCGACGCGCGCGGTGTTCGTGATGTTGGTGCCGGCGCGCGTCCCGACGGCCCAACTGGGGACGGCCAGGACCGTCATGGCGAGCGCCAGGACGGCCAGACACGTTCCCCCCTTCGTGAGTCTCCTGATCATGGTCATCCTCTCCTTCGCGCTCAGCGAATCCGAACCTTGAAGGACACGTCCTTGCCGTCGCCCGGCTGGAGCGGTCCGTTCAGTACCCAACGCAGCGTCGTGTAGCTCTCGGCGGGGGCGGCGACCGTCTCGGTCGCGCCCGCGGCCGTGGTGCGCGTGACCGAGGCGGGGAATGTCTGCCACGTGGAGCCGCCGTCGAGGCTCGCCTCGATGCGGTACCCGTCCTGCTTCACGGAGTCGACCACGAGGACGGTCCCCGCGGGGATCGGATCCTCGATGCGCGGATCGACGGCCGTTCCCGTCCCCGCGTTGCTCGCGCGGAGCGTGTAGACGATCGTGTCGCCCGCCTTCCCCTCGGTCGCGGGGACGAGCGTCACCGCCTTCTTGCCGTGCGCGTCCACCGTGACGACTTCCTTGTGCGCGGTGACCGCGACCTCGACCGTGGGCGTGTTGGCCGAGGCCAAGGCCGCGAGGCCGAGCGACATCGCGAGGACCGCTGCGCGTGATCTGCTGCTCATGCTCCGTTCCTCCCTGGATTGCGCGGCGTCAACGGACGGCCGCCTTGAACGACGTCGTGCCCGACCCCCCCGGGGACATCGGCGACGTCCGTTGCCAACGGATGTGGGTGACGGGGACCGTCTCGAGCGCGTCGTAGCTTCCGCCCCCGTCGTGGCTGTACGTGATCGTGGTCGAGGCTCCGGTCGCGGAGCCGGTGACGTACGTGGTGTTCGCGGGAACTTCGTCGACGATCGTGACGCCGAAGGAGCTCGCCGTTCCGCCCGCGGTGTACGTGAGCGTGTACGTGACGACGCCCCCGGGCGGGGCGGTCGCCTTGTCGCGGGACTTCACGAGCGTGATCGAGGGCGTCGCGATCGACAGCGCGTCGGTCGCGGTCTCGGTCTCCGACGGCTTCTTCGACGACGACGCGGTGAGCGTGATCGTGGAGGACGTACCGTTGCCGAGCCCCGACGGGACCGTCGCGACGGCGAGGATCGCAAGCGAGGCGCCGGTCGCGAGCGAGCCGGTGTCGACCTTCCCATCGCCATCCGTGTCGGTGAGGAGCGGATCGCCCGCATCGAGCACGCCGTCGGCATTCGCGTCACGCCGGAAGACGAGCGACGAGGGCGCGAAGGCGCCGGTCGAGCTCCAAGCGAGGTTCACGGTGTCGGAAGCGGAGCCCAGGTTCGTCGCGGTGTGGGCGAAGACCGCGAGGCCGGGGGAGATCGAGGTGCTCGTGCGGTCGGGATCGAGCCGGACCGCGACCGAGCGCATCCAGCCGATGAGGCCTCCCGGCCCCGCCATGTTGTCGAGGAGGCTCTGCGGGAGGTTGGTGCCGTTGGAGGCGCCGACGTGGAACCGCACGGGCGTCGGGGAAGAGAATCCGAGCGCGCTCCACGGGACGCGCGACTCCATCTGGATCCCGTTCGCGGCTCCGCCGAAGACCGACTCGAGGGCGGAGACGAGCGTGACCGAGCCGGGCATGTCCCAGCCGTCGGCGAACCCGGCGGCGTCGCCGAGCGGGTCGCCGCCGGCGGCGACCGCGCCGTACCGGTAGAGCTCGACGTCGGTGCGACGGTTGCTGCCGAACCAGGAGACGCCGACGACATACTCGCCGGTCGCCATCCGGTTGTCTTCGTTCGTGTCGAGGTAGTACCAGAAGCGCTGGCGGTTGGAGTCGGAGGCGACGCGCGAGACGTAGAAGTAGAGGTAGGTCGCGTCCCAGGTCCAGGCGAAGCCGGTCAGGTCTCGGCCGGTGGATCCGACCGGGGCGTCACGGTCGGCGAGTCCTCCCGCCGGACCGTCGGCCGCGAACTGGAACGAGTCCGCGAGGACCGCGCTCCAGTCGGCCATGTTCCCGTCGATCGTGATCGACGTGAGGATGAGCGCGCGGCTCACCGCTGTCGCCGCGAGCGCAACCAGAGCGGCGCACACCGCCGCCCGAAACCGCCGTGAAGAAAATGCCGACACACGGCGATTGAATGTAGTTATGCATAGTCATTTTTCAAGTTTCAGATATTTAGAATTTCGGAAACGTAATTGGGGACTAGCGGAGCACCGCCGCA
>Ga0111538_10011747_pt1 | contig 11587 bp, 9 predicted proteins | sample SoiMethybrSBSTD1_FD_79669 | JGI IMG/M metagenome (GOLD analysis project Ga0111538, IMG submission 79669) | Bulk soil microbial communities from a Populus tree surrounding site in Tennessee, USA - Soil MetaG P. TD hybrid SBSTD1 (version 2)... | ecosystem: Environmental > Terrestrial > Soil > Tree...
GCGGGTGATGCTCGACTTCATCGACTACAAATATGACGTTCTGGTTGCAACCACCATCATCGAAAACGGCATAGACATCCCGCGCGCAAACACCATCATCATAAATCGCGCCGATCACTACGGTCTTTCTCAGCTTTATCAATTACGTGGGCGTGTGGGGCGTTCGAGCCGCAGGGCTTACGCCTATCTGCTAATACCCAGTGAACAGGAGCTTTCACCCATTGCCCGCCGACGTTTAGCAGCCATTCGCGAGTTTTCTGATTTAGGCGCCGGATTCCGTATCGCGGCCCTCGATCTTGAACTGCGCGGCGCCGGCAACCTGCTCGGAGGCGAGCAGTCGGGACATATGGAGGCGCTCGGCTTCGATCTCTACACGCAGATGCTGGAGCGTACGGTCGCCGAGATGCGTGGCGAAGAAGTTGAGGATGAGACGAGCGTCACGCTCAATTTGGGCGTCGACGTCGCTATTCCTGACGAATACATATCTGACATGGGGCAGCGGTTGAGAACCTACAAGCGGGTCTCTTCCGCACGCGATGAAGCCACGTTGGCGAGTATTCGGACGGAAACTGAAGACCGTTATGGACGCATTCCGTTGCCGGTCGAACGATTATTTGCGTATGCGCGTTTGCGTCGTTTATCCGAGGAGTTGGGAATAATTTCGATCGATCGGACGCCGGATGGAGTGGCGATAAAGTTTAGTGAAAAGGCGAGGATTTCGCCCGAAAAACTGGGTGAATTCGTGACTGCAAACCCGGGAGCGGTTTTCACGCCAAACGGTGTTTTACGGCTGGTTTTGACTGAAGACGAGCAGGACGAAGTGCTCGACGTAGCTCGTGGCGTGTTGCTACGCCTTCGTGCGAGCGATTAGAATCACAGGATTTACGAGATGGCACAGGATTACATGTTTATCCTGAGACATCCTGTAAATCCTGTCTAACCGATCTGTTTTGTAAGGAGTGCCCTAGTGAAATTCAAATACCTTGCAGCCTTTGCTGCGCTCATCATTCTTACGTTTTGCGCGACGAGCGTTTTCGCCCAGGAAGGCGAAACAATAGTCGTTGACGAAGTAGTCGCCCAGGTCAATGACGACGTCATCACGCTCTCGATGTTGAAGAAGGAGACGAAAGAGCGCATCGACGCTTTGAAGCAGAGCGGCATGACCGAGCAGCAGGCACTTGATGAAGTTAACAAGCGCCAGGCAGAACTTATTGCAACGCTCATCAACGAGAAGCTGCTATTGCAAAAAGGCAAGGAACTCGATCTGGCAACCGAGATCGAAGCCGAGGTCAACCGGCGCATACTGCAGATTGCAAACGAGCAGGGCTTCACGTCGATCGAAAAGCTCTACGAAGCGATGCGTCAGAGTGGCCTGAATCCCGAAGACGTTCGCCGCACGATGCGCACAGAGATGATGAAGCAGGCCGTGTTGCAACAGGAAGTCGACCGGCGCGTCTATCTCAGCCCTTCTACCGAAGAAGTCAAGAAATACTATGACGCGCATCCCGACAAGTTTCGCAAACCTGAGAGTCTCAAGCTCTCCGAAATTTATCTCTCGACTACCGGAAAAGACGAAGCGGCAGTGAAAGCTCGCGCGCAGGAACTCGTCACACAGCTTCGTGCCGGAGCGGATTTTGGTGCGATGGCTGCCGCCAACTCGGAACGCGAAAAAAATAATGAGCGCACGGCTCCAAAGGATAAGGGATACGTTGGCGAGTTTGATGTGCCGAGTTTGCGTGAAGACCTGGGTGATGCATTGAAGAATGTTAAATCCGGTGGAGTAACCGAACCGATCCGTACTGCCGAAGGCTTTCAGATCCTGCGCGTTGATGAGCGCATACCGCAGGGAGCTACGCCTGTTTTCAACGACAATCGCGTCCGCGAAGCCATGTTGATGGAGCATCAGCCGCAGGAGCGCGAGAAGTATCTTCAGACTTTGCGCAACGAGGCTTTTATCAAAGTCACTGAATCCTATCGCGCCGGCGTCGATCCGCTTTTGAAGATCGCAGCTCCGGTCGCCGCTAAGGGCAAAGAAAAGAACGACGAGAAGAAGTCGAAGAAGCCCTAAGTAATTTAGCCACGGATGACACGGATAATTCCATTTCTAGTCTGTGTTATCTGTGCTCATCTGTGGCAAACCCCGCCTGTGCAGAAGCCCCGCATAGTCGTTTACAAGCGCGAACATAAACTCGAGTTCTATTCCGATAAAACTTTACTGAAGACTTATCGGATCGGGCTGGGTTTCAGCCCGGTTGCCGATAAAGTGCGCGAAGGTGATGGCGCGACACCCGAAGGCGACTTCTACGTCTTCGTGAAGAACAACAAGAGCGCTTATTACCTGTCGCTTGGCGTCAGCTATCCGAATGTCGACGACGCTGAACGCGGTTTGCGCACGGGACTGATCACAAAGGCCCAGTACGACGCGATCGTCGAAGCGCACCGGAAAAAGACGGCGCCGCCGCAGTACACGAAGCTCGGCGGTTTGATCTACATTCATGGGAACGGCGCGAAAAGCGATTGGACATGGGGCTGCGTAGCGTTGGAGAATGAGAACATGAAGGAGTTGTACGATTCGGTTTCAGTCGGAACTCCCGTAACGATCAAGCCCTGATGGTAAACCGTGATGCCCGAGATCAAGCCTTTTAAGATTCGTGACATTGAGATCAATCCGCCGTTGGTGCTGTCGCCGATGGCGGGTGTGACAGATGTTTCTTTTCGACGGCTGCTGAAGCGGCGCGGCGGTGTTGGTTTGTCTGTATCGGAATTCATTTCGGTTGAAGGTTTGACGAGAAACAATCCGAAATCGAAACGGCAGATGAGGTTTTACGAGGACGAGCGACCGTTTGCGGTGCAGATCTTTGGTGGACAGGTTGAGCGCATGTGCATGGCCGCCGAGATGGCGCAGGAAGTCGGCGCCGACATTCTGGATGTGAATTGCGGCTGTCCGGCGCCAAAGGTCGTGAAGCACGGCGGCGGTTCGGGACTGCTGAAGGATCACAACCGCCTGGCTGACATTTTGAAAGCAATCAGGAAAGTGATCACGATTCCGTTGACGGTGAAGATTCGTGCCGGTTTTTACGATCACACGATCAATGCCGTGGACACCGCGAAGCTTGCCGAAGATTGTGGCGTGGAGCACATCGCATTGCATGGTCGCACGAAGGAGCAGGGTTATCGTGGCCTGGCAAACTGGGATCTCGTGCGGCAGGTTAAGGAAGCGGTGCGCGTGCCGGTGTCGGGCAGTGGTGATGTAACGACGATTGAAGGCGCGTTTGCGAAGTTTCGAGAAACTGGTTGCGACGGCGTTTTGATCGGTCGTGGTGCGATGGCCAATCCGTGGATCTTTCGCCAGATCGAAGACGCCATGCACGGCCGCCCGATCTTTGAGCCCACGCTCGCCGACAAGCGCGCGATACTTCACGAGTACTTCGACATGCTGCGTGAAGACATGCCTGAAACTCCGGCGATTAATCGCATGAAACAGCTCGCGGGACAGTTTACGCGCGGGCTTCAGGGCGGCGCGTTATTCCGCACGTCGATTTATCACTCACACACGGTCGAAGAGGTGCTCGATCGGATTGAGGAATACTTCGAAGCTATCGAGTCAGGCCAACCCTACTACGGCGAAGCGGGCGCTCCAATTGAGCCCCAGATAGACACGGAAATAACGGATTGCCACGCCTTCACGTCCTAATCCGCGGCTTTGATCCGCGTTTATCCGTGCCGCTCCCTGTGTCGAGAGCAACCGGCGCCGGATAACCCTTCTTCGCCACCGAGCTGATATCAATTACGGTCTCTTTCTTTACATCTTTCAGCGCGCTCAGTATCTCGGTGCGTTGTTGCTCTGAGAGATCTTCAAGCCTGACGCCATTCGCTTCCAGCACCGCCCGCAGATTCTCTTCCGTGTTCGTATCCTGCGCGTAAACGTCTTTGTAAATGTGCAGCTTCCCATCTTCCAGCACGATGGTTTCGTAACGCAGCTCGACCGGCACAGTTTGATTGAGTTTTACGGTCTTCGTTTTCTCCCTGTCCTCCAGGTACGACGTGATTGCGGTATCCGTGATCTCAGAAGTGTTTGAAACTTTCGCGAGCTGCGCCGCGAAGTCCTTCACCTGTGGAGTCGTCAAGCCAACACAGCCGTGTGAAGCAAACTTGCCAATCTTCGCGGGCGCCTTGCCGCCGTGAATCAGCGACGGCAATCCGATTGGGATCTTGATTGGTCCAAGCGGGTTGTCTTTGTCACCGGCTTTGACCGTTTCACCCGCGGTTACATTCTTCATCTTGGCGACCCATGGAGAGTCAGGCGGCGTCCAGGTTGGATTGAAGATTATCTGATTCGCTTTTCGTAAGCCGAATGGCAGCGGAAACTCCGGATAACCGATGCCGACCTTGTACGACTTCACGAGCGATCCATCCTGAAAGAGGTCCATGCGAAATGCCGGAATGTTGACGACGATGCGCGTGTCAGACGGTACTGCGTTTGGTCCCTTTAGCATCGCGACAGTCGTGCCTGTACCACCACTGTCGGATGGCTCACCTTTGGACCAATAATCATTGACGGCCGTCCCGAGTTGTTTTGCCTTTTCATCGCCGAGAATTTTGCGCAGTTCGTCAGAAGCACGCGTGCGCGCGTCGGTGGCGTTGCCGTCGGTATCTTCGGCGTTTGTTTCCTGAAGCCTTGCGATCTCGGCATTCGAGACTCGCTTGAGCGAATCGATCTGTTGGTCGGAGAGTTTTAGATTCTGTCTCAACTGGCCCACGAACTTCTCGTCGCTGAGCAACGCATCGAGCAGTGGCAAGGTCACCTGGACCGACGACGTATCTGACGTTGCTGCAGGCGTTGCTGCGGGCGCTGTCGACGCGCTTGGTGAAGGCGCAGTTGCGACGGGAGTGTTTGAATTGTTCGGTGCAACAGTACAACCGGTTAACAAACAAGCAAAGAAAGCGAGACTAACAAACCGCAGGTTCACGATATTTTGGCTCCTCTAAACAGTGTGTTTCAAGCTGAAGTCAGCAACAGTCGTTCCAACGGCGGTCAACCATTTACACGGATTTTCTGCACGATTTACGAACGCCAGGAGTGTTAGCGCGCCCGGTTCTGTAGCAGCGGATAAGGATTGATGTTGGTCCCTTCCCAGTAGCGTTTTGGGTCGGTAACGAGTGCAATCGAGAAATGAAGATGGTAATTACCGGCGCCGGCATTGCCGGTGTCGCCGACGTAAGCGATCACCTCGCCCTGTTTCACGAGGTTCCCTTCAGTAAGACCTTCCGCATAGTGAGACAAATGCGCGTAATAGAAGACCATCTCCTGGTTTGAGCTGAGTTGATAGATAGTCGTGCCACCGCGTTCACTCTGAAAGAGCTTCAGGATCTTGCCGTCGGCGGCAGCGAGCACGGGAGTTTCAGCAGCCGCGGGAATATCGATGGCGTCGTGCGTTCGGCCTTTGGATCGTGCATCGGAGTAGGTATCGAGCAACTGGTCCGGACGAACACCGGCAACAGGAATAATGAGGTTCATGCGGCCGACAAAATTTGCAGGTTCCGGCGATGGAGTTGGAGATTCTGCCGGTGGTAGTGGCGTGCCTATGGCGATTGGATCGCTTGGGGGAAGATCAATTGCGGGAAGTCGCGGCGTCGTCCGAAAAGTGCTCAGAATCGAAACAATCGAAACGATCACCAGGAATACAACGCACAGCAGGATTCTGAGCTTCCATGGCCCCATGGAAGGTCTGGAAGTCAACTATCATACCATCCACAGATTACACAGATTATTTTTAAACGGTTTCTGCGTAATCTGTGGATGGTTTTATCGCTCGAGGCCGAGTGGCAGGAGCGGCTGGGGTGTGGTGCCTCCGAAGAACCAGCTCGCTCCGACGCGGAGACGATGATGCCATGTAGGCAAACGCGATGTGTACAACGCGAATCGTGCTTGTCTCGCGAGGGCGCCGCCGAACGCCTTCCCACCCGTCAGTACTGCTGCCCGTTCCGTCCCCAGGCTGATCGCTTCGCCTAACTCTTCGAAATGCTTCGTGTGCATTTCTTTCCCTTCCATATAAGCCTTGATGTTGCGAGCCGCGAGTGTTGCTTGCTGGAAAGCGAGTTGCGCGGTTCCGGCAAGAGTCGGAGTCGCGTCCGGATAAAAAGCTATATCACCGAGTGCGAAGACGTTGACGTGCTCGGACAACTGCAACGTGGGCTTGACGACCAGCAACCCGCGCTTACTCTTTTCGGCATCGAGCTGCTCGATCAATGGACTCATCTTTACGCCGCCGGTCCAAACCACTCCCGCAGTTTTCAGACTCTCGTGATTACCTTCGTGTTCGAAGGTCAGTTCGTCGGCCGTCACTTTCACCACGCGAGTTTGGGTATGTACTTCCACACGAGATTTATGCAGAGCGTCTTCGACAAACTCCCGGATCTGATCTCCCATTCCCGGAACGACTCGGTCGCCCATTTCGATGACCAGCACGCGCGGCTCGCCCTGCAGCGCACGGCGCGTGAACGCATCGTTCAACAGGTCAGCCATTTTTGTGGAAAGCTCACATCCACTCGCTCCGGCGCCCACAACTGCGAAGGTCGTTTCACGCCGAGCGTCCTGCGGCGCAAAATCGGGCGGAACGCGATCGAGCGCGGCCACCATTCGGTGTCGCAGATTGTCGGCGTGGCTGAGTTTCCGGAACGGCAGAGTAAATTCTTCGGCACCCTCGACGCCTACGTAGTTGGTCACACCGCCAATTGCAAGGACCAGTGCATCGTAGTTAAACGATTCATGACCGGCGAGGGAAACCGACTGGGCCACGAGGTCGATTCCGGTGATCGCTGCCTGCACGAAATGAACGTTGTCCTCGAGCAACTCATCGTATCGGGGCGCGATGTGCCAGGCCTCAACTTCGCCGCTCAGGTACTCGTAGAGCATCGGCGTAAAAAGGAAGTGGTCCGCGTCGCTAACGAGGGTTACGTCTGCCGATCCGGCGAGTTCGAGAGCCGTAAAAAGCCCCCCGAAGCCGCCTCCGAGAATCAGGATTTTCGCTTTTGACATTGGCCACGATAGTACACTGAAATTAGCCACAAAAAGGCACAAAAACCACAAAAGAAAATGTTTTCTGATGGAGGCGCGCTGTCAGCCTTTGCCTGGACTAATGAGCGCCGCGGCTGGTTACGTTTTGTGCTTTTGGTGCCTTTTTGTGGCTGATCTCGGCTCCGTTTGTGCCTTTTAGCAGCCTCATGTTACATTGACGTTGCTTTTTAAGTTTAGCGGTTGCCGCTTTTAGCGGAGTTACTGCGGTCGAGGAGGACCATTTAAGCAAGTGGCGTTAGCAAAACAAACCAAGGAACAGATAGTTTCTGAGTTCCGTACGCATGAGTCAGATACCGGTTCACCGCAAGTCCAGGTCGCACTTCTTAGTAAAAGAATCAACGACCTCACTGAGCATTTCAAGACCCATAAAAAAGACAATCACTCGCGGCGCGGCCTGCTGAAAATGGTCTCGCAACGTCGTAGTTTGTTGGACTACTTAAAGCGCACTGATATAGAACGCTACCATGAAGTGGTAAATCGTTTGGGTCTGCGCCGATAGTTTACAAATTGAAGAGAGCTTCGAATCTCTATTGAGTTAAAGCCCGCGTCTATCGAAGAGCTTGTGGCAGTGCCGAACGTGACGGCGATTGACTGCAAACAAGCTGACGTGTACGGCCCAAAGCTTCGAGCAATAAGGCGGCATGAGCTTCACGGTTCAAGAGGCTCGTGCCGCCTTTTCTGTAGCCCATAGTCCTACCCCGCATCACGTTGGCGGCCCAGATTCAGCAAGATTTCTTGCTCAAAAACAGCGTTGGCGTACCCGGATTGTTGGCGCGCCCGCGACCTGAAAGTGTTCAGGTGTTAAGTTCGAAGGAGAACATAAAATGTCAGAAAAGAAATACCTCAAAGAGTCAATTAAGCTCGGCGAAAAGGAGTTGACCGTTGAAACCGGGCGCGTTGCTAAGCAAGCGGACGGGTCAGTCGTCATCCAGTATGGCGACACGATGTTACTGGTCGCTGCCGTCGGTGCTCCTACCCCACGGGAAGGTATTGACTTCTTTCCTCTCACGGTCGAATACCGTGAATCAAACTATGCCGCGGGACGTATCCCCGGCAATTACTTCCGGCGTGAGGGCCGTCCCAATGAAAAGGAAGTCCTCACCAGCCGCTTAATCGATCGTCCCTGCCGTCCGCTCTTTGCCGAAGGTTACCGAAATGAAACTCAAGTTATTGCGAGCGTTATTTCAGCAGACCCCGACAATAATCCAGACGTTATTGCAATCACGGGCGCGTCATGCGCGCTCTATCTATCAGATATTCCGTTTTTGAATCCCATCGCAGGCGTGCGCATCGGGCTGATCGAAGGACGTTACATCGTTAACCCGACTTACGACGAAGTGCGTGAGTCGCGGTTGAATTTGATTGTGGCCGGAACTGAAGAAGCGATCGTGATGGTGGAAGCCGGAGCCAACGAAGTTTCGGAAGAGATCATGGTCGAAGCGCTGATGCTCGCCCACAAGGAGATCAACCGGCTGTGCCGTTGGCAGAAGGAGCTTTACAAAGCGCTCGAGATTCAGAAACGCGAAGTGCCAACAGTAGAGCTGAATGCTGAGATGGTGCGCGAGATTACCGAAAAGTTCGGCGAACGGTTGCAGACGGCACTCGACACGTCAACGCAAGAGAAGCGCGCGAGCTATGCTGCGGTTGATGCGTTGAAGAAGGAAGCTGCCGAGTTGTACCAGGAAGATCAGCCTGAGCAGAGAGCGATGGCGAAAACGATCTTCGATCAACTCAAAGAGACCGTTTTCCGTGACGACATTCTCAACAAACGTCGCCGTCCCGATGGCCGAAGGTTTTCTGAGATTCGACCGATCACGTCGGAAGTTGGTTGGTTACCGCGCGTACATGGTTCAGCACTTTTCACGAGAGGCGAAACACAGGCTCTCGTTTCGACTACGCTGGGCACGAAAGAGGACGAGCAGTTTATCGACGACCTCGAGAAGGGCGAAGTTAAACGTCGCTTCTTACTGCACTACAACTTTCCGCAGTATTCCGTCGGTGAAGTCGGCCGCTACGGATCGTCAAGCCGCCGCGAGATCGGGCACGGCGCCCTGGCGCGTCGCGCACTAGAAACAGTCCTGCCTGAGGATTCAGATTTTCCCTACACGATCCGCATAGTTTCAGACATCACCGAATCAAACGGTTCATCATCCATGGCGACAGTTTGCGGCGGAACGCTCTCGATGATGGATGCGGGCGTGCCTTTGAAAGCGCCTGTGGCCGGAGTTGCGATGGGACTCGTGATGGAAGGAAACAAGTACGCGATTCTGACTGACATCGCGGGCGCCGAAGATCATTACGGCGACATGGATTTCAAAGTCGCAGGCACGCGCAATGGTATCACTGCGTTGCAGATGGACATCAAGATTGCGGGCATCAACGCGCAGATCATGGCTGAGGCACTGGAGCAGGCGAAGAAAGGCCGGCTCTACATTCTTGGCGCGATGGAAAAGACTCTCGCCGAACCGCGCGAAGAGATTTCCTTACATGCTCCGCGTATCATCCAGATCAAGATCAATCCGGACAAGATCCGCGACGTGATTGGACCAGGTGGCAAAATCATTCGCTCGCTCGTGGAAGAGACTGGTGCGAAGATCGATGTATCTGACGACGGCACCATTTCGATCGCTACCGCGAGCGGCGAAGCCGCGGACGCTGCAGTGAATCGTATTCGTGGTCTAACTGCTGAAGCAGAGGTGGGCCAAACGTACCTGGGCACGGTCAATCGGATTGTCGACTTCGGAGCCTTCGTCGAAATCTTTCCGGGCACAGACGGGCTGCTGCACATCTCGGAAATCGCCGATCGCCGGGTTAAAGACGTTCGCGACGAGCTGAAGGAGGGACAACAGATCCTCGTGAAGTGCATCGGACGCGAAGGTAATAAGATCAAGCTGTCGCGGAAGGCTGTGTTGAAAGAAGAAAATCGGAAAGCCGAAGCTGCCAGCCAAAGCGATGGCGGCGGCAGCCACAACGGCAACGAAATGTAAGGCACCTTCAACCAGGGCGTCTCCCTGAAGCGCAGCGGCCTGGCGTCACTTTGGTTCTCGATCAGCGCGATCGATAACAAAGCGGCGCCAGGCCGCCGCACTCCAAAGAGACGTCCTTTTTCTTGTAGCGTCCAGCTCTCAGACCGCTGGTCCAGGATTCAGACGAAAACCCCTGCGTTAAACCTCGAAATACTCCGTTTTCCTCGTCTTTTCTGACGGCCCTCAATTTGCAGTAGAGATGGCACTCTTATGTCCTGAAATGGCGAGAGGCTGAACAAGGTCGGTTGGCACCTTTAAGACCTCCAAGATATTCCGTTCAGTCTCCGGGTTGCCAGAGCACAATCGAAATGCCCTCGTGCTGGAGTTTCCAGGGCATTAGCAATGTCTTTGTATTGGATAAAGACAACTCGAACAGGTGGGACTATCGAACAGCCCGGTTCGCTAGCAAGGTCAGTCAAAAGTATGAATTTACTTTTTGCCCAGGTCTTCAGAAAAAAACTTCCGCAAAGTGGCCTGCGCGTCGCTCGCGTACTCCCAGCCGTGCTTTGCTTGCTCATTTACTCAGCGGTGCCCGCGTTTGCCGATCCGGTAAGAATGGGTCAGGTCATCCAAACGCTAACCAATTCAACTGGTGCTCCCGATCTCAAACTCAACACGCTGGTTTCACAGCAAGACCCGGCAACGTCGAAGAGTTCCACTCAAAGTGGACCCGGTAAAGATGGAACACCAGCTCCCAAAACAGACTCAGTTATTTCCGGCGTGACGGTTTCCGGTCAAGGCCAGCAGTTGGGCGTAGAGCTCATTGAAGACGCCGAAGTTGAAGGCACGATCTGCGATTGCGGTGAGATCTACATCGCTGGTGGCGGTATTCCAAAGTGGCCGTTCCTGTTTCTTGCAGCGGTACCGCTCGTCTTCATAGACCATAATGATACTGAGGAAACGCCGACGCCGACACCGACGCCAACTCCGCCGTCAACACCGACGCCGACCCCAACGCCAACTCCACAGGTTCCTGAGCCGGCCTCATTGCTGTTGCTTGGAACCGGTCTGGCAGCTTGTGGTGCCGGTTTGAGACGACGCTACGCAAAGTCGCAGACGGTCGAGCAGACAGGGGAGGAAGAATAATGTCAACACGTAAATTCATCCTCAACAGCAGTCTGAAATTCGGATTTGCGGTTCTGCTTGCGTTTGGATTCTTTGCAGTTCACACAGCGACCGTCTCAGCGAAACCAAAGAAAGCAAAGAACGCCACCATTAAGATTCTGACGAACCCGGGTGGTCTTTTACTGACGATTGATGGAAAAGCTCATGGCGAAACTCTGACTGAGTATCGCGCTATTGATCTCGATCCTGGCGTACACACTTTTCAGATCAAGCTCCCTAATGGCCAGTACTGGATTCGGGAGATCGAGTTACCCGCGGGACGCGTTAAATGCGTGGTCGTGAATTACAAGCCGTTGCCGCCACTGCCGAAATCGCCGTGCCCGTTCCCGTTGAGTGTCTCCGCGCCGAAGCAGGTGAC
>Ga0111538_10011749_pt1 | contig 11586 bp, 12 predicted proteins | sample SoiMethybrSBSTD1_FD_79669 | JGI IMG/M metagenome (GOLD analysis project Ga0111538, IMG submission 79669) | Bulk soil microbial communities from a Populus tree surrounding site in Tennessee, USA - Soil MetaG P. TD hybrid SBSTD1 (version 2)... | ecosystem: Environmental > Terrestrial > Soil >...
CATCCACGAGAGCTCGACGCCGTTCCTTTCATGGACTGCCGACCCGTGGGTCGCGACGCGCGCGCGGCGCGAGTTCTATGCGCTGCCGTATGGAACGAGCACGAACGATTGGCCGGCCTAGCGCACGCCTTCCACGAGAACGTCGGCTGGTTCTACACGACGGACGACGTGCTCCCGAACCCGTGGGACACGCTGCCGAGCTGGTTCGAGGAGATGGTGGACGCGATCGAGGTGTGCTACTAGCCCGCGCTACGCGGAGCGCTCGTAGAGCGTCTTCCCGCTCGCGTCGACGACCTTCACGCCGACCGGCAGGCCCTGGCGCACGCTCGCCGTGACGACGCAGAAGTCCTCGAACATCTCGAGGCACTTCTCGACCGCGGCGGGATCGCTGCCGGGAAGCTCGGGATGCAGTTCGACGTCGATGCGGCCGATGCGCACGCGATTGCGCTCGTTGCGCACGTACGTCCCCGTGGCGGACGCGCGCAGCTTGCCGACCTCGATGCGGCTCTTGCCGAGGCAGAAGACGAGGCTCGCGCTCAGGCAGTTGGCGAGCGCCGTGGCCAGCATCTTCGACGGGCTCGGCCCGCTGCCCTTGCCGAGCGGCGGCGCCTCGTCGGTCTCGAGCGGCGGAACGCCGCCGCCGAACTCGGCGCGGAAGCGATAGCCGTCGAGACGCTCGAGATCGACCTGGAAGGTGTCGGGCATGCCGCGGAGTGTAGCTCCGCGCAGCCGCGCTTCAGCGCTCGCTCCCGGACGAGGCCGCTTCCACGAGCAGCACCGACGCGCGCAGCTTGTCCACGATCTCGGTCGAGGCCTTCCCGTCGTCGCCGAACGCCGGCGCCACGTCGTAGCCGACGTGGAGGAGCGTGCGGTAGAGGTCGAGCTCCCTGCGCCGCGCCATGAACCGTTCGCGCGGGCTGCCATCGCTGCGGTCGGACTCGTGGCAGGAGCGGCAGGACGCGGTGCTCCGCTGCTCGAGCTCGCGCAGGTCCGGTGCGAGCGTCCCCGCATCGGCGTCCGGCTCGCCCTCGAGCAGGCTGCGCAAGTCGGTGTAGACGTGCGCGAGCTCCATGGCGCGCTCGGCGTGGCGCTGCGCGTCCTCGGCACCGATCAGCGACGCCAGGTCGGGCGCGAGATCGGCCACGTGCTCCATCTCGGCCTCGAGGCTGCGCAGCCATTCGACCCGCGGCAAGTGGCCCTGGCCGACGAGGGCTCCGAACGACGCGTTGTCGCGCATGGCCATGCGCTGCGCGAGGAGCGCGCGGGCGAGGCGCGCGTCGTCGCCGGCGCGGATCGCCGCGAGCCGCTGCTCGATCGAGCGTGCGGGCTCGTCCGCGAGCGCGATGCGTCGTTCCTCACCGCCCCAGGGGGCGAGGACCTGCTGCACGAAGACCCCCCAGCGTCCGCTCGGATCCTCGTCGAGGTCGAGCGCGCCCGCGATGTTGACGGCGAGCAGCTTCCCGTCGGCCGCCGCGCTGACCACGTGGCCACCGCGAACGGGCCCCGCGAGCGGCATCCACACGATTCCGCAGGGTTGCACCGATCCGCCGCGGACGCGGATCGAGCCCGTGAAGAGCTGCGCGCCCTCGAGCTCGTTCGCCGGACGGCCGACGTGCTCCGCCACGCGCGCGAGGGCGTGGGGCGAGATGGGTACGGGAGTGGGCGCGAGGACCTCGATGCCGCGGCCGAGATCGAGCTCGGGAAGCGGACGGGTCTTCTCCTGGACGGCGAGCAACAGGAACGCGAAGAGCGGGATCGAGCGCACGGAAACCTCCGGAAAGAGTCCGCGCGCGTAGACGACGCCTACGCCGACCCGTTGCCGTCACCGGGACGAGCGGCTTCGCCCGCGGGACGAGCGGAAGGCTTGCCGTTCCCGACGAGCGCATCGATCGCCGCTCGGAAGCGGCGCGACGCACGCAGCGTCGTCCCGTCGCGCAGCTCGAGCTCGAGGTCGCCGCTTCCCGCGGACGAGACGCGTGCGATCGTCCCCGCTCGCACCAGGGCCGATCGGTGGACGCGGACGAAGCCGTGCGCGCGCGCTCGCTCGAGGAAACCCTGCAAGGTCCCGCGCGTCAGGTGAACGTCGCCGGAGGCGTGCAGGCGCAGGTAGTTGCCGGCGGCCTCGACCCAGTCGATCTCGGCGAGGTCGAGCAGCGCGGTGCGGCCGCCGGCGCTGGCGACGAGCTTCGGGGGGTTCGGCTCCTCCCGCAGGGGCGCGACGTCGACCGGCAGCACGGGCATGGGCTCCGGACGCTCTCGGAGCCGCGCCCACGCCGCGCGCGCGTGCAGCACGGCGAACACGAGCAGCGCGAGCAGGACGCCCGTCTTGAACTTCGCCTGGAAGGCGCTCGCGAGCGAGACCTCGAGGATCTCGAGCCGGGTCCAGGCCGGGTCCTGCTCGTAGAGCACGGCCCGCAGCGCCACGGACGCGAGCGCGAAGAGCGTGAGCTGCGCGAGCGAGATCAGCGCCGCCGCGACCGCCTCCGCGATCAGCGTGCGCGCGAAGCCGACGCGCGCCTCGCCGAGGCGCCACACGATCCACGCCGAGAGTGGCAGGAACGGCGCCCACAGCCCCCAGTCCATGACGCCCGTCCCGAACGCGTCGCCGAAGGAGATGCGCACGCCGTTCCAGGCGTACGTCACGTAGAGCCACAGCCCTGACACCAGGCCGAGGAGCACGACACCGGCCAGGACCTGGATCACGAGCCGCAACCCGCGCACGGGCTCGGGAGACGTCGCCGGGACCGCGATCGCGCTCGTCATGCTCCCCAGGATCGCGCGCGCGCCGCGCGACGCCAGGGTCGCGGCGCGAACTCGTGCATGCCTTACGAGCCGGCGCGAGCGTCAGCTCTTGCCGAGGAACTCGATCGCTCCCGCCGGCAAGAGGTAGACGATCAGCATCGTCCCGCCCGCGACCGTCGGCACGTGCTTCGACTCGGGGCCGAAGACGACCCAGCCCGGCGGCTGGCCGTCGAACGTCGGCGCACCGTCGAGCGCGATGCAGTAGTCGATCTCCCCATTAGGATGGCGGTGCAGCGGACCGGCGCCGTTCATGTGCACGACGTCGATCGAGTAGTTCAGCGTCTCGGGCGTGGCCTTGGCGACGCGCCCGTACTTGACGGGCAGCGCGCCGCGCTCGGCCACGCGGCCCTCGGCGAGCAGCGTCTTCAGCGCTTCGTTCAGCGCGAGCGCAGCCGTTCCTTTCGGGTCGAGGCGGCGCTCGAGCTCGGCGCGCGCGGCCTTCGGGTTCGCGAGGTCGAGGCCGCGGGCGGCCTCGAGGAGCGGGCGAAAGGTGTCGAGCATGACGAGAGGTTACTCGATCGGCGCGAGGTCGAGTCGTCGCAGCAGCGTGCCGAGTCGCGAGCGCGCGGCCACGATCGCCTCCTTCTCCGGGCGGGTGCAGCGCTTGAGCGCCCACTCGACGCGCAACGCGAGCCCACGCTCGCCGACGCGCCGCTTCCACACGAGCACGAGCGGGCTCCGGCCGCGCAGGAAGCGCGCCCCGCGACCGGCGCGGTGCTCGGCCAGCCGCCGCGCGACGTCCTTGGCGATGCCGGTGTAGAGCGCGCCGTCCGCCGTGCGGATCACGTAGACCGACCAGACGTCCACGGGCACGAGACTGCGCTGCGCGAGCCGCGCGCGCCAGTCCCTGCGCGGAGCCGACATGGGCTCGATTGGCCCCGGACAGCGGTCGATGTACGCTGCCGCTCCGCACCGCCATGCTCTCGACGCTCCCCGTACTCGCCATCGCGCTGTTCGGCGCCGTTTCCGACGAGCGCACCGCCACCGGCGATGCCGAGCGCATCGACGCGATCGTGCAGGAGCAGATGCACGCGCCCGGCGCGGCGGCGCTCTCCGTGGCCGTCGGACGCGGCGGCGAGGTCGTCTTCTCGAAGGGCTACGGCAGCGCCGACCTCGAGTTCGCCGCACCGGCCAACGAGGAGACGATGTTCCGCATCGGCTCGATCACGAAGCAGTTCACGGCCGCGGCCGTGCTGCTGCTCGCCGAGCGCGAGAAGCTGTGCGTCGACGATCCGCTCTCGCGCTTCCTGCCGGGCTACGCGCACGGCGACGAGATCACGCTGCGCCACCTCCTGACGCACACTTCCGGCGTGCCGAGCTACACGGACTTCGGCCCGGAGTGGGAGAAGATCGTCGCGCGCGAGCTCTCGAACGACGAGATGCTCGCGCTGTGGAAGGAGCGCCCGCTCGACTTCGAGCCCGGCTCGCGCTGGCGCTACAGCAACTCGGGCTACTTCCTGCTCGGCGTCGTGATCGAGAGGGCGTCGGGCCAGTCGTACGCCGACTTCCTGCGCACGGAGCTGTTCGAGCCGCTCGGGCTCACGCGCACGCGCTACGACTCGAACGGCGAGGTGCTGCTGAACCGCGCGCAGGGCTACGGCTTCGAGGACGGCAAGTTCTGGAACGACCGCCTGATCGGCATGAGCCAGCCGGGCGCCGCGGGCGGCCTGATCTCGACCGCGGGTGACCTCGTGCGCTGGGAGATGGCGCTCGTCTCGGGCAAGGTCGTGAAGCCCGCCTCGTACGAGGAGATGACGCTCCCGTTCCTGCTGAACGACGGCCACGAGACGACCTACGGCATGGGCCTCTCGCTCGAGCCGTTCGCCGGCAAGCCCGCCATCTCGCACGGCGGCGGCATCTTCGGCTTCAACTCGTTCCTGGCGTACCTGCCCGAGAGCGGGCTCACCGTGGCCGTGATCTCGAGCAGCGAAGGGCTCTCGGCGCAGGCCGTGGCCGATCGGCTCGCGCGCGCGCTCTCGAGCGGCGGCTGACGAGCGCGATGACGGATTCGAAGAACAGGGACGGCGCGGACGAGGCCGCGCAGCGCGGGATCCTGGAGCGCGAGGGGCGCTTCTGGGACATCCAGGAGGAGCGCATCGACTCGCTCTACGCGCGGCCGCACGACTGGCGCTTCGTGCCGGACCTCGCGGAGAAGCTGATCGAGCCCAAGGTGCGCACGCTGCGGCGCATCATCGACTCGCACCGCTCCGAGATCGCGAGCCTGCTCGACATCGGCTGCGGCAACGGCTGGTTCTGCCATGCGACGTCCAAACGGGGCATCCGGAGCGTCGGCGTCGACCTCTCGGAGAAGAAGATCGAGACCGCGCGTCGCATGGCCCGCGAGCAGGGCGTCGCCGATCTCTGCCATTTCGAGGCCTGCGACGTCACCGCGTGGCGCCCGGGGCAGCGGTTCGACCTCCTGACCTCGCACGGCAGCCTGCACCACTTCCCGGAGTTCGAGCGCGTCGTGCCCGAGCTCGTCGAGCGCTTCCTGCGCCCCGGCGGCTACCTGCTCTTCGCCGAGCCCCACCACGAGGGCATGCCGCCGCGGCTGCGCGACTTCATCGTCTCCACGGCGAAGGACCCGGTGCTCGGCAAGCTGTTCGACGTCGAGTTCTACCTCGAGGCCTCGGGCCAGTCCGCGATCGACGTCGCGCCGCCCGCGCCCGCGCCGGGCGAGGTGAACATCCGTTCGGAGAGCCCGGCCGGCGTCGAGTTCTTCGGCACGCACGTCGACATCCAGGCCTTCTTCCGTGAGCGCTACGAGGTGCTGGAGGAGCACTTCTTCCAGTACGCGTCCGGGCACCTGACGAACGCGTTCTACGTGTTCATGAAGCCCGCGCTGCTGCGCGGCCTCTGGCGCGCGCTCCTGCCGGCCGCGATCGCCTACGACACGCGCGTCCTGAAGAAGCCCCGGTACCAGCAGCACGCCGAGGAGGGGCTGTGGTTCCTGCGGCGCAAGGGCGACGCGGCCAAGAGCTGATCGCCCCCGCGGCGCGCGCTCTCACCTCTTCCCTTCTGGAACGCTCCAGGCGCAGGTCGTCTCGCCGTCGTACGAGCACGTCATCTCCATCTTCATCTGCATCGGCCCCTCCTCCGTCGTGACGCTCGCCTCGAGGTGCGCGGCCATCTCGCCCTCGATGTCCTGCTGGAGCGCGACCGGTCGGCCCTCTTCCAGTGCGTACCAGAACCGTCCATCGCCGCGCATCGTCATCTCGAACTTGCCCGTGGCCTCTTCGAGGTCTTCGCCCATGGCCGTGGGGTCGTCCACCGCGGCCTGGATCTCGTAGTGGAAGGCGAGCACGGCGCAGCGCAGTCCGTCGCGCTCCTCGATCGCCGCGAATTCGACCTCGCCCGTGACCGCGCTGACGTCATCGAGCAGCTCGTCCATCGGATCCTCCTCCTCCTCGTCCTCCTCGAACAGCATCGGCCCCGAGTCGATGCCGATGAAGGCGCGCCAGGAGTCCTCCTCGGGCTGCCACTTGTCACCGACCGCCACCTCCGAGTCCGGCAGGAGCAGCTCCGCCTCGTGCGTCATGCGGTGGTCCTCGAGGAACTGGCTCTCGACCTCGTCGCCCTCCTCGAGCTCGCCCGTGACGGCGCCGTCGTGCTCCTCGAGCACGAGCACCCGGCCCTCGAGCGGACCGGTCTTCTCGCTCTCCTCGCCCTCCTCGACCGAGCGCTGGCGCAGGCTCTCGAATTCGCGCCGTATCTTCGTCGGCCGGCCGTCCACGACCTCGAGCACGCGGTCGCGCCAGCGAACCGTCCGCTCGTCCTCCATCGACGGCGGCGCCGCCCCGTTCTCCTGCAGCACTTCGGGAGGGACCTCCACGCCGTTGACGGACATGGACATGTCCCCCGGCTCCATGGCCAGCGCGTTCTTCTCCTCGAGCACGAGCTCCGCGCCCTCGCGGTAGACGGCCGCGATGCGCTCGCCCCGCGCTCCCAGGACGAACAGGGTCAGAACGGCGCAGACGCTGTTTCGAAGCATGGTGGTTCCCTCGTCGGATTCCTCGTCGCTCCAGCACGAGTCGAATGCGGAGCCAGCTCGCCTATTCCGTGCGACTCCAGCGGCACGTGGTGTCGCCCTCCACCGAGCCCGACGCCCGGACCTTCAACGACACTCCCTCTTCCTCCTGCACCATCTCGAGCTCGCAGTCGAGGCCGCCCTCGGCCGCGTGCTCCATCGCGACGGGTCGGCCTTCCTCGATCGAGTACCAGAGCTTCCCCTCGCTCTCCACCTCGAGCGCGAGCGTCGCGGTGACGTCCCCGGCGCCGTCGGGAATCTCGCCGAAGAGCCGGGGGTCGTCCGCCTGCGCGCGGAGCTCGATCCGGAACTCGAGCCGGGCGCAGCGCACGCCGTCGCGCTCCTCCACGTCGGCGAACCGGACCTCGGCGTGGATCTCGCTCTCCTCTTCGATGAGCTTCGCGACCAGGTCGTCGTCCTGCTCGAAGAAGACCGGGCCCGAGCCGATGCGGCAGAAGACGCGCGCGGCTTCCTCGTCGACCTCCCACGAGTCGCCGACGGCGACCTCGTGGTCAGGAAGCAAGAGATCCGCGTTGTTCGTCAGGCGATAGCCCTCGAGGTAGCGACTCTCGACCTCGGGGCCGTCGTCGTCGAGCGTGGCCTCGACCTCGCCGTCGTGGTCCGCGAGGACGATCTGCCGGCCCTCGAGCGGTCCGGTCTGCTCCTTCTCCTCGCCGTTCTCGACCGAGCGCTCGCGCAGCTCCTCGAAGAGGCGGCGCACGCGTGACGGTCGGCCGTCCGTCGCCTCGAGAACGACGTCCTTCATGCGCAGGGTCGTCTCCTCGTGCACGGACGGGAGCGCCACGCCGCTGTCCGCGAAGGCCTCGGGCGGCAGCTCCATCCCGTTGACCGAGACGTGCACCTCGTCGGTCTCCATGTCGACGGTGTCCTCCTCGGTCAAGGTGATCGCGACCCCCTCGCGATAGACGGCCTCCATGCGCTCGCCCCGCGCAGCGGCGAAGGCGACGAGCGCGAGGCTCACGCACAGGGGCAGTCTGGACATGGCTCGAGGTTCCTCCTCGGATCGTCGGCGGCCTAGCATACCCGCGTGTCGCTGCCCGCTCCCGCGCCCGCGCAGGCCGCTCCGCTGATCGAGCTCGATCGCGTCGAGCGGCGCTACGAGCGCAACGGGCTCTCGGTCGCAGCGCTCGGCGGCGTGTCGCTCTCGATCGCGGCGGGCGAGTTCGTGGCCGTCGTCGGGCCGTCGGGCTGCGGGAAGTCGACGCTCCTCAACCTGATCGCCGGCGTGGACCGCGCCGATGCCGGTCGTGTGCTCGTGTGCGGCACGGACCTCTCGCGCGCGGGCGAGCGCGAGCTCACGGCGCTGCGCCGCGCCTCGATCGGCGTCGTGTTCCAGGCCTTTCACCTCGTGCCGAACCTCACGGCGGAGGAGAACGTCGCCCTGCCGCTCGCGCTCGCCGGACGCTCGGACCCCGAGCGCGTGCGCACGTTGCTCGCGCGCGTCGGGCTCGGCGAGCGCCTGCGCCACCATCCGGGCGAGCTCTCGGGCGGCGAGCAGCAGCGCGTGGCCGTCGCGCGCGCGCTCGTGCACCGGCCGGCGCTCGTCGTGGCCGACGAGCCCACGGGCAACCTGGATTCGGGCAGCGGCGCGCGCGTGCTGGCGCTGCTCGACGAGCTGCGTCTCACCGAGGGCGCGACGCTCGTGTTCGCCACGCACGACCGCGGCCTCGCGCGCCGCGCCGAGCGCGTGATCGCGTTGCGCGACGGGCTCGTCGTGCCGGCCGGGCCATGATCGCGAGCCTATGGCTGAGGCCGCTGTGGCAGCGGCCGGCGCGTTCGCTCGGCACCGTCGCGGGCGTCGCGGTGGGCGTCGCGTCGGTCGTGAGCACGGCGCTCGCGAGCCGCGCGGCCGTCGCGTCGATGACGAGCGACGTCGAGGCGCTCGCCGGCAACGCGCGGCTCGAGGTCACGCGGCCCGGGGGGCTTCCGATCGACGAGCTCGCGCTCCTCGGCCCGATCGCCGGTGAGGTGTTCCTCACGCCGGTCGTCGAAGGGGCGGCGCTGCTCGAGGAGCCCGCGGGCGGAACGGAGCTCGTGCACGTGCTCGGGATCGACGGCGCGACGGGCGCCGCGAGCGAGCGCTGGACGCTCGACCCGGGCGCGCGCGCGGAGTCCGAGGCCTTCCAGGACTTCGTGCTCGGCCGCGGGGCGCTGCTCGCGAGGAGCGCGGCCGAGCGACAAGGGCTGCGGCCCGGCGACGAGCTCGTGCTCACCGTGCAGTCGCGCCGCGTCGCGCTCGCCGTCGCGGCGGTGTTCGAGCCCGAGCAGGTCGCGTCTACGTGGGAGCGCATCATCGTCGTGGACGTCGCGCTGGCGCAGGAGCTGCTCGGCAAGGGCGCGATCGTCGATCGCGTCGAGCTCGAGCCGCGGCGCGAGCAGGACCTCGACGCGCTCGCGGCCCGCGTGCGTGCGCTGCTTCCTGAAGGCGCGCGCGTCGCGCCGCCGTCCACGCGGCGCGAGGAGGGCGAAAACCTCACGCGCTCGCTGGCCTTCAACCTGACGGCGCTGGCCGGCGTCTCGGTGCTGGTCGGCATGGTGCTCGTCGCGACCACGCTCGCGACCTCGGTCGTGCAGCGCCGGCCCGTGCTCGCGCTGCTGCGCTCGCTCGGCGCGTCGCGCGGGCAGCTCGCGGTCGCGGTGCTGCTCGAGGCCGCCGCGATCGGATTGCTGGGCGGCATCGCCGGCGTCGCGCTCGGGCGCTGGGCCGCGGGGCGCGTCGCAGCCGACGTGTCCGGCAGCGTCGCCACGATCGCCGAGGACGCGCTGCTCGGCGCGGTCGAGCTGCGGCCGCTCTGGATCGCGCTCGGCGTCCTGCTCGGCCTGGGGACCGCGCTCGCGGCGTCGTTCCTTCCGCTGCGGGAGGCGTGGCGGACGCCGCCGCTGCAGGGTCTGCGCGGCGACGTTCCCGGAGGCGCGGCCTCGTCGCGACGCGCCCGTGTCCTCCTGCTCGCCGGACTGCTCGCCGGCGCGTGGACTTGCACGCGGTTGCCGGCGTGGAACGGCCGGCCGGTGTGGGCGCTGACGGCGGCGCTCCTCTTGCTCGCCACCGTGCTCGTGCTCGCGCGCCCGATCGTCGCATTCCTCGCCCGCGTGCCGGGGCGCGCGCTCGGTCCGCCGTTTCAACTCGCGCAGGCCGCGCTGCTGGCCGCGCGCCAGCGCGCCGCATGGGCCGCGGGAGCGGTCGGCGTGGCCGTCGCGCTCGCCGTGTCGATGACGACGCTCGTCGGCTCGTTCCGCACCAACCTCGTCGAGTGGACGGACCAGGCGCTGCGCTCGGACCTGTACCTCCGGCCGTTCACCGGTGGCACCGGCGGCTCGGGCGTCTCGCCCGGCACGCTCGCGCCGGAGGTCGTACGCATCGTCGCCGCGCGCTTCGGCACGCAGGGCCTCGATCCGTACCACGAGACGACCGCCACGGTGCGTGGACAGCCGGTGGCGCTGGGTGGCGGCGTGCTGGCCGTCGTCGCGCGCGAGGGCGGCGTGCCGTTCCTCGACGGGCGCGACTCGCGAGAGGTCTTCGCCGACGCGCTCGCGCGCCACGCCGTGCTCGTCAACGAGCCCTTCGCGCGTCGATTCGGCGTCCATCGCGGCGAGCGCATCGAGCTGACGACGGCCGCGGGCGTGTTCGAGCGCGAGATCGCGGGCGTGTACCGCGACTACTCGGGCCACACCGGACGCCTGATCGTCGACCTCGACGACTACAAGACGATGCGCCCGGGCGACGGGCCGCAGAGCATCGCTCTCTTCCTGCCCGACGGGACCGACATCGAGGCGGCGCGCGCGGCGCTCGAGTCCGACCTCGCGGGCCGCTGGCTCGTCGACGTCTTGAACCACCGCGAGCTCCACGACGGCGTCCTGCGCCAGTTCGAGCGCACCTTCGCCGTCACGATCGGCCTGCAGGCGATCGCGGGCCTCGTCGCGGCGCTCGCGGTCGTGCTCGTCCTCGGCGCGCTGGTGCGCGAGCGCCGGCGCGAGCTCGCGATCGTGCGCGTGCTGGGAGCGTCGCGCGCGCAGCTCGGCGGTCTGGTCGTGAGCCAGGCGCTCCTGCTCGGCCTCGCGGGCGGCGCCGGCGGGCTCGCGGCGGGTCTGGTGGTCGGTTGGGTGCTCGTGGCCGTGGTGAACGTGCAGTCGTTCGGCTGGTCGCTGCGCTTCGCGCCGCCGCCATCCGTGCTCTGGACCGCGCTCGCCGTTCTGCCGGCGTGCGTGGTGGCGGGGCTCGTCCCCGCGTGGATCTCGTGGCGCGCGCGTCCGCAGGAGGCGCTGCGCGAGGAGAACTGACGCGCGGTCCATGACGACCGCGCACGAGGGAGAGTCCCTCGATGACGTCGCGTTCTTCTTCGTGATCGCCGCCAGTCCCGAAGGCTTCGAACGCCATCTGGTGATCCACGTCGGGACGGGCACGACAAAGGACCAGGTCGATGCCGCCGTTCGGAAGTACGCCCTTTCCCCGGATGCGTGCCCCCCTTGACAGTCGGCGCGGGCATGGCACGCTCTTCCTCGGCGACGGTCCGCGCCCAACCTCTTCGACCTTCCCCCGACGGAGGTCCCAGCGAGGCAAAGGGGGGCATACTCCCGGATCGGCATCCAGTGCTTTCGTCGCCGCGGGGCGTGTTGTCGGGGAGCACGCGCTTCGGCCGTCACGAAAGAGAACTCCGATGCCGACCCAGAAAGACCTGAAGCGCCTCGTACGGGCGCGCATGAAGAAGACCGGGGAGTCGTACACCGCCGCGCGGGCG
>Ga0111538_10011750_pt1 | contig 11585 bp, 9 predicted proteins | sample SoiMethybrSBSTD1_FD_79669 | JGI IMG/M metagenome (GOLD analysis project Ga0111538, IMG submission 79669) | Bulk soil microbial communities from a Populus tree surrounding site in Tennessee, USA - Soil MetaG P. TD hybrid SBSTD1 (version 2)... | ecosystem: Environmental > Terrestrial > Soil > Tree...
TCGGCTTCGGTGGCCAATCGGGCGCGCGAACTGCCGGCCCGCAAGCGATCGAGCGCGCGGCTCCGGGCGATTGTGACCAGCCAGGTAAAGGCCCGGCCGCGCGATTCATCAAAGTCCCTGGCGCGCCGCCAAACTTGCAGGAAGACTTCCTGTAATACGTCCTCCGCCTCATGGCGGTCATGCAATATACGCAGGATAAGGCTAAAGAGGATTACCCGATAGCGATCATAGCAACCGGCCAGAGCGCCTTCGTCACCTCGCGCAATCGCTTTCAGGAGGTCGTTATCAGAGATTTGTGAAGGCTCAGCTTGCAAGAGCGAGAAAATATTCTGTCAGTGTGATGTTGTTACGGCCGGACTAAGGCGGACCGAAGCTCCGTCCCGGTTCGTCCGTACGCGGACTCGGCGTTGGCCCGTACCGTTAGCCGTTGACGAGTAAGTAATCGTGTAGGCTGTGCGCATTTGGGCCACGACATCATCGTATGCTTTCTGCAAATCCTCGAGTCGTTTGATCGGATAAAACAAGCCTCCCGAAACGGAGGCAAGCTTTTCGCCTTCTTCGGCCGCACGCGACGTGATCGTTAAATATTTCGAGCGCATCGGATCGACGGTCAGCGAGGGCTTGGGCACGCTCGCTTCCGGAATCAAACCTGACGGCACGTACAGCGGATAAATCAGCGCGCCTGACTCGATCACCGCTTCCAGGATTGCCGGAAACGGCACGAAGGATTTGTTATCGTCGCCATCGGACATGATCACCACCGCTGTTCGTTCTCCGCGCAAAGGCTTCAGCGCGTCAACCAGCGTGTAACCCAGGGCGTCGTACAGCGCGGTCGAGCCCCCGGCATCCAATTCATCGAGCCGCTTTGAGAGTAAGGTGCGATCCGTGGTGAAGTTCGAGATAACGCGGATGTCTTCGTTAAAGCTGATAATCGAGATTCGATCCTGCGGACTGGCGGTGCGGAGAAAGTCGCGAGCAGCCTTGCGAATAAAATCGATTCGCTCTTCCACGCTGCCCGAGACATCGAGCATCAGGACCAGATTAAACGGCTCGCTGGCCGGCGTTACGTTGACTATCCGGCGTTCGCTGCCGTCTTCGTAAACGACGAAGTCGGCATCACGCATACCGGCAATTGCGCGGCCATTGCGATCGGTGACGCTGGCATTAACGCGCATCAACTGGGGAGCGACGGCGGTCACCATTTCTCCCGGCTTGCGGCGATCGACCAGCGAAGGCTCTCTTTGCGGCGCTGGTAAATTCCTGGCGTAGTCCCCAAACCACTTGGGACTGATCTTGCGGATGGCATCTCTGAGTGGGCCGTCACCGCTGCGGACGATTGCCTTGGCAGCTTCCGTCAATGGGCGCTCGCGCAGATCGTTGGGCGCCATGCTCGGGTCAATATTCAGCAAGATCACGCCGCGTTGGGTTGTAAAATTCAAATGCACCAGCTGCTGTTTTTCAGGTGGCTTTTCGGCCACGGCTTTGTCAGAACCGTCGCCATTCTTTTCGGCGTTTTCATTCCCATCGGTCTGGCCATCAGCTGTGTCTGACCCTGAAGCTTTCGGTTCCTTCTTCTTTTTTTCCTTCTTGCGTTTTACATCCGGCCCCAGCTCACCTGAAATCGAAAACGCGCCGGCGCGCCCTTCCTTAACACGCGGCAATTCGACGTCGCTCATAAACCTTGGTCGGCTCGACTCCCAGGCAAACTTGAACTTCAAAGCATCGAGTGGCACATCGGCATGAATCGTTCCGGTATCAGTCAATACTTCAGCCGCTTCAAAGTCGCCGATGATATCGACCATGCCGCTGTCGCTTTCGATTTTGACCCGCGAGCGCCTGGCGAGGCGCACGGTCAGGTCGATGCGTTGAGGCCGTTCGCGCACCACGATTTGATTACCCGAAACTGTGATGTCGCTGGGTGCAACCGGCGCGCCTGCGGAGGTGGCCTGCAAACTCGCCCTTGATTTTTCGTCGTCGGAAGCAATTACGGAAACGCGCCCGGTACGATTCTTGATGATTAGCAGCGTTTTGCCGCTGATGTTCAGGTCCTTTTCGTAAGCTTGAGCCGGTGCGTTGGACGGGATCAACGCCAGGATGGAAATTGCGAGTAACAAAGAAAGGGGTCTGGAGAATAATCGCGGGGCGAAAGCGTAAAACATAGGGATTGATCTTGCCGTGCATCAAGGCGGTGGTCAAGTTAGAATGGGCCGCGAAAAGTTCATGCCTGATCGTCAATTCAGATCATTTGCCGATTTTTGGCCATATTACCTGGGCGAACACAGCAAGCCGGTAACCAGGCTGCTGCATTGCATTGGAACTTTCACCGCGATTGCCTTCCTGCTTTTTCTGGTCGCGATAGGCAAATGGTGGCTGTTTCCCATCGCTTTCATCCCAGGCTATGCATTTGCCTGGGCCGCACATTTCTTTGTGGAAAAGAACCGGCCCGCAACGTTCACCCATCCGCTCTGGTCGTTCATGGGCGATTGGAAGATGCTGGCACTGATGCTGACAGGAAAGCTGAAGTAGCCCGTAATTTGGAGTGCGCTGACTAGTCAGCGCTTTCGCTTGTTTGCGGCCACGTCATATTAGAAAAGCGGCGACAAGTCGCCGCACTCCAAAATGCGCGAATCCAAAACTCAGAAAAAAGAACGCACCGAGCAGATCGTCAAGCTCCTCAAGCGCGCTCATCCCGATGCGCATTGCGCGCTCAATCATGCAAATGCCTTCGAGCTTCTGGTGGCCACGATTCTCTCGGCCCAGTGCACCGACGAGCGCGTCAATATTGTCACTGCCAATCTCTTTCGTAAGTATCGCCAGCCGGAAGATTATCTGAAGGTCCGTGATACTGAGCTCCAGCAGGACATCAAGACCACCGGCTTTTTTCGCAACAAGACCAAATCCATCCAGGGCGCGTGCAAGATGCTGGTTGAAGAGTTTGATGGAGAAGTGCCGCGAACCATGGAGGAACTGCTGAAGCTTCCCGGGGTCGCGCGCAAGACGGCGAACGTCGTCCTGGGTGTCGCTTATGGAATTGCGGTCGGCATCGTTGTCGATACTCACGTCAGCCGGTTATCTCATCGACTCGCACTCACGAAACAGAAAGACGCGGTCAAAATTGAAAACGATTTGCAGGTGCTGGTGCCGAAGAAGGATTGGATCATCTTCTCGCACCTGCTGATTTTTCATGGGCGGAGAGTTTGTAACGCACGTCGGCCGCTCTGCGAGGAATGTTTGGTCGAGAAGCTTTGTCCGTCGTCAATGCTGAAGACTGGGAAGATCCCTCGCTAGAAGCTTTGGATGAAACCTCGGGGCGTGTTTTGCCGTTGACAAAAAATATTGTCAAAACAGGTGCGAATATTATAGAGTGCGCCCAATAAAGTTTGGGCGTTACCCCCGTCGCCTTCCCTGGGAGGCAAAGAAATGCTTAGCGACATTACCTATGTCGCAGCCGTGGTGTTAATCCCACTCCTGCCTGCATTTGTTCTATATAAATTTCTTCCAAGCAAGACCACTGCCAGGGGGCCGTTTCAGGGCCTGGACATCAAGCTGTCCGGGTCGTTCGCCGGGTATTTCCTGGTGCTCCTGATGGTGACTAGTTTCGTCATCTTTCTGATTAAACGAAGGTCTCCTGAGACGCCACCACCCAGATACCAGTACGAAGTCTACACGGTTTTGGGCAAGGTCGAACTAAGCGACGAATCGCAAGTAAGGCCGGACTATAGCGGAATCAAACTTTCCCTCGCTCCTCCGCAGTTTTTAAATACTCCGGATGGCAGTTTTAGTTTTCAGATACCAGTGAGGCCCGACCAGATCGGCCAGCCGGATTTTCCGAGCCTGTTGGTTACGCATCAGGACAACAGATATGAGACTAAGACCGTTCCCCTGGGCGAAAACTTTCCCAACAGCTTGCCGGGGTTTAGCGTTGAGCGCAATAAGGACGCAAAGACGATACGTATCTCGACTCCGATCAAACTAACTGCCGCAGGTCAGCTTTACAACGAAAAAGTGGCGACTGCGGCGTCTCCCGAGAGGTGATGTGTTGAGAATTCGAGGGCAACAATTCAACGCGCGGTGCGTGGTTTTGCTGATTATGACTGATCTGTGTCTCGTCGGCGCTATCGGCCAGACCACGCAAACAACCCAAACTACCTGGGTGAGAGGAAAAATCCAACGACAGGGTAAATTCAATTACCCGCTCTCGAGAGTGAAGGTTACGCTGGTTCCCGCAGCGTATAAGAATGATGCGAAACGCGCCTTACGGACTTACACCAGAGATGACGGGATGTACGACTTCAGAGTGCCGGCCGGAAGCTATGTGCTCACGGTGTGGGTCAGTGAAAGGGATTCGAAGACCTACTCAATTGTGGTTAGGCCCGGAACATATTTCGATATTGCGCCTATTCGAATCTGAGCTTTTTTGGGGGGGGGCCGCGATCCCGAAAGCTAACTCTCTTTCTTCGGTCGCTCATTCGCTTTCAAGGTGCGCTTCCGCAGGCGAATTGATTTGGGTGTCACTTCCACCAGTTCGTCGTCAGAGATGAATTCCAGCGCCTCTTCCAGAGACAGGTCTTTCACCGGCACCAGACGCATCGCTTCGTCCGAACCGGAGGCGCGCATGTTTGTCAGCTTCTTCTCTTTGATCGCGTTGACATCAAGATCCACGGCCCGCGCGTTCTCGCCAATGATCATCCCTTCATAGACCTTCGTGTTCGGCCGGATAAAGAGCGAGCCGCGCTCCTGCAAGTTGTAGAGCGCGTAGGTCGTCGATTCTCCCATGCGGTCCGAAACCAGCGAGCCGGTGCCGCGGCCTTTCATCTCGCCCATCCACTTGTCGAAACGCAGGAAGAGAGTATTCAGTAGTCCGGTGCCTTTGGTCTCGGTCAGAAACTCTCCACGAAATCCAATCAGCCCGCGCGAAGGAGTTTCAAATTCCATGCGCACCCGGCCGGTGCCGTGGTTCACCATCTTGGTCATCTGGCCTTTGCGCCGGCCCATCGCTTCAGTCACCACGCCGATGAACTCTTCCGGGCAATCGACGACGACCTGCTCGATCGGTTCCTGCAATTCGCCATTAACGCGTCGCGTGATGACTTCCGGTTTAGACACCTGAAGCTCGTAACCCTCGCGGCGCATCATCTCGATTAGAATGGCGAGTTGCAGCTCGCCGCGTCCCGAAACCTTGAATTGATCAGGCGAGGCCGTCTCTTCCACGCGAATGGCGACATTGCCGAGAAGTTCACGATCGAGTCGTTCATTGATTTGGCGCGAAGTGACGTACTGCCCTTCGGTCCCGGCAAACGGAGAGTTGTTGACGCAGAAGATCATCGCGATCGTCGGTTCGTCCACGGCAATTGCGGGTAGCGGCCTCGGATTTTCGGCCGTGGTAATCGTCTCGCCAATATTGATCCCTTCGACTCCGGCGAGCGCTACGATCTCGCCGACACCGGCGCTTTCCGCCAGTTCGCGCTTCAGACCTTCAAAAACGTAAAGCTCTTTCACTCGAGTCTTTTTTGGGTCGCCTTCATGCCCGGCGATTACAATCTCCTGGTTCTTGGTAATCTGGCCCGAGAAAATTCGGCCGATCGCCAGCCGGCCCACGTATTCGCTGTAATCCACATTCGCGACCAGCAACTGGAGCGAATCGTCGCGCAGAGCGTGCGGCGCAGGAATGGTTTCGACAATTTGATCGAACAGCGGTTTGAGATTCGTCGAGGTATCGTCGAGCTGTTTTTTGGCAACCCCGTCGCGCGAGATGGCATAAAGGATCGGAAACTCGATCTGTTCGTCGGTGGCGTCGAGATCGAGAAAGAGTTCGTAGATCTCGTTGACGACTTCTTCAGGCCGGGCATCGTGGCGATCGATCTTATTGACCACGGCGATTGCGGGCAGGCGCGCCTCCAAAGCCTTGCGTAACACGAAGCGCGTCTGCGGGAGACATCCTTCGGCCGCGTCGACCAGCAGCATTACGCCGTCAACCATCTTCAAAACGCGTTCAACCTCGCCGCCGAAGTCGGCGTGGCCGGGCGTGTCGACGATATTGATTTTGTAATCGCCATAACGAACGGAAGTGTTTTTGGCCATGATCGTGATGCCGCGCTCACGCTCCAGGTCCATTGAATCCATTACTCTCTCTACAACTGTTTCGTTGTCGCGATAAGTGCCGGCTTGTTTGAGCATCGCGTCCACCAGGGTAGTTTTCCCGTGATCGACGTGGGCGATGATTGCGATGTTCCGAATCTTGCTTGTTTCCATGCTGGTACTGCCTTGTTAAGAAAATGACGTTTAAGACAAACGATAAGCATAGACAGCCAACCGTGAAAGCACAACTGCGGACGGCTAACGATCGCGGAATTTTGGGTGTGGACGAGCGTTGACGGGACGTTTTTGGACTGCGGCGGCTTGAAGCCGCTTTTCTTTTCAAACGACAAAGCGCCGACAAGTCGGCGCACTCCAAATTTCCCTAGAAGCTAAGACGCATGCGGAGCGTAATCTGGCGGTTACCGCTGGCTCCACCACCTCCGCCCGGCCCAAAGAAGAAGAACCCCGAAGTGCTGGTTGATTTCAGAAAGAATGGCGAGGTCATATTGCCGACCGGGGTACTGGCGTTCGTACGGTTCAGCGCGTTGCTAACGTAAACCGAGAAGACGAGAGAATAAGGCCGCTGCACCGGTGGTTTGACCGGCGTCGCCGCGCCGGTGCCGGCTGTGGTGGGCGCGCTCGTGGCGCTCACAGTTGGCGCCGTGCCGCTCGCGGCCGCGGGCGGCGCCTTCGGCTCAATCGCCCGCCCAAACTTGAATGTCTTTGACGCGCCAAGGTTCACCGATACGAAGATTGGGCCCTGGGCAAAGTTCCTGGGAATTATTTGTTGTCCCGGCGTGGGATTAGGATCCAGCGCACCGTAGGGTGTCATGACGACGCCGGGTTTGCTGAGATCAGTGGCGAACGCCGGCCGCTCGGAAAACGAGGTGTCGCCGTTGGTATCGCGCCCGGTAGTGATGTTGAAGGGCGGACCCGAATTGGCAAGGATGAATGTGTTTATGCTAAACCCCGACTTGGTCTGATAACTCGCGCTCACGTTAAACCAATGACGAATGTCCCAGCCGGCTCGGCCCCACTCATTACTGAAGTTGTAGGCATCAAAAGGCGAGCCGCTGGTCCCGCTGTCCAGCGAGCGATTGTTGTTCCATGAATAGTTAGCATAGAAATCGATCTTCTTCGCAATCTTTCCGTTCATCCCAAAATAGACGCTGTCGTACCTCGATCGACCGTTTGATTGAAACTCAAAAACATTTCCGGCGGCCTGGCCCAGCGGGCGCACGCCGCTGGTCGGGAAGGCCGGATTGTAGGTTCCGCCCAGCGGCGCGTTGATGTTCAGTGTCCGCTGCGCCCGGCGTACTTCCGAATGCGAATAGCCCAGCTGAAAGTTCAGAGTCTTTGAGAACTGATGTTCGACGCCAACGTTGGCCCGGAAAATCAGATCCGGGGCGACGTCGGAATCAAGCACGCGCCGCGACTGAGGAACCGAAAATGCATTCAACAGGTTGACTGGCGGAATGGCGGGGAACAAGTCCAGCACGGTCGGATCAGTAACTACAAATTGCTGCTGGTTTACTCCGTTAAAACGGATGGTCTGTAAGATCGAGTTCTCATTAACGCGGTTGTAAAAGATTCCCAGGCCGCCGCGAATGACGGTGTTTGTTGGCGGTGGACCGGCGGGAGGTTTGGCAGGCGTCGCGCCGGCGACCTGCGTCGTCTCGGGTTTGGCCGGTTCAGCAGGCTTGCTGGCCGGCGGCGGAGTCTTGCGCCGGCCAAAGAATGTTGACCAGGCAAATCCCAGACGTGGCGCAAGATTGAAATTACTGCTGATGTTGTTCTGGTTTTCGTAACGTAAGCCAGGCGAAAGAGTGAAGTTCGGCCGCACCTTCCATTCATCCTGAAAATAAACGCCGACATCCGACTGAGCAACCTGCGCCTCAGGATTGCCGCCGGCGATATTGAACTGTGTGGCCCCACCCCCCAGCAGACGGATTTGCGTGGCGGTGAGGTTCTGTCGCTGGAAGAGCAGCGTGCGCCGATATCGCTCGAGGCTGGTCAGTTGAATCAATCCTGCGCCAGGCACCAGTTGATTATTTTCGTCCAGGGTCGGCCCGGTCCCGCCTGAGAAGGTATAGCTGCCGACAAAGTTGAAAGGAGAAAGGCTCTTGATCCTCACGTATCTGAGCCGGCCGCCAACCTTGAGAAAGTGGCGACCGACAGTCCACGATGTAAAGTTCTGCACTTCCGCGCGATCCTGGGAGTTTGAGGCGGCGCCTATCTGCGAGCCACCGCCCGAAAACGATTCACTGACAAAAAGCGCAGGCAGATCATTCTTAGTCGTTTGCCGGAAGACATTGTGACCCAATTGAATTCGAGTTTCGTTGATCGTCTTTTCATTGATGAGGGCGGTCTCAGTAATTTGGAGCTGGTGATAAGAATTACTGGTGCGATAGGCCCGCGTCGGCAACGAATAACCGCCCAGGCCCTGCGGGTCCGACGAGCCACGGCCGTAGGCATAGTTGGCGACCAGCGTGTGCTTCTTATTGATCTTTAAATCATTCCGAAAGCCAAAGTTGGTTGATCGGCCCGGTGTGACGATCGTCTGGTTGAACAAGAACGGAGTTAGAGTGACAGGATCGAGCACTGTGGCATTAATGATGGCGTTATTGAAATTCGCATTCCGATTGATATAGAAGGTGAACGAGGCGCGCTTTTTCACCAGCGGTCCGGTCAGGTTCCCTCCCCATTGCCTCACTTGATAAGGCGCCCTAACCTTGGCGAAAGGGTTTCTCGAATTCAGGCTTTCGTCGGTGAAACTAAAAGTACTGCTCCCGTGAAATTTATCCGAACCCGGTTGCGTGAAAATCTCAATGCCACCCCAGCCCGGCCATTCATTCTCAGCCGAGTAAGGATTTTGGTTGATGCGAACTTCCCGGATCGTTTCTTTGGGCGGCATCTGCCCGTTCGAGAAACCGTCAACTTTTACCTGGGCGCCGTCCTGACCCGCTCCCGGACCGGCCATGGCCTGCAACGCAGCCGCCAGAGCGTCGGGGTCGTCGGGCAACGCGGCTAGTTCGCGTTCTCGCAACACGATGGCATCGGCATTTCGATCGGCATCGGTGCTGATACCGTTGTTGTCGACTACCACCGTTTGCTCGAGCATCCCAATCGTCAGCTCCATGTTCAGCGTGGTGGTCTTGCCGGCCCTGAGCTCAACATTCTTTTCTTCCAGCGTGTTAAAGCCGGGTGCCGTAATTGTCAGATCGTATCGTCCCGGCGGTAGTGAGCGAATTACATAGTCGCCATTATCATCAGACGTAGCGGTCCTCTCAGAGTTCTTGCCATTTTTGACCACGATCGAGGCGCCGACCACCAAAGCCCCGAGCTGATCCTTCACGGTGCCTTTGAGAGATCCGGTAGATTGCTGAGACACGACACTTATCGCCGACACGATCAAAAGCAACGCGCTGGCGTAAATTTTCAGAGAGGATGCGAAGCTGTTCATATGGGCCCTGGGAAACGCCACACTTAACGTTTGAAAAACTTTTAACAACCGGGAACCCAGCGTATTTTAGAGTTTGTGATCCCTGGGAGCGAAAAGTTTCAAAATCTAGAACCTGATTCAGATATTTGAACTGCGACTACGTACCCTTACACGAAATTTGAACGTCGCGGTTTCAATAATTGCGGACGAGAGTTCGCGTGGATTAACAACAAAACCGGCAATTAGCCCAGAAAATTTGGGCCGTCGTGGCACGATCAAATGACCCCTGAATGTTGAAATATCTCCATTGCTTCCGCGGCTGAGCCACCGGTCGTTTATCAACCGGTTTTAACGGCAATCCGGAGAAGGAGCTGCGCGAGGCTTATCGGACGGTAACTTCCAAAGTGTAGGAAATATTTCTTTCGGTGGTCGTGTCAGGAAGAACGTTAATGCGGTAATCGCCTGAGGCCGGTAGCGCCCCTTCCCAGTCTCTTGCGCAATCTGCCAACTGATCGCGCATTGCCGGACTGAAGAGACTAAAACAGACGCCACCGCTGGTGGCAAGATGCAGGGTCATGTTCTGAGCCTCGCCGGCTTTCAGCAGATAGTCGTGACTTATGCCCCGATGGACTGAACCTTTTTCAACCGCAGTCGTTCGGCCGCGGGCGAACTTGATGCGAGTCACAATGCTGGTGCCGTGCTGGGCGACGATGGCAACAGTAATGATCAGGACGAAAATCGATACGATTGCGGAAGTGGTGAACAGTCTGTCCCAGGGTTTCATGGTTTCCATTCCTGGCCCAATGAGGTTAAGAGGCGGGCCAAAGCCCGCCTCGTTTTGAGATCTCAAATTTCAGATTTCAAATCTGACTCTACCGGTTCGGACTTGCCATCGTGGCCGGCATACCCTTCATCGGAATCGGCAGTTTTCCATCTGCTCCACGCGTGAGCGCGATGAAATCTCGATCAGTGCGAATTGATTCAAACACCGCATCAACTCGCGCTTCCATCATCTCTTTGGTACGCACCGCCTGGTAACGTTCGTATTGGAAGAAGTGACGTCGGAGCAACTGGAGCGCCTTATCGCGTTGTCCGTTTTGCGCGAAGATCGCCGCGAGGTTGTATGACGCCGGCATCAGGTTGATGTTGGCGCGGGCAATCTTGAGCGCCTCGTCTTTCTTTCCGTTCGCCGCCATGAACACCGCGGCAAAGACGACGTTGTAGGGATCTTCCGGATCGAGCGCCAGAGCTTTCTGCGTGTACTCGTTGCCTTTAACGGGATCGTTTTCCGAGTTCCAGTAGACAGCGAGATTACGATAAGCGAGGGCCAGCGGATATTCTTCAATCGCGCGTTCCATGAAAGCCAGTCCCTTTTTGAATTCGCCGTCATGGATCGTCATCTTGCCGAGCCCATGCAACGCGACTGAACGCGAAAGAGGATCCGCCGGCATGTCCAGGATCTGATTGAAAACATCTCGGGCCTTGTCCCAGTCGCCGATGTTGTGACGATAGTTCTCGCCGAGATAACGCAGCGGCGTCGGATCGGCCGGGTCCATCAGATGGGCCTGCTGATAAAGCTTGTGGGCGAGCATGTACTGCGCATTCATTTCGGCGATTAAGCCGCGTCTCATGACGCGTTCAATTGCGGCGCTTTGACGAGGCTCGGTGATGGGCGCTGGCGGGATGCTGGCGATCTCTGCCACACCCAGGGCCTTCAGTTGCTTCTGCGCTTCTTTTGCTTCCTTGGGAAACAAACATTTCTGTTCAAGTACCGACTTATATCCGGCAATCGCGCCGTCTTTATCTCCGGCTTTGACCTTGTCCGCGGCCTCTTTTAACTGGCCACTAACTGTGGTCTTGCGCTGCTTCATTTCGGTGTCAACCAACTTTTCAACATCGGCAACCTTGAGTTTGCCGTTGGTGTTTTCGATGCGGTTGATCGGCGTGCCGTCGGCTTTCGCGAGGACCGCCACCGGAAGTTTCGAGTCGCCCATTAGTTTGTCTGCATTAGCTGTTTTGCCGTCGGCATATTCCATTGACACGCACTGCGATGCGTATACAGACA
>Ga0111538_10011751_pt1 | contig 11584 bp, 6 predicted proteins | sample SoiMethybrSBSTD1_FD_79669 | JGI IMG/M metagenome (GOLD analysis project Ga0111538, IMG submission 79669) | Bulk soil microbial communities from a Populus tree surrounding site in Tennessee, USA - Soil MetaG P. TD hybrid SBSTD1 (version 2)... | ecosystem: Environmental > Terrestrial > Soil > Tree...
CCGCCGGAGCACGAGATCGTGATGCTCCAGAACTTCGCCGACGAGCTGCGGCGGCGGGTGCCGCTCGGGAAGTAGTCGGATCTACGGCATCGCCGCCGCCGCATCGCGGTGCAGCACTCGTCTCTTGAACTGCCAGCCTGCCGCTGTTTTCGCGAGGGCCGTTGGTCGACACGATTCGGTTGTTGGAATCGAGAGTGGCAGAGTCAGCGCGTGGAGAAATACTGCCCGAGGCCAAGGCGGGAATGAGCGCGGCAGCACCGCCAAGAAAATTGCGCCGTTTCATTCTCCTCCTCGCTTGCTCGGCGACGGGATCAAGTCGAATCGATCGTAGAACGCCTTGGCGTCGTCTTTCGCATGTACTGCCATCGCGCGGATGCCGACGATATCAGCGGCCTGCAGCGTGTGCAAACATCGCGTCTTTCAGCTTGCGCGCGGCATATCGGTCCGATCGAACACGCTTTTCGGCCGAGCCTTCAACCTGACTATTTGCCGGGGGTGAGACCGGTCGAGGCTGGCTTTGTGACGAACTTCTCGCGGTCCTCGAACGGGACAGGCACCGCGGCGGCGGACTTGGTCGACAGCCGGGCGAGGTAGTTCGCCATATGGTGATCCCGCAATCTTGCCGAGGCCCACTCCCGCCAGGACTCGTCGACGCTGAGGTGGTCGGCAGTGTGATTCGGCAGGTCGACATAGTAAGCCCCATCGAGCAAGATGATTTCGCGACCGACATGCTCGAAGGGTCCGTAGCTGCCGGTTCTTTCCGAACCTGGCGGCAGCATGGGCACGACGTCATTCTCATCGACAACCCTTACGAGAACACCGCTGAGAGCACGAAGGCGTCCGGACTCGACGCCGTCCGACGTAGTGAAACGGGGCTGGCCGAAGGTGACGACGCCGCCAACGTTGTAGCCATCCTCGATCAGATAGAACGCCAAAAGGGTCGCGACTGCGCCGCCCAATGAATGTCCGGTGACATAGGTCTTGTGCTGCTTGTTGAGGCGAGCCGTCACGTCCGCCAATATCCGCCGGGCCACGCGATCGAAACCCACTGCCACCGGGATTGAAGCGCCGGCGGTCTGGTGCACGGTGAAATCGATGTCCTCGAGAAAATTCTCCCTGTTGGCGGTTCCACGGATCGTCACGTGTTGGGTGTTCGCCTCGTTGTCCTGCTCGACGAAGTACTGCACATCGATCGTACCGGGCGAGTTGACGAGGATTGTCTTGGGATAGCTCTGCCTGATGGCGTCCGCGCTCTCGTAAGCGGCGCTCGCCCGGGCGGCCATTGCCCCCAGCTGCTCGAAATCTACCGGTTGAGCGCTCACGCCCGTTGGCAGTGGCTCGAACGGACGCGGCGAAAGACTCCGAACGCCGGCCAATAGGCAAAGGCCTGCGGCGCCTATCGCCAACACAGTCAATTGACGACTCATTGGTGACCACTTCCCAGTGGGCGAGATGCGCGGTGGACGCCCGTACTATACTGCTGTCACTCAGAAGCTTGCAGGAACAGATTGCCACGCGCTGTGCGCATTAGGCCCGCGCCGTAACGAGCCCTTACCAGGCTTGCCAGCCGCCATCAGGGGCCGTGAACCATAGGCGTGAAGGGGAGGACCCACGATGAGTACGGTAGCCCAAGCCAAACGCTGGCTGCTGGTGAAGCGGTTCACGATACTACTGCTCATTGCCGGCTTCCTGATGCTCGTCGTGCAATATCCTCGCATCGGTGCCGTACTCGACAGCCTGACGGCCCCTCAACTCCCGGTGCTGACCGCCTCTGCCAAGACCGAGGCCGTGCGCTTGGATCAGAACTGGCCTCTCGAGCTCAGCCAGCAGTTTCATTCCATCAGTCAGGGCACACGCACACTTCCGATCCCGCTCTCGTGGCTGCTCGCCCTGGAGGCGCCGCATCGCGCACTCGTCGGTGTCCCATTCCTGCGCGCCGGGCGTTTCATGGACGATGACTACATCCTTCGCTTCGGGTTCATCAAAGCCAGCCGGAACTCGCACAACCCGCATGGTCTGCCCGTGGGTTTCGCGACGACGCCGGGGCAGAATCTGCCCGGAGTGACTTACTCGACCGAGGCGGTCGGATTCACGTGTGCCGCGTGCCACACTGGGCAGCTGACCTACGGCGACAAGCGATACATCGTCGACGGAGGTCCGGCGCCAACCGATCTGGGCCAACTGGTCAAGGCGCTCGGCGCGGCGTTGGGGCAAACCGCGATCTCAGCCAAGCTTCCCTTCTTCAACGGGCGGTTCGAGCGGTTCGCGAAGGCCGTCCTCGGCGATAGCTTCTCGTATCAGCGAGAGGTCGAATTGCAGGACGAGTTGGATGCCGTGGTGGCCGTATTGGCGGCACAACAGAACGACGTGGACGTCGTCGAAGGTTTCTCGCGCCTCGATGCACTCAATCGCATCGGCAATCAGGTGTTCGCGATCGACTCGCGACGCCCCCAGAACTACGTCGCGATCAACGCTCCGGTGAATTACCCCCCCGTGTGGACCTCGGGTTGGTTCGAGTGGGTGCAGTACGACGGTTCGATCATGGGCCCGCTGATCCGCAACACGGGGGAGGCGATCGGCGTGAACGCAAACATTGCCTTGACTGCCCCGATTGAGGAAGGACGGTTTGGATCATCCGTCCCCATCCCGAACCTTGCGTGGATTGAGAAAATTCTCGCTGGTCCGCCGCCACTCCTGGCGAAGTCCTTCCAAGGTTTGCGGGCGCCACGGTGGCCGAACTCTTTCCCGAAGATCGACATGGAAAGAGCGAAGGAAGGGCGTGCCCTCTACAACAATCATTGCCAGAGATGTCACCTGCCGGCGTTGGATTCCGAGGAGATCTGGAGCCAGTTTGCCCAGTTCGACTACTACGATCAGGCGGGGAAGCTTCGCCGTACACGGGATTCGCTGCTCAAGATCAACACGATCCCGCTGTCGAGAATCGGCACCGATCCCGGCCAAGCCAACGTGCTCGTCCTGCGGACCGTCGATACGGCGGGCAATGCCGGCGGGCCATTCAACACGCACACACCGGGCATGGGGCTGGATGCAACCGTCTGCATCGGAGATCCGCAGCCGGAACCCAGCGCAACGGCTGGTTCGCCGACGCCAGCGGCAGGCGAGGGTCCGCCGAAGCCGACTGTTCGTTGGGTGACCGCTCCGGTCACCGACAGTCGAACGCTGTCGTTCGCCAAAGCCCTGGCCGGCCTCATACAAGAAGTCAACGACGGCTGGTTCGCGCAGAACCCCGGGTTCGAGGCGCTACGAGCCCGCCATCAGGAGCACCGCCCGAACTGCATAAGGGCGGGGGCCGGCTACAGGGCGCGTCCGCTCAATGGCATGTGGGCGACCGCTCCATTCCTGCACAACGGGTCGGTGCCCACTGTTTACGACCTGTTGAGTCCCGTGGCGGATCGGCCGGAACTGGTGCAGCTCGGAGGGACCGAATTCGACCCCGTGCATCTAGGGATCGCACAGGATCGCGAACTGCTCGAGAGGGCCCGGCAGCGGCGCGATGAGAGGTACATCGACGGCTACTTCATCCTCGACACGAAACTCCGTGGGAATCTCAACACGGGCCACGAGTTCTCCGACCAGTGGAATGAGGCACAGCCCAAGTCCGCGCCGATGGGCGTCATCGGGCCACGGTTGACTGAACAGCAGCGCCTGAGCTTGATCGAGTTTCTGAAAACGCAGTGACGGTTGGCACGAACGCCGGTGGACCCGAAAGAGGACTCCCCCCATGGAGATGGCATACGCGAGGCCAATAACGCGAACGTTGGACGAGCAGGTGTCGGCGAGGCTGCTCGATCGCAAGCCGGACTTGATGTTCGCGATATTCAGGAACACCGTTCCCAACCTTGTCATGCCGGGTCGGCGACCCGCCATCGTCACGCGGTTCCCGGACGTCCAGGAGGTGCTGCAACGCCCCGACGTCTTCACCGTCACGTACGCGCCGATGATGGACCCATCAGTCGGACCCTTCATGCTTGGCCGCGACGGCACCGAAATCAACCGCCGCGACAAGGGCATCATGGCGGCAATCATGGGCCGCCACGACCTGCCAAAGGTGCGACAGCTCGTGAGGCGGCTGGCCGACGAGGCGGTGACGCCACAGATGGACAAGCGGCGCATCGAGATCGTCAATACGGTCTCCCGTGTGGTGCCGATGCGGCTGGTGGCTGAATATTTCGGCCTGGGCGGGGTCGATGTCGGCACCATGATGCGGTGGTCGAGGGCGACGCAGTACGACATGTTCCACAACGACCTGTATTCGTCGCCACCGGGGCGGCTGGCCAGGTTCCCTCAGATTCACGCCGACAATCTCGATGCCGGCGCCCAGATGAGAGCGCACCTCGCCGAGTGGTTACCGAGGTGCCGCGAACGCCTCGGCGAGACCCCTCCTCCGGATGACATCCTGTCCCGTCTCTTGCGCACATCGTTTCCAGCCGCGATCGGTTTCGACGAGCAGCGGATCGCGACAAACATCATCGGGACGCTGGTGGGCGCGGGTGAGACGACCTCGCAGGCGGTCGCACAGATTCTCGAGCAACTCTTCAAACGGCCGCAGCACCTTGCGGGAGCGGTCGCCGCGGCGAAGGCCGGCGATGATGCGCTGCTGCAGAACTATTGCTGGGAGGCGCTACGCTTCAACCCGATCTTTCCCGGCGTGTTCCGTCGCTGCGTCCAGGATTACACGATCGCCCGAGGGACGCTGCGCCGCAGAACGATCAAGGCGGGCAAGCTTGTAGTGGCGGCCATCCGCTCGGCGATGCGTGACGGACGGGAGATACCGGCGGCCTCGACGTTCTGTCTCGACCGCCCGGCGTACCACTACATGCATTTTGGCTACGGCCTGCACTCGTGCCTGGGCGACCAGGTCAGCCAGGTAATGGTGCCAGAGATCGTCAGGCGTCTGCTTACGCTGCCGCGTCTCCGCCCTGCCGGCCCAATCGACAAACAGGGTGGCCCGTGGCCTGAAGAGTACGTCGTGGAATTCGACCTACCGCTTTTCTGACCATAATGCTCGTGCCAGGCTGCCATGCTCGTGCCATACTGCGCCCCCTGCTGTTGAACCGATGAGCAACTTGCCCCCCCGTTATCTTCTGGGTGACGCGCTTGGCCACGGGGGTATGGGCACAGTCCTTCTAGCCGAGGACACACAGCTTGGACGGAAGGTAGCCGTCAAGTTCCTCAGCGGCAAACTGGAGGACGATCGAACGGCCCGTGAACGGCTGCATCGGGAGGCTCGATCCGCGGCAGCCCTCGATCATCCGTACATCTGCAAGATCCACGAAATCGTCGTGATTGACGGTCGTACGGGCATCGTCATGGAGTACGTGCCCGGGGAGACGCTGCAAACGCGCCTGCGCCGCTCGGCTTTCGCGGTCGCCGAGGCGCTAACGATCGCCGGCGAGGTCGCCGAGGCGATGGATGCGGCCCACCGGCGACACGTCATTCACCGAGACCTTAAGCCGTCGAACATCATGCTCGCAGAGAGCGGCCACGTTAAGGTGATGGACTTCGGGCTGGCCAAGGCGATCTCACCGGGCGGCGTGGAAGGCGCTCCAGAGACCGTCCTGCCGTTGACCGAAGTGGGGCTGAGGCTCGGGACGCCGCGCTACATGTCCCCCGAACAGATCCTGGGCCAGGAGGCGGACGCCCGCTCCGACATCTTCGCGTTCGGCATGCTGTTCTATGAGCTGATGACCAGTACGCACCCGTTCGACGACCCAAGCTCCGCCGGGACGATGGCAGCGATTCTCCGGGATCCGCCCAAGCCGCTCGCCCACGCCCGTAGCGGCCTCCCGCCCTTCGCTCAGCACATGATTGATCGGCTGCTAGCCAAGGATCCCGCTCGCCGCTACCAATCATTTCGGGACGTGTGGGCGGATGTGGAACAGCTTCGGCGTGATCTGACGCCGACGACTGTGCCAGGCAACACGACGCCAGCCGCTGCTTCCATGGACGCCACACGCACAAGCGTGGGCAGTTCTCGCGCGTCGTCGACGACGGAAGAGCGCCGGCAGATCACGGTCATCTTCTGCGAGATGGACGGCCTCGGAGACATGTCCAGCAGCCTCGATGCCGAAGACTTGCTGGAGCTCGGCGAGCAGTACCGCTCGATCTGGCAGGGTCAAATCGAGCGATTCGGCGGCACGACGGGGGTCTACATTGACGGAGCGCTGTACGGATATTTCGGATATCCAATCGCGCACGAGCACGACGCGCGTCGAGCCCTCCTGTGTGGTTTGGCTATTCAATCGGAAGTCGACACTCTCGTGAACAAGGCTGGCCAGACGGGAATCACAAGGCCCTCTGTTCGCGTTGGTATCAACACGGGCTTCGCAATTGTCGCGCAGCAGAACGGCGTCACCCAGGTGCATGGCAACACGGGTGCCATGGCCGCCAGACTCGCAGAACTCTCGGCCGGCGGGTCGGTCGTGGCAAGTGGTGCCACCATGCGAGTCGCGGGACCGGGTTTCGACTACAAGTCGTTGGGCAATCAGCGTATCAGGGGGTTCACCGACCCGGTGCCGCTATACGAGGTCGTGGCTGAAAGGGATCCGCGAGCGCGTCTCGACTTTCTGTCGCCAGTCGATCTACCAGCGCTGGTCGGTCGTGACCTCGAACTCTCGATGCTTCGCCAGCACTGGACGCAGGCTCGAGACGGGCAGGGGTCGGTCGTGCTCGTGTCCGGGGAGGCGGGTATTGGCAAGTCACGGCTGGTCGATTCGTTCGTCAGGGGCATTGCCGCGGATGACGAGGTCTGGGTCGAGTCGCTGTATTGTTCACCGCTCAATAGCAGCAGCCCGTTCTTCCCGCTGATCCAGCACCTCGAGAACCAGATCTGGCCCACATCCGGCAAGCACGAGCGTGACGCACTCGCCGACCTGCGATCGTTTCTGGCCGGGGTTGGCGCAGAATCCGACCACGCGTCGTTTCTACTGTCGAAACTCCTCAGCGTGGACTTGCCGGCCGCGTTCCCTGCGCCTTCACTCGCACCTGCCGCCCAACAGGCGAAGACGGCCCAACTGCTACTGCAGCTGCTGACCCACCCACAGCGAGGCCCCCGAGGCCTGATCGTCATCAACGACCTTCACTGGGCGGATCCATCGACCCTCGGGTGGCTCGATCTACTCGTCGGCCAGGTGCCCGTGCAACCGCTGATGGTGCTCGTAACCGCGCGGCCGCCCTGCCATCCGGCGTGGTTGAGCCGACCGCGCACGTCGGCGATCACACTTGGCCGATTGAAGGCGGATGACATCCTGGTCATCTGCCGGGCCACATCATCCGGCATGCGTCTCCCGCCGGAGATCTTGCAGCACGTCGTCGACAAGACCGACGGAATCCCGCTATTTGCGGAAGAACTCACGAGCATGATCCTGGAGTCAGGAATACTCGAAGCCGCAGACGATCACTACGTGCTGAAAGGCCCGGTGCCCATGCACGCGATTCCAACCACGCTCCAGGGCTCGTTGATCGCCAGACTCGACAGCTTGTCCGAGGCGAAGTACGTGGCGGAGATTGGTGCGGTGGTGGGGCGAAGATTCTCCTTCGAGATCCTGCAGGCGCTATCGGGAGAACGGGAACACGTACTCAGTCAGCACCTGCAGAAGCTGGTCGATGCCGAGCTGCTGTTTCAAAGTGGATTCGTTCCTGACGCGAGCTACACGTTCAAACATGCACTGATCCAGGACGCTGCCTACAACGGGATGCTGAGGGCCCGACGAGCGGAGCTGCACGAGAAGGTCGCCGTCGCCTTGGACGCACGGGAGGCCGCGGACCATCCCGAAGTTGTCGCCTACCACTATGCGCGGGCCGGCAAGTCGGCGAAGGCAGCCGAACTCTATCGCCTCGCGGGGCAACAGGCCATGGCTCGCTACGCGAATGCCGAAGCGATTCAACACCTCGACGCGGCGCTCGAGCAGCTTCGCCAGAGCCCGGAAAGCATGGAACGCGACGTCGACGAGCTCGCGATTCTGACGTTGCTCGGCCCGGCCCGCAACATGATCAAGGGCTACTTGGATCCGGAGGCCGAGGCCATCCTTACCCGAGCAACAGAGTTGTGCCGGGACGTCGACGATCCCGAACCGCTGGTCTTCGCGCTGGTCGGCCTGTCGACGACCCACATGATTCGCGCCCAATACAGCCGTGCCTTTGACGCGGCGACGAAAATCGGCGAAACGGCGCGAGTGACTGGGAAGAACGAGTACGAGGTCATGGGCAAGACAATTCAGTCGTGCGTCAGCCTGTTCACTGGACGGCTCGGCGAAGCGACGCAATACGCGACCGAAGTCGGCCGTCTATACCACAACGTAGCCGGCAAGCGTCTCGCCCTGCTGGGCTGGGGCACCCTCGACATCGCCTGTCGCTGCTATGGGGCTTTCGCCACCAGCCTGCTCGGCTACCCGGATCGGGCAGCCGAACAGAACACGATGACGATCACGAACGCAGGAACAAGCGAGTATCACTTCGATATCTACCATGGTCACTTGTATGCCGGGCTCGCGAGACTGGCCGAGCGGAACTGGGCTGCCTGCCAGCAGACGATGAGCGAGTATCTTCCGCTCGCACAGGCCTACGGCGATCCGTTTCCGCTCGCCATCTCCACCATCGTCCACAGGTTCTCGTTACGAGGGCCCGGATACGGTGACGCGATCCACGAGGCCAGGGCCTTGATGGAACAACTCCGAGCGGGAGGGTACGGCCTCGGCTATTCGTTTCTGCTCGGGCAGTTCGCCGAAGGGGCACTGCACTACGGGAACGTCGATGCCGCCGAGGCAGCCGTGCGTGAAGCGTACGAACATCTCGACAAGACGGGACCAGAACTCTGGGAAGCAGAGATCCACCGCCTGAACGGCGACGTGCTCCGCGAGCTCGGTGAGCCGGCTGCGGTGGTCGCCCGGTCGTACATGCGCGCGGTCGAAGTGGCACAACGACAGGCGGCGAAGTTGCTCGAGTTGAGAGCGGCCACGAGCCTGGTTCGAGTCCTTGCGGGTTGTGACGACGAGGAGTCCGCGAGGCAGCGTCTGCGAAGCGTGTACGACTGGTTCACCGAGGGCTTCGACACCGTCGACCTCGTGGACGCCAGACGGGTCTTGGGTGACAGGACGGCCCAGTAGGGCGTTGGGACGCGCGCTTTCGAACCAGGGTGTGTTAATGGAAACAATAAAGAATCTGATCAAGCAGATCGTCGTTCTGTTCCTGCCGCCGGAACAGAAGGAAGTCATCGCGGTCTTAGAGAGTTATGCCGCTGCGTTCCTGACGTTCAAGCCGTGCAACGTCATCGACTACTTCGACCGGCCGCTGACCTTGCTGTTGGACACCGGTCCCGAAGCATTCGACACCACGGAGCAGGTCACAGGATACTTGCGGAGCTACATGAAGAACCTGCAGGACGAACATTATGCGACGGACGTGCTGACCAAATTGCGCCTCAAGACGATCACCAAGAACGTGGTGGTGACGTCGTTTCATCTCGTCCGCGTGAACACGTCGGGCCAGCCCTTCAACAGCATGAACGCGATGTATACCTGGCGTAAGACCGACGGTCAGTGGAGGGTCATCATTGGCGTCCTTCTGAGCGACGGCAACATACCGCCCATTCCAGCATCAGCGTCGCGCTGAGCGGCGTGCTGTTGCCTGCAAGTCGGGTAGTACAAGAAGAAGCCGCCGCCGACATCGACTGGACGTTCCCATTGAACTTCGTCGAAGTCGTCTGGAGTGACGGCAAGAGGGTGGACCGCCAGATCATTTTCCGCCAACGACCTTTCGCCGTTCGGAACCAAGCATTTCGCTATTCCGTTCGACGCAACAGGCAAGGCCTGGGTACGATTTGCGGTGTGGGATTCGGCCGGCAACGGCGCGTTCGTCCAACCGGTGTCCTTGAAGGCGCCGCCGACGACCAGTGACAGGGGGCGTTAGGATTCGGCCGTAACCTAGCGATCATCCAAACAGCCCGATCTGCCAGACATTGTCATGACTAGGCGTTGAGGCCACGGATGAATCCTAACGAGGTGTTGTTACCGGCCCCTGGAGAACGATATTAATCGTGGCGGGAGGATTAGGCGCGCTCACGGAGCGCAACACGGCGAACTGCCCCTTGGGCAACACGTCGAGCTGCACGCAGCGTTCACACTCGAAATGTGACATGGGCGCGAACGCGCGCGCCGAATGGCCAGATCGAGCGTGGCGTCCGATCCGACGAGGTCAAGCCACCGGGCGCACGTCCAGACCGAATTCGGCTTTGACTCGAGCGTACCAGGCATCATCGTCGAGGGCTCCCCACGCCGCCCAGGGACTCGAACTTTTGCCGATTCGCGACAACCTGTTGGGAACATTGACGTTCGTGGGTCAGGACGGCGCGACGCGCGGGAACGCGCTGGAGAAGGCAGCCATGAACAAGAACGCGCAACCCTTTGCTCTATAAGGCGTTCGGGCTCTTCGAAGGGAGTGGCTGGGAGGCAGGGATTCGAACCCCGATAACGTGGTCCAGAGCCACGTGTCCTACCGTTGAACGACCTCCCAATATTGCTTTCGGCCGCGGCGGGAAACACTCATTATATCGGCCGGCGCAGAAGAGGCGCAACTGCGCGCTATGACGCCGCCCCTCGAGACGTCGCTCGAGGTTGACGTGACTCCTGTCGCATCAACCGTGCTACGCTTCGCCGCATGGCGTCAGTCCTACGCCTTGGAAGCGGAGCGCTCCTGGTTTTCTCACTCACCTCCGCCCCGGGCAATACGGTCGGACAGACTTCACGAACGAGCCCGCATCACACTGTGGTGACCGCCGACAGCATTCAGTGGAAACCGCTGCGGCCCGGCGCCGAGATCGCCGTCATTTCGGGAGATCCGACCAAAGAAGGATCGCCGTTCGTGATGCGGTTCCGGTATACCGGCAAGGCGCGCATTCCACCTCATTGGCACCCAACCGACGAGCACCTGACGGTTCTCAGCGGGACGTTCCGCCTCGGCATGGGAGAGCGCGGCGAAGAGGGCGCGACAACGATGCTCACGGCCGGAGCGTACGCCTTCGTCGCCGCGAAGATGGCGCATTATGCCTGGACCGACGGCGACACGACGGTCCAGGTTCACGGGATCGGGCCGTTCGTCATCAACTACGTCAACCCCGCAGACGATCCGAACAGAGCCGTCAAGAAATAAGGTCAGCGCTCCGGCGCGCGATCGATCTGCGTGGAGCGGCCGTCCTGGATCCGCTTGATCTGTTCCTCGATCGCTGCAACCGCAGCCGTCGACGTGTGCACGCCAAAGTCGATCGCGAAGTGGCGAGTCTCACCGGGCTTGAGCTTCGGAACACGTCCCGCTTCGCGTTCAATCCGACGCGGGTACGGAAAGCCGGTGCCAGGCTCGAGACCCGTGACGTACCCTTCTTCCAGCGCGGTCAGGTTTTTCCAGAGCGTGACGTAAGGGAGTTCTGCCACCGCAAACGCCATCGAAACGGCGCGGTCACGTGAGCCATTGCTCAGCATCAGCATGCTGTGACCGTCGCGATCGGCAGACGGGTGCAGGTTGTAGACCTGCTCGATGAACCCGCGAACCGGACCGGCGTAGTCGGAGTAGG
>Ga0111538_10011752_pt1 | contig 11584 bp, 11 predicted proteins | sample SoiMethybrSBSTD1_FD_79669 | JGI IMG/M metagenome (GOLD analysis project Ga0111538, IMG submission 79669) | Bulk soil microbial communities from a Populus tree surrounding site in Tennessee, USA - Soil MetaG P. TD hybrid SBSTD1 (version 2)... | ecosystem: Environmental > Terrestrial > Soil >...
CCGCCGCCGATGCCGAGCAGCCCCGCGAAGAAACCGGTGGCCGCCCCGATGGCGAGCCAGGCCGCGACCTCAGGCATCCAGGCGCTTGACGATGAACTTCCACTCGGCCTCGGTCACCGGCGTGATCGAGAGCCGGTTGCCGCGGCGCAACGTGAGCATCTTCGCGAGCTGCGAATACTGGCGCATCTCGGACAGCGGCATGAGGCGGGTCTTGCGGTCGAGCTTCACGTCCACCAGCATCCAGCGCGGCTCTTCGCGCTTCACCTTGGGGTCGTGGTAGGGACTCTTGCGGTCGAACTGCGAGTCGTCGGGATAGGAAGTGCTCGCGACCTTCGCCAGCCCCGCGATGCCGGGCTCGGGACAGCTCGAGTGATAGAAGAGGACGCCGTCGCCCACGCGCATCTCGTCGCGCATGAAGTTGCGCGCGGTGTAGTTGCGCACGCCGAACCAGGGGGTGGTTTGCTTCGGGGCCGCGACGAGGTCGTCGATCGAGAACTCGTCGGGCTCGGATTTCATCAACCAGAATTTCATGCGGAGGCCGGATTTCCTGCGGTGTTCGTCCAAGCTGCACCTCGAACCATCGGTTCAAGGCGGATGCCAACCGGTCACCGCAGGTAAGTCCGACGTGGGACTCGCACAATAGTGACCTTGGCCGGCGTCCAGGGTTACCGCTATCGGTTCAAAGGATGTAAGCCCGGACGAACACCGCAGGAAACCCTAGAACAGATTCTCCTGATCGGCCGCCAGCGCCGCGTCGAGGGTCTCCTGCATCGCAAGGATTCTACGCTTAATCGTCGTGTTGTCGACCGACTGCGCGCCACCCTTGCCGGGGTTCGACATGGCCTCGTGCGCGATGTTCAGCGCCGCCATGATGGCGATGCGCTCGTTGCCGACGACCTTGCCGGTGTCGCGCACTTCCTTCATCTTGCGGTTGAGGTATTCGACCGAGGCCATGAGCTGTTTCTGCTCGCCCTCGGGGCAGCCGACGCGGAACTCGCGGCCCAGCAGGCTGATCGTAACGGCGTTCTTGTCCGCTGCGGCGGCGCTCACGATTCGGTCTCGGGAATCTGCTTGAGCAGCGCCTCGATGCGCGTGCGCGCGGCCGCGAGCTTCTCGACGTTGCGCGCGTTCTCATCGGTACGCGTGGCCAGCTGCTGGCGCAGGTCGCGATTTTCCGCTCGCAGCGCGGTCAATCGCTGCACCAGCTGTTCGATGCGCTCCTCGAGCGCGGCCAGTTCCGGGTCCACCTGATCACCCTATTGGAAAACGTATCCTCCGTCAATCGCCAAAATGCCAGCCCGCTCAAGGCCTAAGAGCTTATTTTGAAAGTTGTTTCGAGCGTGAGCCTGCCATTTTCGCGTATCATCGGCCTGCAATCGGTGCACGGGAAGCCCGTGGAAGACACACGAACAATGCTCAACAAGGCCTCCCTCGCGGGCCTCCTCGGCCTCGTATCCGCTGCCAGCCACGCGCAGATACCGCCCGGCCTCCCGGTCTCGCGCAGCCTCGATCCCGTCGTGGTCACGGCCCTGCGCGGCCTGTCGGGAACCACCACGCTGCGCGATGCCACCGTGATCACGCGCGAGGATCTCGAGGCCGCGGGGCCGCTGTCGCTCGGCGAGATGCTCGAGCGCCTGGCCGGCGTGGAGCTGCGCGCCACCGGCGGTCCCGGCCAGCCGCAGGGCCTCTTCATCCGCGGCGCGGGCACCGCGCAGACGCTGGTGCTGGTGGACGGAATGCGCGTCGGGTCGGCCACGGTCGGCACGACCGCCATCGAGCACATCCCGGTCGAGCTGATCGAGCGCATCGAGGTGGTGAAGGGGCCGCTGTCCAGCCTCTGGGGCTCGGAGGCGATGGGCGGCGTGGTGCAGATCTTCACGCGCGGCAAGGCCGTGCCGCACCTGTTCGCCAACGCCGGCTTCGGCACCGACGGCGACTACCGCGTGGCGGCCGGCCTCACCACGCTCGACCAGGGAACGGCCGCGGTGCTCACGATGGGCTATCGCCAGGTGGACGCCCCCAGCGCCACGACCGACCGTGTTGCCTTCTGCCACGACCCCGACCGCGATCCCTACGAAAACGTGTTCGCCAACCTGCGCGTGGCCCAGCGCATGTGGCAGGGCGAGAACATCGTGCTCGAGGCCTTCGGCTCGCGCGGCCGCACCCACTTCGACGGCTGCGGCGCCGACGACCGCAACGAGCAGACCATCGCCGGCGCGCGCGTGACGTCGTCGGCGCAGTTCTCGCGCGACTGGGTGAGCCGCCTCGTGATCGGCCAGAGCCTCGACCGCATCGACATCACCGGCGGCGCCTTTCCCGACCGTTTCGAGACGCGCCAGGACCAGGCCTCGTGGCTGCACGAGGCGGTCGTCCCCGGCGGCATGATCGTGGCCGGCGTCGAGTCCGTCCGCCAGCGGGTCTACTCCGATGCCACCGTGTTCACGCAGACCGAGCGCAGGACCGACTCGATCTTCGTCGGCGCCACCGAGACCTGGGCCGGACAGCGCCTCGAGGCGAGCTGGCGGCGCGACGACGACAAGGCCTTCGGGACGCGCGACACCGGCTCGGCCGGCATCGGCTACGACATGGGCGGCTACCTGCTCGCCGCGACCTACGGCAAGGGCTTCCGCGTGCCCACCTTCTACGACCTCTACGGCCCGACGTCGGAGTTCTACCAGCCCAACCCGGGCCTGAAACCCGAGCGCAACGAGAGCATCGAGATCTCCCTCAAGTCGCCGCCGAGCCCGACCTTCGCCTGGCGAGTGACCGCGTACGACAACAAGATCGAGGACCTGATCGCCTTCGTCTTCCCGACCGTGGTCAACGTCGACAAGGCGCGCATTCGCGGCGTCGAGGCGACGGCGGAAGCCACGATCTGGAGCACTCGCCTGCGTGCCAGCGTGACCGGACAGCGACCCGAGAACGACATCACCGGCGCGCGACTGCAGGGTCGCGCGGAGGTGTACGGCACGGTCTCGGCCACGCGCTCGTGGGGCTCGTGGACCGCGGGACTCACCGTGCACGCGAGCGGCGATCGCTTCGACTCGGCCAACGAGGACCCCGCCTCGCGCCTCGGCGGCTACGGCACGGTCGACGCGCGCGTGACCTACAAGTGGCCCAAGATGTGGTCGGTGGAGCTCGCCGCCGTGAACCTCGGCGACAAGCAGTACGAGACCTCGATCGGCTACGAAGGCCGGCGCCGCGGGGTCCTGCTCACCCTAAGGCTCGACGCGTTTTAGTTTTGTAACCGAAGCTTGCAAGCTAGCGCCCGGACCAGCGTGACGGCGCCTTCTTCCCCACGAGGATGTTCGTGCCCGGCGCTGTGGGTGGCTTTTCGCCCGCCGGGCCGAAGAGATGCAACGAGAAGCGATCGACGATCAGCTCGACCAGCCAGTTCGATACGTGGCGCGAGACGGAGTCGTCCGCCCCGAACACCGGGAGGCTGGAGTGGGAGCCGAGCCAGCGCACGATCTCGAATGAAGGCCAGTAGTGGACGTCGCTCCACCGGCCCGATTGCAATTCCTCGTGCAGCGCCACCCGCAGCGTCGTCTTGGAGATGCAATCGGCGAGCACCGCGTTGGGCAACTCGACCGTACCCATCAGGGGTACCGGGCTGATGCTCGCGTAGATCCGTGCGCGCGAATTCAACTCCCGCAGCAGCGCGAGGATATCGGCGATGACTCCCCTTGTTTCGGCCGAACCCGGCGTGCGCATGCGCACGCTGCCCGCCTTCAACAGTGCCCGGTAGTCCTCGAGGAAGACGAACCCATCGGTGTCGGCATGGAAGAAGGCGGGCGCGACACCCAGCGTCAACACGATGACCCTGGCCCCCACCAACTGCGCCCGGGCCCTTTCCAGGAATTCCTCGCCATAGACCTCGCGAAGACGCGCCGAATGCCCGGACTCGGCCGGTTTCACCATCCCGGAGAGGAACGCCCGGTTGGCCAGCGGTGAATTGATGCTTTCCTCGATGAGCAGGTTGGTCGCGTCCACGCCGGCGCCCTTGAGCATGCGGGCCAGGTTGGCGGCGAAGCACGAGCCGAAGGTGGTCACCGGAGCGTTTCGCGGCAGCGTCGGCAGGGCCGGAACCGCTTCCGCGAGCAGGCTGTCGACTGCGGCCGCGTAGGCAGCCTGCTCTGCGATCGGGTAAGGGACACCCCAGGTCCGCCGAACCGCCGGGTTGTTGGTCTCGAAGCCCAGGCCCTCCTTCATCGTGTCCAGGATGTAGTGCTGGTCGAACTTGGCAGGGAAGGCGCTCCGGATCTCCGGAAGCACGCGCTCGGCGAGGTTGAACTTGTAGGACATGAGATCGTCGAGCTCGCGCCCCGCCTCCTCGCGCCGCCCCGTCCGCAGCAGCGCGGCGATGAGGTACATGTGCCAAAGGTAGTGCCGATGCTGCGCCAGCAGCTGGCGGCTCTCGGACTCGAGCTGGGCGACGTTTCCCTGCTCGGCCAGCGTAGCTAGCCTGGCGGCCACTTGCTCGTAGGTCAGCATGGTTCGAGCCCTGGCATCAGGCGCGCAAGTAGTGGCCGCGCGCAGCGAAGGTCGCGCCGAACTTGGCCTCGCGCGCGCGATCGTGGACGAGAAGCCCGGGCGCCTCCGCAAGGTAATCGCGGATCGCTTCCATCGGTCCCGGGCCATGCTCAGGCCGCACCGGGTGGCCGTTCACGATGGTGTCCTCGACGATCAGGTAGTCGCCCTTGTGCAGCTGCGGCACCCACGCCCGCAGCTCACGCAACACGTGTTCCCGCGAATGATCCGAATCGAGGATCAGGAAGATCGGCCCGCGTTGCGCCGGAAGCAGTCCGAGGGCGCGCTCGACCATCGGCACGGCGGCGCTGTCGCCGATCAGGAAATGGATTCCGGCGTAAGGCCCCAGCAGATTGGTTTCCGCTTCCACGTCGATCGAAATGACGGGGCCGCGCGCGCCGCGCGCCGCGAGTGTCTCGGCGAAGAACAGCGCCGAACCCCCGTGCCGCGTTCCCGTCTCGATGACATGTTCGATGCGATAGTCGAAGATGATCTCCTGGTAGCTCCACACATCGCTCGGCAACTTGAGGGTGCGCACGCCGTGCCAGGTCATGCCCTTCCACACCTTGGTCTCGTGGAACCATTTGAGGTACGCCTCGCCCTCGGGCGACATGTTGAGGTCGTCGAAGGCGCGCGGACCACTCACGGCTTCACTCCCACCACGCGCATGTCGCGCGGCTCGCGCAACTTGAACTGCGCCGGCTCCTGGCGCACGTCGGCGAGGCCCGCCTCGGCGAGCAGCGACTTCAACGATTCGGGCGTGTAGCCCCAGCGATGGATCATCAGCGGGTCCTTCCATTGCGGGTCGCCGTAGAACACCCACATCGTGCGCTGGCCAGCCTGGTCCTCGCGCGCGTTGCGCACCGGATCCTGCAGGAAGGTCTCGCACGCCGATGCGATGTTGGGGCACTCGATGACCATGCGCCCGCCGGGCTTCAGCACCCGCACCCACTCGCGCAGCACGTCGCGCACCTCCCAGCGCCAGAAATGCTCCACCACGTGCACCGAGAGGATCTCGTCGGCGCTCGCATCGTCGAATGGCGCCAGGTCGTGCAGGTCGCAGATCACGTCGGGCCGCATGCCGGCGCGCGCCTGGACCACGTCGACGTTCACGTAGCCCGGCAGGATCTTGTCGCCGCAGCCGAGGTTGAGCCTCAACGGCCGCTCGCTCGCATCGCCCATCGCTCGCGCCCACTGGCGCCCGACCTCGAAGAGCGAGTGCTCGCGAGCGACGCGGCGCTGCGCGAGGCCGATGCGCTTCTCGACGCCCGCCGGATCCGCGAGCGCGTCCATCGCGCCCTTTGCCAGGCCCTTGCCCACGGCGACCACGTCGGCGTAGGGATCGTAGGCCGGCATCGCGTCGGCAACGACGTAGCGCCCCGCCCACACGGACTCGACCAGCCGGTTGGGACTCTTCACCGAGTAGCTCTCGCCCGAGACCACCGGGATCCAGACGAGGTCGCACGCCTCGAGGGCCTTCCAGGTGCCCTCGATCGACCAGGTCTGGACGCGGCCCGAGATGCGCGCCGGATCCTGCCGGATCACGTCGGCGAGCAAATTGTCGACCGCGGGGCCGGGTGTGGTGAGGATGGTGAGGTCTACGGGGACCTGCGCGGCCAGCTCGCGCACCTCGCCGATGTGCTCGACGATGGACATCAGGTTGTTGGCGTTGCCGAACCAGAGCACGCGCAGGCGCGGCAGGCGCGGCTGGAACAACGGCTCGGAACGCCGGCCCTCGATCGGGTCGGTGATCACCACGGCGTCGCGTCCCGCGTGCCGGCGCACCGCCTCGGCCATCGCCGGGGTACTCGCGATCACCACGTCGGCCGTGCGAGCGAGCCTGGTGTACCAGGGGCCGATGTCGGAGCGCTCGAAGTGGTCGTCGCAATAATCGGCCACGATCCTGGCGCCCCGGCCGCGCGCCGCGTTCACCATCACCTCGTGCTCCGGGCGGAAGCTCTTCGAGAACACCAGCGCGTCGCAGGGGTGCTGCAGGAACGCGGGCGCTACCGGCCCCGGAGGCAGCGTCGCGATCTGCACCTGGTGGCCGAGCCGGTCGAGCTCGAGCGCGGGCATCAGCACGCGATAGCGCGTCGAGGCGAACTGGGAGGTGGGTCCCGCCGGCCCCACGTCCACCTGGGCCATCGTGACGAAGAGGATACGCATCGCCGCGCGATTTTATCAGGCGGCGTCGCGCTTTCCCCCGCGCCGCTACAGCGTCTCGGCCAGCGCGAGCGCCTTTTCCAGCTCCGCGGGCTCGATCATGAACTCGTGCGAGGCGGAGTAGCTGGGCTCGTCGCGCACCTTTCGCCGCAGCGTCCGGACCTGGACCAGGTGCAGGTTGCGTTGCGCCGCGAGGCAGATGAACTCGAACGAGAACTTGGTCGCGATATGGAGCACGACGCTTCCTTCCCGGCAGAACACGGTGCTGGCAAGCGCCGCGCCGAACGGCGCGGCGAAGACCTTCGCGCCGGCGGCGTAGCCCTTCTGCTGGCGGTACGAGAGCAACTCCGGCCGGATGACCGAGAATCCCCAGGCCTCCAGGAGTTTCTCCACCGCGGGCTCGTTGACGATCCGGCGCATGGTGACCGCCGGATTCGAGCGGGAGGCGTAGATCCTCGGCCGATCCGAACGGTCCGACGCGGTATCGAGGCGCGCGATCTCGCGCGTGCCGGCCGGGTGCGGCATCCGGTGAAAGTACGTCGGTGTCACCCAGACCAGCCGATCGACCCTCACATGGTCCCCGGCGGGAACATGTTGGATGCGATCGGCCGTCACACCGGCGTCCTCGAGCGAGTCGAAGTGAAACGGCCGGGCGTCGCCGTGCAGGATCACCCTGAGGTCTTTCACGTGCTTGCCGGCGAGCAGCACGCGCGGCAATTCGCCCAGCAGCCAAGCGGAGAAGTTGCCCTGCGCGGCCACGCAGATCGCGCCCGCCGGATCGCTGCAGTGGTACGCGCAGGCCGTCCCCGTCCGCAGGCCGATTCCGCTTGCCTCGCCACCGCGAATGAGCGGGTAGTCTGGGAGACCGTGGTCGCACAGCTCCGAACTGGTGTAGCCGGTGTTGGCATCGAGCAGGATGCCGCCAGGGAGCGACACGACGTTGGGAAAGTAGATCGTGGCATCCCGCAGCACGAGGCCGAACACCGGGTAGGTGGCCTCGGGATCCGCCTGGTGCCGAGTGCCGTCGGTATCGAGAAAGGTGATCGGCGGATGCGGCTCGGCGGGGATGCGGAAGATCTCCTCGGCACCGTGACTGCCGATCGCCTCCTCCTCGCTTGCCGGCCGCAGGGGGACCAACGACATGTCTTGCCTGGCTCCGTGGACGGGATGAGGATTCTAGGCGTTATCGGCTAGAGTCTGCCTTTTCCCGGCACCGCCATGGCGATCGAAAGGACGATCGAGTGACCCCCCGCTCGGCGCTCGAATGGCACGCGGATCCCGCCTCGCAGCCGCTGGGCGCGGGCAGCGCGCGCCTCGTGCGCCTGCACGCGGTGCAGGAGGCCCGCGGGCTCCTCACCGTCGGCGAGGCCGCACGCCACGTCCCGTTCGACGTGCGGCGCTTCTTCGTGATCTCCGCCGTGCCCGACGAGAACATGCGCGGCGAGCACGCGCACCGAAAGCTGCACCAGTTCCTCGTCTGCCTCACCGGTCGCGTCACCGCGGAAGTGGATGACGGGCGCAGTCGCGCCGCCGTAGTGCTCGACACGCCCCGCGTCGGCCTCTACATGCCGCCGATGACATGGGGCGCGCAGCACCACTACTCGAGCGATGCCGTGCTGCTCGTGCTCGCCTCGCACGAGTACGATGCCGCGGACTACGTGCGCGAGTATCCGCGCTTCCTCGAGCTCGCGGGCGCTGCGCGGTGAAGGTCCCGTTCCTCGCCTTCGCGCCGATCTACGAGGAACTGCGGGGCGAGCTCGATGCCGCCTTCGCGCGCGTGATGCGATCGGGCTGGTTCGTGCTCGGCCCGGAGGTGGAGGCCTTCGAGCGCGCGTTCGCGGCCTATTGCGGTGCGCCGCACTGCGTGGGCGTGGGCAACGGCCTCGAGGCGATGGAGCTCGTGCTGCGCGCCTGGGGCATCGGCCCGGGCGACGAGGTGATCGTGCCCTCGAACACCTACATCGCCACCTGGCTCGCGGTGAGTCGCGTGGGCGCCCGGCCGGTGCCGGTGGAGCCCGACGCGCGCACGTACAACATCGACCCGGCGCGCATCGAGGCGGCGATCACGCCGCGCACGAAGGCGCTGCTCCCGGTGCATCTCTACGGCCAGTGCGCCGACATGGCGCCGATCATGGACATCGCGCGCGCGCGCGGCCTACGGGTGCTCGAGGACGCCGCCCAGTCCGCGGGCGCGACGTATCGCGGGGCGCGCGCCGGCACGCTGGGCGACGCGGGCGCATGCAGCTTCTACCCCGGCAAGAACCTCGGCGCCTTCGGCGACGCGGGCGCCGTCGTGACGGCCGACGCGCAGCTCGCCGACCGCGTGCGGGTGTTGCGCAACTACGGTTCGCGGACCAAATACCACAACGAGGTGCAGGGCTCGAACTCGCGCCTGGACGAGCTGCAGGCGGCCCTCCTGGGTCCGCGCCTCGCAGTCGTGGACGCGTGGAACGCACGGCGCGAGCGTGTCGCGCGCCGCTACCTGGAGTCGCTGTCGGCGAGCGGCCTCGTGCTCCCCGCGATCGGCGCCGGGAACGTGCACACGTGGCACCTCTTCGTCGTGCGCACCCCGCGACGCGACGCGCTGCAGCGCGGGCTCGCGGCAAGAGGCGTGGACACCCTCATCCACTATCCGGTGCCGCCGCACCTGCAGCCGGCCTACGCGGGGCTGGGCCTGCCGCGCGGATCGCTGCCCGTCTCGGAGGCGATCCACGACGAGGTCCTGAGCCTTCCCATGGGCCCGCACCTCTCCGAGGCCGAGGCCGGCCACGTGATCGACTCAGTCCAGCGCGTACTGGCTGCCGGTTAGCTCGCGTGCGGGGTTGCCGGCATGCACGCGCCCGGCAGGCACGTCGCGGATCACGACGGATCCGGCGCCCACGATGGCGGAGTCGCCGATGTGCATGCGCGGGATCACGGTGGTGCCGCCGCCGACGAACGCGTTGCGCCCGATCTCGACGTAGCCCAGGACGGTGACGCCCGCGGAGAGCGTGGCGAAGTCGCCGACGCGCGAGTGGTGATTGACGCTCGTGTTCTGCAGGATGATGACGTGGTCGCCCAGCACGGCCTCCGGGGCGATCACGCTGCCCGCGAGGATCGCGGCGCCACGGCCCACGCGCGCGCTCGCCGCCACCGTCGCGCGCGGGTGGATCACGGTCTCGAAGCGCTCGGGCGGCATGCCGGTCCGGCCCACGATCTTCGGAATCGCACGGAAGCTCGCGAGGCTGGAGATGCCGTTCACGAACTGGCAGTCGCCGTAGCGCCGCGCGGTGTCGATCGGGCCGAGCACCTCGTGACCGAGCACGCGCTTGCCGAGGTTTTCGGCGATGTCGTCGAGAATGCCCACGAGACGGTAGCGCGGGCGCTGCGGATCGAGCGCGTTGCTGGCTTCGACCGCGTCGAGGATGCCGAGCGAGTTCCCGCCGGCACCCAGCACGATCAGCCGCACCGGGGACTTCACGCCGCCCCCCGGGCCAGCGCGATCGCCTCGATGGTCTCGAAGAAGCGGCGCGAGTAGCGGCCGATGTCCGCGATCTCTTCGTCGTGGAAGCGCCGCTCGCGCTCGCGCCACGCCTCGCGAAACGCGCCGTCCTCGACCAGGCGCGAGGCGAGCTCGACGTATTCGGCCGGATCGCGCGCGACCAGCACCGGGTAGCGATCCAGCGTCTCACGCCCGAGCGGCCGGCGGCCCCCGCCCACCTCCTCCCAGTACTGCATCCCGAAGACCGTGTTCGCGTCCGCGTACGAGAGCAGCGGCACGCCCGCGCCCATGGCCTGGTACCCGGTGATGCCGCATCCCAGCGGGAAGGTCTCGAGGAAGAGGTCGAGAGCCGCCGCGTAGAGCGGCGTGTCCACCCAGCCCACGAAGTGCACCCTGTCGCCCACGCCCTGCGCGCGCAAATACTCGTGCACCGCGGGATTGCGCGCGTGCCCGGTCCAGAGCCAGCCCACGTCGGAATGGCGGCGCAGCAGCGCGGCGACGCTCTCGAGGAACGGGCGGCTGGCGATCTTCTCCTCGCGCGCGAGCGTGCCGGCGAGGAGCCGCTCGGGAAACTGCGCGCGCAGCGCCTTTATCGCGTCGGCGGTCCGAGGGCGCGGGTCGAGGGCAAGCGGAACCGGGCACACGGTCCAGGCCTGCCCGTGGAAGACGCGCCGGGACTCGCCCCACGAGCCATACGTGAGATACCCGTCGATCGCGGGCGAGCGCACCGCGTGGTACTTGAGCGACCAGAACACCTGCACCGGCGCCACGCGCGCGCCGAAGACGAACAGCGCTGCGGGCGGGGCCGTCACCCACACCGCGACGCGCGCGCCGTTGGCGGCGAGGCGCTCCCGCAGCCACTCGTGAGGCTCCCCGGCCGCGTGCGCGTACGACTCGACTGCCACGCCAAGCCGCGAGGCGCCTTCCACGAAGGCCTCGTCGTGCCCGAACAACGTGTAGATTCGCGCGCGGTATCGCGAGCCCACCCGGCTCCCGAGCAGGCGGAACAGCACCTCGGTATGCCCGAGCACCGTGCCCGTATGGAACACGAAGGCCACGTCGAGACCGCCGGCCGGCACGGGGCGAGGCTCGGGCTCGCGCGCGAACGAGCGCCCCATTTCCGCCATCGCGTCGCGCCACTGCGAAAAGCAGCGCTCGTAGTGGTCCTCGCTCTCGACCGCCTTCACGAAAGTGGTGTAGATCGCCCCCTCGACGGCCAGCGCCCGCGGGACGTCGCGCCGGGCGATGAAGCGGCGCAGCAGGATCACCGCGGACGCGAACATCGCATCCGCCTCCGCCGCCATGCCGTGCTGGAGCGCCGCGGTGCCCACGCGGAAGATCGCCTCCGGGTCGGCCCCGGGGTTGGCCGCGATGCGCCGCACCTCCTCGCGGATCGCCGCGCGCGGATCG
>Ga0111538_10011753_pt1 | contig 11584 bp, 10 predicted proteins | sample SoiMethybrSBSTD1_FD_79669 | JGI IMG/M metagenome (GOLD analysis project Ga0111538, IMG submission 79669) | Bulk soil microbial communities from a Populus tree surrounding site in Tennessee, USA - Soil MetaG P. TD hybrid SBSTD1 (version 2)... | ecosystem: Environmental > Terrestrial > Soil >...
GCAGCCTGACCGTCGGCGGCGGCCGGCAGGCCGAGGACACCGGCGGTCCGCGCACGGCGGAGGGCGACCTGGCGTGGGGCGGCGCCGGCGGCAACCTCGGTTACGTGCCGGGGTCCAGCGTCCGCGACGGCTTCTCGGTCGGCGGCACGGCGATCCACCCCGGCGTCCAGCGCTACACCGGGTTCACGCAGGGCTACCGTCTGGAGTTGGAGCACCAGGTCACGGTCCAGGAGATCGGTGCCTCCGGCGGCACGTCGGCGTCGGTGCCCGGCAGCGGCATGTTCCGGATCCCGGAGCCCGAGGCGTACCGGTACGGGCTGCCTGTGCACGCGCGGGCCGTGACCCGCCACCCCGGCGGCCGGGTGACGCTGCGCGACGACCCGTTCAAGGACCCGTTCGGCGACGGCGGCCGCACCCGGCCGTGGGAGGAGCGGCTGCCCGACTGGCTGGGCGCGGGCGGGATCGGCGGGGCCGGCGTGGCCAACGTCCAGCGGTTCACCGGTGCGGCCGAGGCGCAGGCGAAGGTCGTCGCGAAGCTGCAGGCGATGGGCGTGCTGCCGCCGCAGGACGCCGACGGCGTGCCGATCCTGTCCGGGCACGAGATGCAGCGCAACAGCGAGCTGTCGAACCTGCGGGCGATGCAGGAGATCAACGCGCACCGGCTGGAGGGCGGCTACGACCAGGCCGCCCAGGACGGCATCGTGCTCGGCCTGGTCTCCCAGCGCACCACCAGGGAGCCGCGGCACACGACGCTGCGGATGCGGATCCGCCAGGGCGGCGAGAAGTTCGTCGGCTACTCGACGGCCGAGGGCGTCGGCGTGCTGGACATCGGCTCGCAGACGTTCGCGGAGACCGGCGGCCAGACCGGCACGCGCACCGGGAAGAGCGACGTCGGCGGCGACGTGGCCGGCGGCTCGGGCCCGCTCAGCTTCGCCGGTGCAGGCGTGAACGGCGGCTACGGCCGGACGAGAAGCTCCGGCTGGAGCCGTGGCGACACCGTCAACCAGGTCACGCTCATCGAGAGCACCGGCCTGACCGCGATCTTCGAGGTCGACCACACGCTGGAGATCGTGCTGGTTGCCGACGACGGGTCCGAGGTCCCGCTGGCGAAGGTGCAGGGTAGCGCGCGGGTGGTGCTGCCGGCCGGGCTGCTGCCGGCCCGCGGCACGCCGGCGCCGGTCACGCCGCTCACCCGTCCGGGCCCCGTGCCGACGCCGCAGCGCACCGCTGCACCGACGCACGGCACCTCGATCCAGGCGCTGCGCTGGGCGACGCTGCTGCACCTCGACGGCGCCGGCATGTGGGACGCGGTGCGGCGGGTGCTGCCCAGCGGCACCCGCACCGGCTCCGCCGGGTACGTGCACCTCACCTCGTTCGCCAACGTCCGCAGCCTGCTGGCCGACCCGGAGTGGATGTTCACCGAGTACCGCACCGACGTCGCCGTCGACCCGCGCGGGGTGGCACCGCTGCGCTCCAGCCTCGGCATCCGGGGATGGACCGGCGAGTCCGAGTTCGTGACGGCCGCGCCGCTGATCAACGGCGACATCAACTTCACGATGGCGGCCCAGTCCACCACGTTCGGCCGGCAGACCACCAAGAGCGTCGGCCTGTCCGGCAAGGGCCTTGTCGACCTGTCCGACCCCACCCCCGCCGGCGACGGCACGCTCAGCGGCAACGCCGGGTTCACCTGGTTCCACGGCCACAACCGGGCGACCACCCGGATCTACGGCCGGGAGCGGCTGAACATCCACACCGGCACCCAGTACGTGTACCGGATGCCCGTCGACTTCGACGTCACCGGCACCGAGCACGACCTGCTGGTACGCGGCGGCGACCGGACGAAGCGGGTCACGCTGCCCGACCGGACCGTGGTCTACATGCTTCCTGAGCGCACGGCGCTGGAGCTGTACGGCCGGCACCTGCTGCCGGTGCCGGCGGACCAGGTCGCCGACGCCCTGCGCCGCTACGGCGGCGGGCAGTTGACCATGGACCGGCTGACGGCCGCCGCGGTGCTGCGCCGGTACCGGGACGAGGCTGGCTCTGCCGCTCCCGGCTTGCCGGGTGCGGACTTCGACACGCCCGACGGCCTGCTCGCCCGGATCGCCGAGAAGCTGGTGGCCCAGTTCCCGGACCTGCCGGCACTGGCGGGCTCGACCGACCCGGCCTGGCAGGTGCGGATGGTGCTGCACCGCACGGCGCAGCCCGACGCGCTGCCGCCGGTGGCGCCCGACGTGGCCCGGCGGATGCTGCCCGAGTTCCTGATCTCGGGGTTCGGCCAGGGCGGCATCGAGCCGGCGTCGCTGACCGAGAACGGGCAGCCGGTCGAGCTGTTCGAGCGGGTTGTGGAGCAGGTCCAGGCGGTGGCGCCGGGTGCGCTGGCGAAGGCGCCGGGGCTCTGGCAGGGCCTCTACGGCAGCCTGGCCGGCAAGCGGTGGGCCGGCAAGATCGACGACATGCTCTCGCCGGAGGGCCACGAGTTCTCGTTCGCGGTTCCGGTGCGGAAGAAGTGGACCGACATCGTCACCGTGCGCATCACTGCGCGGTTGGGTGCTCCCCGCGTCATCGGTCACCGCGACGACCTGGGCCCGATCATGCAGGACTACGCGTACGCGCAGCACGACCAGGCCGAGTTCGGCGGCTGGTCGCTGAGCGGCGGTGGCGCGACGGCGGGCAAGGCGCTGGACACGCCCGAGGCCAGCGTGGGCACCGGCCCGGGGTACACCGAGACGGGTTCGGTCGGCGGGCAGCGCACCAGGCTGCAGGGGTCGGCCACGTTCACCGGCGTGTACCGGGTGGAGCGGCCGATCGAGTTCCACATCGAGGCGACCCGGTGGGTGCCGGGCGGGGTGCAGCGCAACGTCGGACGCGTGGTGCGCCGGGTGCACGCCAGTTCGACGGACCGGATCGACGGGACCGTCGTCCAACTCGTCCCGGAGGGGCTGCTGTTCGATCCCGGGGCGGCCGCCCTGGATCCTGTTTCGCGCCTCGATCCGCGGCGGGTGCCGCTGCCGGAGATCTTCTCCGTCGAGAACATCAGCCGCGTCGACCTGTACGGCGTGATCCGCGACCGGCTGGCGGCCGACGACATGCTGGGCCGCACCGACGCGGCGCGGGCCGATTCCCAGCTGCGCGGGCAGTTGTCGGCGCTGGCCACGAGCGCCGGGCTGGAGCGGATGGCGGGCCCCGGCGGCCACCCGACGGTGACGCTGACGGTGCCGGGCGAGCCCGACCAGATGATCCAGGTGTTCGTGCGGGCCGTGCTGTCCGACCTGCGGGTGATCGCGGAGCACCGCAAGGACGTCGAGCTGCGCGAGGTGGACCGGTCGCAGCGGGTGTCCGGCGAGAGCGACGAGCGCGGCCGGTGGATGCCGTTCAGCCGCACGTTCTCCGAGGACCAGTCGGTGCTCGGCGGCGTCAGCGAGAAGGTCTTCGGCGGTGCGGCGGCGGCCGAGCAGAGCTCGATCCTGTCGGGCGACCGCGACGAGACGAGCAACTTCGAGCGCAGCGAGGGCGCCACCGTGTCGGTGGCCGTCACCTACCACCTGGAGGTGCGGCGGATCCGGGTGGCGAAGGACAACCGGGAGCACCGGATCAGCACAGACCGGATCCCGTTCGCGGCGAGCGGCCGGGCGACGATCACGCTGGCGCAGCACGAACTCGACGACATCCGGGCCGGGCAGGCGGCCGCGGGCGGACCTCGGTGGCGCTTCGACCGGCGGTTCGACGCCGCCCAGCCCGCTACCGGCGGCGTGCCCGTGCGGCTGTCCGGGACGTACGGCCGCGGGATGACCGACCCGATCTCCGCGGCCCGCGAGCTCGCGGCGACCCGCGGCGTGGACGTCCTCGTCGAGGTGACCGAGCGGGACGGGACGGTGCTCCGTTACCTGGCCCGCCCGGACGGCGCGCTGTTGCCGGAGTTCCCGGACGGCGGCTACGCCACCGCGCGGGCGGCGCTCCCGCCCGACCTGGTGGAGGCGGCCAACCGCGCCGACCTCGACCTGCTCGACCTGTACCGCCGCAAGCCCCCGTCGCCGGGGCGGACGTTCGCCGAGATCGTCGAGGAGGAACTGAACCCACCGTCGGCCAGCGGCCCGGCGCCGTCAGGTGGCCCTGACCCGAGCGGGTCAGGTGGCCCTGACCCGAGCGGGTCAGGTGGCCCTGACCCGAGCGGCGGCCCGGCAACTCCGGACGTACAGCACGTTCCGGGACGGCAACCGGATCGGTCCGCACCCGCCGGCGCTTCGGAAATGCCAGATGATGCCGGTCCTCCTGCGGGTGGCTCAGGCGGACCAGGTGATCCGCCGGACGGCGGCGACAACGGGCCGAGCGCCCGCCCCGGCGAACCCGACGGCGAGGATCCGGGCGAGGTGGTTCCCACCCGAACCCCCGGCGGAACCGTCGACGTTCGAATCAATGTCCAGGAAGGGCAGACGCCGGGGGCACTCGGTGGGGAGTTCGCCCCAGGTGTCCATTACGCAGACACCTTCGAACATGTCCACGAGAGCACGACGGCCCGCCGCCTCGCAGCCGAGGGCGCCGACGTGCGTGCGCTGGACGCGGCACATGGTCGAGCCGACGCCCTCGGAAATCCGGACATCATGGTGCGGATGGATCCCACTGATGTGGGTGCGTACGGCGACCTCAAGCGACTGACTGCCAATCCTTCGGCGGACAGAAAGGATCCCGACCTTTCCCGTCGAGTTGAGGTCAATCTGCGCAGTGGATTCAGCCAGGATCCACGGAACAGAATCGTCGCACTGGATGGGACCGATGCCGGTCTGACGACTGCCGGTGCGGTACGAGGCATCCGTCGTGCGCTGGGCTTCTGGCGTCAACAAGGACGGCAGGTCACCTCGGACATGCGTATGGTGGTTTTCACCGCTGAGGGGAAGACGGTGACCTGGCAGGCTTCGAGCGGAGTGATCGATGTCAGTTCGTGAGCAGGTGTTGTTCTGCTCCGATGCGGAGCCGTACGACCAGGCTCGAGCCATTGCCGAGCTAATCGGGGCCGATATCGTGGCCCATCCGACCATGGTCGAAGTCCTCATGCCGACCTCTAGGCTGCTACCACACGTCGACGGACAGTTCGGTGGACCGCTGGTCTCCCGTGACGCCGAGTGGCCGTACCGCCCCGCCGGAGAATGGGAGGCAGGTGACGCGTACAAGCTGGAATGGCGACTGTGGCAGGCACCGGGGGCGCGGTTGGACGCAAGCAGCGGGGCCGACCTGGAGTTTGTCGCCGCATCCGCAGTCTTCGACCAACTGGCCGCTGGCCTTCTCGTGCCCATGCTCCACATTCACCGGACCGACCGACTCGTCGCCGCTTTTCACCCGGATCACGGCCTGCGGCGCTTTGCCGAGGACGTCACGATCTATGACTGGGACGAGGCCGCGTGGGGTCAATGGGTCTGCCCGAGGCCGACTGTGCACGAGCGCTGAATCGTCGAGTCGGGTGCGCGGGGCCGTTTGCCGTGCGACCTCTGACGCCTCAGCGTTGCGAGAAGCGCCTTCTGACAACGCTAAGGCGTCAGACGTTGATCGAAGCCGGACTGCGCTCCGCGCTCACCCGGCCGCGTCGCGGCGAAGCGCGGCTACCGCATCCGCGAGCCATCGACGGGTGAACCGGCTCGGCCACTGCCTGAGCGCCTCGCGTCCGTCGTCGGTGCGGAACGCGTCGGCGGGCACCTCGTCGGCGCCGGCGGGGATGAACTTCGCCACCTCCTCGAACGCCGCCACAGCGAGGGGGAGGTCCGGCGAGGGCGCCTGGCGCGATGCGAGGTCGGCGACCGTCATCCACTGGCCGGGGTCGAGGAGTTCGGAGACGCCCGGCCCGAAGTCGTACGGAGCAGCGGCGCCGACCTCGACGTCCGGCGGCAGCCGGAACACGAACTCGCGCGGTGCGCCGCACCGGGAGCAGGTGCCGGTCCAGCGGGTGCCGAGGTTGTCACCGAGGAAGATGACCTCGCTGGCACCGGTGAACCCGTACCCGCCGCAGCGGGGGCAGGCGGCCAGCTCGATGTAGATCTCGGCTTCCTGGTCGGTACGCGCCAACGGAGCCTGCATACGGCCAGCCTAACGATCTGTGGCGGCCGCGCACGGCCGGCGCACGGCAGCGCGCGCACGATCGACGGCGCCGGTTAGAGTTGCGGGCGTGACGGCGGCGACGTGGGCCGAGTTCGAGGCGGCGCTGGCTCGGGAGATCCCGTTGATGCGCCGCGACGACACCGTGGTGCTGGACTGGCCACCGTTCTACGTCCAGCTCGGGCAGGATGCGGAGTACCTGGTCATCGAGGCGGTGAGCAACGACGGCCTACCGGCCGACCGGCAGCTCACCACCGATCAGGAGGCGGCCCTGCTGACGCTGGGCTGGACCCCGCCCGAGCCGCCGCCCGGTCAGCCGAACTGGTTCTCCCAGGTTCGGTGGCCGACGCCGACCGAGGTCGGCGCCGAGTTTGCGCGCCGCCTCACCCGGACGCTCGCCGACGTCTTCGGCGTTCCGGAACCGGCGGCAATGACCTACCAGGCCTGGGCCTACCGCACCGGCGAGGAGCTCACCTGGCCGCTGTTCGCCGGGATGGTCCGGTCCTGATGCGGACGCCGGGCACGGCGCCCGCCGGCACGGGGGTGAGCGCATGAAGGCGATCGACACCGCGAGCGCGCGCGGCCTGCTGGCCCGCCTCCGCTCGCTCGACTGGGGCTGGACCGCCGCTGAGGTTCCGGACCTGCTGCGCCGGTTCGGCTGGGTCAGCGTCGCCAGCGCCGAGGGCGGCGCCGTCATCGCCGACGCCGGGTTCGGCCTCACCGGCAGCGAGGTCCGGATCCTTCTCGACGGCGACAAGGTCGATTCGATCGTCGTGCGGGTCACCGGCGTTCCCGCCGAAGGCGACGACGCGCGGCTGCAGGCGCACGACGCCTTCGTCTCGTTGGTCCGGACGGCGACCGAGCTGTTCGGCGAGCCGACCCGCCGGATCCAGAACGAGGATCCGCAGGTCGACTGGCGCGACGAGCGCACCACGCTGTCGGTCGGGCGGATCGCCGGCGCCGCCTCGGTGACCCTGATGACCAACGAGTACCGGGACTTCTGGGACGAGGAACTCGACGACGACTGGGAGACCTGACGGAGCGGGCCCGATCCTGAGCGTTTGCTATCGCGCCAGCGATGGCAAACGTCCAGGATCGGGAAAGTCCACAGTGGACACTCAGCGGCGATCCCAGGCCGCGTCCAGGAAAGCGACCGAGTTGCCGATGAGCGCCTGCGCGGCGAGCAGCACGGTGCCGACGCAGGACAGCGGGTCGATGCCGCCGCCCTTTTCCACGGGCCGCCCGGCGAGCATCTCGCAGGCAACCCACAGACTGTCCCAACTGGCGCCCCACAGCCACAGCCAGTATTCGATCTCGCTCGCGAAGTAGTACGGCCCGCGCGGCAGGCCGAGCGCGTAGGTGCCGACGGGAACCTCGATCTCCGCCTCGCCGATCGCCGTCGCCAGCGGCAGCAACCGGTGTGTGCGGACGAACGAGACCGCGTCGTCGCCGTTCGCCGAGATCGACCACAGCAGCCCGTTGTCGACGAGTCGCCGGGCGAGGGCGCCGGCGTCGGCGATGCCCGCCTCGATCAGGCGGTCCCGGTACGTCGGCCAGGTCAGCGGCGCCTGCTCGGGGGCCTCGTGCGCGGCCGTCCACACCTTGTAGTCGGCCTCGGACGGCAGCGTGTACGACGTATGGCCGACGCAGATCTCGTAGTAGGCGAGCGGTTCGCCGGGTGCGGGATAGAACGGCCCGAGGTCGAACCCGACGGGGAAGATGAGGTCTCCGCCCAGATGCAACGCCGTCTTCGTCGGGGGCGCCGGCGGTGGGGGCGCCATCGTCAGGGCGGACAACGTCATTGGTCGGAGCCCTCGTCGTCACGCCGCGCACGGTCCACATAGGACAGCCGTAACGCGAGCATGTAATGCAACGACTTCAGGGTCTCGGTGAGCAGCTTGTGCGGGTCGAGGCGGTAGCCGACCCGCTCCTCGGCGGCCGCGCGCGCCACGCAGGCGTCCCAGAGCGTGGGCTCCTGGTATCCCTCGCGCCACAGCCGAACCTCGTTCCAGCTCAGGTTCACCGTGCGGTAGGGCAGGTGGCCGGCCCGGAACCGGAAGGGGTCCGCCGGGGTGTTTCCCTTGCCGCCGGCCGCCGGCAGGAGCCGGTAGGTGCGCGCGAAGCTCATCGCATCCGGGCCGTCGGGGTCGATCTCCGCGAGCAAACCCAGGGCGACGAGATCACCGAACCAAACCTCCGCGTCGGCCCGCGTGGCGTCGTCGGTGCGTCGATCGACGATCGTCGACCGGGTCCACGCGGTCCTGCCGAGTTCGGCGGTGCGGCCGTGGGCCTCCATCCACAGCGTCCCCTGCTGCCGCGACATCACGAACACCATGTGCCCGCGGCGGATGGCGTATCCGGTCGTGCCGGTGGTCTCGCGGACGACGGCGCCGCCGTACTGTCCCACCGGCACCACGATTCGCTCCGCCGCATCCATCGGCGAGCATGCTATCGGCGGTGTGGGTGGCGGGCCAGTAGGCTGTGGTCGACCGACGCCGATTCGGGGGGATGGATGCTCGCCGCAGCGTTGCTCGTCGATCGGGTCGACGCGGTGGTCGTTGTCCGCCGCGACGACCTGGTCGAGGGTCGTCCGGAACGTCGCCCGGAACGAGGAGCGGAGTAACGATGCTGGTCGCCCGGTCGATGGCCGAGTGTCACCTGTACATGGATCTGCATCCGTGCCCGCATTGCGGCGAACCGGAGTTCCGGTGGTCCCGGCACGAGGCGGGGATCCGCGACGGGCAGCACACGTCGTCCTACGAGGGCGAGTGCCCCACGTGCCGCAGCGCCCGCCGGTTCGACTTTGTCGTGCTCGACTACGACCTGGCGCCGCCCGCGCTGGGCGGGCCCGAGCCGTCGCAGATCATCGACCCGGCCGAGTTCGTCGAGGCGGGCGACCTCGCCGCGCGCTACGCGGTGGTGCGGGCGGGCGCCGATCCCGACGAGGTAGCCGAGGCGTACGACGCGGCCGTCGACGCCGTCGTCACCGTCGAGGAGGCGTTGAAGTTCATCCCTGCTGGCGCGACGCGGGTTCCGGAGGCGGCGTTCACGTCGTCGGCGGGTCGGGCCGCACTGGCCGCGGAGCCCGGCCGCTTCGACCGCGCGCACCTGGAGGCGGTCCTCGCCGAGCGGCGCACGGTGCTCGCGGCCGTCTCGCGCGACATGGATGCGATCGACTGGGACGCCGTCACCTGAACCGTTCGGCGACCTCGCGGTAGGTCCGCTGCACCGCGTCCAATCGGATCTTCCGGAAGCGGCCCGGCTCGTCCTCGTAGACCGCGCGGCCGCGGGCGCTCCAGATCCGGTCGGCGGGAACGGTCTCCGCGCCGGCGGGGATGAACTTGGCCGCCTCGCCGACGGCGGCCGCCGCGGTTCGAAGATCTGTGGCGACGGTGTGCCGCTCGTCCCCGTTCATGTCGTCCCCGGGTTCGGCCGGCACGCTGCGGGCGATCAGGTCGGCGACCCAGAGCCACTCGCCGGCATCGATGAGGACCGACGGCTGGTCGTCGCCGAACACCGGCTCGTCCGGATCGGGAAAGATCACGTCTTCCGGGATGCGGAACACGAACTCGCGGGAGGCGCCACAGCGCGGGCACGCGCCGGCGTACCGGCTGGCCAGGTCGCCCTCGGCGACGATCACGGAGTGGTCCGGGGTGAACTCGCTCTCCCCGCAGTTGTCGCAAGGGTTCAGTTCCATGTACAGGTGCGCCTCGGCATTGGTCCGCGCGATGCGTAGCGGCATGTGGCCGACCCTACAGACCGCTGGCGAGAACGGCTCCCGACTCCCGGCCGGCGTCGGGCGGGCCGGCCGGTGGGCCGCGGCCTTCGCTTCGTACATCTCGACACCCGAGGTGATGCGCGGCTGGCCGGTACGAGGCGGTCGGCGACTCGCGCTCGTCTCGTCGGCGTTCTCGCAGCCGGACCGCGCACCAACGGCCGAAAGCCCGAGAAACGAGAGGATCGCGTCCGGGGGCCGACGGCTGTCCAGGACCAGCAGCACGTCGGAGCGGGCGGGTGGCCGGACCGCGGACGCCCGGGTGAGGTCGTTGGCGTGAGCAACCGTGCCGGCTGACTCACGCGTCGGCAACCTGGTGCCCCCGGCAGGAATCGAACCTGCGACACACGGTTTAGGAAACCGTTGCTCTATCCCCTGAGCTACGAGGGCGCGACGTCCTAGGGTACCGGACCTGGTGCTGCCCACGCGTGGCTATACCTGCCCGGCGGTGACCACCGCTGACCAGGGCTTCCGGCTGGTCTCTGGGCGACCGACGGAGCAATCGAGGAGCGCAGCGAGCGGCCGCGGTCGGGTCACCGGTGCCCGGCGATGACCACCGCTGGCGGATGCTCACAGAGCGACGACGGAGCAGCCGGCGCCCGGTGTACCGACCTCCTGTTGTCGCCGACGCTCCTGCTTGCCTCCTTCGACGACGGGCTGGTAGTGCGCGTTGAGGGCGGGTCGACGCCACCGCTGATACACGGTGCGGCGGGTAGCGGATGCCGCGGCGAGGGCTGGGGCTCTCTGTGATGATCGGCACCGCAGTTGTGCCTCCGCAGATCGCCGCTGACAGCCGTCATTCAGCCGTATCGAGTCCGACTCCCGTCGAGTGCTTGCATGTCCTAAAAGCGTTGCAGATCCGTGTGCAATCCATTGCATATGATGTGCAGCGCGATGTAACCTGGATCGGGAGGTGAAGACCATGGCATCGCAAACGGTGGGGTTCGCGGTCTCGGATGAGGACCGGGAGCGTCTTGACCGACTGGTCGAGCACTTCGGTGGCGGCAACCGGTCCGCCTACCTGCGCGCGACGTTGAAGGTCATGGAGTCCCTTCGTCGGGCCGAGCGACTGCGCGAACTTCAGGGGGCCAATCACCGCAGGTTGGCGGAACAGGGGATCGCGGCCGACGATCTTCCCGGCTTGATCCGCGACGCGTACAAGGACCCAAAGGCGTGACGCTGCCTGGCCCGGTGGCGACACCTGTCGTCTTCGACGTCAACGTGCTGGTTCAGGCGATCGCGTCGGGCAACAGCCCGTACCTGTCGTGGCCGTCGCCGCCGCCGACATCCGGCAACCCGTTCGCCGACAGCCTCGGGATCATCAACGACGCCGCCGAGTTCGCGCTCTGGCTCTCTCCGCACATCCTCGACAACACCATCCGGGTACTGATGACCGTCGTCGGAACGCCGAAGGAAGAAGCCGACGACTACCGCGAGATCCTGATCGAAATGGCCGACGCGTCGGGCGGGGGCGTACTCACCCCACCCCGGACTGTCCACGACTGCCCCGACCACGAGGACAACCTCGTACTGGATCTCGCCGCCGAGGTCGGCGCTCTGCTCATCGTCTCCGAGGACGCCGACCTCACCAGCATGTCGCCCTGGCGTGGCGTGCCCGTCCTGCGGGCACGCGAGTTCGTGGGCCGGGTCGACGCCATGCGGCGACACCGCCGCCGCTGAGCAGACGCGTGCGCTGCCAGGAGCGCACGGCATGGGCCACGGCTCCGA
>Ga0111538_10011755_pt1 | contig 11584 bp, 10 predicted proteins | sample SoiMethybrSBSTD1_FD_79669 | JGI IMG/M metagenome (GOLD analysis project Ga0111538, IMG submission 79669) | Bulk soil microbial communities from a Populus tree surrounding site in Tennessee, USA - Soil MetaG P. TD hybrid SBSTD1 (version 2)... | ecosystem: Environmental > Terrestrial > Soil >...
CCGCGCCGGAGCGCGCCCGGCGGCTGAAAGCTAGCCGATGGGAGACCGCTCTTCTCGGACCGGCATCGCCACCTCGGCCGAACCCAGGCCATTATAGTCAATATAAATAAATAGTTAAGGGGCCATCCCCGATCGCCTTGTCGCTGCGGCACATGCGTTGCTCTGATCGATTCGAGACGCTGAACCGTTCGAGTTCGAGTGCGGTGAACGAGTGTCTCGGAGGAGGAGTGCGCGTGCTGCTGCCAACTTTGTCTGTTAGCGAGGGTGCGAACGCCGGCGCCGATGATGCGACCAGATCCCAGCGCGGTTCGGCGAGCTCCTGATCGAGGAAGCCGCCATCACGCGTGAGCAGCTGGAAGAGGCGCTCCGTGTGCAGGCCTCGCTGCGTCACTACGTGCCGCTCGGGCAGGTGCTGTTGAATCGCGGGCGGCTGACGCGCTCCCTGCTGACGACGCTGCTCCGACGCCACAACAAGAGCGCGCGCCTGGGCGATCTGCTCGTCCGGGCGGGCCAGATCACCACGGACCAGCTGCAGTCCGCGCTCGACCAGCAGACGCAGCGGCGTCAGCCCCTGGGCTACACGCTGATGGCGCTCGGCTACGTCAGCGAGGAGACCATGCGCAGCGCGCTGTGCGCCCAGCTGCACATCAACTTCTTCGACCTCGATATCGTCCGGATCGATCCCACCCTGGCGCGGCTGATCACCGAGAAGTACGCCACGCGCCGGCGCGTGGTGCCGCTCTTCCGGGCGGGATCGCTGCTGGCCATCGCGGTGGACGACCCCACAGACTTACAGGTGGTCGAGAACCTGCAGCAGCTTCTGGGGATGCGCATCGAGGTCGTGACCTCCACGACGGCCAAGATCGAGCGGGCGATCAAGCGCCTCTACGCTACGGGGCCCCGCCGGGACGCCGACCCGTGCCTGCAGCAGAACATCGTCATCGGGCTCATTCGCGATCAGGAAGTCGCCGACGTCGCCGCCAAGGCGCTCGGCGTCCGCGTCCTGCCGCCGTACTGGCAGTCCCGCTAACCTCCGTTCCCGCCGCGCGCTGCCCCTGACGCGTCGCGGTTTTTCTTGGACGCGTCACCCCATCTGCGCAATCATCGGTCGCCTCGTTCTTCCGCCCCTGTCGGGCTGAGATCGAGGGGGCCCGCAGTTGGGTGTTACCCGGAGGCGGTCCATGACCACTCGGCCGCATCGCGATCGGGGATCTGGACGGTCAGAGGCTCAGGACAAGACGCCCTCGAGCTGGCGGGCGCCGTCCTGCGGATGCTGACCGACCTCTCGGCGACGGGCGCGCAGCGATCGTCGCTCGCGCGCATCGCGGTCGACCCCTCGGCGTTGTCCAATCCTCTGGTCCGGGTGAACGCCGACGGAAAGATCGAGCTCGTATTCCACGCGGCCGGCGCCATCGGCGCGGCCGAGGTGCAGGATCTGGTGGCCCTGGGCGCCGACATCGTGATCACGCTGACCTCGCCCGCCGGCTTGATCCAGGCATGGGTGCCGTACCAGCAGGTCGAGGCGGCGGCCGCGCTGCCCTGGGTGGTGGCCGTCACGCCGCCCGCGTACGGCGAGCACAACCCGCATCCCGCCGAGCTGCCGGGTGATCTCGATCGCCAGTAACGAGCCGATCAACGGCAAGGGCGACGGCAACACGTCGCCGGACTGGCGGATCATCGACAACCTCAAGGTCGAGCTGCGCGCCGAGCGGTCGCGCCATGGCCACGGCCGCGTCTACATGGTCACCGTGCGATGCCTGGACGATTTGGGCAACAGCGCCACGCGCAACGTGCTGGTGCCGGTCGCTCACGATCGGGGCAAGGTCGCTCACAAGCGCCACGACCACGATGACGACCGGGACGACGACGATGACGATCGTCGGGAGGGCGACCACGACCGGGGTGAGCGCAATCACGGTCGGGACGGGGACGACCACGATCGGGACAGGGACGACCACCGCCGGGCCAGTCGGTAGAGCGGTCATGTCGAGCCCGGTACTATAGTGCGTTGGGCGCGAGTGCGCGGCGCACGGAGCGGGACGGAGCGATGGCGTGAGCTGGCTCAACCGGTTGTTCGGCAAGAAGACGGCCCCCCTCGAGCCGTGGTCGTTTCCCCATCGCATCGACGGGCTCGCCGACTCGCTCGCCCTGACCGTGTTCGAGCACGAGATGGCCGCCCTGGGTCGCTCGATACCCTGCTGGACGTTCGTGAGCGATGGGTTGCTGGGTCATGGTCAGAAAGAGCTGGTGCTCACCGTGGCGCGGGCTCGCGGCGAGCACCCCCAAGGCTTCGCCCACGAAGTGGCGGGCTTCGTGACCGCCGTCCACCGCGTCGCCGGGCAGGGGCAGCTGGTCGACGTCGGCGAGCTGACCCTGTTCGGCGGGCTCGGGCCGGGCGGTGCCCAGGGCGTCGCCTACATCCATCCGGAACCGCTGCCCGGCGTCGAGATCCCGCTGTCCTCCGTGGCCGTCATTCCGCTGATGGGCGCCGAGGCCCAGCTCGCGCGGGACTTCGGTCTCGCCCGCGTGATGGCGCGTCTGGCCGGGCACTATCGCTTCTATCCGTGCCCGGTGTGGTGGGAGCGTCGCCGGACCGCCATCGCGGCGGTCCTGGGCGACGACACGAGTCTGCTGGCGCAGATGCCGCGCGTCCACATCCGCGGGGTGTCGGCACGGATGGAGGGCAGCACCGTCCGGCTGAGCGTGCATCCGGCGGCGCGCGAGGGGCTGCAGCGGACGCTGGCCGCGGCGCCGCGCGACGTCGCGTTCGCGCTCATGATCGAGCCCGACGTCGAGGCCGACGGCATGTTCGTCTGGCGTCCGGGGGAGGACGCGCTCAGCGCGGCGACGCCCGAGGGCAGTCGCGGTGAACGCCTCTCGCTCGCGTTCGTGGGATTCGCGGTGGGCGTCGACGACGTCGGCGGGCGGGTCATGGAGGACGGCGCCCTGCTGATGTTGACGGCCGAGGCCTGGCAAGCGCTCTGCGCGGCGCTGGACGCGGGAGAACCGTTCACCGTCCCGCCGACCGTGGGCAACGTCGGACTTCAGCTCCACTGGATGGCCGACCGCTACGTCAGCTCGGTGGATGGGCGCGCGTACGGCGTGGGCGCCGGCTGGCGAACGTACCATCCGTCGTCGGCGCCGTCCCCCAGCCGGCCCCGCGTGCTCGATCGCATCGCGCTCCTCACCAGCGAGGAGCACATGGCCGGGCGCGTGACGGCGGAGGCGCTCTCCGCCTACATGGACGGGCTCGAGCGTGAGTTCGTGCGGCAGTGCGGCGCCGGGCCCGAGCGCGTGGAGATCTTCATTCGCGTCGAGCTCCGCCCAGGACAGCCGGCGCGGGTCGTGGGGCAGGGCGATCTCGACGAGACACGCATCGCCGAGCTGATCGCCCGCGTCGCGCCCCCGGCGATCACCGGGGGCAGCGTCGCGTTCGAATGCCGCCTGACGACGCCCCCCGACCCGAACTAGCCGTCACGGCTTCTTGAGCTTGACGTCCTCTAGCGGGCCCGAGTAGGCGAAGCTGCGGATCAGGTTGATTCCCGGCTCGTCGACCGTCGGTCCGACGCCCCAGATGAACGCCAGCTCGTAGATCGGGACGTACATGACCCGGTCGTAGAGGATCTGCTGGATCTGGTGGATCAGCGCCTCGCGCCGCTTCACGTCCGTCTCGCGCGCCTGGCGCTGGAAGAGATCTTCGATCTCGGGGAGCACGCCCGAGGTGTAGATGCCGTTCTTGCTGACGTAGGCGTCCAGGCGCGTGGCCGCATTGCCGCCGGCGCCCGTGATCCCCACGATCACGTTCTTGAGCTTCTTCTCGCGCCACGCGGTGGTCATGGCGGCGCGCTCCATGGTCCGGATCTTGGTCTTGATGCCGATGTTCTGCAGATACGAGGCGAGCGCTTCGCCCATCGAGAAGTACGGCGGCCACGGGGTGAAGTCGCCGGCGTCGAAGCCATTGGGATAGCCGGCCTCGGCCATCAGTTTCTTGGCCCGCGCCGGGTCGAACGGATCCGGCTCGAAGAACTTCGAGAACTCCAGCGCCCGAGGAATCAGCGAGCCGGTCGGGTACGAGAACCCCAGCGTCTCGGCCTGGTTGAGCGCCTTGCGGTCGATGGACAGGCTGGCGGCCCGGCGCACCCGGATGTCGTGCCACGGCGACTTCGGATCCCACTGATCGGGGAGATCGAGCCAGAACGTCCCTTGCGATTCCTTGGGCGCCACGAGCTTGAACCCCGGCGTGCGCTGGACGTCCTCGGCCACCGGACCGGTCAGCAGATAGGCGATGTCCACCTCGCCCTTCTTCAGCGCGGCGGCGCGCGTGGTCTCTTCCGGCAGACTGCGCAGGACCAGACGCTTGACGTTGGGCGTCTTGCGCCAGTAGCCGTCCCACGCCTCCAGCACCAGCTCGACACCGGGGTTGAAGCTGACGAACTTGTACGGGCCGGCGCCGATCGGCGCGCGCTTGAACCCATCGTCGCCGACCTTCTCGACGTAAGCCTTGGGCACGATCCAGCCGGCACCGGTCGCCGAGGTGCCGTAGAAGGTCATGAAGTCCGGCCACGGCTCCTTGAGGTGGAAGCGCACGCGAGCGGGATCGACAATCTGGATCTCGCGCACCCGCTCCTTGAGGAGCTTGGCGCCCGCGCCCTTGTAGCGCTCGAACGAGAACTTCACGTCCGCCGCGGTGACCGGATCGTTGTTGTGGAACCGCACACCCTTGCGGATGACGAACTCGTAGGTCAGCCCGTCCTTCGACGGCGTGAACGACTCGGCCAGGCTCGGCGTGTTGATGCCGGCCGGCATGGGCTTCACCAGCGCATCGTGCAGCCCGTAGAGCACCATGAAGGGCGTGATGATCCCCTCGGTCTCGGCGGGGTCGAGCCAGCGCGAGGCCAGCGTGATGTGCACGCCCCAGGTCATGGTGCCCTCGGGCGCGGCGGTAGCCGGGTGAGCGACGCCGAGGATCAACAGCGCCGCGACGAACATCGGAGCGACACGCGAGGTCGATGGCCTCAAAGGGAGCCTCCTCCGGTCGACGAGTGGCGCCGAGCAGACCACGGCCCCCGCGTCTGCGCAAGGGACGGCGCGTCGGATCTACCCGGCTTTGGCCTCGTCGGGCCGGGGGCCCCCGGACCGCAGCTTCACGAAGCGATTCAGCAGATCGAACCAGAACGGCGCGCCGAACGAGGCGCCGATGGCGGTCAGGAGCCAGCCGGCCAGCAGGGACCCGTCGAATGTCTTCCACTCGAACGGGCGCTGGATGAAGGGCAGGCCGTCGGGCCATCCGAGGGGCAACCGGGTCGATTTCAGGAGATCGCGCGTCTGGTCGATACGCGGGCTCGACTCGGACTGCTGCGCGAGCCGCTCGGCCTCGGCGACGATTGCGCTTCGCAGCGGGATGTCGTTCCACAGCGTGAGACCGATCGTCACGACGTTGATGTTGAGCGCGATGGCCAGGATGAGGCCGATGACCAGCTGCCAGAGCTGCGTCCAGCGCTTGTACCAGCCGGACACGCGGTCCATGCCGGTGTCGAACCACGTCTCGATCGCGGCGCGCAGGCGCTCGACGCTCCCGGCCGCCTCCTCCGTGAGCACGCGCAGCAGGGTGGCGAGCTCCGGCGAGTGCTGCGCCGCCGCCACCTGCAGCCCCGCCGACATCCGCGCGGGTAGCGACTTCTGCACCGCCTCGACGACGGGGAGGAGCTGCGCGGCGGTGGTGCCGGTGGTCGTGATCAGCGTGGCCAGGCGTGTGAGATCGTCACGCACGGCGCGGCCGACGTCGGTGGCCGGCATCCGCGCCACCAGGTCGGCCACGGTCGCGGCCAGCGCCGCGGCCGGCGCCGGGTTGCCGGCGCGGAGCGCCGCTGCCAGCTCACCCAGCGCGCGCTCGGCGTCCTTGAGCGGGGCGTGCGGCTGCTGCAGGAGGTCCAGCAGCGTCAGCGCGAAGACGTGTCGGGGGATGTACGACGGACCGGTCATGGATCGCGGGGTCATCCGCGCGCCCGACACCGGCGGCCCGAGACTCTTGAGCATCGGGTGATCATAGAAAGCGTCCCGGAGCGAGTCGGACCGGATCAGCTCGCCGACCCCGCGCCACAGCGCCTTGGCCCGCTGCTTGAGCAGCCCGGCCACCAGCTCGTTCAGCGCGCTGACCAGCACGCTGACGAGGACGAACACATAGACCAGCGCGACACCAACGTCGACGACTCCCGAGTTGAGCATGGCCGACCTCCTGGCCGCGACGAGCGCGCAGCAGGCCGCGGTCCTGCGTATTCTCGTGTCGAGGAGTATAGTGCTGCGGCGAGGTGATCAATGCGCAAGACCATTACCGGCACCGGCGGGATGCTGCTGATCCAGACCCTGAAGGACGCGGGGGTCGAATACATCTTCACGAACCCCGGGTCAGCCGAGACCGGTATCTTCGCGGCGCTGGCTGAAGACGGCGACCAGAAGCTGATCATGGGCAAGCACGAGGGGCTGGTTGCCGCGATGGCCGACGGGTATCACCGCATCAGCGGCAAGGTCGGCGTGGTCATCGCGCACGTGATGGGCGGCTCCTACCAGCTGGCCGGACAGCTCTTCAATGCGCAGGTCGCCGGCTCGTCCCTGCTGGTCATCGCGGGTGACTGGGCCTCCGAGCTGCAGGACTATCGCGGACTGGCGCCGTTCCCCGGCCTGACGCAGGCCGAGACGATGCGGCCCATCACCAAGGAAGCGCGCTGCGCCTACCAGGTGCACACCAACCCCAAAGCCATCACCGTCGCGACGATTCGCGGACTGCGCGAGGCCACCACGCCGCCGACCGGGCCCGTCTATCTCTCGATCAGCGCCGAGCTGCTGAATCGCGAGGGGCTGGAAGCCACGATCGGCGAGGACGCGGGGTACCAGATCGAGCGGCCCGGCCCGGCGCGCCCGCAGACGATCGAGGCCATCGCGCGCCGGTTGGCGGAGGCGCAGTGCCCGGTGCTGATGTTCGGTGACGACGTGTGGCGCGGTGGCGCGCAGGCCGAGGCGGTGCGCCTCGCGGAGCTGCTGGAGGCTCCGGTGTTCACCAGCCGCACGATCTTCGCCAACTTCCCCACGCGCCATCCGCTCTTCTGCGGCAACTATCCAGCGTCCAAGGACTTCGAGAAGGTGACCGGGCTGCAGCCCGACCTGCTCTTCCTGGTCGGCTGCCAGGGCGTTCATGGGAGCGTGCAGGAGCCGACCGTCATGCAGATCGGGCCCAATCCGCTGCTGATGGGCCGCCACTATCCGCTCGACGTGGCCGTGCAGTGCGAGCTGCGCGACACGCTGCGCGGCCTGAGCGACGTGCTGGCGCGCTCGAGCGCCTCGAGCGGCTGGGCTCGCCAGCGCAGCAAGGTGCGCGCGTTCGCCAAGCTCCTGATCGAGCGCGAGGAGACGCTGGTGCGCGAGCATCAGAACGACACGCTCACGCATCCGAGCGTGCTGGAGGCGCACCTGGCCAGCCTGCTCCCGAAAGATGCGGTGGTGGTGCAGGAGAGCTCGACGGCGCGCGCGACGCTGATGTCGTTCGGGCATGGCGGCATGACGTGGACGCGCAGCGGCGGCGGCTCGCTCGGCTTCGGCGTGGGCGCGGCCATCGGCGCCAAGATCGCCGTCGGCCGCGACCGCCCGGTGATCCTCAATCTGGGCGACGGGGCGCTCGGCTACAGCGCGGTCGGCTTCTGGACGATGGCCCGCTACAACACCGCGATCCTCACGGTCGTCTCCGCCAACGACAGCTACCAGATCGTTCGCCACAACTGGGCCAAGGACATGCCGGACGCCAAGATGATCCGCGACGGCAAGTATCCTGGTCTCTGGCTGAGCGATCCCGCCGTCGACTACGTGAGCCTCGCCCGCTCGCAGGGCGTGGACGGCGAGTGCGTGAAGACCGTGAAGGACCTGGAGCCCGCGCTGCGGCGGGGGCTCGACATCACCACGCGCGGCAACCGTCCGTACGTGGTCGAGGTCGCCGTGGCCCGCGAGGGCATCGGTGCTGACTCGACGTGGTTCCAAGACTGGAAGATGTAGGAGGACATCGAGAGCCATGGCCCCCAATCAGGCGCTGCCGCTGTCCCGTTACACCGTGCTCGACCTCACCCGGGCCCGCGCCGGACCAACCTGCGTACGCCAGCTGGTCGATTGGGGCGCGACGGCGATCAAGATCGAGATGCCGGGTGGCCGCTCGGGCGACGGCATGGGCGGCAACCGCCACGGCTTCGACTTCCAGAACCTGCACCGCAACAAGAAGGCGATGACGCTGAACCTGCGCGACCCCGAGGGCGTCAAGGTGTTCAAGGAGCTCGCGAAGAAGGCCGACATCGTCGTCGAGAACTACCGTCCAGACGTCAAGCGCCGGCTCGGCATCGACTATGAAGATCTGAAGCCGATCAACCCGCGGCTGATCTACGGCAGCATCTCCGGCTTCGGGCAGAGCGGTCCGTATCGCGACCGCCCCGGCGTCGATCAGATCGCGCAGGGCATGGGCGGGCTCATGTCGATCACCGGCATCCCCGGGCAGGGGCCGGTGCGCGTGGGCATCCCCATCGCCGACCTGTGCTCGGGCATCCTGCTCGCCCAGGGCATTCTCGTCGCGCTGCTCGAGCGCGAGACCACGGGCCAGGGCAAGTGGGTGCACACGTCGCTGCTCGAGGCGATGCTGTCGATGCTGGACTTCCAGGCCTCGCGCTGGCTGATGAGCAAGGAAGTGCCGCCGCAGGCCGGCAACAACCATCCAACCGGTATTCCCACCGGCGTGTTCGAGACGAAGGACGGCCACATCAACATCGCCGCCGCCGGCGACGAGATCTACGAGCGCTTCTGCCGGGCCATCGAGCGCCCGGATCTCAAGACCGACGCGCGCTTCTCGACGTCGAAGGCCCGCTCGACCAACCGCGACGTCCTGACCGACGTCCTGATGCCGGTCACCCGCCAGAAGACCAGTGCGGAGTGGATCAAGATCCTCAACGACGCCGGCGTGCCGTGCGGACCGATCTACCGGATCGACGAGTCGTTCGCCGATCCGCAGGTGCAACATCTCAAGATGGCGCAGCCGGTGACGTCGGCGGTGCTGGGCGACATCACGATTCTCGGCCACCCCGTCTCGCACGGGACCGAGCGCCTGGCCATCCGGACGCCGGCGCCCGAGCTCGGTCAGGACAACGAGGCGATCCTCAGCTCGCTCGGCTACTCCAAGGACCAGCAGACAGACCTGGCGAAGCGCGGCGTAGTTTAGCTACGTGGGGGCCCCGAAATGGCCCCCCACGTCAGAGGTCCACGGTGCCGGTGATGCAGGTCGTGACGGCGCCGCCGATCCAGATCTCGGTGCCGCTCCGCTCGACGTGCACTCGTCCCGTGCGCCCCAGCGCCGTCCCTTGGCTGGCGACATACGTTGGAGGCGCGATACCGGATCCGATCAGCCATTGTGCGATGCCGGCATTCAAGCTGCCGGTCACAGGATCCTCGTAGCCGGCGGCGGTGAAGGCGCGCACCTCGAACTGTGCGTCCGCGCCATCTTTTTCTCGGCTCCACGGCCCGACGACGCCGACACGCAACCCCGCGAGCGCCATGTAGTCCGGACGGAGCGCGAGCACGGCCTCACGGGAGCGCAGCAAGACAGCCAACCAGCCGGGACCGTTGTCCACCCAGCTCGCTGCAACGATCGCGTCCGGCGTCAGGCGCAGCCCGTTGGTGACCCGCGTCTGCAGATCAGCATCGAGCGGCCCGTCGCGGCGCAGTGTCGGCGCCTCGAAGGCGAGCCGGCCGGGTCCACGGCGGATGCGGACAAGGCCTCCCTCGCATTCCTGCACCAGATCGTTCCCCTTCGCGATGCCACCCGAGGCGAGCCACACGTGGCAGCTTCCCAACGTGGGATGGCCAGCGAACGGCAGCTCTCGCTGAGGGGTAAAGATGCGAACGCGATAGTCCGCGCTCGCCGCCCTCGGCCGCAAGAGGAAGGTCGTCTCGCTGAGGTTCGTCCAGTTGGCAAACGCGGCCATCTGGGTATCGGGTAACGCATCGGCGCCGACGACGACCGCCAGCGGGTTACCGCGCAACGGCTGGGCTGCGAAGACGTCAACCTGCTGAAACGTGAGCTGGGCCAAGGCCGCTCCTTGAAGTGCGGTTAGCCCGACAGGCTTCTCGCCAGAGCCGGGGTAGCGCGGCGCGTCCAGATGCTGGCGCGCCAGCGCAGGCCGATGAGGAAGGTGAAGAGCAGGCCGAGGGTGGCCGAGAGGCTGATCGTCAGCGGGTAGCCGATCCGCTCGATGAGGAAGCCGGAGGCCATGAGCCCCAGCGGCAGGCCGTAGACCGCCAGCGTCCGCACGCCCATCACCCGTCCGCGGAATCCCTCGCCGGCGGCGGCCAGAAGCGTGGCCGTCATGGCGATCATCGCCACGTTCTGCACGAAGCCCGCGACCATGAGGGTGAGGCTGCCCACCCCCGTGCTCGTCACGTGGCCGAAGCCGAAGACCATCACGTACCAGATCGCGGTGCATACCAGCGTGGCGCGCTCGGGATGCCGCGGTCCGCCCGTGAACACCATGCCGAGCGAGGCGAGCAGGCCGCCGAAGGAAAAGCTCGCCACGAGGAATCCGAGCCCGGTGGCATCGACGTGATAGATGCGCTGCGCGACGTAGGGCAGGAGGCCGCCGGAGGCGGGATAGGCGGTGAGGTTGATGAGAAACGCCAGCAGCATCATCGCGAGGACCTCGGGCGTCGTCCAGACGTGCACGAGGCCTTCCTTGAGGTCGCGCCAGCCCGACGGCCCGGCGACAGCCCGACGCGGCGACGCGGATGGATCGGGCGCCGGTGGTCGCTGTGCGATGCCGAAGGTCAGCGCGAGGCTGACCGCATAGAAGATCACGACGAAGGCGTAGGTGGCAGGAACACCGAGCGCGGTGGACAGCGCGGCGCCGACCAGCGCGCCGGCCACCCTCGCTGAGTCCATGGTCGCGCGCGACATGCCGAGTGCGCCCATCAGGTCGACGGGGCCGATCGTCTGGCCGATGAGCGAGTTGCGCATGATCAGGTCATTGGGGCGGACGAGGCCGGTCAGGGTGGCGAGCGCGAAGACCCACCCCGGCGTCATGGCTCCGGCCAGGGCCAGGCCGGTCATACCGGCCGCCAGGCCCACGTAGATCGCGCGCATCGCGCACAGCATCGTGCGCGCGCCGAGTCGATCGCCCAGCACGCCGAACAGGGGCGCCACCAGCGTGCCGAGGAACTGCAGCGAGCCGAAGACGGTCAGCAGGAGCACCGAGCCCGTGCTGGTGAGGACAAACCAGCCCAGGATGATCATCTCCATCTCGGAGGCCCAGGAGGTCAGGAGATCGGCCAACCACTGGAAGCGGTAGCTACGGACGCGAAAGGCCCCGAGACTCAACGGACGGCGCTGTCCTCCGAGTGTGGCGTCGCTTCGCACGCTACCACGTTTCGGCCGGCGATTCGGCCGCTGACGTCACATCGCGCTTGTCGGGCTCTCCGGATTGCACGATGATGCCGTGTACAGCGGATCGACCTTGAGCGTCTTGTGAATGAAGAAGTCATCGGCCCACACGCCGAATCGCGTGTGGTA
>Ga0111538_10011756_pt1 | contig 11584 bp, 9 predicted proteins | sample SoiMethybrSBSTD1_FD_79669 | JGI IMG/M metagenome (GOLD analysis project Ga0111538, IMG submission 79669) | Bulk soil microbial communities from a Populus tree surrounding site in Tennessee, USA - Soil MetaG P. TD hybrid SBSTD1 (version 2)... | ecosystem: Environmental > Terrestrial > Soil > Tree...
GGGCAGGTGGGCGGGCAGGTCGGGCTGGTGGGGCAAGTGGCGATGCTCGATGCGGCCGGGTACATCGACCGGACAGCCAGCCGCTCGGCGCTCCTCTCGCAGGTGCCGCTGCTCGACGAGGAGTTTGTCGCCAGGGTCGACCTCTTCCCCGCCGGCCGGCTCGATCAGGATCTGCAGCAGTTGGACCTTCGCACGAGCAACTCGTGGCGCATGCTGCTCGCGGATGTCCCGACGGTCGAAATGCTGGAAGTGCAGCTAGTGAACGTGATCGCGCCGTTTCTCTTCAACGCGCGCCTGAAGCCGCTGATGCTCCGCACGCCGGGCCGCGACAAGCACATCGTCAACGTCTCGGCCATGGAAGGCCAGTTCTATCGCACGTGCAAGACGACGCGGCATCCGCACACGAACATGGCGAAGGCCGCGCTCAACATGATGACGCGCACGGCCGCGACCGACTACTTCAACGACGGCATCCACATGAACAGCGTCGACACCGGCTGGATCACCGACGAGGATCCCGCCGAGATCGCGGCGCGGAAGGTGGCCGAGCAGCGCTTCCATCCGCCGCTCGACAGCGTCGACGGCGGCGCGCGCATCGTCGCGCCGATCGTCACCGGCTTCAACACCGGCACGCACGTGTGGGGACAGTTCCTGAAGGATTACCGGCCGACCGACTGGTAGCCGGGGAACCTGCTACCGCATCTTGGCCAGCGCGGCGACCAGCGCCTGGCGCGCGGCATCGCCGGTGGGCGTGGGCGTCGTGTCCATCGACAGCGCCGCATGCAGGCTGCGCATCACCTGCTTCGCGTTCTCCACCACCGCAAACCGCCGCGGATCGACCTGCGGGCCGTTCGCCCAGAGCCCGCGGTGCTCGTCGACCCAGTGCTGGATCCAGGCAGCCAGTGCCGCCGCGTCGGCATCCGATCGCCGCACCGCCGAGTGCAGCGCCAGCGCGAGGCGATCGTTCTCGCCCCAAGTGAACACGGCGTCGTGCGATTCGATCTTCGCGCGCGCGGCCGCGAGCAGACGCGCATCGCTGCCCGCGGCCAGCTTCGGATTGCGCGCCAGGAACTTCAGCGTGTCCGAGGTGTGCGCGACCGTGTGCATCCAGCCGTGAACCGGATCGAAGCCGCGCAGGTCGCGCTCGCGCTGAAAGTAATCGAGCATCCGGTCGAAGAACGCGCGCGCCTCCGCCGGCTCGAGAAACGGCGCCGACAGATCCGCCGCCGCAATCAGCGAGAGGCACAAGGCCGAGAACGAGCGCTTGAACACCCGTTCGCCGCGCGCTTCGCCCAGACCGTCGTCGAGATTGGCCGTCCACAGCTGCAGCAGGCGTCGCAGGTCGGCCGGCGACAGCCGGCGGTCGCGCAGAATCCAGCGCTCCGCGGCGCTGTAGGCGACGTCGTCGCGCAGGACGGGGTCAGAAGAGGCGAGCAGCGCGTTCATCTCGACCAGCAGGTCGACCGCGGCGCGTCCCTCGGGCACGGCGAAGCCGGCCTTGGCCAGCGCGATCCACGATTCTCGTGATGACGATGGAGTCTGGGCCGCGGCGGAAACCGCAACGGCGGCGAGCGCCACGAACGCGAGAGCGCGCACGCGCGCGATTATCGCACGCGCCCGAAGTGCGATGGCCGGTCAGGGAGACAAGAGCCAGAACCGCGCTCTTGCCTCGCCGGGCCCACGCACATACGGCGTGTAGCACCCTGACCTGCTGAGCACGCTTTCAAACATCGCGCCATCCGGCTCCGGCGTTTTTTCGAGCGCGGAAATGCGTCAACGGCAGGTGGCTTCTCGAAAAGCGAAAATCGCCGGCGGCGGACATGAGGCGGGATTCAGCCGTCGGGCGCCGGATGATGGGCGTGGCGGCGGCGAAGGTCGCCGCCTACACGCGCGAGTGGTGACCGGCGGACGAGGATGCCGCAACGGGCCGGCCATCCCAGGTCGATTCGAATCGCCGCCAGCCTGACACGCCAACGCGCTCGACGCGCCGCTCGATCCACAGCGCGTGCAGCGCCTCGCGGAGCGTGTCCATGCTGATATCGGGAAACCTCGCCTTGAGCGCGGTCGCTTCGTATTCGCGCTCCTGCTCCATGACGTCGAGAATGGCTGCTGCCAGCCGCCGGTCGCTCACGATTCCACCTCGAAAAGACGAGCCGCGCGCGGACGAGCGCCCGCCGCGCACGACCTCTGGTTCATACGCTATGCATACGAGCGGCCCGTTGCGGCGGATTCGCGGGATGCGGCGGAAGGCCCGGCTTCGATCTCGACCACACCCGCCGTGCGAAGGTATGCCCCTCGGGACGGCTGGTCGAAAACGTCGGGGCCGAGGCCCCGCCGTATCCTCGTGGACGAGGTGAGCAAATGGCTGACCATCATCGCTGGTAAATTTTTCTCGCCAATTGCCGGGCGCTCCGCCGGAAGTCTCCCGCGGGGCAGACAAAAAGCTCACGCTTTCGGAACCCGTTCGATCGCGGCGCTCGCTCTTGTATTACGACGTGCGCGTCAACGCGGTGGTCTGCCGCGCCGGCAGGAGCGCGAGCGATCCGATGAACAACGCGAGCGCGGCGAAGGCAACGTAGCCGGTGACTGGCCGGTAGGGTTCCTGGGACAGCGTGCCGAGCGTCAGCCCTTCCAGCATGGCCAGCAGCGTCCGCTTCAGCCATCCTCCTGCCGGGTCGGACAGCGCGGCGAGGATGATGAATTTGAGGATGAACGCCGACCCGAAAATCACCAGCATGCTGCGCAGCACTCTCACGCGGTCGGGTGCGGCGGCCGACGTGTTGACCAGCAGTACGAACAGAAACACGCTGAACAGCAGGCGCGGCAGGCCCGCTTCCGGGATCGCCGCGTTGAAGGCCTGCGCCGCGGCCACGAAAGCGGTGAGCAGGATCACGGCGCCGCCCGCGTTCTGGAGCGGCGAGCGGGCGCCGTTCATCAAGCGCTCGGGCGCGAGCGCACCCGAACGAACGAGCAGGCCGAGAAGCAGGAACGCCAGCACCAGCGAGAACAGCGGCGGCGGCACGAGCACGATGCGATCGGCGACACGGATGCCGCCGACCAGCGTCACTGTGAGAAACGTCAGCGGCAGGACGAACGCCTCGCGGATCATTTGCGCTGCCTGAACACTTTCAGCGGATTGAAGTCCGACGCCTCGCGCCGGAGGCCGGCCTGCAGTTCCGCCTTGAGCTCATCGCCGCTCCGCATCTGCAGGTCACGATCCTCGACGACGATGCGCCCGTTGGGCGCCGCGGCAATCGCGCGGTCGATCGCCTCGAGGCCGCGTTGAAACAACACGTCGTCGTTGTAGACGCGTCCCCATCCCTGACGGTAGTAGCTGTAGGCGATGTAGAACTGCGTCCGCGGATCCTGGTGCGCCCGATCGGCGCGGTCGAAGGCCAGCCGCGACGCCTCGAACTGGCTGGCGCGGAACAGCCGCAGCCCGTCGGCGAACGCGGTCTCGTCGACCTGATAAACGCCGATCGATGCGCTCATCGCGCCGGTCATCTCGGCGACGGTCTGTGGCTGCCGGATATAAAGCCAGCCGATAAAGAACGCATAGGCCGCGGCGAGCGCCAGTCCGATCGAGCGCAGCAACGACTCGCGCATCGGCTGCCATCTTAAGTCGAACGCCAAATCGACACCGCTGAGGCTCAGTTACCAGAGCGGACGTTCATGTCTTTTCCCGGCACACGGCCGCAGTGCGGAACTGTGCAATCCCATGCATGTCAATCGGGTACCCTGCTTGCGAGAGGAGGGCTCGTGCTGAATTTCTTCATGGCCGGCCCCGAGATGGTGCGCTGGGAACTCACCGTCGAATCGAACGGGCCCTTCCGCCTGACCGTTCGCCATGCTCAGGGCGTCATCGTCGAATACTTCAACACCTCATCGGCAGCGTTGCTGCGGCAGCAGGAGCTCGAAGATCTGCTGATCGCCGCGCGCGGATCAGCCTCTCCAAGATGACTTCCAACGCCCGCATCCTGATTGTCGACGACGACGAGACGGTGCTGCGGACGTTTGCGAAAGCGCTCACGCTCGAGGGCTACGACGTGCGCACCGCGGCGTCGCCGCTGGTCGGCCTCGAAGAAGCGGAACAGAACGCCCCGGATGCGATTCTCCTCGATCTCCGGATGCCGTTCGTCAACGGCTTCGGCTTTCTCTACCGGCTGCGCGCCCTCGGCGGGCATCGCCATACGCCGGTCGCGATCATCACCGGCGATTCCTGCATCGACGACCCCGCGTTGAACGAGCTGCACGATCTCGAGGCCGAAGTGCTGTTCAAGCCGATCTGGCTCGAGGAAGTGCTGAACGTCACCCGCGCGCTGCTGGCCCGGCGCCCTCCGGCGGCGGCGAAGCCCTCGTAGCACCGGCGCCCGGCTCGACACTCCCGCCCCGTCCTGACTCTGCGCCCCCCTTCGCTCGCTCGAATTCCCGCCAGCTTCGGCGAGGTTTGAAACCGGTTACAAAAACACGACGAGTGCCCGCCACCGGTGGTACAACGCGGTGTTGTGTCGAAGGAGTGGCGCTGACATGAGGAAAGCACTCGTCATCACGCTGGCCGCATGCCTTGCGGCCGCCGCTGGCGCGGCACAGACCCGCGGCGGACGCGAACGCTTCACCGCGTTCGCCGTCAACCTGGACGCCTCGGCCGGAGCCCGGACGGGCGCGGGGGTCGTCGAGATCGTGGTCCAACGCTGGTCGAGCGACGCCGAACGCGACCGGCTGTTCACGGCGCTGGCCGAGCAAGGCCCCGAGAAGCTGCTGGACACGCTGCAGAAGCTGCCGCGCGCCGGCTACATCCGCACCCCGAACTCGATCGGCTACGACCTGCACTTCGCCCGCAAGGCACCGCTCGACGAAGGCGGCGAGCGCATCGTCATCGCCACCGATCGCTATATCAGCTTCTGGGAGGCGCGGAACCGGCCGCGGTCGATCGACTACCCGTTCACGGTGATCGAGATGCGGATCAATCGGGACGGCGCCGGCGAGGGCAAGATGTCGCTGGCGACCAAGATCACGCTGGACAAAGACAAGAAGATGCTGGAGCTGGAGAACTACGGGACGCAGCCGGTGCTGCTGCAGAACGTCAAGCGCGAAGGCCAGTAGCCCGGAGCGCGACGACCTCCTGGTAAATCGCCAGCGCGCGGCGGCCGATGGCGGGCCAGGCCAGCTCGCGCGTGAAGTGCGCTGACAGGCGCGCGCGCTCGGCATCAAGCGGGCGGCGCGCGACCTCGATCAGCGTGCGCGCGAACGCCCCGGCGTCGCCCGGCGGCCACAACGCGCCGGCGCCGCCGGTGATCAGCCGGAAGGTCGGGATGTCGGTGACCACCGGCACCGCGCCGCACGCGCACGCTTCGATCAACGCGTAGCCGCTCCCTTCGTGGTGGCTGCCGCCGACATAGAGGTCCGCGGCGCTGAAGAACGCCGGCATCTCGTCGTGTCGCACCGCACCGGCGAGGCGGACGCGCTCGCGCAGCGTCGCGGAGGCATTGACGCACCGCCGGACGTCGCCCAGGAGCTCGGCGCTGCCGTAGATCATCGTCAGCGTCGCGTTCGGCAGCGTGTGCAGCGCCTGCTCGAAGCCGGCGAGGACGGTCATCGGATCCTTGTTGGCGTTGAGGCGCCCGACCCACAGCACGGCGGGATTGCCGTGGATGCCCGTCGTCCGGCGCGCGGCGTCGCGAGCGACGGGAGCGAGCGACGTGCTCGATTCCATCACCTGGTAGATCGGCTGCCGCGCGGCGATGAAACCGGCATCGCGCCAGGCCGCGGCGTGTTCGACAGCGGCAAACAGATATCCGTCGGCGATGCCGCGATTGAGCCGTCCGAGCAGCCGGAACAGCGGCGCACGGCCCAGCGGGCCGCCACCGGAGTGGTTCTGCACGGCGAGGGCCGAGGATACCGGCAGCGCGCGGCGCAGCAGCCGCGTGCGCGCCGGAAAAATCATCCCATTGACGTGGACGAGATCGGCGCGCGCCGACGCGGTCTCGCGCGCGAAGCGCCAGCCGCGCGCGCGGCTGAATACATAGGCAACGCCGTTCCTCGTGATGCGCGCGTCGCGATGGAACCGCTGCACGGCGGTGACCGCCCCGGCTCCGGCGGCGACGAGCGCCTCGCTCCAGCCGGTGAGCGTGGCATAGCGGTCGAGCAGGTCGACCGGATCTTTCAACTCCTTGTCGAAAACATAGTTAACCTGGACGACTGACAGTGCCTCGCGGCCAGTTTTCACTTGAAGCGGCGCCCCATCGCCATATATTGTGCAGGGTCGCACGTCTTATCGGTGGCGCTCGAATGCGCCGCCTCACTTTATCGAAGGGCACAAGATGGCACGCACATTCGGACGCACCGTACTGGCGGCGGCTCTCCTCGCCGGCGTTGTCGCGCTGCTCGTCGTCGGTCCGCGCATCGCGCCGGATCTCTCGGGACAGGCGCAAGGATTCCTGACCACCGCCAACGGCGAGTGGCCCTACTACACCGCCGACGTCAAGGGATCGCGCTATTCACCGCTGGATCAGATCAACGCCAGCAACTTCAACCAGCTCGAGGTGGCGTGGCGGTTCAAGACCGACAACCTCGGCACGCGTCCGGAGTTCAAGCTCGAAGGGACGCCGCTGATGGTGAAGGGGATGATCTACGCCACCGGCGGCACGCGGCGGTCTGTCGTGGCGCTCGACGCCAAGACCGGCGAGCTCAACTGGGTGCACGCGGAGAAGGAAGGCATGCGCGCCGTTCACGCCCCGCGCCAGCTGTCGGGCCGCGGCCTCTCCTACTGGACCGACGGACGCGGCGACGACCGCGTCGTCTACGTCACCACCGGCTATCGTCTCGTCTCGCTGAACGCCAAGACCGGCGTGCCGGTCGCCGGCTTCGGCACGAACGGCGTCGTCGATCTGAAGGTCGGCGCGGTCATCGGCAAAGGCGATCAGATCGATCTCGAGACCGGCGAGATCGGCCTGCACTCGACGCCGACCGTCACCCGCGACTATATCCTGGTCGGCTCGTCGTTTCGCGAAGGGCTGACGGTGAAGCACCACAACAACACCAAGGGCTTCGTCCGCTGCTACAACGCGCGCACGGGCAAGCTGGTGTGGCAGTTCAACACCATTCCCAGGCCGGGCGAGTTCGGCAACGACACCTGGGAAAAGGAGTCGTGGGCGATCAACGGCAACACCGGCGTCTGGACACAGATGACGGTCGACGAGGAGCTCGGCATCGTCTATGCGCCGGTTGAGACGCCAACCTCGGATCTCTACGGCGGCCACCGGCCGGGCAACAACCTCTTTGCCGAGAGCCTCGTCGCGCTCGACCTGAAGACGGGACAGCGGAAGTGGTACTACCAGGTCTGCCATCATCCAATCTGGGACTTCGACCTGCCGGCCGCGCCGCTCATCGCCGATATCAACGTCAACGGCCGCGCGATCAAGGCCGTGGCGCTGCCGACCAAGCAGGGCTTCCTCTACGTCTTCGATCGCGTGACCGGCCAGCCGGTGTGGCCGATTGAAGAGCGGCCGGTGCCGCAGACCGACGTGCCGGGCGAGAAGACGGCGCCGACGCAGCCATTCCCGACCAGGCCGCCGGCGTACTCGCGCAACGGCGTGGTCGAGAGCGACCTCATCGACTTCACGCCGGAGCTGAAGGCGCAGGGGCTGGAAGCCGCGAAGCGCTACCGCCTGGGGCCGGTCTTCACGCCGCCGGTAGTGAGCAAGCTCGAAGGGCCGATCGCGACGTTGACCGCGGGCACGCTCAGCGGCGGCGTCAACTGGCCGGGCTCGGGCTACGATCCGGAGCTCCGCACGTTCTTCAGCCACGTCTGCGAGGCCTGCATCGCGCCGCTCGGCCTGGTTGCGCCGCCGAAGGATTTCTCGGCGCTCGACTACGTGATGGGCACCGCGGGCACGACCTTCCGCCCGATCGTCGGCGGCGGCGAGGGTGAAGCCGCCGATGCGCCGCGTCCGGCGCAGCCGGCGACGCCTCCGCCCCCGCCGCCACCACCGCCGCCGCCGGCCGCGGGTGGCCGTGGCGCGACGCCGCCGGCGCCGCCCGCAGGCGGCGGATTCGGCGCGACCGTGCAGGGCCTGTCGATCGTGAAGCCGCCATACGGCTCGATCGTCGCCATCAACCTCGACCGGGGTGACATCGCGTGGAAGACGGCGCACGGCGATACGCCCGACGCGGTCCGCAACCATCCGGCGCTGAAGGGATTGAACATCCCGAAGACCGGGCAGAGCGGCAACGTCGGCGTGGCGATCACCAAGACGCTGGTGATCGCGGGCGATCCGAGCGTGACGACGACGCCGGAGCATCCGCGCGGCGCGATGCTGCGCGCGTACGAGAAGACCGGTGGCAAGCAAGTCGGCGCGATCTGGCTGCCGGCGCCGAACACCGGCTCGGCGATGACCTACATGCTCGACGGGCGCCAGTACATCGTCGTCGGCGTGAGCGGCGGCAATTACTCCGGCGAGTACATCGCGTTCGCTCTCCCGGCCGCCGCGACACGAACCACGGCCGGGCAATAGGGATTGGGGAGTAGGGATTAGGGACGAGTTCTGAACAGGGATTAGGGAAAACGGGATTCGCATTCTACGGGCTCGAGGAACCGTCAGGTTCCCGAGCCCTTTGTTTTTTGCGCACGTCAAACTCGATCCCTGTCCTCTGCTCGCTGTGCCGAACTAATCCCCAATCCCTGGTCCCTAATCCCTCCGCGGTGCGCTATCCTTGATCGTTCCCCGGGGCCCGCATGTCTCTCTCTTCTTTTCATCCGATCGTTTCGCGCTGGTTCTCTCAAACGCTGGGCGACCCGACGCTCGCGCAAGCGCGGGGTTGGGATTCGATCCGCAGCGGCCGCCACACGCTGATTGCCGCGCCCACCGGCTCGGGCAAGACGCTGGCGGCGTTTCTGACCGCGCTCGACGACCTCGTCACCGAGGGGCTGACCGCGCCCCTGCCGGATGAAGTCAGGGTCGTCTACGTGTCGCCGCTCAAGGCGCTGAGCGCCGACATCCACAAGAACCTCGCGCAGCCGCGCGCCGGCATCCGCAAGCTGGCCGAAGAGCTCGGATTGCAGCCGCCGCGCATCACGGCCGCTGTCCGCACCGGCGACACCCCGTCGTCGGAGCGCGCGGCGATGCTCAGGACGCCGCCGCACATCCTGGTGACGACGCCGGAGTCGCTCTACCTGCTGCTGACGGCGGACAAGAGCCGCGCGATGCTGCAGACGGTGCGGACGGTGATCGTCGACGAGATACACGCAGTGATCGGCACCCGCCGCGGCGCGCACCTGGCGCTGTCGCTGGAGCGGCTGCAGGAGGTCGCCCGGCGGCCGCTGCTGCGCATCGGCCTCTCGGCGACGCAGAAGCCGATCGCGGAGGTGGCGCAGTTCCTGGTCGGCAACCGGGACGATGATTCCGCCCACGAGTGCGCAATCGTCGACGAGGGTCACCGGCGCGCGATGGACTTGAGCGTCGAGATACCGGGGTCGGCGCTCGATGCGGTGCTGGCGCACGAGGTGTGGGAGGAATACTTCAACCGCCTCACCGAACTGGTCGAGCAGCACCGCACGACGCTGATTTTCGTCAACACGCGTCGGCTCGCCGAGCGCGTCGCGCGGCACCTGAGCGATCGGCTGGGCGAGCACGCGGTCACCGCCCACCACGGCAGCCTGTCGAAGGAAAAGCGCCTCGACGCGGAAACGCGGTTGAAGAGCGGTCAGCTGCGCGCGCTGGTCGCGACGGCGTCGCTGGAGCTGGGCATCGACATCGGCTCGGTCGATCTGGTCTGCCAGATCGGATCGCCGCATCGCATCGCGACGCTGCTGCAGCGCGTCGGCCGCTCGGGGCACACGATCGCGGGGATGCCGAAGGGGCGCGTCTTCCCGATGTCGCGCGACGACCTGGTCGAGTGCGCGGCGCTCGTGCGCTCGGTCCGCCGCGGCGAGCTCGATCGCATCGTGCAGCACGACGCGCCGCTCGACGTGCTGGCGCAGCAGGTCGTCGCCGAGACCGCCTGCCGCGACTACGGTGAAGACGAGCTCTACGCGCTGTTCACGCGCGCCTGGCCGTATCGCGATCTGCCGCGCCCGGCGTTCGATTCGGTGATCGCGATGACCGCCGAGGGCTTCGCGACCCGGCGCGGCCGGCGCAGCGCGCTCGTCCACCGCGACGAGGTCAACCAGCGGGTGCGCGGCCGGCGCGCCGCCCGGATGATCGCGATCGCATCCGGCGGCGCGATTCCGGAGGTGGCCGACTACCGCGTCATCCTCGATCCGGGCGACACCTTCATCGGCACGCTGAACGAGGACTTCGCGATCGAGAGCTCCGCCGGCGACGTCTTCCAGCTCGGCAACGCGTCGTGGCGGGTGCTGCAGGTGGCGACCGGCGTGGTGCGCGTCGCCGATGCGAAGGGCGCGCCGCCGACGATTCCGTTCTGGCTCGGCGAGGCGCCGGCGCGGAGCGACGAGTTGTCGAGGGCGGTGAGCGATCTGCGGGCGGACGTCGAGGCAGCCCTGAAAGGCTGCCCTGCCGACGATGACAGCGCCGCGGGCGCAGGGCGGCCCTTCAGGGCGGCCGTCGACTGGCTGGTGGCCGAATGCGGCATTCCGGAATCCGCCGCCGACCAGATCGTCGCCTACATCGCCGCCGGCGTTTCGGCGCTCGGCGTGGTACCGACGCAGGAGACGCTGGTCCTCGAGCGCTTCTTCGACGAAGCCGGCGGCATGCAGCTGGTGCTGCACGCGCCGTTCGGCAGCCGCATCAACAAGGCGTGGAGCCTCGCCCTGCGCAAGCGCTTCTGCCGCCAGTTCAACTTCGAGCTCCAGGCGGCGGCGACCGAGGATGCGCTGCTGCTCTCGCTGGGGCCGCAGCATTCCTTCCCGCTGGCCGACGTCTTCCGCTACCTGCACCCGGCCACCGTCAAAGACGTGCTGGTGCAGGCGTTTCTCGACGCGCCGGTATTCCAGACGCGCTGGCGCTGGAACACCACCGTCGCCCTCGCCGTGCCGCGCAGCCGCAACGGCCGCAAGGTGGCGCCGCAGCTGCAGCGAATGCTCGCCGACGATCTGATGGCCGCGGTCTTCCCCGATGCGGCCGCGTGTCTCGAGAACATTCCGGGCGACCGGCAGATTCCCGATCACCCGCTGGTCAACCAGACGGTGCGCGATTGCCTGCAGGAGGCGATGGATTTCGAGGCGCTGGCGGCGACGCTGGCGCGCATCCACGCCGGCGAGATCCGGTGCGTCGCGCGCGACACGGTTGAGCCGTCGCCGTTCTCGCACGAGATCCTGAACGCGCGGCCGTACTCGTTCATGGACGACGCCCCGCTCGAGGAGCGGCGGACGCAGGCGGTGCAGACGCGGCGCGCGATGGATCCGTCGGGCGCCGACGATCTCGGACGCCTCGACCCGGCGGCGATCGACCGCGTCTGCGAGGAGGCGAAGCCCGATCCGCGCGACGCCGACGAGCTGCACGATGCGCTGCTCAGCGTCGGCTTCCTAACCGAGGGCGAGGGCCGCGACCTCCCCGCTGAATTCCTCGATCAGTTGAAGTCGGCGCGCAGAGCCACGGCATTCCAGGTTCCTGATTCCACAATCTCA
>Ga0111538_10011757_pt1 | contig 11583 bp, 8 predicted proteins | sample SoiMethybrSBSTD1_FD_79669 | JGI IMG/M metagenome (GOLD analysis project Ga0111538, IMG submission 79669) | Bulk soil microbial communities from a Populus tree surrounding site in Tennessee, USA - Soil MetaG P. TD hybrid SBSTD1 (version 2)... | ecosystem: Environmental > Terrestrial > Soil > Tree...
GCAGCGGATGCTGCGCAACAGCGCCTGCACCGAGGCGGCGTCCGGGAGTCCGGCATCGCCGCCCTCCACGGTCAGGATCAACGTCTCCGGGGTCGTGTCGAGACCCCAGGCGACGGTGTCCTCGCGCTGCTTGGTCGAGTGCGGCTCGGAGAAGACCTCGCCGAAGAAGAACTCGAGGAAACCGCGGTAGTCCCGCTGCCAGTAGTGGCGGTTGTACTTGGCCCAGCCGTCGTCGTCGCCGCGCACGTCGTCGAAGCGCTCCAGCGCCTGGTCGAGAGCGGAAGGCTCCATGTGCGGCACTCTTGTCCCGATCGCGCACGCTCCGTCGACGCGCTCGGGATGGCGAGCCGCGAACAGGAGCGCCCGCATGCCGCCGCGCGACAGGCCGATCACGCACGCCGAGCGCAGCCCGGCGGCGTCCATCACTGCGACCGCATCGGCGACGTACTCGCGCTCGTGGTAGGCACCCGGGTCGGTCGGGCGATCCGAGAGCCCGTTGCCCCGGCCGTCGAAGGCCACCACGCGGAAATGGCGGGCCAGGTAGCCGATCTGCGCCTTCCAGTGGCGCGAGTGGTTGATCGCCCACGTCGGCAGGAGCAGGATCGCGGCGCGGCCCGGGTCGCCGTACGCCTCCCAGTGGACGTGGACGCCGTCGCGCTCGACGTCGCCGTGCTCGTCGGGACGCCGGGCCGGGGTCTCGGTATCCGTCCGTCCCACGCGCGTAGCGCTCATCCTCGCACCGTGCCAACGACACGTGGCCGCTGCGCGAATCCAACGTGAACGCGCCATAGGCTTGGCGCATGCTGCACGTGCGCGTGCTCGGAGAGCTCGAGCTGCAGCTGGACGGCGTCCCGGTGGAGCCGCCCGCGAGCCGGCGCGCGCGCTCGTTGCTGGCGCTGCTCGCGCTCGAGCACCGGCCGCACGCCCGCTCGCGGCTCGCGGCCCGCTTCTGGCCCGACGTGCTCGACGAGAGTGCCCGCACCAGCCTGCGCAGCGCGCTGGCGGCCGTGCGGCGCGCCCTGGGCCCGGATGCGGAGCGCTATCTCGTCGCCACGCGCGAGCGAGCGGGCCTGTCCGACGACGTGACCACCGACGCGGCCGAGTTCGAGCGCCTGTTCGCCGCCGATCGGCTCGACGACGCGATCGCCCTGTGGCGCGGCGAGCTGCTCTCCGGTCTGGACGACGACTGGGTGCTGATTGCGCGCGACGAGTGGCGCGACAAGGCCGTCGGCGTACTGGCGGCCCTGGCGGCGCGGGCCGAGGCGGGCGGCGACGTCGCCACCGCGATCGCCCACGCGCGCCGCATGGTCGCGCTCGACCCGCTCGCCGAGGAGGGACAGCGCACGCTGATCGCGCTGCTGGCGGCCGGCGGCGATCGAGCAGCGGCGCTCGCCACCTACAAACGGTATGCGGACCGTCTGCGGGCCGAGCTCGGGGTGGCGCCCTCACCGGCCACGCGCGCGCTCGTCGCCGAGCTCCGCGAGGCGGAGGCGCCGCAGCCCGCGTCCGCCGCCGACCTGGGTGGCCCCTCGGCGGCCACCGTGACGCTGCTCTTCACCGACCTCGTCGGCTCGACCGAGATGCTCGACGCGCTGGGCGACGAGGGTGCCGAAAGGCTGCGGCGCATCCACTTCGCGATCCTGCGCGATGTCGCGCTCAGCCACGCCGGCCGGGAGGTCAAGAACCTGGGCGACGGGCTCATGGTCGCCTTCGCGAGCAGCATCGATGCCGCCGGCTGCGCCGTCGGCATCCAGCAGGCCATCGAGCGCCACAACCGCCGCGAGGCCACGACGCGCATGTCGGTGCGCGTCGGGCTGCACGTGGGCGAGCCGATCCGCGACGAAGACGACTACTTCGGGACGCCGGTCGTTGTGGCCAAGCGCCTGTGCGACGCTGCCGAGGGCGGCCAGATCCTGGCCTCCGATGTGGTGCGCGCCCTGGTCGGGACGCGGGGCGGCTTCCGGTTCTCGCCCGTGGGCGAGCTGGCCCTCAAGGGCTTGTCGTCGCTGGTCCCCGCCAGCGAGCTGCAGTGGGAGTCGACCGGGCGCGAGCGGGTTCCGCTGCCGGCCGAGCTCTCTCAGGAGCGGGGCATCCTGATCGGGCGGGAGGAGGAGATGCGGGTCCTCGAAGCGGCATGGGGCCGCGTACGCGAGCGGGAACCCGGCGTCGTGCTCGTCGCGGGCGAGCCCGGCATCGGGAAGACCCGCCTGGTCGCCGAGCTGTGCCGCACGGCCCACGCCGGCGGCGCCAACGTTCTGCTCGGCCGCAGCACCGAGGAGGCCCTGACGCCCTACCAGCCCTTCGTCGAGGCGCTGCGGCACTACGTCTCCGCCTGCCCCGTGGACGAGCTGCTGCTGCAGGTCGGCACTCGGCGGGCGCTCCTGGCCCGGCTGGTCCCGGAGCTCCAGGGCGGCTCCGACCGAGTCGGCGAAGCGGATCCGCGCGACGAGGGCGAGGCCGACCGCTACGCCTTGTTCGACGCGGTCGCGTCCTTCCTGCGCGAGGCCGCTGACAGCCGCCCGGCGATCCTCGTGCTCGACGACCTGCAGTGGGCCGATGCGCCCTCGCTGCTGCTGCTCCGCCACCTGGCGCGCTCGATCGGCGACGCGCCCCTGCTCGTCCTCGGCACCTATCGCGAGCTCGAGGTGCACGAGGGCGACCCGCTGGCGGCGGCCATCGCCGAGCTGCGCCGCGCGCGAGCGGTGCAGCGGCTGCCCCTGGAAGGGCTGGCCCCCGACGCGGTCGCGGAGCTCATTCGCGGGCGCGGCGTGGAGCTCGGGCCCGACGCCGTGCGCGCCGTCGCCGAGCGCACCGACGGCAACCCGTTCTTCGTGGAGGAGGTCGTGCGCCAGCCCGAGGGCGGGCTGCGCGACGGCGTTCCCGACAGCGTCAAGGACCTCCTGCTGCGGCGCATGCGCCAGCTCGACGAGCTCCACCGCGCGGCGCTCGCCGCCGCCGCCGTGCTCGGGGTCGAGTTCGAGCTGTCCGCGCTCGAGCGGGTCACGGGGGTCGACGGGGACGCGTTGCTTCAGGCCATGGACGAGGCCGTCGCCGAGGGCGTGCTGGTCGAGTCGCCCGATGCGATCGGCCGCTACGCGTTCGCGCACGCGCTGATCCGCGAGACCGTCTACGACCAGCTCTCGGCGACCCGGCGAGCACGCCTGCACCTTCGCGCGGCCGAGGCGCTCGAGGCCCTGCACGCCGACCGCCTGGACGACCTCGCGGCGGTGCTGGCCTACCACTTCGGTCAGGCCCGCGACGATCGGCACGAGTTCGAGTACCGGATCCGCGCCGCGCGCGCGGCGGCGGGCGTGCACGCATCCGACCAGGCGCTTGCGCACTACGACGCCGCGATTGCGCTCGCGCCCGAGGGCGACGAGCGCCTGCCTGCCCTGCTGTTCGAGCGCGGCTGGCAGCGACATGCCCGCGGCGACGTCGAGGCGGCGGTCGCGGACTTCCGCGTAGTGTTGGAGGCGGCGCGCGCGGCGCAGGACCGTCTCCTCACGGCCCAGGCGCTGGACGAGATGGCCTACGCCGAGAAGACGTTCGACGTGCGCGGCGCCGAGCAGCACCATCGGGAGGCGCTCACGATCGCTGCCGCGCTCGACCACGTCCCGCTTCAGGTCAGGATCCTCAACCGGCTCTCCCTGCTCGCCTCCAACCAGCTCGACCTCGCCGGGGCGGTGCAGTTGGGCGACCGGGCGATGCGCCTGGCGCGCGAACGCGGCGGGGAGGCGGAGCGGGCGCGGGCGATCGATGCGCTCAAGCTCGCGGCGCTCGGGCTGGGCGAGCTCGACCACCTGGAGGACCTCACCGCGGAGCTGGCCGAGCACGACCGCCGCAACGGCGAGCTCTGGTACCTGCAGTGGACGCTCCTGGAGTCCGCATTCGCACCGCTGGGGCACGCCGAGTGGGACCTTGCGGCGTCGCGGCTGGAGGAGGCGACCGCGATCGGGCGCCGCATCGGCGATCCGATGGCCCGGCCGCTGGTCCACGACGCGACGTGCTGGCTGCAGCGCAGCCGCGGCGACTTCGCTGCGGCGCTCGCGTCGGGGCGTCGGGGCGTCGAGCTGACGCCGCCCACGGGTCCGGGTCCCTGGGGCGCATGGACGCGGGCGACCCTCGGGTGGACGCTGCTCGACCTGCGCGCCGTCCCCGACGCGGTCGCGCTTCTCGAGCGGGGCGTGGCGGACGCGGAGTTCCTCGCAGACCGCTACCGCACCGCCGGGCACCTGGCCTGGGCCCACGTCCTGGGCGGAGACGAGCCGGCGGCGCTTGCGGCCGTCGCGAAGGCCGAGCGCGCCCTGGACGCGCTCGAGCTGCCTCGCGACGGGGCGTTCCTGTTCGGCTTCGGCGCCACGGTGGCGCTTGCTCGTGCCTGGCTCGCGCTCGGCCGGCGCGAGCGGGCAGTCGCCGAGCTGCGGGCGCTGCGGTCCGCCGCGCAGCGCACCGGCTGGCGCGAGGCCGAGGCGTCGGCGGCCCTGGTGCTCGGGCTCGCCGGCGACGAGACGGCGCTCGCGCGAGCGGCCGCGCTTGCCTCCGAGCACGGCCTGCCCGCGGTCGAGTGGGAGGCGCGCGCCGCGCTCGGCGAGCGGGAGCGGTCAGACGCGGTCGTCGCCCGTGTTGCCGCCAGCGTCGGCGACGAGCGCCTCGCAGCCGGCTTCGTCCACGCCGCGCAGGGCTGACCGGGGAACGTCCCAGGTCACCTCCCACGCCAGCGTCCGCGGATCGTCGAGCGGCGCGAACGCGAGGTGGTCCAGCGCCGTGCGCTGGGTCCGATAGGCGCCCAGCGCGGCCAGCTTGCGCCCGCGGCCTGCCGCATCGAGCGGCCAGGCGCGCGGGATCAGGCGGTCGACGACGAGGCCGGACCGCCGCAGCACGGCCTCCCAGTCGGCGCCGACGTCGATGCCCGGCGGTCCGGGCTCACTCGTCACCCAGGACGGCCAGCCGTGTCGGACCGCGTGCGGGAGGTCGGCGTACAGCACGAGCGAGCGCGCGCCCGTGGCCAGGCGCACGGCCGCGTCGCGGACCACGACGTGGTCGGGGTGGCCGTCGATCGCGGCGGGGGCATGCACGACCGCGTCGGCGTCCAACGCGTGCTCAAGTGCCGCCGCGAGCTCCGCGGCGCCGATCGAGGTCGAGCGGTATTGGTGGTCGAGCAGGCGCAGGTCGCGCGCCCTGGCCCCCGCGACCGCCAGCGCTTCGCCGTCCTCGGCCTCGCGCTCGCGCATGCGCGTCGCCGAGTTGGTCGCTCCGGTGATCCGGTCCCACCACCCGACCGGAGCGCCGGCCGCGGGTGCGCCGGTGAAGACGTTCACGACGGTCGCCGGCTCGGGCCGGTCGAGCACGCGCCAGCACGACAGGACGGCGTCGTCGAGGTGAGGCGAGAGCACCGCGTCAGCCATGCCGACCCGGACTATCGCACCGCGCGGAACGCGCCGGCGTAGAAGACGAGTGGGTCGTCGCCGGCCCTGACCCGGATCCGCTCGACCCGCCCGACGACGATCGTGTGGTCGCCGGCGGGGTGCTCGGCGACGATCTGGCACTCCAGGGCGGCCAGCGCGCCGGCGACGAGCGGCACGCCGCCTTCTCCGGCGGACCAGTCCAGGCCGGCGAAGCGGTCAGTGCCGGGCGGCGCCGCGCGGGTGACGAAGCGCTCGTGCTGTCGCGCCAGCACGTTGACGCCGAACCGGCCGGCGCGCCGCATCCGGCGCCAGGTCAGCGAGCTGCGGGCGGGGCAGAACGACACCAGCGGCGGCTCGAGCGAGACCGAGGCGAGCGAGTTCACGATGAGGCCGGCCGGCTCGCCAGCCGGCGTCGCCGTGACGAAGGCGACGCCGGTGGCGAACCGGGCCAGCGCGTCGCGAAACGCGCGACCGTCTGAGGGAGGGACGGCCTCTGCTCGCGCCGGGAGCGCCATTTCAGTGCAGCTCGGCGGGCTGGCCGAGGGCGATGTGCCCGAGGTAGTCGTAGGCGCGGTTGGCGCCGAGCGGGTGCATGAACGAGCCCGCCTTGACGTCGCGGTAGGCGCGCGCCAGCGGGCTGCCGCTCAGGTAGCCGGCGCCGCCCGACAGCGCGAGGGCGCGGTCGACGATGCGGGTGGCCGCTTCGCCGACGAAGGCCTTCGCGGCCTGGGCCTCGGCGAAGAGGGCTTCGACCTCGGCGGCGGTGCCGTCGGTGGCGGGGTGGGTGCGGTGGTGTTGGTCGATCAGCCCCGCCGCCCGCGCCAGCACGCCGCGTGCGGCGGCCAGGTCGACGACGTTCTCGGCCACCTGCATGCGCGGGCGGGCGTCGCCGTTGATGCGCCCGGCCAGTCCCTGGCGCGCGATGGCGTCGGCCGCCTCGGCGATCCCCAGCGAGGCCGAGGCGTGGAACAGCCCGGCGGTCAGGTTGCGCTCCATGTAGGGCACCGGGTCGCCGGCCCGAAACCCGCCCCGGACGCCGGATGCGGGCAGCTCCACGCGCTCGAGCGAAACCGAGTTGCTCCCCGAGGCGCGCATGCCGAGCGCGTCCCAGTCGTCGTTGACGACCACGCCGGGCGCGTCGGAGGGCACCATCGCGTAGGCGTAGCGCTCGACGCCCTCGGCGTCCGCGTAGGTGACCGCGACGTAGAGATCGGTGGCGGCCGGCGACATGGTGCAGAACACCTTGCGGCCGTCGATCCGCCACCCGGTCTCGGTGCGCGTCGCGACCGTGCCCGGCCGCGTGAGGTCCTGGCCGCGCTCGCTGATCGCCGCGGCCAGCACGGAACCGTCGCGGACGATCTGCGCCAGAGACGCGCCGAAGGCGCGCGCTCGGCGCTCCGCACCGGCCGCGACGGCAACCTGGCGGCGGCGCTCCATGTTGAGCACCGCCACCAGATGCATGTTCACGCCGATCGCGACCGAGGCGTCGCCGCGCGCCAGGCGGCTCGACGCGACCACCAGGTCGTGCGCGGACGAGACCCCGAGGCCTCCGAGCACGATCGGGATCGGGGCCGTGAAGTACCCGGCGCCCTTCAGCGCGTCGATCGCCTCGAACGGGTAGGTGCCGTTGCGGTCGTGCTCGGCCGCGCCTGCGGCGAGCACGCCGGAGAGCTCCTCGGCGCTGGCCACGAGGCGAGCGCCGGCGTCGGTGATGGCCTGCAACTCGATCGGCATGGCCGTCAGCCGGTCGCGACGTCCAGCTCGACCGGAACGCCGTTGGTGACCATGTCGTAGACCGCCGAGCGCTTGCTGGCCCGGTCGACGACCTCGCGGAGCTTGGCCTCGGGAGCGTTGCCGGTCACGCGGAACGACACGCCGATACGCTCGAACCCGTTGCGGGGTTCGGCGTCGACGCCGAGGCAGCCGCGCACGTCCATGTCGCCGGTCAGCGTCGACTCGACCGAGGTCAGCTCGACCTTGCGCGCCGCCGCCACGTAGACGATCGAGGTCGTCAGGCACGCGGCGAGCGCATGCAGCAGGTGCTCGGCCGGGTTGGCCCCCTGGTCGGTCCCGAGCAGGAGCTCCGGCTCGCCGGCGTCGATCTCGAACGCGGTCTCGCGCGTCGTGTCCTCCCCGCCCGCGCCGTAGAACCCCTGGATCGTGGACCGGTTGTGGGGCCCGTCGATCCAGCGGTTCGTGGCCCGGAACTGGAAGCGCCCCAGCTCGGGCTGCTCCTTGAGCAGGTCCAGCGTGGCGTACAGCTTCGCCGTGTCCACGCCGTTGCGCATCGTCTCCGTGGCTGTGCTCACTTCGAGACCTCCTCGGTCTTGGTGATGGGACGACCAAGGTGGCGGCCGGGCGTTCCCCGACCGTGAATGCAGCGCGATTGCTCCGCGTCAGCGCTTCTTCGTTGCGAGCAGCGAGATGCTCTCGACCTCGTAGGTGCTGCAGGCCTCGAGCGCGCGGTCGGAGACGAAGCGGTAGTCGTTGACGCGCAGCTCCTGCACCTCGAGGCCATTCTCCTCCAGGGCCTTCAGGTAGCTGTCGCGCGGGATCGCGCCGGCGATGCACGCCGCCCACAGCTCGACGTTGCGGCGGGTGCGCTCCTTGAGCGCGCGGCCGCTGACGATGTCGGCGAGCGCCAGGCGCCCGCCCGGGCGCAGGACCCGCGCGGCCTCGGCGAACACGCGGCCCTTGAGCAGAGACAGGTTGATGACGCCGTTGGAGATCACCGCGTCAAAGCTCCCGTCGTCGAACGGCAGCTCCTCGATGTGCGACTCGACGAACTCGACCTGCGCGAACCCCGCTTCGTCGCGCAGGCGCCTGGCCTTGCCGAGCTGCTCGTCGGTCATGTCGACACCGACGACGCGCCCCGACCCGCCCACGAGCACAGCCGCACAGAACACGTCGGTGCCCGATCCCGAGCCCAGGTCGACCACCTCCTCACCCGGCCGCAGCCCGGCCAGGTCGAGGTGATGCCCCACGCCGGCGAACGACGCCAGGGCCTCGGCCGGGATGGCGTCCAGAAGCTCGCTCGCGTATCCGAGGTGCTCGGCCACCTCCCGCCCGACCTCGAAGTGGAGCTCGGCGTCCTCCTCGCGCGCCACGCGGCGGTACATGTCCTTGACCTCCGCCTCCAACCGCCCGCCGTCCACGAGCGTGCGTGCGTCGAGCTGGGGCAGGGTCTCCGCCTGGGCCATCTCGTCCGCTGCCATTGTGACCTCCTTCTCCGTTCCGTAAGGAGTATCCCGTTTCCCTGACGGCCGCCGCCGCAGGTAGGGTCCGCTCCAACGTGTTCGTCATGGCTTTCGAAATCCAGCTGGGCATCGGCGGCCTGCTGATCCTCCCGTTCTGGATCCTGGCGATCGGCTGGCTGAGCAGCCGGATCCTCGGCGTGCATCTGGGCCGCTTCCGGGCCGGGGTGGCGGCATTCCTCGGGTGGCTCGCCGGCGTCATCGCCGCCGCCGCGCTCATCGGGAACGACACGTCCGTCCCGGACTGGGCGGTCATCCTGCTCGTGATCTTCTTCGGCGTCCTCGCGACGCTCCCGTTCGCGATCGTCCTCGACGTCATCACGCGCTCGGGGAAGCCCCCGCGCCGCCGCCGCCGGAGGCCGATCAAAGCCGTTCGCGCCGCGATCACACCGCTCGGGCGCTTTCGCGAGGTGGTCGCCAACGCACGGCACGAGAATCTCGTGAGCCCCCGCTACGCGTCGACGGCCGCCCTGTCTTCGCCCGACTTCGCTCGCCGGCTCAAGCGGGTGCTCGAGGAGTCGGGCGGCATGTTCGTGAAGTTCGGGCAGATCGCCTCGACCCGGACCGATCTCCTGCCAGAGACGCTGACGTCCGAGCTCGAGACCCTCCAGTCCGACGTGCGCCCGGTCCCACACGACGAGATCAACGAGCAGCTGGAGAAGGAGCTGGGTGAGCCGGTGGACAAGGCCTTCGCGTCGTTCTCGGAGGAGCCGCTCGCCGCGGCATCGATCGGCCAAACCCACCGGGCCACGCTCCAGGACGGTGGCCGCGTGGTGGTCAAGGTCCAGCGTCCGGGCATCGACGAGCTCGTCGACCGCGACTCCGCCGTGCTCTCGCTCGTCGCGAGCCAGGTCGATCGCCGTGTCGCGGCCGCGCACCGCTTCGGGGTCAAGAACCTCGCCGCCGAGCTGATCACCGGCATCGAGTCCGAGCTCAGCTACATGGACGAGGCGCACGCGGGGATGACCCTGCGCGCCAACCGGGCGCGGGACGAGGGCGTCGATGTACCGCTCGTGCACACCACGCTGTCGACCGATCGCGTGCTGGTGATGGACGAGATCCTTGGCAGGCCCGTGTCCGACGCCGTCGCGGTGGACGCGGCCGAGGTCGAGCGGCCCGAGCTCGCGCGACGGCTGCTCCATTCCATGCTGGGCCAGATCCTCGGCGACGGGCTCTACCACGCCGACCCCCACCCGGGCAACGTGATGGTGAGCCCCGACGGAACGCTGTGGCTGCTGGACTTCGGCGCCGTCGGCCACCTCGACCCGGTCGACCTCGAAGGCCTGCAGGGCATCGCGTTCGGGTTCACCGTCCGCGACCCGTCGATGGTCGCGCGCGCTGCGCGCCACCTCACCGGTGGCGACGTGGTCGACCTGCGCCCGCTCGAGCGCGACCTGGCCCACCTGCTGGGCGAGGTCGGCGCCGACGGAGGCCTCAGCCCCGCAGTGATGACCGGCGTGCTGGACGCCATGCAGCGCCACGACCTCACCCCGCCGGGCTCGATGGTGCTGCTGGGGCGCACACTCCTGACGCTCGAGGGGACGCTGCGCGTCATCGACCCGTCGTTCGAGCTCGCCAAGACCGCCAGCTCGCTGCTCAAGGGCGAGAGCCGCGACGAGCTCGCCGATCCGCAGGAGCTCATCCAGCGCGAGCTCATGCATGCGCTGCCTGCCTTGCGCACGCTGCCTGAGCATGCGGAGACGATCGCCGCCCAGATCCGCGCCGGGCGGCTCACCGTGCGAACGGAGCACTATTCGGGATCGGATCGCAACGTGGTCGACCAGTGGGTCGACCGCGTCCTCGTCGCGGCCATCGGCGCCGTGGGCGCGGTCGCGTCCTCTGTGCTGCTGGTGGCGGGATCGCTCACCAGCCGCGCCGGCGTGCGCGACACGCTGTGGTTCCTCGGCTTCAGCGGGCTGACCTTCGCCATCGTCCTGCTCATGCGCAGCGCGGCCCAGAGCATCCGCAAGCTGCCGGTGCGCAGGGATCGCTAGCCGAGCGCCACGCCCTCGACGGGATTCGAGGGCGTGGGGTCCGGTATGCGGACCATGCGGAACGAGTTGAGCAGGCCGGCGAGCCCGGCGAGGAGCGGGATCAGCAGGGCGACCTGCAGCGCGAGGTGCCTTGCATCGGTGTTGATGCTGATGATCTCGGCCTGCGTCGCCTTGGGCTGGCCGGCCAGCTGCTTGGACAGCTGCGTATTGCTCATCACCTCCGCGTCGTGCTCCAGCACGTCGGCGACGCGCTGCTGCTCGGCCGGCGTGAGCACGGCGCTCGCCTCGGCCTTGTTGGTGAACGCGATCGAGAGCGTGGCCAGCATGATCGCGCCGGCGAAGGCAAGGCCGAACGAGAGCCCGAACGAGCCCGCGGCCGAGTTCACCCCGGCCGCCTCGCTGACCCGCTCCTCGGAGATCGGAGCCAGGGTGTAGTCGTTGAGCTGGGACACGAGCAGCCCCAACCCCGACCCCGCGATCAGCAGCGGAATCAGGAGGTACCAGCCGGAGTCCGCGCGCGGCACGATCGGGATCAGCACCACGATGCCCGCGGCGACGAGGGCGAAGCCCACGCGGATGATGGCGCTCGGGCGCCGCCTGCCCGCCTTCCTCCCGGCCAGCAACGCCACCGCGAACATGCTGAGCGAAGCGGGGCGATCGACACGCCGGCCTCGATCGCGTTGTACTCGAGCACGAGCTGCAGGTAGATCGGCAGCGCGATCATCATGCCGCCCAGGGCGATCTGCTGGAGCGCCTGCTGCGAGATCCCCAGCCGGTACGGCTTGGATCGGAACAGGTCGGGATCGATCAGCGTCGGCTTGCCCTCGCGCTTGCGGCGCGCGAGCCAGTAGACGAACGCCCCGAGCGCGAACGCGCCGACGGCCAGGATTGCCGCCACCGACTCGCCGCCCTCCTGCCACACCAGGATGC
>Ga0111538_10011759_pt1 | contig 11583 bp, 9 predicted proteins | sample SoiMethybrSBSTD1_FD_79669 | JGI IMG/M metagenome (GOLD analysis project Ga0111538, IMG submission 79669) | Bulk soil microbial communities from a Populus tree surrounding site in Tennessee, USA - Soil MetaG P. TD hybrid SBSTD1 (version 2)... | ecosystem: Environmental > Terrestrial > Soil > Tree...
ATACTACTAAAAAGAAAAAAATAATTAAGAATAACGAATAATTAAACGACAATTGGTGAAAATTAAAAACTCGCTTAGCCTAATAAAAAAGCCGTTCATACAGAACGGCTTCTGCTGCAACTATTTTGTAAACTCAATTAAGAAATCTGTTTTTTATTAATCCAACTAATCCATTGCTTCCATTGTTTGGTCCTGCGGCGAAATAGAGGTTATAACGATTTAAACCATTTATTGGCGGAAATGTTATTCCCCATAATCCATCGATCTCTATTGCCTTGCCATTTGTAGAAAGCGGGCCGAGAAAATTTCCATTTTCATCAAATGCATTAATATGTCCGTCACCATTATTTCCGACAAGGATAACATTTGTGATCTGAGTTTGTCCGGACCCATCCCAAAAACCAGCAGGTGCTTTCGTTATCCCCCATGGAGCATTCAATTTACCTTTTGATGCAAATCTTTTCTGCAATGTGCCATCTGTACTGAATACATTGATGTACCCATTACCAGGACCGATCTCTTTTTTTCCAGTTGCATCTTTCTTTGCATACATCACATACAATTTACCATCACTGATGATCTGGACATTAAATGGGGAATAACCAGCTGGAAGATCCGGATCGATAAATGGTTTATTATTTACAAGGTTCCAGTTCTTGTCAAACACATCGATCCTGTTCTGAGCAAAATTGGCGGCATACAAAAAGAAATCACTTCCGTGGTTCGCCAGTGCAACTCCTAAATAGGAAGCATTCGTTGATTGATCTATCTTTTTTATGGCACTATTACCAATGTTCCATCCTGAAATTAAACCATCAGAAGTCGCAAAAATGAAGGTGGCAGAGTTACCATTAGGAAGCTTAAGATCAGCCGTGGGATTATAAACATGCCCGGTTGGATGACCAATTGTTGTACCAAGGGCGTGAGGAATGTTAACTGCACTGGCTGCAGTTAACCCGTCAAAATTATAGATCGTACTGACACCTTTGCCTTCTGATGATACCCAGGCAGGACCGGCAGGAGGAAATGAAATGCCCCATGCATTCACAAGGTCAGCATCAATATTTAGCGGTTTATTATTGTTATTATTTCCAACAAGATTTAACTGTACAAAATTCTTTAATTCTTTTGGCGCAATGTCATTGTCTACACCGGGTCGCAAAGTAGCAGGGCCATCCCTCATACTTTTTTGACAACTAAACGTAATGGATAATAACACAAGAATGCAAGCAAGTTGAAATGCTTTGGTTCGCTGTTTCATAAAATTTGATTTAATGGTGACCAGTTATCCTCTTTCCAGGTTTTATGATTAGTTTTTAAGTGAGGATGATTTCAATTTTAAAACTAAAGCAATGTGAAGAGCTGTATATGTCATTGTTTTCACATTCATTGTTATGTGAAAAATGGTGACAAGCGACGATTCTAACCAGTTTGGGGATAATGTTTATCTTTAGCGAATGCTTTTTGTAAAAGAACACCTAAGTGCCGGTAATAATTATAACTGGACAGATGAATTCATTTTTGATGGCACCCCAAGCCGCAGGCTTTTTGACCGCCAAAACGGGAATCAGCTACTTTTTATCATTAACCTTTATGCTTCACAAAACGACAAGTTTTCAGGAGACCATGTACAAAGGATCGAAGAAATGCTGGTAAATAAGTTGCCGGAAGAGGTTAAAAGTGAGATCTCAGTTCTGAATTGGCTAAAGGAGAATGGCGAATCGTTTTTGATACGTCAATAATCTACATGATCACTCTTGACGACAACCTGCAAAGTTTTAAAATCTGGCAAGGTTTTTTATCTTATTTCTATAGATGTATCGAACTATATTGATCACCCAATAATTTTTACTATGCGCTGGGTAGGTGGCAGAGAAAGTTCAAATGTAGATGACCGACGCGGTCTTTCAGCAGGTGGCATTGCCGCAGGTGGTGGCATCATTGGTGTGATCGTGCTCGTACTTAACTTATTGCTTGGCGGAGGAGGATCTGATGATGGCTCAATACCACAGATCCAACTTCCCGGTCAAACACAGCAACTAACACCCGAAGAACAAGCAGCAGATGATGAACGTGCAAAATTTGTAAAAGTTGTTTTAGGATATACTGAAGATGTATGGGACCAATTATTTGCACAGCGGGGAAGCACTTATCAAAAACCGATACTTGTTCTTTTCCGTGGCGCGGTTCAATCAGCATGTGGCAATGCCAGTGCAGCTTCCGGTCCATTTTATTGCCCGGGAGACCAGGAACTTTATATTGATCTTTCATTTTACCAGGAATTAGAAGAACGTTTCCGGGCGCCGGGAGATTTTGCAATGGCTTATGTGGTGGCACATGAAGTAGGTCATCATATTCAAAAACTGTTGGGCGTTTCTGATAAAATGGATAGAATGCGGCAGCAAATGAGCCGCGAAGAATACAATAAATATTCTGTGATGCTTGAACTGCAGGCTGATTTTTTTGCCGGTGTCTGGGCACATCATGCACAGCAAATGAAAAATATCCTGGAGGCGGGCGATATTGATGAAGCATTAAATGCCGCGAATGCGATCGGCGATGACAGGCTTCAAAAAGAATCGCAGGGTTATGTAGTTCCTGAATCATTTACTCATGGCACATCACAGCAGCGTATTTATTGGTTTAAAAAAGGATTTGATACCGGCGATATGAAACAGGGTGATACTTTTAATGACCCTTCATTGCAATAAACCAGCTCCTCTCAAAAAAACGAATATCCGTTAATACTCTATTTAGAGTATTTGCGATCATTTATTTCTTCATTAGTTTCAATTACTAAAAGCCACCAATAATAAAATATCCTATAGCAGCCTTATGCCTGTGCGTGCATCTACCCTCTGATATGAATAAAAAAGAGAAAAAGAAATTCGGGTTTTAATAAGTAACACTAAATACATTTAAAACAAAAAGGCTGCTTTATTAAGCAGCCTTCTGTTTTTTAACGTTCAGGTATTAATTTTTTACAAACCTTGCAGACCGGTTTTCCTTACCATTATTGACATTCACTAAATAAAATCCTGCAGGAAGTTTTGAAATATTTAATTGTGTAAGCGTATTACCACTTCCCTGCTGCATTACAAGTTTACCCATCAGGTTATATACTTTGATCTCAGTTTTCCTGTCAACTCCTTCCACCAGTAAATTCAACTGGTCTCCAGCTGGGTTAGGAAAAAGATTAATTGCAAAGTTTGGATTGACATTTTCCATAGTAGCAGTAGCTGTTACATTAGTAGCTGTAGTTATTGCTCTGGTTGCAGTAACTGTCTGCACTCTCAACGTATAACAAGATGTTGCACTATTTGCATTACCCGTCGGATATACTTTTGCATAATAAATACCCGGAGCAACATTTAATGAGATCGATTCATTTTTAGTACCCTTGTTTTTTGAAATACCAATTTGCGCTCCGCTGCTATTTAATAAAGCAAGGTCATAGTTCCCAGGTAACGTGGTTAACCAAACATTGATCGTACCCCCCGTACTGATCGTGAATTGATAATAGTCAATATCATATTTTGGAGCGATAGTTCCTTTTACATCTGTATTCACACTTATTGCAGCAGCGCCGCTGATAGTGCCGTTTGTACTAACATCAAAAGGGCCGGGACAATTTGACGCTGGCGGCGGAGGTGTTGATCCTGATGTTGTGAATTGGGTTGTGCTGTAGTTACTAACTTCGGTGAGGCTGCAGTTTGCTACTACTCTCCAATCATAGGAGGTCGCTGCCGACAAACCATATAAATTGTAAGATGTTGAGTAAGTAGCGGAAGCAGCAACGAGCCATGTACCGGAAGAAGTTGGCTTATACTGGATGGAATAAGCAAATGCGCCGCTCACAGCACTCCAATTCATAGTTGCAGTGCTGGATGTAATATTGGTGGTGAAAAGTCCGCCTGGAGCACTACATGAACCTATTGCTTGTGTCGTAAACTGCGTTTGTGTGTAGCTGCTGATACCAGAACTGCAATTAGCACTCACTCTCCAATCATATGAAGTAGTTGGTTGCATCCCACCTATTGTCCATTGTAAAGAGGTTGTACCGTTTGCAATCGTTATCCAGTCGGGAGAACTTGCAAGTTTATAATCGACATTATAACTGGCCGCACCACTAACGGGTGCCCATGTCGCAGTAGCAGACGTAGCTGTAATGGGGGAAGTTGAAAGATCAGTTGGCGCACTACATTGCGCGCTAACACCATAAGTTGCTACTACTAAAAGCAACAGAGCTAATAATTTCATAAGAAATTGAATTTTGAGCGGTTCAAGAATTTGAGGGCAGTGCAATTTAAATGCACAATCGTTATAAAGCAACCGCTAAACAACGAATATGATGCCAAGAAAATTACCAAGGAAAAAAACTCTAGCATTATTTATAATTATTTATTCACATCAATCACTCCTTCATGCATGCTCCACTTTTTATCAATAAAAATGGGTCTAATTGTATTACAGTTTATTCTTTTACAAATTTCGCCGCTTTTGTTTCTTTCCCATCATTCACACTCAGCAAATAAAAACCTGCAGGCAATTTTGAAATGTTAAGTTGTGTAAGAGTGTTAGCTGTCCCTTGTTTCAATACCAGCTTGCCCATCCGATCGTAAACCTTGATCTCCGTATTTTTCGCCATTCCTTCCATCCAAATATTTAATACGTTGCTCGCCGGGTTGGGAAACAACTTTACTATAAGATCATTGGTCACGGTTACGTCTGTTGCCGTACCGGTTTGCACTCTCAGCGTATAACATGAGGTAGCATTATTAGCATTGCCTTTCGGAAACACTTTTGCATAGTAGCTACCTGCGGCGACATTAAGACTAATTGTTTCATTTTGCAGACCGTTATTTTGTGATACGGCTATTTGTGTTCCGTTGCTATTCAACACTGCAAGATTATAATTTGCCGGTAATGTTGTCAAGGAGACAGTAACTGTTCCAGCCGATGAAATTTGAAATTTATAATGATCAATGTCACCTTTAGGCGAAACGGTTCCTTTGACATCAGTGTTCAGAGAAATTGCAGCTGCTCCACCAATAGATCCATTAGTACTCACATCATACGGCCCGGGACAATTTGACGATGGCGGTGGAGGCGTTGATCCTGATGTTGTGAATTGGGTTGTGCTGTAGTTACTAATTTCGGTGAGGCTGCAGTTTGCGACTACTCTCCAATCATATGAAGTGGCCGCCGACAAACCATATAAATTGTAAGATGTTGAGTAAGTAGCGGAAGCGGCAGTGAGCCATGTACCGGAAGAAGTTGCCTTATACTGGACAGAATAAGCAAACGCCCCGGTAACAGAACTCCAATTCATGGTTGCAGTGCTGGATGTAATATTAGTGGTGGAAAGTCCGCCTGGAGCACTACATGAACCTACTGCTTGTGTAGTAAACTCCGTTTGTGTGTAGCTGCTGATACCGGAAGCGCAATTAGCACTTACTCTCCAATCATATGAAGTAGTGGGTTGCATACCACCTATTGTCCATGATAAAGAGGTTGTACCGTTCGCTATAGTTATCCAGTCAGTTGAGCTTGCAAGTTTATAATCTACATTATAACTCACCGCACCACTAACAGCTGCCCAATTAGCAGTAGCAGCCGAAGCGGTAATGCCTGAAGTTGAAAGACCGGTTGGAGCATTACATGATGATGTAAGCTGAGACAAAGTACTAAACGTTGTTTGTGCGTAGACGCTGCTTCCGGATGAACAATTAGCTCGCACTCGCCAATCATAAAATAAAGATGCTGTTAATCCGCCTAAGCCAATTGCTGAAGATGGAGTACCTGTTGCTGCATTGATCCAGGTCGAAGATGTAGTCGGTTTGTAATCTACATCATAGCTGATGGCTCCATTTACCGAAGACCAGATCAGCGTAGCCGCGGATGTTGAAATACCTGATGAAGAAAGTCCTGATGGTGCTGAACACTGCGTTCCGCCGCCGGAAGCTTCTGATCTGAAAGCAGCCACCAAACAAGCCATTCTATAAAAAGCGTATGCTTCATCAGATGCTTCTGAATTACCAATAGCTTTTCCCGCAGGATCACCATTATATGTCAGGTCCGGATTTGCCCACATATTAATTCTTGTGCAATCAAAACCTGCAACAGCACAACGATCATTATAAGCCATTATAGTTCTCCACCGCGACGATGATGGACTTGATGTACCTTGTGCAAGAGCTGTCTCGTTTACGTAACCATGCTGATGTGAACAAGGTGATGTACTGGCATCCACATACCAATCGTGACGAAGCCCCATATTATGTCCACATTCATGCGCCATTGTAAAATTCCCGACTACACAAGAATATAATGAAACATTGAATGCATTATCGGCTGAAAAAGATGTAGGATTTGTGTTTAGGTAACCAATACCACAACTGCTTGCCGGTGACCCGATGACCAGGCTGACAAGATCAGCGCCATATTGATCCCTCAATGCATGAACATTATCCATATATCCATCTCCATTTGCGGCAAGCCGGGTAAGATCAGTGCTAAAATTCCCTGATTCAGCGTAAGTAACTTTTGTAGTATGTACTAATCTAAAAGTTACATTATAGATACCTGAATTAGCCATCGAGATGTTCATGTTCGTTACGGCCTGGGTAATGTTGGCAATCGTATTGGCCGCTCCACCCCAGTTATTCTCAGTTTGCTGTGTGTAGACAACCATCATATCAATAGTTGAAGAACCCGGGCAAGTACTGTTCATATCACAAATGCTGGCACCAGCGGCATTTGGTTGAGATGCGCCGCTGACCTCGATAAAATCAGAATGACTTTCACGTTGAGTAAATGCAGATTCATTTGATAAGGAAATAGCGAAAATGTCTGAGGCTACCTGGTCGATCATATATTTTCTTCCATCAGCAAGCACGATCATTCCTGCTGTCCTGTCATTGTATTTTGAAAAAGTAATATAGCCGGTTGTTGGTCCTTCCAAACGTCCTTCATATGAAAAAGAGCCCGACGGATAACTATGCATTCTTATAAACTTACTTCTTACTATTAAATTGGAACTAATAGCAATTAAAAGATCCTGTTGTAATAGAAAGTCTGTTTGACTCACATACCGTGAATTAAGATAATGCGATCGCATTTCGTTTTTCAGGCGGTATGCTGTCGGTACATTTTGTTCAGGAATTGTTTTGTCAAAAAGGAGTTGCTGCGCACTAATGCCAGAAGTTGCTGTAACCAACAGCAACAGGATAATAAATCTCATAAGGATCTAAGTTGAGCGGTTCACAAATTTTGAGGGCGGTACAAGATAGGGGGAGTATTGATTTAAGAAATTTTTTGTGAATAACTTCCCATAGATTACAATCAATTTTTTATCTTGGTACAACATTGATTTATTCTTCATACCTATCCTTTTAAATATGAAAAAGTTTCTTGCAGTAGTGATTGTTAGTTTTCTCCCGGTATCATTTCTTATAGCTTGCACAACTTTCTTTATAAATAAAAATGGCCATATGGTTTTTGGTCGTAATTATGATTGGGTTACTGATGCAGGTATGGTTTGCACAAACTTAAAAGGCTTATCTAAAACTTCTTTGCAAACTGAAAATGGCGAGACGATTAGCTGGGTATCACAGTATGGCAGCATTACCTTCAATCAATACGGTAAAGAATTTCCAACAGGCGGCATGAATGAAAAAGGACTGGTAGTAGAATTGATGTGGCTTGACGAAACAAAATATCCATCAGCTGACAACAGACCGGCGATCGGCGTGTTGCAATGGATACAATACCAGTTAGACAATTGCACAACGATCGAAGATGTTATTGCTACAGATAAACAACTTCGGATCTCACCTACCGGCACTACGCCCCTGCATTATCTTGTAGCAGATGCAAATGGTAAAGCAGCAGCGATTGAATTTTTAAAAGGTAAGCTGGTTGTGCACAAAGGAAGTGATCTTAGTTTTCCTGTTCTTACAAATAATATTTATGACGAATCAGTAAAGGCATATAAAAATTCATCTGCAAACGGTAATAATTCTTTAGAACGTTTCAGTAAAGCTTGCGGCATGCTACAAAAGCTGAATTCAAATACTATCACAAAACCTTTAGTTGATTATTCATTTGATATTCTTGGAGAAGTGGCTCAGGGCAATTTTACAAAATGGAGTATTGTTTATGATATCACGAATAAAACAATTCAATTTAAAACAGATCGTTTTAAGCAAATAAAGACAGTAAGCTTTTCTGCATTTGATTTTAATTGTTCTGCTAATTCAAAAGTGTGGGATATGAACCAGGCTGCAAATGGTGCTATTAATAACCTGTTTCAAAACTTCAACAAAGACATCAATAAAAGAATTGTTGAAACTGCCGCAAAAGAAAGTGAGAGCAATGTTTCGATCAGTAAGGAAAATCGGGAAAGATTATGGCAATACGCATTAAAAATTAAGTGTCAATAGCTTTTACTCCTTTTTTTATTACTCATCCCCTTCGGTGCAGTTTTTGCTCAATTGTAGTTGTATTGATCTATTTAACTATAAGAAGTTAATCATGAGTACAAATAACTACAGGCAAACAGCTATTGATTTTTTAATGCTTGCTTCCAAAGGAAATTCAAAAGAAGCTTTTAACAAATACGTAAGCAAAAATTTCAAACATCACAATATATATTTTAAAGGTGATGGTGAATCATTAATGATAGCGATGGAAGACAACGCAATGAAAAATCCAAATAAGATCTTTGATATCAAAAGGTCCTTACAAGATGGAAATTTAGTAGTAACTCATTCGCATGTCCGCCAAAAACCCGGTGATCCAGGTGCTGCCGTTGTGCATATTTTCCGTTTCGAAGATGATAAGATCGCAGAGCTATGGGATCTGGGGCAGCCCGTTCCATTAGAAACAGTCAATGAAAATGGAATATTTTAATTATTCATTTTTAAAAAAATAAAATTATGATAACAGCAAATAATATAGCAAAAGCAGAAATAACAATTAATGCACCAGCAGACAAGGTGTGGCACGCATTGACAGATGCCGGAATGATTAAGAAATACATGTTTGGCACAACTGTAATTTCTGACTGGAAAGAAGGAAGTAAGATCATTTGGAAAGGAGAATGGGAAGGAAAGCACTATGAGGACAAAGGGAAGATCCTACTTTTTGAGCCAAAAAAAACTTTGCAATACAGTCACTTTAGCCCGCTTTCAGGTCTTCATGATAACCCGGAAAATTATCACATAGTGACAATTGACCTGGAGGAAAAAGACAAACAAACTAGTGTCACGCTAACGCAAACCAATAATGCTGATGAAAAAACAAAAGATAATTCAGAAAAAAATTGGAAGATGATGTTAGCCTCTCTGAAAAAACTTTTAGAAGAAAATAATTAGCTATCTGAATTTATACACCATACTTAGCCCGTTGCTTTCCCCGAAATAGGGCATCAGGCTCAAATTTGGATCTTTAATTAATTTATTCTTATGGAAATGAGGTACTAATATTCCTGTTAATGTTCCTTGTGCCATTCCTAAAAGAATATCTGACGGAAAATGAAACCCACCTTTGTGTCTCAGGTAGGCTATAGTACCCGTAGCAGTGCCTGCAAGACCATACATTAGCCATTTTATCTTTGACTCCGGATAATAATCTGCATATACTTTCGCCATAAAAAAAGTAGAAGTAGCGACAAGGGCCACGTGCCCGGCATAAAATGAATTTTTTGCTCCTCCCCTTGTGCGCCATGACATAGGTGTTTCTTCACTATAAGCATACGGCCGGTACCTGTTAGTAAAATAGGTAGAGCCTGTATACAGCAGACCAGTAATTGACATTGCTTCCAGGTATAAAAAAGAAAGTTTGAAAAAATCGTTCCTTGTTTCTTTACCTACAAGAAAAAGCAAAGGCAGTACCATTGAACCATGAAAAATATAATCGCTTGCCTTCCCATATTTTTCAGAATAAGGACGTACTGCCCAACGATCAAATCCGTTGATATCATTTACATCAAGACTCAGAACTTCTTCGATGGTGGAGGTATCTTTACTGTATATTTTTGTAAATGCATACCCGGACCACGCTGCACCAACGGCAAAAACAGGGATATCAGCAACCGGTTTTAGTTTATACACCGGTTGCTTTTTGGTAAACTGAAAATTTGTACCGGGTAATTTATTGATCTTTACTGAATCGTTACCGGTCAATTTCAAACCTTCGTCTTGTGCATGGGAATACATTTGCAGAAAAATTGCCGCAGTACACCACAAAAACTTTTTCATCATTCGCAGAATTAATGTTAGACATACGAAGGGCATTTAAAAAGTATAAAAAACCATGCCATCCAATCGTTGGTTCAACAACTGATAACCTGATTTGTCTTGTAGTAAAATGAATTGTGGGATTAAGTTAATTACACGGATCACCCGCTACAATACTCCAGCCATGTGATGGCACGCCGCCTTACTGATACATAAAGGAAAATGCCGTTGTAACAAACGGCATTCAAAGAATTCAATTTATTTAATTCATTAATTCAGGTATAGATTTTTTATATAGCCCATCAATCCATGTTGTTCCGTACCGGGACCAGCAGCAAAATATAAATAAGTACTATTAAAACTTGTAGCTGGTGGAAAAGCTATACCCCACAAACCTTCAATTTCAATTGGTTTGCCTTTTGACTGAAGAGTTCCCATGGAATTCCCATTTGCATCAAATACATTTATTTGACCATTACCAAAATTCCCCACCAATATCATATTTGACAATTGACTGCCTGAACCCCAAAAACCCGCGGGTGCTTCAACTATGCCCCAGGGAGCATCTAATTTTCCTCCTGATGCGAATCGCTTAACAAAAGAACCGTCAGGATTGAACACATTAATATATCCTTTTCCATTACCCGTTTCTTCTTCACCAGTCTGAGAATTCTTTTTTGCATATGTTACGTAAAGCATTCCATCGATAGTCTGAATATTAAACGGTGAATAACCAGCAGGAAGATCTGGATCTGTAAATACTGTAGATGTTTTGTTGTCCACTCCCGCCCAGTTTTTATCATAAACATCGATCCTGTTTTCGGAAAAATTCGCCGCATATAAATAATTATTACCTGCAAGAGCAGCTATCGTAACCCCTACATACGAAGCACCAGGAGCATTATCAACCATCCTTATTGCAGTATTTCCGCTATTCCATCCGGCAATAGAACCATCTCCGGAAGCAGAGATAAATTGTGCGGGGTTGCCATTAGGAAGTTTAAAATCACTTGTTACGTTATATACATGACCTGTAGGACGACTAACGCCTCCATCGGATGTAGCCGATCCCGGAATATAAGTAGGCACTGATACAATGTTTCCGTCAAGAGTATAAATGCCGCTTACTCCAACAGCTTCTGCATTCACTCTTATTTGTCCATTAGATGAGATCGCTAAGCCCCACCCATTCCTGAGATTGGCGTCAACATTTTCAGCACCCATATTATTGTTATCTGAAACGAGTTTTCTGACAACGAAATCTTTAAACTCTTTTGGAGAAACAGGTTTGCCGGTTATTTCCTCATTTGCCGCTGTTGTTGTTTTTTCGACTTCTTTTTGA
>Ga0111538_10011760_pt1 | contig 11582 bp, 11 predicted proteins | sample SoiMethybrSBSTD1_FD_79669 | JGI IMG/M metagenome (GOLD analysis project Ga0111538, IMG submission 79669) | Bulk soil microbial communities from a Populus tree surrounding site in Tennessee, USA - Soil MetaG P. TD hybrid SBSTD1 (version 2)... | ecosystem: Environmental > Terrestrial > Soil >...
ATCCCGAGGAAGTTTCACGACGATCCGCACTTGATCATGGTCAACCGCCCCGCGTCCCCGATCGCGGAGCGCTACCGCCGCCTGCGTCTGAAGATCGACCAGAGCGGCGGCGAGAACGCGACGCGCCAGGTCATCGTGGTGACGAGCGCCGTCCCCGAGGAAGGAAAGACCACGACCGCGGTCAACTTCGCTCTCGCCCTCGCCGAGGATCGCGACCGCCGGACGCTCTTGGTGGACGCCGATCTCCGCCGTCCATCGGTCACGCGATACCTCACCCCGGAGCCCACGCTCGGACTGTCGGAGGTGCTCACCGGCGAGGCGCCGCTCGACCACGTGCTCATCGAGGTCAAGAGCGCGCGCCTGACGATCCTTCCGTCGGGCTCGCCTTCGCAGAACCCGCTCGAGCTGCTCCAGTCGGACTACTTGGCGACGGTCTTCGCCGAGCTGCGCCGGCGGTTCGACCGCATCGTCATCGACACGCCGCCGACGGTCGCCTTCACCGACGCGGCGATCCTGAGCGCGGTCGCCGACGGCGTGGTGCTCGTCGTCCGCGCGCGCAAGACGACTCGGCCGCTCATCGTCCGGGCCCGCGAGTCGATCACGGAGGGGATGCTGCTCGGCGTGATCCTCAACGACGTCAAGTTCACGCCGGTCGATCGGTACTACTACCACTACGACGACTACAACCCTCGCCGGTACGCGAAGGGCGACGCCGACGACGCCCCCGGAAAGCAGGAGCGGTGAAACCTTCGTCTCGTCCGCTGAGGGTCGCCGTGATCGGCGGGGGCAACGGGATCCCGACCGTGCTCCGCGGTCTGGCCGACCTCATGCGCGCCGGTCGCGCGATCGACCCCGTCGCCATCGTCGCGACCGCCGACGACGGCGGCAGCTCCGGCCGGATCCGGCGCGAGCGGGCCAGATTGCCGCCCGGCGACCTGAGGAACTGCCTTCTCGCCCTCGCCGACGACGCGGGCGGGCCGTTCGGCCGGCTGTTCGCGCACCGCTACGCGGGCCACGGCGACCTGGCGGGGCACTCCCTCGGCAACCTGCTCCTCATCGCGCTCGCGGAGCAGGAGGGCTGCTACGTCCGGGCGGTCGCGTCGGCGGGGAAGCTGCTGGGCGTGCGAGGCCGCGTCCTTCCGGCGAGCGCGGGACCGCTGCGGCTCGAGGGGGAGACGATCGACGGCGAGCGGATCTCCGGCGAGTCGCGGATCGGCGCCGCGCCGGCCGCGATCTGGCGCGTGTGGCTCGAGCCCGGCGACGCCGAGCCGGCGGAAGGCGTGCTCGACGCGATCCGTTCCGCCGACCTCGTTGTGCTCGGACCCGGCAGTCTCTTCACGAGCCTGCTCCCCGTCCTGCTCGTGCGGGGCGTGGCCGAAGCGGTGCGCGCCGGCGCCGGCACGAAGGTGCTGGTCGGCAATCTGATGACGCAACCGGGAGAGACGGTCGGGATGTCGATGGCCGATCATCTCGACGCCCTCGACCGGCACGTCGGCGGCGCGCTCGTCGACGCCGTCCTCCTCAACGCCTCGCCGATCGCCCCCGAGCGCCTCCGGCCCTACGCGGAGCAGCACGCCGAGCTGGTCTCGCGCGACGCTCTCGCGGCGCGCCGCGAGAGCGTGCTCGACGCCCCGCTCGTCAACGAAGGCGGCAAGATCCGGCACGACCCCCGGCGGCTGGCGGACGTCCTCGTCCGGCTGGCTTCCGGACCCGCGGACGCCCCAAGTCCGCGCGCGGCCCATTCCATCGACCCCCCAGGAGGTTCGATCGCCCGATGAACACGCGTCAACGTTTGGCCAGTCTCCGGGCGGTCCTGCCGAAGATGGCCGTGGATGGGCTGTTGTTCGCCTCGGCCTACCTCCTCGCGTTCAAGCTGCGCGTGGACGAGATGACCCCGGGGCACTTCGAGTCGATCGCCCTCACGGTCGCCCCGCTGGTCCTCATGAAGATCGCCGTCTATCACCTGACCGGGAGCTACCGGAGCATCTGGCGGTACTCGAGCCTGACGGACCTCGAAGACCTCGTCCGCTCGACGTGCATCTGCGGGGTCGGGGTGGTCGCGCTCGCGTTCATGCTCCCGCAGAGCCTGAACATCCCGCGGTCGGTGCCGTTCATCGACATGGCGCTCGCGCTCCTGTTCACGGGCGGCGCGCGGATGCTCGTCCGCGTGCTGCACGAGTCGTCGGGCGCCCGCGGGAACGGCCGGCGCTCGATCCCCATGCGGCTGCTGTCGGGCCGCAGCGCGGGGAGCGCGCGGCGCGCGCTGATCGTCGGCGCGGGCGACGCGGGCGAGATGATGGTCCGCGAGATGATGCGCTCGGCGCGGATGGACTACGCGCCGGTCGCGTTCGTCGACGACGACCCGATCAAGCACGGCTCGATGATCCACGGTGTTCCCGTGCTCGGCGGGCGCGCGGAGATCCCGCGGCTCGTCCAGCAGCTCGGGATCAAGGACATCCTGATCGCGATCCCCTCGGCGCGGGGCAAGACGGTCCGCGAGATCGTCCAGGTCTGCAAGAACACCCCCGCGGGGCTCAAGATCCTCCCGGACCTCACGCGCCTGCAGGACGGCAAGGTCCACGTGTCGGACCTGAGGCAGGTGCAGGTCGAAGATCTCCTCGGCCGGGAGCCGGCGGAGCTCGACCTCAACCTGATCTCGTCGTACCTGCGCGGGAAGCGCATCCTCGTCACCGGCGCCGGCGGCTCGATCGGGTCGGAGCTGTGCCGTCAGATCCTGCGCTTCGCCCCCGCCGAGATCCACCTGATGGGGCGGGGCGAGAACAGCATCTACGAGATCTACAACGAGCTGGCGCGGACGGCGGGCTTCACGCGGCTCGTCCAGGTCATCGGCGACGTCATCAACAAGAAGAAGCTCGAGGGCGTGTTCGCGATGTACCGCCCGCAGATCGTCTTCCACGCCGGCGCGGACAAGCACGTGCCGCTGATGGAGATGAACCCCGACGAGGCGGTGTTCAACAACATCGTCGGCACGAAGAACGTCCTGGAGGTCTCCAACGCGTACCGCGTCGAGCGCGTGGTGTGCATCTCGACCGACAAGGCGGTCAACCCGACGAGCGTGATGGGTTGCTGCAAGCGCGTGGCCGAGCTGCTCGTCCGGAGCAACCTCTACACCAACACGGTCGCGTGCGCCGTCCGGTTCGGCAACGTGCTCGGCAGCCGCGGCTCGGTCATCCCGCACTTCCAGCGCCAGATCGAGGTCGGCGGGCCGCTCACGGTCACGCACCGCGACATCAAGCGCTACTTCATGACGATCCCCGAAGCCGCGGGGCTCGTCATCCAGGCGGGAGCGATGGGCTCGGGCGGCGAGATCTTCGTGCTCGACATGGGCGAGCCGGTGAAGATCTGGGACCTCGCCATGAACATGGTCCGTCTCGCCGGGCTCGAGCCCGGTCGCGACATCGAGGTTCGCGACGTCGGCTTGCGCCCCGGCGAGAAGCTCGACGAGGAGCTGTCGTTCCATCACGAGATTCGTGAGAGGACCTCTCACGTGAAGATCATGTGCGTTCGCGGCGAAGGGGTCGAGCCGGTCAAGCTGCTGGCCGAGGTCAAGCATCTGACCGATCGGGCGCTGCGCATGGATTTCGCGGGCATTCGAACGGGCCTGAAGCTCCTGGTCCCGGAGTTTCAGCAGGACGTCGACACGTTCGAGCCGCCCGTCGCCGTCGGGGGTGAGCGATGAGACAACAAGCTGGGAAGTCGTTCCTGACCGGGACGCCGGAGCTGATCGAGCGCAAAGCCGTCCTCGAGGACGAGATCCTCACGAGCGAGGAAGCCCGACGGCTCCTGAAGATCGGCCGCACGAAGCTCTGGGACCTCACGCGCCGCAACATGATCCCGGCCTATCGCGTGGGCGAGGGCCGGACGTCCGGGCTCCGGTACAAACGCTCGGAGCTCCTCCATTGGCTGGACCAGAACCGCATCTGACGACGCGAGGGTGGCTTGATGAGACTCGAGGACCAGATACGCCGATTCATCGCGGAGCACTTCTTCATCCGTGGAGGAGAGGCGGCCGTCTCGGACGACATGTCGTTCTTGGAGACCCGGATCATGGATTCGACCGGGGTCCTCGAGTTCGTCGGGTTCCTCGAGGCGACGTTCGGCATCAAGGTCGAGGACGACGAGCTGACACCCGAGAATCTCGACTCCGTGCGCCTCGCCGCGGCGTACGTGGAGAGGAAGCGCCGGCTGGCGCCGCAGGCCTCGTCGTAGGTCAGCCGTGGGCGCTCGTCTCTCCGAGACAACGGAACAAGAGACGCTCTTGAGGACCGGGCGTGACCCCCATGCGCGGAAGCGCGAACGGGTCGGCGCCGGGCCCGATCACGCCGCCGTCGGACGTCGCCGCCGTGACGTACCCGGCCTCGCGGGCGAGCGCGCGGACGCGCGCGTCGTGCTGCGCGCCCGCGCCGGGGTTCGGGTACGACATGTGGGTCACCGGGCGCTCGACGATGCGCTCGAGCACCACGCGCGACTCGACCAGCTCGCGCCGGGCCTCGGCGGGCTCGATCTCCGGCAGGAACGGGTGGGTGAGCGTGTGCGCCGCGATCGTCATGCCGGCGTCGCGCATCGCCTTCAGCTCCGCGGCGTCGACCATGATCCGTTCCTCCGACCCGGCCGAAGCGCCGGTCCAGGCGGCGAGTGCGGCGAGGCTCCGCTCGCGCTCGTCCGCGGGCCGGGCGCGAAGCCAGCGCGTCAGCGCGCGGATCGACAGGTGCCGCGCGACGGGCGTCGACAGATCGACGGCGACCGGCACGGGACACGGCCTCTCGGGCCTGCGCCCGTCGGAGCCGAGAACGTGGCGCAGGCGGACCGTCCACAGCGGCGGGGCGGGCCAGACGCTCCCCGCGACGACGTAGAAGGTCGCCGTCGCCCCGTGCCCCGCGAGGATCGGCACGGCGTGGATCGCGTTGTCACGGTAGCCGTCGTCGAAGGTGATCGCGATCGCCGGCCGGCCGCCGCGCGGAGCGCCGTCGCGCGAGCGGGCGAGCGCCGCATCGAGATCGACGATGTCGTAGCGCCGCGCGAGGAACGCGACCTGTCGCTCGAACCGCTCGGGCGTGACGCTGATCCCCGGCGACGCGTAGCGCGCGACCTCGTCCGGATCGCCGATCGCGTGGTAGCGGAGGACGAGCGTGCGCCGGCGGGACGTGCGCAGCGTCGCGGCGGCGACCCCGTAGACCCAGGCGGTGTGCGCCCGCGCCGCGGCGCGTCGGAGGACGGAGGTCGGTTTGCGCATGCGAGATCGAGAATCGAGATTCTAGACCACGCCCGCGCGCGCGGGACGAGGAGCGGATGAACCCCAAGGCGACGATCCACCCGAACGTGACCCTCGGCCGTAACGTGAGCCTCGGCGATCACGTCGTCATCGGCGAGCCGCCCCGCGGTGCCACGCCCGGCCAGCTGCCGACCGTGATCGGCGACGACGCCGTGATCCGGTCGCACACGATCATCTACGCGGGCAACCGCATCGGCCGGGGCTTCCAGACCGGACACCAGGTGACCATCCGCGAGAACAACACGATCGGCGACGACGTCAGCGTCGGCACGGGCACCGTGCTCGAGCACCACCTCGACATCCAGGACGGCGTGCGCATCCACTCGCAGGCGTTCGTGCCCGAGATGACGGTCCTCCGGCGCGGCTGCTGGATCGGCCCGCGCGTGTGCATCACGAATGCGCGCTACCCGCTTTCGCCCAACGTCAAGAACGAGCTCGCGGGCGCGGACGTCGGCGAAGGGGCGAAGGTCGGCGCGAACGCGACGCTGCTGCCGGGGGTCAAGATCGGACGCAACGCGCTGGTCGGCGCGGGCTCGGTCGTGACGAAGGACGTCCCCGAGGAGGCGGTCGTCGTCGGGAACCCCGCGCGCACGATCAACAGCGTCGCGAAGCTCCCGTACCGGAGCTGACGGCACGCGCATGGCATTCGGCGCCACGGCGGAAACGGAGAGCGGCAGCGAGACCGCGCTGTTCTTCGGCGCGGAGGGGCGCCGGAAGTTCGCGGTCCTCCACACGCCGCGATCGCCCGCCGGCGGCGACCCGATCGTGGTGTGCGCACCCCACTTCGAGGAGAAGCTCTGGGCTCACCGGGTCCTCGTCGGCGCGGCGCGGGAAGCGGCGCGGCGCGGTCACGAGACGCTCCGCTTCGACGTCTCCGGCCACGGCGACAGCGAGGGCGAGTTCGAGGACTTCGGATTGTCTGACTTCGTGGAGGACACGGTCGAGGCGTGGCGCTGGCTTCGCGAGCGCACCGGCCGCGCGCCCGCTTTCTTCGGCTGGAGGCTGGGGGCGACCGCGGCGGCGATCGCCGCCGGGAGGGTCGGTGCACGAGCGGTGCTCGTCGAGCCCCTCCTCGACCCGTCCGCGTGGGTGCTGGAGATGCTCCGGGGCAACCTGACCTTCCAGATCCGCCATTACGGCCGCGTCGTGAAGAACCGGAGCCAGCTCGTCGCGGAGCTCGAGGCCGGTCAGATCGTCGTGCTCGACGGCTACGGGCTCACGCCGCGGTTCCACCGCGAGGCGAAGGCGGCGTCCGGCTGGGCCGCCGCCGAGTTCCCCGGCCGGTGTCCCGCCGTGCTCGCGATCGCGCTCCGCAAGCGCGGGATGCCGACGCCCGCCGGCTTGTCGGAGGCGAGCGGACGCTGGGGCGCGTCCACGCGCTCGAGCTACCTCGAGCTCGACGAGGAGCCGATTTGGAGCGACGTGCGGCGCTACCGCACCCGCGCGCCGGTTCCCGTCCAGGCGGCGCTCGACTGGATCGCCGCGCCCGAGGCGGCGTCGTGAGCGAGCGGCCGGTCGTCATCCCCTCGTCCGGCGGCGAGCCGCTCTTCGCGATCCTCCACGAGCCGGCTTCGCCGCGGCAGCCGCGGACCGGCGTCAGCCTGCTCAACCCCGGGCTGAAGAACCGGGTCGCGCCGAACCGGCTCAACGTGCGGCTCGCCCGCGCCCTCGAGCGGCGCGGCTACTTCGTCCTGCGCCTGGATCCGCCCGGGATCGGCGACAGCGGCGGCGACCTCCCCGAGCTTCCGCTCCCCGACCTGTGGCAGAGCATCCAGCGCGGCGCTCTCGTCGACAGCGTCGTCGAAGCTCAGCGCGCCTTCGAGCGCGAGTGCGAGCTGAGCGAGGTCGTCGGCATGGGGAACTGCGGCGGCGCGATCACCTCGCTCCTCGCGTCGCCCGCGCAGCCCGCGTGCCGCCGGCTGATCCTCGTGGACATCCCCGTGACCGTCCGCGGGGACGATCCCCGGCCCCACGCCAGGATCCGGGACCGTAAGCACGGCGCCTGGGTCCTCGCGGCCTATCTGCGCCGCGCCGGAGACTGGCGCGCGTGGCTGCGCTTGATTACCTTACGCAGCGACGTCGGCACGATCGCCCGCGCGGTGCGCGCGCGCTTCCTCGCGCCGAAGCCGAGGGTCGAGGCCGGCCCCGCCAGCGGGTCGCCGGCGGCCGCGGCCGGCGCGGAGGACGAGCGATTGAACGATCGGTTCATCGAGGCCCTGGAGGCCTTCGAGGCGCGAGGCGGCGAGGCGCTCTTCATCACGGCCGAGCAGGACAACAACACGATCCAGTTCGACACGCTCTTCGGCTCGACGCGCCTGGCCGAGCCCGAGCGGGCGCGCCGGCACCGTCGGATCACGGTCAAGGGGGCGAACCACATCTACGGTTTGCCGGAATGGCGCGACGAGCTGGCGGGCGAGGTGTTCGCGTGGCTCGACCGCGGCGGGAGCGGGCGATGAAGGTCGCGGTCGTCGGCGCGGGGTACTGGGGACCGAATCTGATCCGCGTGTTCTCCCAGAGCACGGGCGTCGCCGGCGTGACCGTCTGCGACATCGACCGCGCGCGCCTCGACCGGATGAAGAAAGCGCACCCGGGCATCGACGTCGTCGACGATCTCGACCGGATGCTCGCCGACGCCTCGATCGACGCGGTGGTCGTCGCGCTCCCCGCCGCCCTCCACCACGCGGCCGCCAAGAAGGCGCTCCTCGCCGGCAAGCACGTGCTGGTCGAAAAGCCGCTGGCGTCGACCTCCGCGGAAGCCGAGGAGCTGTGCCGGCTCGCGGAGGCGAACGGACGCGTGCTCATGGTCGGGCACACGTTCCTGTTCAACGCCGCGGTCAAGAAGGTCAAGGACTACATCGACGGCGGGACGCTCGGCGAGGTCTACTACGTCTACGGCCAGCGGCTCAACCTGGGCATCGTGCGCCGGGACGTGGACGCGCTGTGGAACCTCGCGCCCCACGACATCTCGATCCTGCTGCATTGGCTCGGCGACCGAGCGCCCGAGGAGGTCTCCTACACCGGCGCGTCCTACCTGCAGCCGGGCGTGGACGACGTCGGGTTCCTGTCCATGCGGTTCCCGGGCGGCGTCATGGGCCACATCCACGTCTCGTGGCTCGATCCCGGCAAGGTCCGGCGGATGACGGTCGTCGGGTCGGCGAAGATGGTCGTCTACGACGACGTTTCGACGGACGCGCGCGTCCAGCTCTTCGACAAGGGGATCGACCGCAAGCGCATGGACACGAGCCTCGGCGGCTTCGAGAACTACGCCGAGTTCCAGCTGCTCCAGCGCGCGGGCGACCTGCTCATTCCCCGCGTCGATTTCCCGGAGCCGCTCAAGGAAGAAGCCGCGCACTTCGTCGCATGCTGCCGCGAGGGGAAGCGACCCCTCGCCGACGGCGCGAACGGGCTGCGCGTGGTTCGTGTGCTGGAAGGCGCGCGCCGCTCGCGCGAGGCGGGCGGCGCGGCGGTGCGGATCTGACGGGGACTCCAGGAGGCATCATGACCACAGCGGCCGGAAAGAAGATCCCGTTCGTCGACCTCAAGGCGCAGTACCGCTCGATCCGCCCTGAGATCGACGCGGCGATCGCGCGGGTGATCGAGAACACCTCGTTCATCCTGGGCGAGGAGGTCGAGGCGTTCGAGCGCGAGTTCGCCACCTACACGGGATTCCGCCACGTCGTCGGCGTCGCGAACGGGACCGACGCGATCCACATCGTTCTTCGCGCCATGGGCATGACGCCCGGAGATCAGCTCGTCGCCCCGGCGCACACGTTCATCGCGACGACCGAGGCGGCGACGCAGGCGGGCGCCACGCTGCGCCTGGCCGAGGTCTCGGACACGACGTTCTGCATGACGCGCCAGACGCTCGAGGCCGCGTTGACCCCCGCGACGCGCTTCATCGCGCACGTGCCGATCTACGGCAACCCGGCGGGGCTGGACGAGGTCGTCGAAACCGGCCGCCGGCGCGGCATCCCGGTGATGATCGACAGCGCCCAGGCCCACGGCGCGCGGCTCGGCGGGCGCCGTCTCGGCGAGATCGCCGACGTGGCGACCTACTCGTTCTTCCCCGGCAAGAACCTCGGCGCCTACGGCGACGCAGGCGCGATCGCGACCAACGACCCCGACCTCGCCCGGCGGGCCCGGATGTGGCGCAACCACGGCCGCGAGGGGAAGTTCGACCACGAGTTCGAGGCGGTCAACAGCCGCCTCGACTCGCTCCAGGCGGCGATCCTCCGCGCGAAGCTCCCGCACCTCGAAGACTGGTGCCGCGCGCGCCGCGCCGTCGCAGCGCTCTACCGCGAGGCGCTGGGCGGGATCCCCGGGCTACGCCTGCCGGAGGAGACGCCGGGCGCGGACCACGTCTACCACCTCTACGTCGTGCGGCTCCAGGGACGCGAGCGCGTCGCCCGCGCGCTGGCCGAGGCGGGCGTGGCCACCGGCGTGCACTACCCGGCGCCGATCCACCGGCTGAAGGCCTACGAGCACCTCGGCCTCGGACGGGGGAGCTTCCCCGTCTCCGAGACGATCTGCGAGACGATTCTCTCCTTGCCCATGTATCCCGAGATGGGCCGCGAGGAGGTCGAGACGGTCGCCCGAGCGCTCCGAAGCGCGCTCGCCTGACCTCGAACCGGACCCAGGTGCGGATCCGCGTCGCGCTCTTCATCGGGTCTCTCGGCGGCGGCGGCGCGCAGCGCCACGTGTCCCTGCTCGCCCCGCGGCTCGACCCGGCGCGATTCGAGGTCGTCGTCCTGTGCCGCGAGCGGCGCGGCGAATACCTCGACGAGCTACTCGCGGCCGGGATCGAGGTCCTCGAGCACGCCAGCGCCGGCCCCCTCTACGGACCGCGGAGCCTGCTCGCGATCGGCGCGCTCGCGAGGATCCTCCGGCGGCGGCGCATCGACGTGCTCCACAGCTTCCTCTTCGAGTGCAACGTCCAGGGAATCCTCGCGGGGACGCTCGCGGGGCGGGGCGTGCGGACGGTGGCGGGCTTGCGGAACATGGACGACAAGTACGGCCCCAAGCGCCTCCGGGCGTACGTCGAGCTGCTCCGCCGGGCCGACGGCGTCGTCGCCGTGTGCGAGGCCGTGCGCCGTCGCTTCATCGAGCGGGGCCTCGACCCCGCCCGCGTCGCCGTGGTCGAAAACGGCGTCGAGGCCGGAACTCACGCGGGTCCCGAGCACCGTGCGATCGCCCAGGCGGCGCTGGGCGGGGCCTGGCCCGGCTCGCCCCTCGTCGTCGTCCTGGCGAGCCTGCACCCCCGCAAGGGTCTGGATCACTTCCTCCGGGCCGTCGCCCGGATCGCGCCGCAGGTCCCCGGGGCGCGCTTCGTCATCGCCGGCGAAGGCCCGTCGCGCGCGGAGCTGACGGCGCTTCGCCGGGATCTCGGGCTCGACGATCGCGTCGCGCTGCCGGGGTCGCTGCGGCCCGTCCGCGAGATCCTCGCGGCCTCCGATCTCTTCGTGCTCTCGTCGCTGGAGGAGGGGATCTCCAACGCGCTTCTCGAGGCGCAAGCCGAGGGCGTACCGGCGGTCGTCACCGATGTCGGCGGCAACGCGGAGGTCGTGGCGCACGGCCGGACCGGTCTCGTCGTGCCTCCCGCGGATCCCGAGGCGCTCGCCGGGTCGATGCTCGATCTGCTGCTCGACGAGCCGCGCCGCCGCGCGATGGGCGCCGCGGCGCTCGAGCGGACGAGGACGCACTTCGGCCTCGACACGATGGCCCGCCGCATGGAGTCGTACTACGAGGCGCTGGTGGGGGCGCCGGCCGGGGACGCGGTCATCGCCAAGACCAGGTAGTGGATCCCCGCGCGGTACGCGCGCTTCCGGTCGAAGTGCCAGAGAGGACGGAAGCCGTTCTCGAGGATCAGCCGCTCGTACGTCCGCACCATCCGTTCGATCGGCACGTCTTCAGGGCGGTCCGTGTCGTAGAACTCCGCCCGCCGCGCGAGGCGGCGCGCATCGCTCCGTAGCCCGGGCGGCACCCGCGGACACACGTTGAGGATGAGCACCGACTCCGGCGCCGCGATCCGGAAGAGGCCGGGGAACAGGTCGAGGTGCTCGACGTACCCCCGGCCGAACGTCGTGATCGTGTTGTCCACGACGATGATCCCGAACCGGCGCGGCGTCCGCGCGATCTCCTCGAACGAGTCGGTGATCTCGATCCGCGCCCTGGGGAGATTGCGGCGCAGCTCGGCCTCGCGGGCGGGGTTGAGCTCCCACGCCTCGAGCGCGGCGACCGACCGGAGGTAGTCGATGGTGTGCCGGAAGCCCGTCCCGGCGAAGACCTCGAC